>WNGE01004112.1_pt1 | contig 37939 bp, 51 predicted proteins | sample 5400651 | NCBI WGS metagenome assembly WNGE01 (sample SAMN13153370, study PRJNA577476) | soil metagenome | isolation source: 60 cm soil or saprolite under grassland replicate 2 | place: USA:California | collected 2016-06-15
CCGCCACCGCTGCCGCGGCCACCGACTCCTCCTGCTCAACCACCCGCGCCTCCGCGCATGAGCCAGGGCACGGCCTTCTTCGTTCGGCCCGATGGCGTTCTGCTCACCGCGCTCCACGTGGTGGACGGCGCACGCGCGGTCGCCGTGGCCTGTCCCGGCCGCGAGCCCGCCGCGGCCACGCTCGGCAGCGGCGTCCGCGGACGAGACCTCGTGGCGCTCAAGACGTCGCTCGCCGCTCCCGCCTACCTCTCTCTCGGGGACACGCGGCAGCTCCTGCCCGGCGATCCCGTCTTCACCGTCGGTTTCGCGGCCGCCGCCACGGCGGACGCCGCGCCGAGATTGTCCGGCGGCTCGCTCACCGCGGTGTCCGGGCCGGACGCGGAGACGGCCTTTCTCCAGATGACCGTCTCCGTCCAGCCCGGAGGCTCGGGTGGGCCGGTGGTCGCGGCGGACGGGTCGGTGGTGGGCGTGGTCAGCTCCGGCGCGGCCATCATCCTGCTCCTGAGGGAACCAGGCATTTTCCCTCAAAACGTCTCCTGGGCCATCAAGGCGGATCTTGCCAGGCCACTTTTTGAGCAGCCGCCCGCCCTGCCGGCCACCCGGAGCCGTACCGAGGCCATTGATCGTGCGACCAAGTCGGCCTGCCGGGTGCTCGTGACGAGGTAAAAAGGCCCCGTTCGCGCCGTGCAGGGCCTTCGTGGCCTCTGTGCTATGCTGGCCAAGACGCGTTTCAAGACGCATTTAATGTGGGTAGTTGCAGCCGTCGGCGGGGTTTCACGGGCCAGGGGGGAGTCAAATTACGTGGGCTTACTGAGGCTCCTGTCACGCACCTGGGACGCCATCGCCAGCCTCACCCGTCCTCCGAACGCCGCCACGCTCTTCCGGCGCGCCGACCTCTATCGCCAGGAAGGTCGCTTCGAGGAAGCGGCCGAGCTCGTCGCCCAGGGGCTACGGCTATCCCCCAACAACGGCGTCGGACATCTCCTCTCCGCCTATCTCCATCTGGCTTTTCGCCAGATCGGTCCGGCCAAGAGCGAGTTCCAGTCTGTCCTCCAGGCCGACCCGTATCATCCCCGCGCGCTGCTCGGTCTCGCCAAGATCGCCCTCGAGGAGCGGGATTTTGGTGCGTGCCGGCCCTTCCTGGACAAGGCGCTCCAGTACTACCCGGACTTCCCGGAGGCGCGAGCGCTGCAGGAGATGGTGGCCGGCTGGGTCACGGCTGCGGGAAGCGCAGGCCAGGCAGCCTATGCGGGCCCCACGCTCCACGTCGAGAAGCTCAAGCCACCGGCGGCGGGACGCGAGTTCGTGCTGACCCAGGCCGACGGCACACTGGTCTTCTCGCACGGAGACAAGGACGGCGCGGACCTGGCCGCGCACGTGACCCAGGTGTACCGCATCGCTTCCGCGACGCTTCAGCGGGCCGGCCTCGGCGCGCTGAGGCGCGGCATCGTGCAGGCCGCCACCGAGACACTGTTCTTCAGGAGCAATGATCGGTTGATCCTGGAGCTGAGCTTCCCGCACGACGTCAAGATCGGCTTCGGGCTGCTCGAGACCGACAAGCTCTGGACCAATTCGCTTCGTGAGCTGGGAATGCGCGCATGAGCCCCGAGCCCAGCCTGCCCGCCGGCTCGGCACGCGCGAGAGCCTTCCGTCGCATCCTCGCCGAGATGCTGAAGATCGATCGCGTGCGGGGCGGCCTCGTGGTCGCCGCGGATGGTCTGGTCATTGCGGCAAGCGTGCCGCGCGGGGTCGCGGTTGAGCCGCTGGCTGCCCTCGCGGCCACTCTCGGGCGTGAGCTCGAGGTGGGCGCCGACCGGCTGAAACGGACCCCGTTCCAGGCCGCGCTTTTCTCGGCGGACAATGGCACAGTCTTTCTTGGATCGAGTCCCGTCGGATTCGTGGTGGTGCTGGGGGACAAGGAAGTCAACATCGGCCTCGTGCAGTGGGCGCTGCGCAAGGCCCTCGCCACCCTCGAAGGCGCCTGGGGCTCCCCGGCCGACGTGCCGGAGCGGCCCGAGGATATGTAGCGCCGCGTCGTCGCTTTACCTACCCGTCTTCCGTCTCAGAGCCCCGAGATCTCAGGGTTTCTTTGGCTCCCCGAAACTCGTGCGCGATTCGTCAGCGGTCAGGGGCTTGGAGAGCGCTCCCCGATTGTTGGGCTTGGCGCGCGCGGCGGCGAGGATCTGCCCGATGGCCGTCGCCGCCTCCTTGGCGAAGAGGCGCACCATGCCCACCGTCGTGCGCTCGCCGAAGATGGCGAGGAGGATGGCCTGGTCGTCCACCGTGGAGACGTGCATGCTCTCCTTGTTCCCTTGGTGGAAGAGCACGGTGAACTCCGTCTCGCCCAGGAGCTGAGCGAGCGCTCCCGTCGAGCTGAAGGCCCCCGCGGCCAGCGCGGAGATGGACACGGTATCGAGGGCCCGGTTGGCCCCCGTCATGGCCAGGAGCTGGCCGCTGCGATCGATGAGCAGGGCCTCGGTGGCCCCGGACTCGCCGAGGAAGGTGGTCAAGACCGCGTTGATCTGCTCGGCATCGGATTCGTGGATGACCATGTCATGCAGTTTCACGGTGCTCCCCCTTTTCTTGACCGAATTCGCCGACGAGAACCATGCGAGAGACGGTGTTGAGGGTGTCGAAGACCCCATCGCCGTTGACGGCCACGGCTTCGAAGTACGGGACCTGCCGGGCCCGCCGGTTGAGCATGAACTCCATGTACTCGATGGGCGCGATGTTGGCGAGATCGCGCTTGTTGTACTGAATGACGTAGGGCATCTCATCCAGATTGTAGTTGTACTCTCGCATGTTCTCTTCCAGATTCCGGAAGCTCTCGACATTCTCCTTCAACCGGTCCCACTGCGAGTCGGCGACGAAGATGAGGCCGTCCACGCCACGCAGCACGAGCTTGCGCGTCATGTTGTAGTACACCTGCCCCGGCACCGTGTAGAGCTGGAACTTGGCCGTGAAGCCGCGCACGGTGGTGGCCGAGACGGGGAGGAAGTCGAAGAACAGCGTCCGGTCGTCCCCCGCGGCCAACGAGATCATATTGCCCTTGCTCGTGGCGGGCAGGCTCTTGTGTATGTGCTGGAGGTTCGCGGTCTTTCCGGCCACCCCCGGGCCGTAGTAGACCACCTTGAAGTTGATGACCTTCTGCGCGTAGTTGATGATCGCCATGGTGTCCCTCAGGCCACGCTGAGCCGGGCCGCCGTTCGTTCGACCTGCAGGCGCGCGAGCCCCGGCCGGCCCGTATCGATGCCTCCCACGACGAGGATGAGGGCGAGACCGGCGGCCGACGGCAGCCGGCGGATCTCGACTCGCGTGCTCCCCGAGCGGAGGACGGCGGAATGGAAAACTCCGAGCGCTTCGGCGGGCGCGCTCTGCGCCATGGCCTGAGCCAGCTCCCATGCGAAGGGCGCCAGATCGGCGGCCACCGTGCCCGGAGAGACGAGACAGTGGACAACCGCGCCGCTGGCCGGCTCGCGGAAGGACTGGGCGGCCAGAGGCCCGAAGATCGTGAGACCTTCGGCGGCGGCGGTGACGGCCCGCGGCGGCGGGATGGCTTCGAGCCGGGCAAGAGGCGCACCGCCGCGGGCGGGAACGGCCGGCAATTCCCGCTCGTGACGGATGGCCCGTCTGGCCAGCATCTCGAGCCGCGCGAGCGCGCTGCCTGGACGCGTGCCTACGGCCAGCGTCGTGCCGCTGCTCCATCCTGATCCAACCGGGGTGAGCACGAGCGCCCCGCCCAGACCGCGGAGTGTCACCTGCTCGATGGGCTGCGGCACGCCGCGGGCGATGACGGAGCTCAGCCGGCCCGCGGCCGCCGCCACCATACTCCCCTGCATCCCGGCCGTCGACACGCTGATGATGTCGAAGTCCCCGATATGGGCCTCCTCGAAGGCGGCGGTATTGAGCGGACCCATGAGTGCCGCCACCATCTCCGCGTGCCGCCGCCGCTCGGGCAAAGGCGCGGGGGGCAGCTCGGCGGGAATCGGCCTCTCGAAGACCTGGGCCTCGTAGAGCGGCGCGACCGGCACCGGCTGGGGCGCTGCGACGATCTCCGGCGCGACGACCTCTGGCGCGGGCTCGGGCGGAGTTGGCGCGCCGACCGAGTCCGTCGACGCCATGAGGGACTCGGGCCGAGCCGGAGCGGTCACCGGCTCCGCGGCCGCTATGGCGGGCTTCGGCGGAGCAGGCGCGCTCACCGGCAGGACAGCCACAGGAGGCGGCGACGGCTCCTGGTGTCCAAGCGGCTTGAACGGGGCCGGGAAGTTCTCGATACCTGGCACGTGTACGGGGCCGCGCGCCATCGCGCCACCGAACACGCCGGGCGGTAGCTGCCTCACGATCTCATCGAGTGGCAGGAGGAGCCGTCCTTCCTCGATATGGTCCTTCACGTCCGTGGGCGCCCCTTGGAAGACCTCGACGGGGAATTGGCCGACGACGACGTCCCATGCCACGGACACCGCGCCCTCACCGAGCTGCGGGACGATCAGCGCCTGAGGCACCAGCAAGCTGTTCGGCTGATGCAGCCGGGCTCCCACCTGTTCGAGCGGGACGCGAAATGCCCCTTCTGAAAGCTGGGCCATCACGCGGCCGAACGGGATCCGGACCACTGCCTCCGTCGCTGCCTCGCATTTCGCTTCGAGAACAGGCTCGACCGCCGGAGCGGCCGCGGCCATCGCCGCCTCGGAAGCGTTTTCGAGAACGGGATCTGCATCCGCCGGCACCGCCGCGGCGGAGACCTCGGCCCGCTCCGGCTCCGCGCGGGGCGGCTCGATCACGTCGGACAAAGCCGGCGTCCACTTCAGATCTTCGGCGATCTCGGCCGCCGTGGGGATTTCGATGGTCTGTGGCGCATCGCTTCGGATCAATTCGGCTGCTCGTAGGTCGGCTGCTCGTAGGGGCTCGACCACGGGCTCGATCGGGGGCACAGGGTCGATCGCGGGCGCCGGCTTGAGGTCGGGCGCGGCGGCGGCCGGCGCGGGCGCCGTCTGCTCCCATCCAAGCGGCTTGAACGGAGCCGGGAAGCTTTCGATGCCTGGCACCTCGACGGGTCCGCGTCCTATGGAAGCGCCGAAGACGTCTGGCGGCAGCTGTCTCACGATCTCGTCCAGCGGGAGCAACAGCCGGCCGTTCACGATGCGCTCCTTCACCTCGGCGGGCGCCACCGCGAACACTGCCGCGGGGAACTGCTCGACTACCGCCTCCCACGCGACCTGCACCACGCCTTCGCCCAGCTGCGGCACGATCAGCGCCTGCGGCACCAGCAAGGCGTCTGCCTCACGTAGCCTCGGTCCAACCTGTGCCAGCGGTACGCGGAAAGCTCCCGGCGGGAGCTGCCCCACCACCCGGTCGAACGAGATGCGCACCAGCTCGCCCGTTGCCGCGGGCGCCACAGGCTCCACCCTGGCGGGAGGCACGTCGGCGAGGGGAGGCACGTCTATGGGAGGCACATCTATGGGAGGCGCCACGCTTGCTTCCGGCACCGTCCATGCGGGGCCTTCCGCGGAGGGGGAGAGGGTGGACGTGGTCTCGTCGGCCACCGGCGCGGGGAGCGCTTCCGCTACGGTCTCGACCTCCGCCTTCGTCTTCGGGACCGGATCGCCGAAGAGCTCGGTGAGCGCTTGGCGAAAGTCCGGGGCCTTTTCGGTGCTCGGCTCCGCGACGTCCGAAGCCGAGCCGTTCGTGCCCAGGAGAGGCGCGGCATGCACGACGTGTTGGTCGGGCGCCGCTAGGGGCGGCTCCTCGACGATCGGTGCCACCCGAGTGACGGGAGGCGGCACCGCCGACACAATGGCTGCCGCCGGGGCCGCGGGGGGCTCCGTGGGGCGCGTCCACATATGTCGGTTCTGTTCGTGGGCTGCCGGCACCTCTCGCATCGGCCTCTTCGGCGCCGCGGACCTGGGTAACGACGTCTCGGGCTGAACGCGCGGAGCAGGGGGACGCGGGGCGAGGGCCCCGAGGAACGGCAGCGTCATCAGCAGCGACCCGACCATCTCGAGGACGAGGGCGGGAGGAAAGCTCCAGAAGGCCGGGGCCAGTGCCTCCGCGAAGGACGTGAGGCCGACGTGCGCGTAGAGCCACGTCGTAGCGAGCCCGAGCCCTCCGTGCAAAGCCCCGAGCGTGAAGAAGCCGGTCGTCCAGCCGGTGAGCCGTATCCGCGGAACGCATAACGGCAGCACCAGCGCGTAGACGATGGCGGGAGCCACCACCGCCGTCCACCACGGGAGTCCCAGCCTCACGCTCGAATTGATCGCGTACAGCGCGGTGGAGGAGGCGAGGACAAGACAGACGGCCGCCGCCGCGGCCAGCCACGCCCACGGCTTCATCAGACTGGAATTCCGAGTGGGTTTGGTCATCCCACGAGCCGGAGCAGCTCCGGCAGCGACTTCTTGACGTAGTAGCGCACCTTTCCGAGCGCGGTGGGATCCCGCAGCACCACCGCGAGTATGACCGACGGTCCGGCGGCATGGAGGAGCAGCATGCCCGCCTCGTAGTCGAGGATCATGCTCGAGAGCGGGCCCTGCCCCATCTCCCGCCCGATGCCCTCCGAGGACTCGGCGAGGCAAGCGGCCAGAGCCCCCGCGACCTCAGCCCCCACCCCGAGCTCGCCGCTGGCTTCGATGAGGAATCCCTCGCGATCCACGAGCGCGGCGAGGGAGACGCCGGGCATGGCCACGAGCTGCTCGAGCGCCGCCTTGAGGTCGGGCAGCGCCGATAGATCCGCTCCCACCGGCTCGAACGTCTCCGGTTCGGCCGCGGGGGCCGAGCGGGCGGCGAGGAGCTCGTCGACCTTGCGGGTGAGATCATCCGCCGTGAAGGGCTTTCGCAGGACCGCGCTGGACCGGACGCGCGCGGCCCGCTCGAGCACGGCGCTGTTGACGATGCCCGAGATGAGGAGCACCGGCGTGTGGCACAGTACGGGATGGGCACGCACCGCCTCGCAGATACCGTAGCCGTCCACGTCGGGCATGACCACGTCGCAGACGATGATGTCCGGCAGGGAGCTATCGAGGCGCTCGATAGCCTCGGCCCCCGAAGACGCGGCGATGACTTCGAGACCCTTGGTCTCCAGCGCGCGCTCGACCATCTTGCGCACGGAAAGACTGTCATCCACGACAAGCACACGCGGCATGGTCTAGGTCCTCTGGGGCGGAGGCGGCATTCCCGCCGCGGCTTGCCCCTCATCGATCTCTGAAGCGACGCTGAGCAGAAGCTGGTCGACGCTTTTCTGGATGGTGCGAGGGCCCGCGCCGGCAGGGAGCTCGGCCCCCGGCGTGAAACGAAAGGTGCCCGCGGGATCGAACTGGGCCGACGAGATCATGGCCCCGAAGGCGCTCTCGCCGCTGCGGCCGCCGAACTCGGCGTGCACGACGCGCCCGGAGTCGAAGACGATCGCTCCCTCGCCCGCCGCCAGCCGTAGGGAGAGCTGCCCCGTCTTGCCCCCCAGCGCGATGGCCTGGGTCACCTCGGCCAGATCGAGCACGCCGAAGGAGCCTTCGAGCGTGCGCTCCGCTGCCCCCGCGCGCGACGGGGCGACCTTCGAGGGAAGGGGCACGGGGGCGGCCACGGGGGGCGAGGCGGGCGGGCCCGGCTGGTTCTTCACCGCGACGTTGCGCAGGAGCTTCGAGATGCGATCGAGCACGGCGGAGACGACGAAATCTCCCGCGAGCAGCATGTCCACGCCGGCCTGGGCGACGGCCCACGGCGTCGGACGCTTGGGGCCGGACAGAAGGAGGAAGGGTATGTCGTGAGTGGCCGGATCGCTCCGGATGATCGAGCAGAACTCGACACCATCCATGTCTTCGGTACGATTGCCGCTCACGATGAGATCGGGCCGGTCGCGCTCGAGGGTGGTGAGGGCGAAGGAGGCGCTCGTCGCCGACGTGACGTGATAGGCCGCGTGCATGAGGGCCGCCTTGAGCACGGAGAGCTTGGCCGGGTCGGCGTCCACGATGAGCACCCGAGGGGCGGATCGACCGCTCACGGCGCGACCTCCGTGGCCGTCAAGGCCGCCCCCCCGCGGTCAGCGATCCGATGAGACGCACGAAGGCTTCCTCGTCCACGGGCTTGGCGACATAGTGCGCGATGCCGAGGCTTCGCGCGAGATTCACGTGCTTGGCGCCCGCGCGCGTGGTCAGCACCACCACGGGCATCGCGCGCGTGGAGGCCCGCGCGCGCAGGTCTTGGATCAGCTCGTAGCCGCTGACGCGCGGCATCTCGAGGTCGGTGATGACGAGATCCACCGCCGTGTCGCCGAGGCGGCGCATGGCTTCCGCGCCATCGTTGGCCGTGACCACCTCGAAATTCGCCTTCTCGAGCATCTGCCCCACGAACTTGCGGACGCTGATCGAATCATCCACGAGCAGGATGCGGCGCGTCTTCCTTCCCGTCCGCTCACGCGCGAATCCACGCTCCCGCGGGGCGGCGGGCACCCGCTCCGCGGGCCGGGACACCTCCGCCGCCTCGGCGAGGCGCGATGGGTCCACGAGGAGGGTGACGCGCCCGGCTCCCGTGATGGTGGCACCCGCGAAGGGACCCACGCGTTCGAGGAGACCACCGAGATTCTTGATGACCACGTCTTCCTTCCCGACGAGCTCCTCCACCGCCACGGCCAGCCGACGCACGCCCGAGCGCACCACGAGCACGGGCACCCGCGCGAGCGCCCGCCCGGCGGGCAGGGCGAGCGCCTGCTCGAGGCGGATCAAGTCGATCTCTTCCTCCTCGACCACCACCCGCTCGCGGCTGCCCGTCTGGACGATGTCCTCGGGCCGCACCTGAATGACGCTACGGACGGCGTGCATGGGCACCGCGAATGTCTCGCCCCCCGCCCGGACGAGCAAGGCATCCGAGATGACCACGGTCAAGGGAAGCTTGATGGTGATCCGGGTGCCCGCGCCGGGCTCGCTCTGCACGTCGATTTCGCCGTTGAGCCGGCCCACGTTGGCGCGCACCACGTCCATGCCCACCCCGCGCCCCGACGTCGTGGTGACCTCGGGGGCGGTGCTGAAGCCGGGCAGGAAGATCAGGTTGAGCGCTTCGCGCGCGTCGAGGGCCTGAGCGGCCGCGGGCGACAGGAAGCCCAGTCGCACCGCGCGCTCCCGCAGGCGGGATGCCTCCATGCCTCGCCCGTCGTCCGTCACCTCGATGTGGACGAAGCTGCCCTGATGATGCGCGCGGATCCCGATCGTGGCGCGGGGGGGTTTGCCCGCGGCGCGGCGCTCCTCATCGCTCTCGATGCCGTGGTCGACGGCATTCCGCACGAGGTGCAGGAGCGGATCCGCGATCTGCTCGATGACGGCGTTGTCCACCTCGACGGTCTCTCCGGCGAGCCGGAGATCGAGGCTCTTGCCCCCCGCCCGCCCCGCCTCGCGCACGGGCTGGTGGAAGCGCGCGAAGAGGCGTCCGATGGGCACCATGCGCGCGCGCGTCACTTCGCCGCGCAGGCTGCCCGTGAGGCGATGAAGCTGGGCGGTGTCCTCGCCGACGCTCCGGATGAAGCCGGCGAGCTGGGCCTGGATCTCCGAGACGTCGGCAGAGATCTCGTCGACGCTCCGCGCGAAGAGATTGAAATCGTCGTAGCGGTCGAACTCGAGCTCGGCGAAGACGTCCGCCCCCGGGTCCGCGGTGGTCTCCGAGAGGGCGGGCGAGAGCTGAGTATGCCGGTGCTTTTCCTCGAAGTCGCGCACGGCCTGCGTCATGCGTGAGCGGCTGAAGGCCAGGAGCTCGTTGACGCGCTCGATCTGAGCGAAGCGCTGGTCGAGGCGGCTGCGCGCGATGACGAGCTCGCCGACCAGGTTCATGAGCGAATCGAGGCGATCGAGGCCGACGCGGATGCTCGGGCGTGCTTCCCTCGACTCGCGATCGCGCTTGCTCCGCGGCTCGGGGATAGGGGGAACGACACGCGGGCGCCACGGCGCGGGGGCGGGGGCCATGAGGCGGGGCTCGGCCGCCGGCTCTTCCTCTCCATGGCCGTCGCTCTCGAGGGGCACGGGCACGGGCCGGAGAGCGCCGAGGACATCGAGCGTGCGCTGGACACGGAGGCGCGCATCGAGCGTGGCCTTGGCCGGGCCGTCGAGGAGGAGCCGAAGCGTGTCCACGCCGCCCAAGACGGCGTCGAACACGGCCGGCGCGAACTCGAGCCGCCGGTCACGCACGGCGTCGAGGATGTCCTCGATGCGATGGGCGACATCGCCGACGGGCGCGCAGCCCACGGTGTAGGCCGCGCCCTTGAGGGTGTGGACGGCGCGGAAGAGTGTCGCGATCTCCTCGTCCTTGGTCGCTCCCGTCACCTGCTCCAGAGCCAGGATGGACCGGGTCATCACCTCGAGGTGCTCCGCCGCCTCGGGAGCGAAGTACGGCACGGACTCGGCGTGCTCGGCGAAGAAGCGCTCGAGGTCGCTCAGGAGCCTGTCCGCGGCGACCTCACCGAGCTCGGCGGTGGGCCCTTCGGGCATGGCACGGGGGGCGGGGGGAGGAAGGGGACGGGAAAACACCGAGCGCGCGGGAGGCTGCAGGGGCTTCGTGTCGGCGTGAGCCTCGCCCTCGCGGGGCGCCGACGGCACCGCCTCCGTCTGTGCGACGGCCGAGGCAGGTGTGTGCTCGGCGCGGCGGACGGAATCAGGAGGAAGCTCAGACGGCGCATGAGTGGGGAAGAGCTCCGGGTAACGGGCGCGGAGCCGGGAGACGGTAGCCACATCCTCCCGGCCGTCGTCGCCGATCATCTCGAGCACTCGCCGGACCGTCACCAGGACGTCCCCGAGCAGCTCGATCGTGCGCCCCCACTCACGAGCCGGCTGGCCCGGCAGCGTCTCGAGCAGGTTCTCCATCACGAGCGCTACCGCGGAGACCACCGGGTATCCATGAAGGGCGGCGGCACCCTTGAGCCGATGGGCGACCACCACAAGTGGGTCAACAATCTCCGAGGAAGGAGGATCGCCCCCGGCCAATCGGCGCACTCCGTCCTCGACAGAGGCCACGGTATCCCAAGCCTCCATCAAAAAGATGCCGAGGATGAATTCGCTTTCCTGGTCTTCCAGCATCCTGGCTCTTTTAGAGCAAATTCCGGGCCACGGGGAGCACTAGGCGGCCAGCTTGAATCGGGCAAGGCTGGCCGTGAGCTCCTCGGCGAGGCGGGCGAGCTCAGCCACCGTCCGGCGGGCTTCGAGCACTCTCAGCTCCGTCTGGGAGGCCACGGTCTGGATGGACTGCATGGCTTGAGTCACCGTCTCGGCACCCCGCACCTGCTCCTGTGTCGCCTCGGAGATGTCCTGGGCGAGCACGGCCGAACGCTGGGAGACATCGGCAATGGCCTTCAGGCTATCGCCGGCCTGCACGGTCATGCGATAGCCGGCCTCCACTTCCAAGGTCCCCTGCTCCATGACCACCACGGCGTCCTGCGTGTCCGCCTGCACGTTCTTGATCAGGACGGCGATGTCCTTCGTGGCCTTGGCCGAGCGCTCGGCCAGCTTGCGCACCTCGTCGGCGACCACGGCGAACCGCAGCCCCGCCTCGCCGGCGCCCGCGGCTTCGATGGCGGCGTTGAGGGCGACGAGATTGGTCTGGGAGGCGATGTCCTCGATGGTATTGACGATCTCGGAGATCTCCAGCGATCGATCGCCCAGGCTCTTGATCTTCTTGGAGATGGATTGCACCTCACCGCGGATGCGCTGCATGGCCTGCAGGCTGTCGCGAACGGCCACGTCACCCTTCTGGGCGGCGTCGAGGGCCTCGCGGGCCGCCTGGGCCGAGGCACGGGCGCTGTCCGCCACCTGGCGCACGGACTGCGTCAGTCCCTCCACCGATTCCGCGACCCGGCCCGCCTCGCGCGCCTGGGCCTGCGCACCCTCCGTCATGCGTCCCGACGAGTCGGTCATCTGACTGGCGCCGGCCGCTACCTGGAGGGCGGCTCCGCGCACGTCGGCAATGGTGGCCCCGATCTCGGCCACCATCACGTTGATGGCGTCCACGACGTTGCCGAGGACATCGGACGTGACCTCCCCGCGCTTGGTCAGATCTCCCTGCGAGACTTCCATGGCCACGTCGAGGAACTTGATGATGCTCTCCTGCAGATCCTCGCGTCGCCGCCGCTCCTCGTCGCGCTCCGCCTCCGTCTGGACCTGGGTGCGCAGGCGCGCGATAGAGTCGTTGAAGGTCCGGGCGAGCTCTCCGATCTCGTCACGAGAGGTGACGGCAACGGTCTCGCTGAGATCGCCCTCGCCCACCCTCTGGGCCGCTTCCACCAGCCGGGTGATGGGGCGGGTGATCCGTCGCGCGAGCAGAGCGCCGCCGATCAAGGTGAGGGCGGCCACCCCGGCGAAGACGAGGAGCACCTGACGACCCGAGGCCGCCGCCGCCTGGTCGATGATGGCCCGGTCCATGCCGACGCGAACGGTCCCGAGCTTGCCTGCGGCCATGGGCACCCCGATGTCGATGATGTCGCGATTACCCTTCCGGGCCGGGTCCTGGTACGCGATGTCCCGTTGCTGCCGCGCCAAGGTGCCGGGCACGAGGTTCTTGTCGACGATACCCGCGGGCACCGAAGGCGAGAAGGTATGGGCGATGAGCTTCTTTTGGGGGTCGTAGACCATCACGTAGGCGACACCGCGGATGCGGGCGAACTCGTCCACGAGCGACTGCACGGACGAGGCGTCGCGCGTCGAGATCAGATCCACCCCGGAGGAGGCGAGGCTCCCGGCGATGGCCTCGCCCTTCGAGACGAATTCCTCGGTCATGGCCTTCTTGATGGATCGCGCAGAGACGTACCACGTCACGGCGGCCAGAGGCACGAGGGCCGCCACGAGGAAGATCACGATCTTCCCGAGGAGGCCGAGGCCTCGTCGCGCCGGCTGCCCTGCCTTCTGCTCCTCGTCCGGTATTTCCCTCGTACGTGCCATAACGTTCTCCTGCGGCTCAGGCGCGAACGGCCGCGGTCCAATCGGTGATGGGCACCCAGTGCTCGCCCTGCACCCGGGTGAAGTAGACGCTGTCGAGCCCCTGGTGGCGCTCGGGTCCGAAGCTGAGGGGGGCCCCGATGCCGAGGTCGACGTTGTGGAGCGACTCGAGGGACTGCCGCAGGCTCGCGCGGGTCGGATTGATGCCGGCGCCGCGCAGCGCCTCCACGGTGACCTTGGCGTTGACGAAGCCTTCGAGGCTGATGAAGCTGTAGCGCTGGGGCGTGTAGCTGCGGTCCCGCAGCGATTCCGGCAGGGCCGGATTGTGCTTGTCCATGAGGGCCCGGTATTCGGCGACGCCGGGGAGGCTGAGATCGTCGTAGCTCGGCATCACCTGGGAATTGACGAGGGCGCGCGTGTAGTCGCGCCCCGCCGTCTTGCCCTGCTTGAGGAGGAGGGTGAGCATGGCGTCGGAACCGACGAAGGAGACATTCGAGATCGGCACGGTAAAGCCCACGTCGCGCGCGGCGCGGACGAAGGCGCCGCAGCCTTGATAGGCGCCCGTGCACAGGACGATCTCGCACCCCGCCTGGCGCAGCACCGCCACCGCGGCGGCCATATCGTCGTCGAACCTGGCCCCGCGGACGTAGGTCGCTTCGGCCGCGACCTTGACGCCCCGCTGGGCAAGGGCGCGCTCCGCGGCATCGGCGCCGCTCCTGCCGTAGGCGTCTATCTGATAGAACAGGCCGAACTTCCGGACGCCCAGCCCCCAGAAGCGCTCGACGAGGGCGGCCATCTCCTGACGGTACGAAGCGCGGATATTGAAGACGTAGTCGACATAGGGCGTCTCCCGCTGAGGCTGGGCCCCGGTGAAGTTGCCCACGAGGAGCACGTCACCGTAGCGCTTGATGACGGGGAGGGCCCGCGTCAGGGTCGGCGTGCCCACGTAGTTCGACAGGAAGAACACCTGGTCCTGCTCCACGAGCTGTATCGTGTTGCGCAAGCACGGGTCGGGCTGATAGCCGTCGTCGAGCGCCGCCACCACGACGGAGCGACCATTGACGCCGCCGCGGGCATTGATCTCCGAGAAGTATGCGGTGGCGCCCCGCCACAGCTCGGTGCCCAGACCCGCGGCGGGACCCTTGAACGCCGCGCTCATGCCGATCTTGACGTCGCGCGCGCTGACGCCGGGGGCGCTCGCCGTGGGCGCTTCCGTGGAAGGGGCCGCAGCCGTCTTCGCGCCGGAACGAGGCGACGACCCCGCCTGAGCCCACGAGCGCTCACCACCTCCGAAAATGCCTCCTCCTGCGAGGGCGCCGGAGGCCAGACCGAGGAAACGCCGCCTGTTCATGTGAGTGCCTTCCCGGGCGCTCCGCTGTCGCCACCCATGGCGGTCAGCAAGGCGCGCACGTCGAGCAGCGCGACCTCACCGTCTTCCCGCTCGAGGCGGGCGACGATCACCGCGCCGGGACCAGGACCATCACGGTCATCGGCGGGCGCTCTTCCGTCGAGAGGCTCGAGGCCCAGCACTTCGTCGATGAGGAGGGCCACCTTGACGCGGTCACGCTCCACGACGAGCGCGCGAACCTCTTGGCCGGCCCCGGCCCGGGCCATTCCAAGCAGGGGGCGGATGTCCACCACGGGCATGATGTTGCCCCGAAGATTGGCCACACCCAAGAGGTGGGGGGGAGCGAGGGGCACGATCGTGTATTCGTCGAACACGACCACCTCGCGCGCGTATCGCACCTCGACGGCAAAGCGATATCCCGCGAGCGTGACCATGCACGCGCGTCTCTGGGGAACGGCGGCTTGCGCAGGTGCGGGAAGCGTCGTCACCGCTGGGGAGCCGATCGCGCGGTCACCTGACGAATTGCCGGACCACCGTGACGAGCTGCTCGGCCGTGAAGGGCTTGCCGAGGTACTCATCGGCGCCCTGTCGCTTGCCCCACACGCGGTCGCTCTCCTGGTTCTTCGAGCTGACGAGCACCACGGGCATGGCCTTGGTGCGCTCGTCACGCTTGAGGCTGCGAAGGATCTCGTAACCGTTCCGGTGGGGCATGACGATATCGAGCAGGAGCAGATCAGGCCGTTCGAGGACAATGCGCTCTTCGAGTTCCTCACCGTCGGGAAAACAGACAACTTCGAGGCCGGCCGTCTTGAGAATGCCTTCGATGAGCCTGAGCTCGGACTTGGCGTCGTCTACGACCATGACCTTGGCCATTGAGTCCACTGTCCTCCTCGTGACACTTCTGCTTTCCGAGGCTACCGACGCTCGCCCGTGAGGGCTTCTCAGAAGACGTCCGCCGTCCCTGTCATGCGCCACAACTTGCCGTAACCTTGGGAGTTTCAGAATGGCGGTTCGACGGCAAAAGTGTCAAGGTAATCCGCCTTGCCGCGTTGCGGTAGGCGTGGGGCCGTGTTAGCGTAGCCGTACTGTTTTATGGACCTGCCAGCCGACGTCCTGGTGCCCCGTCGAGCCTCGTCCTCCGCCCGCTGTGGCCACCGTCGTTACCGTTTCGATCAGGTGTATGGCTGTCAAAGTACTGAAAGAACTGGACTTTATCGTCGCCTGATGCCTTGGTTCCCAGCCATCTTTGCAAGGCCTGGGCCGGCAGCAGGCAGGGCGATCTCGAGCCCGCAGCCGGTACTCGTCTACTGGCGAGTTGAGTCTGCTTCCTTCGAAGGCTCGGCCGGGGCAGCGGCGGCGACCGAGGTTTCCGAGATGCTGAGCCGGTGCCTGGTTTATGCTCCGATGATCATCGCAGCGATGATGGTGGCACGCGCAGGACATCACACCAAAGGAGACGCGCATCTCATGGCTGATACGACAATGCATCTCACCGAACAGAGCTTCGACGACGAGATTGGCAAGCACAAGGAAGTCCTCATGGTGGACTTCTGGGCCGAGTGGTGCCAGCCGTGCCGCGCCATCGGGCCGACGCTCGAGGAGCTGGCCTCGGAGTCCAAGGGCTCGGTGAGCCTCGCCAAGGTCAACGTGGACGACAATCCCCAGCTTGCGGCCCGTTATGGCGTCCGCTCCATCCCCACCATCCTCTTCATGAAGGACGGCAAAGTGATGGACCAGGTGATCGGCGCGGTGCCCAAGTCCCAGCTCAAGAAAAAGCTGGACGCCCTCGCCTGAGCTAACGCGGCCATGACCACGGTGGGGCGCGCGCTGCCCCCGCTATCTCCCTCCAGGGAGGAGTTCCGCCGGCTCGCAGCCCGCGGCAACCTCGTCCCCGTCTATGCCGAGGTGGCGGCGGATCTGGACACGCCCCTCTCCGCTTTTCTCCGGCTGCGTCCCGGACCCTACGCCTTTCTCCTCGAGTCGGTCGAAGGCGGGGAGAAGTGGGCGCGCTACTCGTTTCTTGGCTCGGAACCTTCCATGGTTTTCACGGCCAAGGGTGAACGGCTCACCCTGCGTCACGCCGACGGTCGCGTGGAGTCACTGAAGGCCGAGAGCCCGTTCGCCGCTCTGCGCGACCTCCTCGCGCGCTTCACGCCCGTGGCCGTGCCGGGTCTCCCCCGCTTCCAGGGCGGCGCCGTCGGCTACATCTCCTACGATATGGTCCGCCACGTGGAGGAGCTCCCGCGTCTGGCCAAGGACGATCTCCGGCTGCCCGACGCCGTCTTCATGTTCACGGACAGCCTGCTCGTCTTCGACAACCTGCGCCATCGCCTCCTCGTCATCGGCAATGCCCACATCACCGAGCGCGACCCCGCCGGGCTCGACCGTGCCTACGATGAAGCGGTGAAACGGATCGAGGCCGTGCTGGACAAGCTCGCCCGCCCCGCCCGCCCGCCCGCGCCCCTGAGCTTCCCGGCCGTGGAGCCGCTGGTGGCCATGGGCGAGGAGCGTGGTTTCGCGGCGAGTGGACACCGAGCTCCGGGCGGACCCCTTCACCGTGTACCGCGCTCTCCGCAGCATCAACCCGTCGCCGTATCTCTTCTTCCTGCGCCTGGGCAAAACGAGCATCGTCGGCTCTTCCCCCGAAGTGCTCGTGCGCATGGAAGACGGCAGGGTCGAGGAGCGTCCTATCGCGGGCACGCATCCGCGCGGCAAGAACGAGGCCGATGATGAGCGGCTGGCCGCCGAGATGCAGGGCGATCCCAAGGAGCGCGCGGAACACGTGATGCTGGTGGACCTGGGGCGCAATGACGTGGGCCGGGTCTCCCAGATCGGCTCCGTCGAGGTGTCGGAGTTCATGGTGGTGGAGCGCTACTCGCACGTCATGCATCTCGTCAGTCACGTGCGTGGACGGCTCGAGGAAGGGCGTGACGCCTTCCACGTCCTCGAGGCCTGCTTTCCCGCGGGCACCCTGACGGGCGCCCCCAAGATTCGCGCCATGGAAATCATCGAAGAGCTCGAGCCCACCCGTCGCGGACCCTATGGCGGCGCCGTCGGCTACATCTCGTATTCCGGAAACCTCGACTCGTGCATCACCATCCGCACGGTGGTCTGCCACGCGGGCCGCGCCTCGATTCAGGTGGGCGCGGGCATCGTGGCCGACTCCGATCCCAAGACGGAATGGCTCGAAACCTGCTCGAAGGCACGAGGCATGATCTTGGCTCTCCGGGTATCCCAGCAGATCCCGTCATGATCCTCGTCCTCGACAACTACGACTCCTTCACCTACAACCTGGTCCAATACCTGGGCGAGCTGGGCGCGACCATGCGCGTGGCGCGCAACAACAAGATCACCGTCGAGGAGATCGAGGACCTGGCCCCCGAAGGTATCGTGATCTCGCCCGGCCCCGGTACCCCGGACGGCGCCGGCATCTCGCTGGCCCTCATCCACCGCTTGCACGAGACCACGCCCATCCTGGGCGTCTGTCTCGGCCACCAGGCCATCGGCCAGGCGTTCGGGGGGACGGTGACGCGGGCGCAGAAGCAGATGCACGGCAAGACGTCGACCATCCAGCACGACAACCGTGGCGTCTTCGAGGCGCTGCCCCAAGGCTTCGAGGCGACGCGCTATCACTCGCTCGTGGTGCTGGACGAGGGCTTCCCCGCCGACCTCGAGATCTCCGCCCGCGCCGAGGACGGCGAGATCATGGGCCTCCGCCACCGGCGCTTTCCCATCGAGGGTGTCCAGTTCCATCCCGAGTCGATACTGACCGGGCAGGGCAAGGCACTCCTGCGGAACTTTCTCGGGCTCACGCGCGCCGCTCGGGTGGCGTCATGAGGGCCGGCGAACCTCCAAGTCCTGAGACCTCTCCCGCCGAGCTCGAGATCATCCGGATCATCCGCCGCACAGTGGGGCGCAGCCCGGCGGAGCGCGTGGAGACCGGCATCGGCGACGACACGGCGGTGCTCCTGCCTCGACCGGGCGCGCGGCTCCTCGCCACCACCGATCTCCTCGTGGAGGACGTCCATTTCCGCCGGAGCTGGGCCAGGCCCTTCGACATCGGCTGGAAGGCCATGGCCGTGAATCTCTCGGACATCGCGGGCAAAGGCGGGCGCCCCCTCTGGGCCCTTGTGGGATTGGCTCTCCCCGTCCCCCCGGATCCCGCGGACGTCGAGGCGCTGTACGAGGGTATGAGACAGGCCGGGGCGCCCCACGGTGTCGCCATCGTGGGCGGCGACACGTCGACCTCGCCGCACGGCTGGTTCGTCAACGTGACTCTGCTCGGAGAGCACGAGGGCAACCCGCGGCTCCGCTCGGGCGCCAAGCCGGGCGATGCCGTGGCGATCACCGGCACGCTGGGCCGCTCCGCGGCCGGCCTGGCCGTCCTCGAGGCGGGACTGGCCACGCTGCCTGCCGTGAGTCCCGAAGCGCTCGAGGCCGTCGCCGCCGCGCATCTCCGTCCCACCGCGCGCGGCGCCGAAGGGCGCTGGCTCGGCGCGGCCGGCGGCGTGCACGCCATGATGGACTGCTCCGACGGCCTCGCCACCGATCTGGCCCACATCTGCCGCCACAGTGGCGTGGGCGCGCGCGTCGCCCTCGACCGCCTCCCCGTGGATCCCGCGGCCCGCAAGGTGGCGGGTGCCCTCGCCGCCGATGCGCTCTCGTGGGCCACATCGGGCGGCGAGGACTTCGAGCTCCTCTTGACCTGCGACCCGGCGTCGGTGGAAGCCCTCCGCGACGGCCTTCGCCACGCCACCGGCACCTCCCTCACCGTGGTGGGCGAGATCGATACCTTCGAGGCGGGCGTGACCTTCCTCGACGCGGGCGGGCAACGGGTGATGGTGGGGCCCGGCTACGAGCACTTCCGTGAATAGCCTCGCCATCCTCGAGCTCCTGAGCCTCCTCGCCCTCGTGCTCGTCTCCGCGCTCCTCACGGGGGCGGAGGCGGCCTACTTCTCTCTGGGGCGGGCCCGCCTCAAACGTCTGGCCGAACAGCAGGATCCCGATCAGGGCCCGCTGCAGCCGCTGCTCTCGAAGCCTCACGAGCTTCTCGTGACCATCCTCGTCGGCATCACCCTCGCCAATATCGGCGCCTCCGCCATCGCCGCCTCCATCGCCGCCACCCTCTTCGGCCCGCTGGGCCTCGCCGTCTCCATCGGGGTCATGACCGTGCTCCTCCTCGTCTTCGGCGAGGTGCTGCCCATGACTCTGGCCGTAGAGCACCCCGAGCGCTACTCGGCGTGGGTGAACCGACCCGTGGCGTGGCTGTCCGCCCTCCTCTGGCCCGTGCGCAGCATCCTGAGCGCGCTGACCGCCATGACCCTGCGCCTCGTGGGCTCGGAGCGGCAGCGGGGCGAGCCGGAGATCTCCGAGCAGGAGCTGCGAACCCTCGTCGACGTGGGCGCGCGCGAGGGCGTGGTGGACCGGTCGGAGCGCGAGATGATCCACAAGGTGTTCGAGCTCGAGGACACCCTGGTGCGCGAGGTCATGGTTCCGCGGCCCGACATGTTCTGCCTCGACATCGCCACCCCGCCCCTCGATATCCTCTCCCTCCTGCGCGAGCACCTCCACTCGCGGGTGCCCGTCTTCGAAGAGACGGTGGACCACATCGTGGGCGTGCTCTACACCAAGGACCTCCTGCCCCATCTCGAGGGGCTGCCCCCGGACTTCGACCTCCGCACCCGTCTGCATCCACCGTATTTCGTGCCCGAATCCAAGCGGGCGGATGCGCTGCTGCGAGAGTTTCAGGCCAAGAAGCTGCACCTGGCCGTGGTGGTGGACGAGTACGGGGGCACGGCGGGACTGGTGACGCTGGAGGACCTGCTCGAAGAGCTGGTGGGCGAGATTCGCGACGAGTTCGACGAGGACGAGCACCTGATCCAGAAAGTGGACGCGACGAGCTACCGTGTGTCGGGCAAGCTGCCCATCGACGAGCTCAATGCCGCCACCGGCCTCCGCCTGCCCAAGGACTCGTTCGACACGGTGGGGGGGTGGGTCCTCGATCTCTTTGGCCGCGTGCCGAACAAGGGCGAGAAAACGCAGGCGGGGGACGTGACGGTGACGGTGGAGAAGGTCGAGCGCACCCGCGTGATCGAGGTTCTCGTGGCCATCCATCGCGGCGCCGACAAGAGTCAGGCGGCATGATCTACGTCTGGGGCATCGTGGCCGCCATGCTCATCACCGCCCTCCTCTCCGCCGCCGAAATGGCCTTCATCGCCGCCAACCGGGTGCGGATCCGCCACCTCGCCGAGAACAAGAATCCTACCGCCGCCCGCTACCTCGAGGCCTTCCGCCGCCCCGAGCGCATGCTCTCGGCGGCCATGATGGGGGTCACCGTCTCTCACATCACGGCGTCGTCACTCGCCACCTGGGCCCTCCTGCCCGTGGCGGGAGGGTGGGCGGCCGTGGTGGCCACCGCCGTCCTCGTCCCCCTGATGCTCGTCTTCGGCGAAGTGATTCCGAAGGCGGTGGCGAGCGAATGGGCGACCGCGCTCATTCTGCGGCTCTACCGCGTGCTCGAGCTCGCGGCCGCCATCCTCTCTCCCTTGACATGGGGAGCCCGCGCCCTCGTGACCGGCGTCCTGGTCGCTCTGGGGCTGCGCACGAGCGGCGCCCGGCAGTTCGTCTCGCGCGAAGAGCTCAAGCTCCTCCTCCAGCTCGAGCCGGAGGAGGCCGACGTCACCTCCTCCGAGGCGGAGATGATCGACAAGATCTTCGACCTCGGGGATACCGCGGTGCGCGAGGTCATGGTGCCCCTGGTGGACGTGGCCGCCCTGCCCGAGACGGCGCGGCCCGACGACGCTGTGCGGCTCATCCAGGAGCGCGGATTCTCCCGCATTCCCGTGTTCACCGACCGCGTGATCAACATCGTGGGGGTGGTCACCGCCATGGACCTTCTGCGCCAGGGCGCGGGCGCCCCGGACCTGAAGAGCCTGATGCGGCCCGCCACCTACGTGCCCGAGACGAAGCGCATCGACGACCTCCTGCGGGAGATGCAGAAGGCCCGGCTGCAGATGGCGGTGGTGATCGACGAGTACGGCGGCGCGGTGGGCATCGTCACCGTGGAAGACATCGTCGAGCAGGTGGTGGGCGAGATCCACGACGAGCACGACCGCGCGAGCGCGACGGTGGAGCGCCTGCCCGATGGCAGCTACCGCGTGGCGGGCCGGGAGCGCGTCCAGGACCTCAACGACGCGCTCGATTGGGACCTGCCCACCGGCGACTTCGAGACCGTGGCGGGTCTCGTCCTCGCCACCGTGCACCGCATCCCCCTCGTCGGCGAGGAGTTCCAGGTCGGCCGCTACACCTTCACCATTCTCGAAGCCAACCAGCGCCGCATCCTCACCGTCCGCATCGCTCCCCCCCCCACCACGTAACCGTGCACAACGGCGAGCCACACCGAATCACCGCAGCTTGGACGAGCGCCACAGGATCTCGCTCCCGGCGCGGCCCCTTTCCCACCGCGGGCAAGGCAGTTCGGATGAGCGCCACAGGATCTCGCTCCGGGCGCGGCCTCTTTCCCACCCGGCGCAAGGCAGTTCGGATGAGCGCTTGCGCGAAGGAGCAAGACCGCCAGACTGAAGTCCCTCACATTTAACCTAGACGAAAGGACAAGCCATGGCAGGCAAGATGGTCCAGTTCCCGAGCAACGGGCATACCACGGATGGCTACCTGGCGACCCCGGCCGGAGGCAAAGGTCCCGGGGTGCTCGTGATCCAGGAATGGTGGGGGCTGGTGCCCCATATCAAGTCGGTCTGCGACCGTTTCGCCGCCGCCGGGTTTTCCGCGCTCGCGCCCGACATGTACCACGGCCAGACGGCCAGCGAGCCCGACGGAGCGGGCAAGCTCTTCATGGCGCTGAACATCGCGCAGGCGGAAAAGGATCTGCGCGGCGCGGCCGCCTACCTCGCCGGCCATTCCTCCACAGCCAAGCTTGGGGCGATCGGCTTCTGCATGGGCGGCCAGCTCGCGCTCTTCGCCGGCTGCACCAATCCGGCCGTTGGGGCCGTGGTGGACTTCTACGGGATCCATCCAAACGTCAAGCCCGACTACTCCAAGCTCTCCGGTCCCGTGCTCGGCCTCTTCGCCGAGAAGGACAGCTTCGTGAGCCCGGAGGTCGCCCGGGGGGCGGAGGCGGCCATCAAGAAGGCAGGCAAGCAGGTGGAGATCAAGATCTATCCGGGACGGGACCACGCCTTCTTCAACGACGAGAACAAGGCCGCCTATCACCAGGCCGATGCCGACGATGCCTGGAAGCGCACCGCGGAGTTCTTCAAGAAGCACCTGAAGTAGCGGGGCCGAACGGACAAAAGAAAACGGGGGGCCGAATGGCCCCCCGTAGTGATTTCTTGACCTCGCGCGTCGTCTAGCCGGCCGCGGCGGCGGCCTTCTTCTTCCTGCCCTTGGTCGCGCCGGCTCCCGCTTCGCCCTTGCCCTTTTTTTCCGCCTTGGGCGCCTTCTCCGCCTTCGTGTCCGTCTTGCCCTTCTCCTTCACCACCTCGGGCCGGTCTACCAGCTCGAGGACGACCATGGGCGCGCGATCCCCGGGCCGAGTGCCCGCGTGAATGATGCGCGTATAGCCGCCGGGCCGCTCACCGAAGCGCGCGGCGATGGTGTCGAAGAGCTTCTTCACCACGAGAGCGTCAGGGACCATGCTCAATACCTGCCGGCGCGCGTGGAGCGTGTCGCGCTTGGCCAGGGTCACCATCTGGTCAGCGAGGCCGCGCACCGCTTTGGCCTTGGCTTCCGTGGTCATGATGCGCTCGTGGCGGAAGAGGGCCACGAGAAGGTTCCTGAACAGGGCCCAGCGATGCGAGGTGACCCGCCCGAGCTTGAACCCCGCTTTGCCGTGCCTCATTTCGTGCCCCCGCGCCCCAAGGTCCCGAGCAGGTTCGGGTCGATCCTCATGCCGAGGGAAAGTCCCAGCGCGGCGAGGGCGGTCTTGATCTCATCGATGGACTTGTCGCCGAGATTCTTGACCTGCTCGAGATCCGCATCGGTCTTCTGCACGAGGTCCGCGACCACGAGGAGCTCGGCATTCTTGAGGGCATTGATGGCGCGGGCGGGCAGGGGCAGATCGTCGAGCGGCTTGGCGAGACTATCCTGGAGCGAGCCCTCACCCGGGCCCTCCGTCTCTTCCTCTTCTTCCTCTCCGCCCTCGGGAGCGAGGAGGGCGAACTGGTCGCGCATATGGGCGGCCGCCTTCGTCAAGGCCTCGTCCGGCGATACCGCGCCGTTCGTCCACACCTCCACGACCAGACGGTCATAGTCGGTGATCTTGCCGAGCCGCGCGTTCTCCACGTTGTAGGAGACGCGCTGGATGGGCGAGAAGGCCGCGTCGAGGGCAATGGCCCCGTCGGGCACGCTGCCCGTCGGATGCCGGTCGGCCGCGGTGTATCCGCGGCCCACGCCGATGCCGAGATCGATGACGAGGGAGGCGCCCGCCTCCAGCGTGGCGATGTGCAGCTCGGGGTTGAGCACCTCCACTCCCGTGGCCTCCGAGACGTCGGCGCCCGTGACCGCCTTGGGCCCCGTGGCCTCGAGGCGCGTCTCCATGGATTCCCCCGACGGCACGTTGACCGCGAGCTTCTTGAGGTTGAGAAACACGTCCTGCGTGCTCTCGGTGACCCCGGGCAGAGGTGTCTCCACGTCCCGCACCCCTTTGATGCGTGCCCACGTCACGGCCGCCCCCGGAATGATGGAGAGCAGGGTGCGGCGCAGAGAGTTGCCCACGGTGAGGGCATAGCCCTTCTCGAACGGCTCGGCGAGAAGACGGCCGTACCGGTCCGAAAGGATCTGCCACTCGATCGTCTTCGGCTTCTGAAATGGAATCCTTGCCATACCGTCCCTTCTTTCGCGCGCGGTCTGCTCTACTTGGAGAACAGCTCGACGATCATCTGCTCCTGCACCGGGATCTGGATGTCCTCCCGGATGGGCAGCCCGCGTACGGTGCCTTTCTTCTCGTTGACGTCCACCTCGAGCCAGGCCGGGATCTGGCCCCGGCCGGCGCCCAGATTGTCGGCGACCCGCTCCTGCATCTTGGACGTGGACCGGAGCTGCACCACCTCGCCCACCTTCACGATATACGAGGGGATGGAGACCTTCCGATTGTTGACCTGGATGTGGCCGTGGCCCACCATCTGCCGCGCTTCGCGGCGCGAGGCGGCCATGCCCAGGCGGAACACGACATTGTCCAGCCGGCGCTCGAGCAGCTTGAGCAGGTTCTCGCCCGTGCCCCCGCGCTCACGTTCGGCCATGGCGAAGTAGCGGCGGAACTGGCTCTCGAGCACACCGTAGATGCGCTTGGCCTTCTGCTTCTCGCGCAGCTGGATGCCGTAGTTGGTCAGCTTGGTCCGGGACAGACCGTGCTGGCCCGGGGGATAGTTCCTCCGCTCGATGGCGCACTTCTCACCGAAGCACCGCGAGCCCTTGAGGAACAGCTTGATGCCTTCACGCCGGCATTGCCGGCAGGCTGCCGCACGATATCGCGCCAACTCTCTCTCCTCCCCTACACCCGACGCCGCTTGGGCGGACGGCACCCATTGTGCGGAATCGGTGTCACGTCACGGATGGCGGAGATCTCGAGGCCCACGGCCTGGAGCGACCGGATGGCCGCCTCCCGGCCCGCTCCCGGACCCCGCACGAACACCTCGACCTGCTTCAAACCCAGGTCCATGGCCTTGCGCGCGGCGTTCTCGGCCGCCGTCTGCGCGGCGAAGGGCGTGCTCTTGCGCGAGCCCTTGAAGCCGACGCTGCCCGCGCTCGCCCACGAGACCACGTTGCCCATCTTGTCCGTGAGGGTGACGATGGTGTTGTTGAACGTCGCCTGGACGTGGGCGATCCCCACCCGCACTTCCTTGCGCTCGCGCTTGCGCCCACCCTTCTTGGGGGTGGCGGGCGCTTTGGACTCATCCTTCTCTTCCGCTTCGTCGGCCATGCGGATAGCTCCTTACTTCTTCGTGGGCGCGGCGGCGGCGGGTGAGGCGGCCACCGGCTTCTTCTTGACCATGACGCCCTTGCTCTTGCCCTTGCGGGTGCGGGCGTTCGTATGTGTGCGCTGCCCGCGCACGGGCAAACCCTTGCGATGGCGGATGCCGCGGTAGCTTCCGATGTCCATGAGCCGCTTGACGCTCATGGACACCTCGCGCCGCAGGTCGCCCTCGACCTTGTATTCGCGCTCGATGATGTCACGGACCCGGGCCGTCTCCTCGTCGCTCCACGCCTTGACCCGCTTCCCGGGGTCGACCCGCGCGTCGGCGAAGATCTTCTTGGACGAGGGGATGCCGATCCCGTAGATGTACTGGATCGCGACTTCACCGCGCTTGTCCCGCGGCAGGTCCACTCCGGCGATGCGTGCCATAGTTGACTCTCCTGTCCCCTATCCTTGGCGCTGCTTGTGACGCGGGTTCTTGCAGATGATGCGCACGCGACCCGAGCGGCGCACGACCTTGCAGTGCTCGCACCGCACCTTGACCGACGGTCTGACCTTCATCTCACGTCCTTTCAAACATCTCACACGGCATTTCGAGCCATCTCACCGCTCGTCTCGGGCCATCTCACCGCTCATCTCGCACTGCTACTTAAAGCGATACGTGATCCGGCCGCGGGTCAGGTCGTAGGGGGAAAGCTCGACCTTGACCTTGTCCCCGGGCAGGATCCGGATGAAGTTCATGCGCATCTTGCCGGACACGTGCGCGAGCACCTTGTGTCCGTTCTCCAGCTCCACGCGAAACATGGCATTGGGGAGCGGCTCCACCACGGTGCCTTCGACCTCAATGGCATCTTCCTTCGGCATGCTCTAGGCCGCCGCCCGCGTGAGCACGTCGGGACCATCCTCGGTGATGGCGATGGTGTCCTCGAAATGGGCAGCCATGCTGCCGTCCGTAGTGACCGCCGTCCAGCCGTCCTCGAGCACCTGCACCTCCCACGCGCCCATGGTCACCATGGGCTCGATGGCCAGCACCATGCCCGCCTTGAGCACGGGACCTCGCCCGGCCTCGCCGAAGTTCGGCACCTGCGGCTCCTCGTGGAGCGCCCGCCCGATCCCGTGGCCCACGAAGGACCGCACCACCCCGAAGCCATGGCTCTCGCAATGCACCTGCACGGTGTGGGAGATGTCGCCGATGCGATTGCCCACGCGGCACTGCACGATGGCTTTGTCGAGGCTCTCGCGCGTGACGTCGATGAGCTCCTGCACCCGCGGAGGCACCGGGCCCACGGGGAGGGTCACCGCACAGTCACCATAGTAGCCTTCTACGATACACCCGAGATCGAGCCCGATGATGTCGCCCTCCTTGAGCTTGCGCCTGGGCGACGGGATACCGTGGACGACTTCCTCGTTGATCGACGTGCACACCGTAGCCGGGTACCCGCGGTAGCCCTTGAAGGCCGAGGCGGCCCCTCTGGCCAGTATCAAGGCCTCGACCTCGGCATCGATCTCTTTGGTCGACACACCGGGCTTCACCAGCTTCAGGAGCAGGGCCTTGACCTCGGCGAGGATTCTTCCCGCCGCGCGCATGTGCTCGAGCTCCCGGGGCGACTTGAGGAGGATCACCGGTCCCCCGCCTGATTCGTCGCCTTGCGAATCGCCTCGGCGACCTGGGCCACCGAGCCCTCCCCCGCCACCTCGGCGAGGAGGTTGCGGCCGCGATAGTACGCGAGGAGAGGCGAGGTCTGCTTCTGGTAGACGTCGAGCCGCGTGGCCACGGTGGCTTCGCTGTCGTCCGCGCGCTGGTAGAGCTCGCCGCCGCACGCGTCGCACTTGCCCGCGACCTTGGGGGGGGCGGAGACGAGATGGAAGGTGCGGCCGCATGCCCGGCAGACCCGGCGCCCCGTGAGCCGGCGAAGGAGCTCATCGCGCGAGACGTTGAAGTAGATCACGCGATCGAGCAAGATACCCGTGCGCGCGAACAGCGCGTCGAGCGCCTCGGCCTGGGCCACCGTGCGCGGGAAGCCGTCCAGCACGACCCCAGCCTTGGCGTCGGGCTGGGCGAGACGCTCGCCCACCAGGCCGATCACGACCTCGTCGGGCACGAGGCCCCCGGAGTCCATATGCCGCTTGGCCTCGAGCCCGAGCGGGGTCTTGGCGGCCACCGCTTCGCGCAGCATGTCCCCCGTGGCGACGTGAGGCACACCCCACTCGCTCGCGAGGGCCTGCGCCTGGGTGCCTTTGCCCGCGCCCGGAGGACCGAGAAAGATGACGCGGAGACTCACGCGTGCGCCCGAGCCTTCTTGCGGAGGAAGCCTTCGTAGTTGCGCATCAAGAGATGGGACTCCATCTGCCGGACAGTGTCCAGGGCCACCCCGACCACGATGAGGAGGCTGGTGCCGCCGAAGTAGAACGGCACGTTGAACCACCGGATGAGAAAGTCCGGGAGCACCGAGATCAAAGCGAGGAAGATGGCGCCGGGCAGGGTGATGCGGGTGAGCACGCGATCGATGTACTCCGCCGTCTTCTTGCCCGGGCGCACCCCCGGGATGAAGCCGCCGTACTTCTTCATGTTGTCGGCAAGGTCGATAGGATTGAAGACGATGGCCGTGTAGAAGTAGGTGAAGAATATGATGAGCGCGCAGTAGAGCGCGGTGTAGGTCAGGTGGCCCGGCGAGAGGGCCTCGGAGATGGCCTGCATCCACGGATGCTGGATGAAGCGGGTCAAGGTGGCCGGGAACAGGATGAGCGAGGAAGCGAAGATCACGGGGATGACGCCCGCCGTGTTGATACGGAGCGGGATGTGGGTGGTCTGGCCCATGGCCATGCGCCGCCCCACCATGCGCTTCGCGTACTGTACGGGGATTTTTCGCTGCCCCTCCTGCATGAGGATGACTGCGGCGGTGACCAGCACCATCATGACCACCAGGCCGAGGAAGACGAAGAGCTTGAGCTCACCGGTGACGATCAGGTGATACGAGGACACCACCGCCGACGGTAGCCGTACCACGATGCCCGCGAAGATGATGAGAGAGATGCCGTTGCCGATGCCCCGCTCCGAGATCTGCTCACCCAGCCACATGATCAGGGCGGTGCCCGTGGTGAGGGTGAGCATGGTCATGAGCCGGAAGCCCCAGCCCGGCACGGGAACCAACGAGAGCCCGCCCTGGGGCTGCATGCTCTCGAGCCCCACCGCGATGCCGAAGGACTGGATGAGGGAGAGCACGATGGTGCCGTAGCGCGTGTACTGGGTGATCTTCTTCTTGCCCGCCTCGCCCTCTTTGGCCAGCCGCTCCAGGGTCGGAATGACCACGGTGAGGAGCTGGAGAATGATAGAGGCCGAGATGTACGGCATGATGCCGAGGGCGAACACGGTCAGCCGGCGCAGGTTGCCGCCGGAGAAGAGGTCGACCATGCCGAGGAGGCCGCTCTGCATCTGGTTGAAGAGGGCGGCCAGCGCGGCGGCGTCGATGCCCGGCGTCGGCACGTGGGCACCGAGGCGGTAGGCGGCCAGGAGCCCCAGTGTCATCAAGACCCGGCGCTTGAGCTCCGGGATCTTGAAGACATTCTGGAAGCTCTGGAGACCTTCCATCATTTCGCGGCTACCTCCGGCTTGGCGGCACCGATGATCTCGATCCGGCCCCCGGCCGCCTCCACCTTCTGACGGGCCGACTCGCTGACCCGGTGGGCCTTGACGGTGAGAGCATGCGCCACCGCGCCGTCTCCCAGCACTTTGACGCTGTGGCGCCCCCCCCGCTTGATCAGGCCGGCGTTGACGAGCCCGTCCGGATCCACCACGCTGCCCGCGGCGAAACGCGCGGAGAGGTCCTTGACGTTGACGATGGCAAACTCTGTCTTGCCACCGTAGGGGAGAAAACCGCGCTTGGGCAGGCGCCGGTAGAGCGGCATCTGGCCGCCCTCGAAGCCGGGACGCGCCCCGCCGCCGGAGCGGGCCTTGAGCCCCTTGTGGCCTCGGCCCGAGGTCTTGCCGGTGCCGGATGACGGGCCGCGACCGATGCGCTTCCGCTTCTTCGTCGAGCCCTTCGCCGGCCGTAGATCTTCGAGTCTCATGGGGTCTCGACCTCGAGGCAGAACGGCACCGCCTTGATCATGCCGCGGATGGTGGGCGTGTCGTCGTGCTCCACCGTCTGACGGATGTGCCTGAGCCCCAGAGCCTTCACCGTCGCCTCCTGCGTGGGAGACAGACCGATCAGGCTCTTGACCAGGGTCACCTTAAGCTTCTTTGCCACCGGTCGCCTCCTGGGCGTCGCCGTCCACCGAGCGCCGGCGCGCGTTGTGCGTATCCAGCAGCCGCTTGAGACGACGGAACGCGTCGATGGTCGCCTTGAGCACATTATGCGGATTGTTGGTGCCCAGCGTCTTCGTCAGGATGTCCTGCACGCCCGCCGCCTCCAGCACCGGGCGCACCGCGCCGCCCGCGATGACCCCCGTGCCCTGGGAGGCCGGGCGCAGGAACACGCGGGCCGCTCCGAAGTGGCCCGTGATCTGGAACGGTATGGTGGTGTCCTTGAGCGGCACGAGGATGAGATCCTTCTTCGCGTGCTCGACCGACTTCCGGATCGCCTCGGGCACTTCACGGGCCTTGCCCAGCCCCACCCCGACATGCCCGCGCCCATCGCCCACCACGACCAGGGCCGTGAAGGAGAACCGCCGGCCTCCCTTGACGACCTTGGCCACGCGGTTGATGGCCACCACTCGATCCGTCAGGTCCAGCAAGCTCGCGTCGATCTTCGCCTCAGCCACTCAGTGTCTCCTGTTCTCAGAATGCCAGGCCGGCGGCGCGGGCCGCCTCGGCCAGGGCTTTGACCCGCCCGTGGTACTGATAACCGCCGCGGTCGAAAACAACCTGGCCGATGCCGCTGGCCTTGGCCTTCTGCGCCACGAGCTCGCCCACGATCTTCGCCGCCGCCACATTGCCGCCGGACTTGGCCTTGCCCCGGAAATCTGCGGAGCGGCTGTCCACCGCCACCAGCGTCCGTCCGGTTGCGTCGTCCACCACCTGCGCGTAGATATGGTTGAGGCTGCGGAAGACGGCGAGGCGCGGCCGCGCCGCCGTGCCCTGCACCTTCGTACGCACCCGGAGGTGCCGGATATTTCGCCCTTCGACCTTGAGGGAGGTGGTCCCCATTACTTGGCTCCCGCCTTCTTGCCGACCTTGCGCCGGATATGCTCGTCGGCGTACTTGATGCCCTTGCCCTTGTACGGATCGGGCTTGCGGAGGGCTCGGATCTTCGCCGCCGTCTGTCCCACGAGCGCCTTGTCCGAGCCCTTGAGAGTGATCGACACCTGACGGTCGACTTCGGCCTGCACGCCGTCGGGGAGGGGAAAGATCACCGGATGCGAGTAGCCGAGCGCGAACTGCAGATTCTTGCCCTGCACCTGCGCGCGATAGCCGATCCCGACGATCTCGAGCTTGCGCTCGAAGCCTTCCTTGACGCCGTGGACCATGTTCGCGATGAGCGAGCGCATGAGCCCGTGCAGCGCCCGCACCGTGCGGTGATCCGAGCTGCGGCTGACCGTCAGCACGTTCTCCGCCATCGTGACGGCGAGGCTGTCGGGCACCGTCTGGCTGAGCTTGCCCTTGGGTCCCTCCGCCCGGACGGTCTGGCCCTCGATGGCGACCTTGACCCCTTGGGGGAGAGGAATGGGCTTCTTACCGATTCGTGACATGGCATGCGCTCCTGTCGCTACCACACATACGCGAGGACTTCGCCGCCCAGCTGCTGCTTCCGCACGGCGCGGTCCGTCATGACGCCACGGGAGGTGGACAGGATGGCCACGCCCATGCCCCCGAGAATGCTCGGAATCTTGTCCTTGGCCACGTAGACGCGCCGGCCGGGCTTGGACACCCGGACGAGGCCGGAGATGATCCGCTCGTTGCCCGGCCCGTACTTGAGATAGACGCGCAGGGTGCCCTGCTTCTTGTCCTCGATCAGGCGGAAGTTCTTGATGAAGCCCTCGTCCTTGAGAATCTCCGTGATCCGCACCTTGAGCTTGGACGACGGGATGTCCACCTTCTCGTGCTCGGCACGGCTCGCGTTGCGAATGCGCGTCAACAGATCGGCGATCGGGTCGCTCATCGACATGGTCCGGCTCTCCTTACCAGCTCGCCTTGATCACGCCCGGCACTTCGCCCTTGAGGGCGAGCTCCCGGAAGCAGAGCCGGCAGAGCTGGAACTTCCTGAGGAAGCCGCGCGGTCGTCCGCACAGCTTGCAGCGGCTGTGCACGCGCGACTTGAACTTGGACGCCTTCTGCAGGCGCTCCGTCTTGATGATGAGCGAGGTTTTCGCCATACCTTAGGACTCCCTGAAGGGGACGCCGAGGTGCGCGAGGAGCGCCTTGGCCTCCTCGTCGGTCCGGGCCGAGGTGACCATGATCACGTCCATACCGCGCACCTTGTCCACCTTGTCGTATACGATCTCGGGGAAAATCACCTGCTCCTTGAGCCCCAGCGCGTAGTTGCCGCGACCGTCGAAAGCCTTGGGCGGCACGCCCTTGAAATCCCGCACGCGGGGCAGGGCCACGTTGACGAGCCGGTCGAGGAACTCGTACATGCGCGCCCCGCGCAGGGTGACCTTGCAACCGATGGGGGAGTTCTCCCGGAGCTTGAAGTTGGCGATGGACTTCTTCGCGCGCGTCACCACGGGCTTCTGGCCCGTGATGGCGAGGAGGTCCGCCACGGCAAAGTCCAGCACCTTCGGGTTCTCCTTGCCCTCGCCCACGCCCATGTTGAGAACGATCTTCTCGAGGCGCGGCACCTGGAACGGATTCGTGTAGCCCCGCTCCTTCATCATGCTCGGGATCACCGCCGTCCGGAACCGATCGCGCAGTCGCGGAGGCACGTCACCGGTGACCCGCGCCCGCGCCGCCGGAGTGGCGGGAGCGGGGGCGGCCGCCGCCCCGCCCTTGGCCTGCCTGGGCGGCTTGCCGCCCTGCGGGGCCTTGCCGCCTTGGGGCGCCTTGCCCCCCTGCGAAGCCTTCGGCTTTGCCTTCTCGTCCGCGTCTGCCATGGTCTATGCCTTGTCGATGAATTCGCCCGACCGGCGGGCGACCCGGACTTTCCTGCCATCGGCGAGCGAGCGCACGCCGACCCGGGTGGGCTTGTCCGTATGCGGATCCACCACCATCACGTTCGAGAGGTGGATCGGCCCTTCGCGTTCGATGATGCCGCCCTGTCTGAGCTTCTGCGTCGGGCGCTGATGCTTCTTGATCATGTTGAGGTGCTCGACGAGCACGCGACCCTTGTCCTTGAGCACGCGCAGGACCTTGCCGCGCTTCCCGCGCTCCTTGCCCGCCACCACCATCACCGTGTCACCCTTCCGCACGTGCGCGTGGGCCATGACTGTCCTCAGATGACCTCGGGAGCGAGGGAGATGATCTTGGTGAACTGCCGGTCGCGCAGCTCGCGCGCCACCGGCCCAAAGATCCGGGTACCCACGGGGTTGTCGTCCGTCTTGACGAGGACCACCGCGTTGCGGTCGAAACGGATATAGGAGCCGTCCTTCCGCCCCACTTCCTTGACCGTCCGGACCACCACCGCTCTCGCCACCTCCCCCTTCTTCACCGTACCGTCCGGCACCGCTTCCTTCACCGCCACGATCACGATATCGCCCAGGGACGCATAGCGCTTGTTGGAGCCGCCGAGAACACGGATGCACTGGGCCTTCTTGGCCCCCGAGTTATCCGCGACGTCGAGCATCGTTCGTGGCTGGATCATCGCTGTCGGGTCCGCCTCACCCGTTCACGCGGGCAAGGATCTGCCGGATGCGCCATCGCTTGTCCTTGGACAGCGGCCGCGTCTCTTCGAGCAGGACCCGGTCGCCCACCTTGCTCGCATTGGTCTCGTCGTGAGCCTTGAGCCGCTTCGACCGCGTGATGACCCGCTCGTAGCGGGGATGGCGGTACACGCGCTCGATGGCCACCACGCGGGTCTTGGTCATCTTGTCGCTCACCACCACGCCTTCCTTCGTCTTGGTCTCGCCCACGTCGGTCGTCTCCTCTTAGCTCGCGCTCTTCAAAGCGCGCTCGCGCAAAATGGTCTTGGCCCGCGCGAGGTCCCGCTTGGCCTGCTGTACCCGCGAAGGATTCTTGGCCACGCCCATGGAGAGCTGGAACCGGAGGTTGAACAGCTCTTCCGTCAGCTCCTTGACCTTCTGCTCCAGCTCTTCGCCGTTCATCTCCCGCCAGCTCGCCGCTTTCATAATGTCAGGAAACTCTGCTGAGCCGTCATGTCGATCCGCCTCGTGTCATTCATGGCCGCTCGGCTGAATTCGTCACCGGCTTGTCCGGGAAGATACGGATAAAGATCTTGCCCCCGCGCTTGACGCTGCGGGCGAGGGAGACGCGGGCCGCCTCGATCTGGCGATTGGTCACCCACCCCGGCTCGAGGGCCTTGAGCCCGAAGTCCCCGAAGGCGAGGGTGGAGCCGCGCTGGGCCTTACCCTTCATGCGGCCGCGCTGGGCCTTGCGATACTTGACGCGCTTGGGCATCAGCATGACGTCTTAGGCCTCCGCGGCGGCGCGCTGGGCGGGCAGGACCTCGCCCTTGAAGATCCACACCTTGACGCCAATGGCGCCATAGGTCGTGTGCGCCTCGGCCAGACCGTAATCGATCTCGGCGCGGATGGTGTGCAGCGGCACCCGGCCGTCGCGATACCATTCGCGGCGCGCGATCTCCGCCCCGCCCAGACGACCCGAGCAGGCGATCCTGATGCCGTCGGCGCCCAGGCGGAGGGCGGAGGTGACGGCCTTTTTCATGGCCCGGCGGAAGGCCACGCGCTTCTGGAGCTGGAGGGCCACGTTCTCCGCTACGAGCTGCGCGTCGAGCTCCGGATGGATCACCTCTTCGATATTGAGGTAGACCTCTTTCGCCGTACGCATCTGGATCTCGTTCTTGAGCTTCTCCACCTCGGCGCCCTTGCGCCCGATGATGATGCCCGGCCGCGCGGTGAAGATGGAAATGCGGGCCCGGTTGGCCGAGCGCTCGATGTCGATGCGCGAGATCCCCGCGTGGTAGAGCGAGGACTTGATGTACCGCCGGATCTTGACGTCCTCGTGCAGGAGACCCGCATAGCCTTTGGTGGCGAACCACCGCGAGCTCCACGTGCGCGTGGCGCCCAGCCGGAACCCGATCGGATGTGTCTTCTGCCCCATGGCTACCTCTGGGCGGCCCGCGAGGGGCGCGCCGTCTCGTCGGAAAGCTCGATGGTGAGATGGCTGGTACGGTGCTTGATGAAGAAGGCCCGTCCCATGGCTCGGGGCGAGACCCGCTTCATCGAAGGACCGCCGTCGGCGGTGGCCTTGACGACCCGGAGGCCGTCGAGGTCCCTCACCTGGTGGTTGTGCTCCGCATTGGCGATGGCGGAGCGCAGGACCTTCTCGATGAGGCGCGCCGCGGCCTTGGGAGTGAAGGCAAGGAGAGCCAGGGCCTCGCCCGCCGATTTGCCCCGGATATGCTCGAGGACCAGACGGGCCTTGGAGGCGGGCACCCGGACGTAACGCGCGGTGGCACGGGTCTTCATGATGTCCTCAGGACTTCCCCGTCGGTGAGGCGGTGGCCTTTTCCGCCTGCCCGTGCGCTTTGAAGGTGCGCGTGAGGGCGAACTCGCCCAGCTTGTGACCGACCATGTTCTCCGTGACGTAGACCGGGATGAACTTCCGGCCATTGTGGACGGCCAGGGTGTGGCCGACGAATTCCGGCGCGATGGTCGAGCGACGCGACCAGGTCTTCAGGACCTTTTTCTGGCGCTGGCGGTTGAGCTCCTCCACCCGCTTCTCCAGTCGCTCGTCGATGTACGGCCCTTTTCTGGTTGAGCGTCCCATGGTCTCCCGCTCCTACTTCGTCCGGCGCGTCACGATGTACCGGTCCGACGGGCGCGCGCCGCGCCGCGTCTTGTACCCCTTGGTCGGCTTGCCCCACGGAGTCATCGGATGGTTGCCCTTGCCCTTGCCCTCGCCGCCACCCATGGGGTGATCGACGGGATTCATCACCGTCCCGCGGACGGTGGGCCGGAAGCCCTTCCAGCGCACCCGGCCCGCCTTGCCCACGGAGACGTTTTCGTGATCGAGATTTCCCACCTGGCCCACGGTGGCCATGCATTCGAGCTTGACCTGGCGCACCTCGCCCGAGGGGAGCTTGAGGTTGGCGTGATCGCCTTCCTTGGCCAGGAGCTGGGCGAGGGTGCCCGCGCTCCGGCAGAGCTGCCCGCCCTTGCCCGGCTGCAGCTCGACGTTGTGCACGAAGGTGCCGAGGGGGATGTTGCGGATGGGCAGCGCGTTGCCGGGGAGAATATCGGCCTGCGGCCCCGACATGATCATGTCGCCGGGCTTGAGACCGAGCGGGGCGATGATGTAGCGCTTCTCCCCGTCCTTGTAGTGCAAGAGCGCGATACGCGCGGAGCGGCCTGGATCGTACTCGATACCCTTCACCGTCGCCGGAATGCCAATCTTGTCCCGCTTGAAGTCGACGTCGCGCAGCATGCGCTTGTGCCCGCCGCCGCGGTGACGGACGGTGATGCGCCCGTAGACGTTGCGCCCGTTCGTCCGCTTCTTGGGCGAGAGCAGGCTCTTCTCCGGCCTCTTCTTCGTGATCTCCTCGTTGGTGAGGAGGGTCATGTAGCGCCGGGCTGGCGAGGTGGGCTTGAGGGTGCGGATCCCCATGGTCCTAGGCTCCCTCGACCAGCTCGATTTTGTGGCCGGCCTGAAGCGTCACCACCGCCTTCTTCCAGCCCGGACGGCGACCCTCGAACTTGCCCATGCGCTTCCACTTGCCCTCGTGGGACGCGGTGCGCACGGTGGCGACCTTGACGTTGAAGACCTTCTCCACCGCCTGACGGATCTCCACCTTGTTGGCGTCGACGGCCACCCGGAAGCTGATGGCGTTCAGCTCTTCCTTCTGCTGCATGCTCTTTTCCGTCATCAGGGGCTTGAGGAGCACGCTGCGAGGATCGCGGTTCATGCCAGTGCCTCCTGCATGGAAAGCAGCGCTGCGCGCTCGAAGAGCACGCGCTCATTGCGCAGCACCTGGTAGACGGAGGCGTGCATCGGCGTCTCCACGGACAGCCACGGGACATTGCGCGCGGCCCGATCGAGGCCCTGCGACCGCTCCGACACCACGAGGAGTATGGGGGCCTGCGGCAATCCCAGCTCCTTAAGGCGGCTCGTGAGCGTCTTGGTTTTGGCCTCGGCCAGGCCCAGGCGATCGACCACCACGACTTCGCCCGAGGCGATCTTGGCGGCCAGCGCGTCGCGCAGGGCCGAGCGCCGCATCTCCGTCGGCATCTTCTTGTCGTACTTGCGGGGGGTGGGCCCGAAGGGCTTGCCGCCCCCTTTCCACTGGGTGGCGCGGATCGAGCCCTGGCGCGCGCGACCGGTACCCTTCTGCTTCCACGGCTTCCGGCCGCCGCCGGAGACTTCGCTGCGCCCCTTGGTGTCATGGGTGCCCGCGCGCCGCGCCGCCAGCTCCTTCACCACGCTCTGGTGGAGGAGCGGTACGCGCACCGGGCCACCGAAGACGTCGGCGGACAGTTCGAGCTGCTCCTGCGCCTTGCCCTTCGCGTCGAGCACGGGAACGGTCGGCATGCTACTTGGCCTCTTTGACTTTCTGCTGCTGGGCCTTGGTCTGTTTCACGCTCTTGCGCACGAGCACGATGGACCCGGTATGCCCCGGGACGGCGCCCCGCAGGAGAATGAGGTTCTGCTCGGCAATAACCCGCACCACGGGAAGGTTGAGCACCGTTCGGCGGTCGCCCCCCATTCGCCCCGGCAACTTGTGGCCGGGCCACACGCGCGAGGGATCCGACGATGCTCCGATCGAGCCGGGGGCCCGGTGGAACATCGAGCCGTGGGTCGCGTCGCCGCCGGACCAGCCGTGGCGCTTGACGCCGCCCTGGAAGCCCTTGCCTTTGGTCACGCCGACGACGTCCACGAACTCGCCCGCCGCGAACAGTTCCACGGTCAGGGTCTGCCCGGGCTGATAGGCCGCCACCGCCTCGGTCTTCTGCAGCCGCACCTCGCGGAGCACCTTCATGGGCTTGTCCACGCCGGCCTTCTTGTAGTGCCCGGCCATGGCCTTGGTGACCTTTTTTCGCGCGGTCTCGAAGCCGATCTGGAGCGCGTCGTAGCCGTGACTCGCCTTGGTCCGCACCCCGACCACCGTGCAGGGTCCGGCCTCGACCACGGTGACGGGAATCATGCTTCCGTCGTCACCGAAGACCTGGGTCATGCCCTTCTTCCGGCCGAGCAGCGCTTCCTTCATGGCCATGGCAGCGGTCTCTTTCCTGTCGCGTGGCTAGAGCTTGATCTCGACGTCGACGCCCGACGGCAGATCCAGCTTCATGAGGGCATCCACGGTCTGGGGCGTGGGGTCGAGGATGTCGAGCAGGCGCTTGTGCGTCCGCATCTCGAACTGCTCGCGCGAGGTCTTGTCCACGTGAGGCGACCGCAGCACCGTCCAGCGGTTGATCATGGTGGGCAGGAGCACGGGACCGGTGACGCGGGCGCCCGTGCGGCGCACGGTCTCCACGATTTCCTTCATCGAGCGGTCGAGGAGATTGTGATCGTACGCCTTGAGCCGGATGCGGATCTTCTGGTCGGCGCTGACGGTGACCATTGTCTACTCCGCGATCTCCGCGACGACGCCGGCGCCCACCGTGCGCCCCCCCTCGCGGATCGCGAACCGCAACTCCTTCTCCATCGCCACCGGCTGGATCAGCTCGATCGTCATCGTCACGTTGTCCCCCGGCATCACCATC
>WNGE01002850.1_pt1 | contig 37877 bp, 34 predicted proteins | sample 5400651 | NCBI WGS metagenome assembly WNGE01 (sample SAMN13153370, study PRJNA577476) | soil metagenome | isolation source: 60 cm soil or saprolite under grassland replicate 2 | place: USA:California | collected 2016-06-15
GGCAAAAGCCGCTGCCTCCGCTTCCCAAGAGGTCCGAGCGCGCATACAAGAAGAGATTGAGACGGCCAGGAAGCGGCGCAGGCGGCTGACGCGAGAGCAGGAATACTCTCGCCAACTCGATCGCCAACGCGAGGAGATCCACCCGCCGCATGTGCTGGATCAGCTTGCCCAAATGACGCCTCCTGTGCCTTCCAGTGTGCGGCTCCCAGAGGCCAAACCTGATCCAGCCAGGGACTATCCCGTGCAGCTCCTGGCCATACGTCCCTACGAGAAGGAGCAGGACTCATGAAGCGAACTCCTCTGCCACTCTTCGAAGGCTTTATCGAGACGCCTTTCGAACAGCGTTTTCAGGGGCTCTTGCGCCAGGCGTGGCGCTCTCGTCGTTGGCATGTCATTGTCGCAGAACCGGGCAGCGGCAAAACCATGGGCATCCGCGATTTGAGCGCCCAGGCAAGCCGGGAAGCTGGGATGATGGGTGGACGACGCTATCCCGTGCTGGCGGTGACGGCCCCGAAAAACGACGCCAAAGAGGCAGCCCTGGGAAACTTTCTGTTGACGGCATTGGGGCTCTCCGCGCGGGGCCACTGGAGCGAGCGCAAATACCTCTTATTCGAGTTGCTGCTTCAATATGGCGTGGAGTGCCTGGTCATCGACGATGCTCATGATTTGTCCATGCCTCACCTCATTTTCTTGCGCATAGCTGACCGATCAGCTCCAATTAACCTCTCCCCCCTATGTTCTGGGGTTGGGGTTGTGCCTGGTGGCAGCGGGACGGGGAGCAACGATGCCGCTCAAAGATGTCTTCGATCAACCAGAAACGATGTGGCTGCAATTTCGGCGCAGGCTCGATCGTGTCCAACCGTATTGTCGGATTGCCAGCCATACTGAGGGGGAAGTGCGTCATATTCTGGTGGCTCTGGAACGGATTTATCATCCATCTTTTCCAGAACTGGACCTGTGTCAGTGGACCGGGAGCATCTACACCTGGCTCACTCACCCGCTGCTCGATCCGCAGAAGAGCGGTCGTGTGATCATGGACCATCTGATGAAGCTGGTCACCACTGCTTTGGAGTGGGCCTATGCACGGGGCGAGCAAAATGTGAGTCCCAAGATGCTAGAAGCTGCCGCCGAGGCGCTGACGCTGCACCGTGACGCGATTCGGGTCATTGATGCTCAGCCGGATGCCTCCGAAAAACACTCTGGAGAGTAGCAGGGCATCTTCGTCCCTCCTCTGGAAATGCGTTCGAACCTTCGTGTATGCTTTCGAACCTTCACCCTCACACTTTCGGGGTGAAGGTTCGAATGAGAGGTTCTCAGCCCAGTATGCTCGTTCGAACCCTCAGTCTATTTACCATTTAACTGTTTAACAATAACCTTGACGTAAACGGTAAGCTTGTGATATAATTTATATGTCTCCAATTATTTGATGGGCAAATTTTGCTTTCCCAAAACGCGGAGGATGGTAATTACATGATTGCAGCTGATGAACAATTTACTGTATCAGACCTGAACTCATATAACTTGTTTACTATTGAACAGGTCGCGGCTCGAACTGGACTGACGAAACGCACGCTGCGTTATTACGAAGAAGTTGGGTTACTTCCTCCCACTGGGCGCACTGAGGGCAACTACCGGCGCTACAACGAAGAGGATATTCAACGGTTGGAACGCATTAAGAAACTTCGAGATCTACTTGGATTTTCTCTGGCTGACATTCGTGACCTACTCAATGCGGAAGATGAACGAGGGCAGATTAAGGTTGCTTACCAACATGAAACAGAAGATGGAGCAAAAATTGCTCAACTTGATAGAGCGGATGAGCTTATTCGCAGTCAACTACACTTAATCGAGCAGAAGATGGAGGGACTCGAGCAAATGCGTATAGGACTCCTGACAAAGCTTGAACGTCATCAATATAGCCGCGAAGAATTATTGAATAAAAATAAAGAATACAAATAACATTTTTTAGACTAGATTGGATCTTTATGAAAGCTCTTTCTCATGAACGAGAGGGACAGATTGTTCCTCAATTGGAAAACCAGCAGCAGGTCAATGGCCTGCTGCGAACATTTGTAGCACTGCGTCATCGAAATTTTCGTCTTTTCTGGTTTGGTCAGCTTATTTCGTTGATCGGCACCTGGATGCAGTCCATTGGTCAGGCCTGGCTTGTCCTGGAATTAACCCATAGCGCCTGGTTACTCGGCGTTGTGGGAGCGTTGCAATTTTTGCCAGTAATGCTGCTCTCGCTATTCGGTGGAGTTCTGGCCGACCGTTTACCAAAACGTAAAGTACTATTATTCACACAATCGTTCGCAATGCTGCAAGCAGCCGTACTGTGGATTCTTGTGGCAAGTGGCCATATACAGGTTTGGGAGGTATTAGTACTGGCAAGCTTGCTAGGTTTTACTAACTCGCTTGATATGCCAACAAGACAGGCTTTTGTGGTTGAGATGGTAGGTCGGGAAGACTTACCTAATGCCATAGCGTTAAACTCATCGGTTTTTAATATGGCACGTATTGTCGGCCCAGGACTTGGTGGTCTCATCATCGCCTTTCTCGGTATCGCGCCACTCTTTCTACTCAACGCAACCAGTTTTGTGCCCGTTATAGTAGGGCTCGCTCTGATCAGAATGAACGAGCTGCACGCACTTGCAAAACGTACACCAACGAGTGGCGTTACTTCAAAGCAGAGTACTTTACAAAGTTTGCGCGAAGGTCTGTCATATGTCGTTCATACTCCTTCCGTATTACTTATTATTGCAGTTATTGGTGTAATTTCGCTGTTTGGCATTAACTTTAATGTTATTCTGCCTCTCTTTGCGACAGATGTACTGCATTCTGGGGCATTGGGATTCGGCATCCTTTCTGCAGCATTTGGACTTGGATCATTATGCTCAGCTCTCTGGCTTGCCTGGGGGAATCGCAAACCTAGCGTACGGTACTTATTAATTGCTGCATTAGTATTCTCTGTACTCGAGATCTTTTTTGCTTTATCACATCTGTATGTGCTCTCACTCATTCTGATAGCAGCAGTTGGATTTGCAATGATTGCATTCTCTGCAAACTCGAATACGGCATTACAGACTGTCACTCCTGACCACTTGCGTGGTAGAGTAATGAGCGTGTATATGGTTGTATTTGCCGGAAGTGTTCCACTGGGTAATCTCTTTACTGGCGGTTTAGCACATTTATATGGCGCACCCATTTCCCTGTTGATTGGTGCCTGTTTGAGCCTGATCGCGGCAATTGTCGGTTGGATACTGCGCTCACCAGCGGAGAAAAGCCTTGCAGAAGCCTCACTTATCCGTTCATAAATGGCGAGTGCTGCCATTCACTGTTGCTCCTCAGCAATATCATATTGATTTGAGTGAGCAACTACTCATGGCAGCATTGCCAGGTGAACCAGCAACGCTCTACTGGTCACAGGCTGAGTATAGGGGGCTTGTATTGGGATTCTCTCAAAAACAAAGTGTACTCAATCAAGCAGCTCTGATTACTCAGCCAATCCCTCTCTATCAACGACGCGCAGGTGGGACAGCGGTATTAGTAGGTCCGGAATTACTCAGTTTAGATGTTATATTGCCCGCAGAGCATCCATTCGTATTACCTGATATTGTAGAATCTTACCACTGGCTTGGAACTGTGTGGGTAAAAACGCTGGGAAGTTTAGGAGTTGAAACACGCTTAGTATCACCCCAAGAAGCGCACGCACAACGAGCTTTGCTCAAACAGGAAACGCCCCGAAGACGGGAAGCTATCCTCAATCGTGCTTGTTTCGGCTCACTCTCGTCATACGAAGTAGTAGCTAATAAGCGTAAAGTTGTAGGATTGGATATGATTCGTCGTCGGTCAGGTAGCCTGTTACAGGCAGGTCTTCTACTCAAATGGGACACAGAGCCATTGGTAGAACTACTTGGTCATACTCCTGAAGAACAAACTATTTTGCGTGAAGGATTGCCTGGATGTGCTGTAGGATTAGACACACTGGCAGGCCGCACCATATCAGCGATGGAGGTGATCTCCGCGTTTGAAGAAGCACTTTCTACAATGTACTGATTTTCTATTGGAAAAGAATGGGTCCACCAAAATCAAGCTCAACCAAGGACGACGCAAGCGTCCCCACCCATAATCCCTACTTCTTGTTCTGGCCAGGTGGGATAGAATCCAGCGCCCCAGGACAGCGCAAGCGCCCCCACACCACATCCCTACAGCCCCTGTCCCTACGCGAGGAAGAATTTTTACACAGGTTTTTGCTTCCACAAAACGAGCCGCCCCTTGACACTGCTACCATCTGCGTCCTATAACGAAACATCTTATACTTCTTTACGAGTAAATGTTCTGAGACAATTGAAAGGTTAACATCAATATGGCAGATAGAAAAGCTCCTGGCGCATTACAGGTAATTAAAACACCTGACTACGAGGCGATGGTGATTGGAGCTCACCCTGATGATGACGACTTTGGCGCTGGAGGGACAAGCGCGTTATGGGCTAAGCAAGGCAAAAAGATAGTATGGGTGGTAATGACCGACGGAACCGAGGGAAGCGAGGTTCCAGCGTTTGTTGATACAGAATTAATGCTCACACGCGAACAAGAACAGCGCATGGCATGTGAAGCTCTTGGAGTTCAAGCTGTTGAATTTCTACGTTTCCCAGATGGGCATTTGACGAACAACGAAGCGGCTCGAAAAGCTATCGTGCGGTTGATTCGCAAATATCGCCCACGTGTAGTTTTTACACATGACCCGACCCAGCACTTCTACGCCCCCGATCCTTATGAAAAACCTGAGGACACAGCATATCTTAATCATCCCGACCATCGAGCAACCGGCAATATTGTGCTTGACGCGATCTTTCCTGCAGTCGGTAATCCACGGTCTTACCGTGAACTGTTAGCAGAAGGTTTCCCACCTTACCAGGTTCACGAACTTTACCTTTTCTTCACCGGAGAAGACAACACATATATTGATATTAGCGAGACCATTGAACTCAAAGCTAGAGGGTTACAATGTCATATTACTCAGTTTGGTCCAGAGACAAATATTCTCGAGATGATCCGCAAATGGGGGGCTGAGACTGCTAAAGAGGCAAAAGAGAAGAAAGGCTTTGAAATGGAGTACGCGGAGGCGTTTCGTAGAATCAAGCTGTATGTCCCCAAACAAGAAGAGCCTGAATCAAAAAAAGAAGCGGAAATGGATTTGTAGGAATGTAGTTCTCCTTCCCTGGGCAATATTCTCCGAGTGCTCAGGGAAGTTATCTTCTGACTTATTGTGGTGTTACAATCGCATAGAAGCCCTCCCACCAATTCAGGAACTGAGCACGCGAAAGCGCATGACGATTCCAGGAGGATGAATCGGCAAGATTGACTGTATATCTATTTCCGCCAGTCACAATGAGAAGGTGACCTCCAGCATATCTATCAGGAGGGAAACTCACAATGACAGGCTTCCCATTATTGGCGATAGTGATGATTTGGTCAAGAGATAGATTATGTCCCCACATCGTTTTGAAGCCAAAACGGGCAGCAGTTCGCTGTATCCCTACATCTTCTAATATTCCCAATTGAGGAGTAATTTCACCTATCTGTGCTTCGACTTTCAAAACATCAGTTATGCGATAATGATGGCCATAAGAGTTGAATACCTCGGTCATTGAGGCAGTCGAACAGGCAGAATATGCCCATAGTTGAAATTCTTGTGTGGAATTATATTGCGCCGGATCAAGTTGACTTAGCCGCACGAGACTTTGTGACGCCTGTAAATTAGATGGGTGATTCGTTGATTTAGCAGGCGGATTCAGGTTGAACAAAAGCAAGTTAATAAGCGCTTGATGAGGGAGAATAAAATTCAGGGCATATATACCAAGAATGAAAACGGAAACAAGGCCGATTACGATTACAGACAATGGTACTGGCTCGCCAGAGCGACGCCATCCCAAGTATTCAAATACCGCCGAAGCTGAAATATATCTTGCAAAATGGATTTCACGTCCAACACCTGGATGGCTGGAATAAACTGGCATTGATTTAACAGTACTTCGTCGAGCAACTGGCAAAGGACTATCTATGTACCGTCGACCTGATGGTACTATATCGACGGCACTTGTCATGGTGTAAGGCACTGAATCTATATTGCGTCTGTTTCTTGAGGTTACAGATTCAAGCCTCCGCTCTCTGCGCAATGGCTCTGTATTGATAAATCGACTTCTTCTACGGGCGACTACAAACTCAGGTTGCTGAATACGGATTTGTGATTTCGCAGTTAGAAAAAAACCAATCATCGTGATGATGATGGCAATTGTGAGCAGACTGAGCAGGAGGAAGACCATAAATACAGGCTCCTAGCTTTGTTGCGGCAAAAATAAGTTCGATAAAATGAGTACAAATTAGTACAATTTTTCTAAATTGTACTAAAAATTATAACACATCGTATCAGCTAAAACAACGGTCATTTTGTACAGTTTCGCTGATTAGCTGATTTTCTTTTTTTTCATTACTCCTTCGTTTTCTGCATCTGTTAATCTAGGAAAATATTCCAATCTATTGTTGCCTGCTTACTGGTCTGGTATACTGTAGAGTATAGCAGTGAAAATGTCACTATACGTAAGGAAGAGTCGTGTTAAGTGTATACCTGTAGTCAACAAGAGAGAAAACGCAATCTTAAGATGAATTTTTATCTAGATCAAGAATTATGGAGCTACAAAAGATGTCTTTACAGCCAAACACCAGACGTGCTCGAGGCCTTGCAGCAATGAGCCCAGAACGGCGACGGGAGATTGCCAGGATGGGCGGACGTACCTCACAAGCGCGTGGAACCGCTCATCAGTGGACAGCAGAGGAAGCATCCGCAGCAGGCAAGAAAGGAAGCGCTCGCTACGCACTCAAAAAAACCGGAGAAGAGTAGATCATCTCAGTGATCTATACCCTCTATATTAGCTGCTGCGACTGCATCCCCTCGTGCTGCAGCCCATCGCAGAACTTCTCCGGCAAGATAGAGTGAACCGGTCGCGCAGATCAGGTCATTGCTCTTTGCTATGTCAAGGGCAAGGTTCATAGCAGCACGACTATTCTGTGTCGTATAAATCTGTACGTTTTGTGCATGATAGGCAAAAGCTTCCTGGATATTTTCTATTGTAGCAGCACGAGGATTCACCATCCGTGTCAGTATTACTATATCGACATACTTTAATGCTTTTGCTATTCCAACCAAGTCCTTGTCTCGCGCAAGGCTCAGCACCACAATCAGTCGATGAAATACAAATGAGTCGTGCAAAGCCTGTAACAGTTTTTCCATAGAATCAGCATTATGTGCGCCATCAACGACAACTGTAGGATTGTGCTCGACAACATCGATACGTGCAGGCCAACGTACATTGCGCAAACCATCGCGTAATGCCTGTTCATTCCAGGAAATACCGTTTTTGCTTAGTACATCTAAAGTAGCCAGAGCAAGTGTAGCGTTTTCGAGTTGATGCTGACCTGCCAGAGGAATTTCCAAATGCGCATACGTATGTTCGGGTGTCCAGACTGTAAAACGCTGGTGTTCCTCGGTGCGTTCTTCCAGTTTATAGCGGTAACCTAGCCCGGGTAACCTCCCTGTTTCTACCTCTGCCTGTGCCGGATCACCCTCAGCGGCTCCGATACGGATCATTTGGGCATGTCGATGCTGGCACATAGCAGCAATAGCAAGTAAAGCCTCTGGAGGCTGTGCTGAGGTGACTACTACACCATCCGGCTTGATGATACCTGCCTTCTCATTAGCAATTTCGGTCAGTGTTCCACCCAAAATTTGCATGTGATCGTAGCTGATCGAGGCAATTACCGAGACAAGGGGATGTGTGACATTGGTAGCATCTAAGCGACCACCTAAGCCAACCTCGAGCACGGCATGTTGAACATGTTGGCGATGAAAATACAGCAAAGCAAGGGCAGTCGATACCTCATAAGTTATAAATGGGCCAAATTCACGCTTTTGCTGTATTTCTTCAGCAGCTGCACGCAGTACAGGCACCAATTCTGCAACCTCATCTTCACTGATGAGACGTCCATTGACGCGTATGCGCTCACGAAATGTATGCAGATCAGGTTGTGTATAAAGACCTGTTCTCACACTAGCTTCACGCAAGACTCGTTCAATAAACGCTGCTGTTGATCCCTTCCCTTTAGTACCTGCAATCAACGTATTGGTATAGTTGAGTTGAGGATTACCAAGCACTTCTAGTAGTCGCGATTCGCGAGGCAAATTCTCTTCAGGATTGCGGGTATATGGCCCCCCACGCTCAAAATTGCTAAGGCTATAGAGATACGCTAAAGCTTCCTGATAGTTCACTATATTTCAAACCTTCATTCGTCAAGCGATAAAATTCCCTCGTACCACCGCATCGCTCATTTTCACAACGCGCATCATTTCATGTACATCATGTACCCGCACAATATCTGCTCCCTGTGCAATACCCAGCGCTATCGTTGCGGCAGTTCCCTCTAATCGCTCAGAAGCGGGTAGGCCACCAAGCACCAGGCCGATGGTCGATTTGCGTGACGTTCCAAGCAAGATAGGACGCCCCAGGGCTCTCAATTCACCTAGACGACGTAGCAGCGTCAAATTCTCTTCTGGAGTCGTGCCAAATCCGATTCCTGGGTCAACAATGATACGCTCCCAGGCAATACCGGCTTCCAGAGCCAGATCGATGCTGTGAGCCAGAAAGCGTATGACATCGCTGACAATCTCATGCTTGCGGTAGCCACGCATGTTCGCCATTAAGACAATGGGGACATTTCGCTCACTCGCCAGCGCAGCCATCGTAGGTTCACGGCGTAAAGCCCAGATATCATTGATAATACATGCTCCAGTGTCCAACGCCTGCCTTGCAACCTCAGCCTTATAGGTATCAATCGAGATCATCACTTCTTTGGGCAAAGCGGCATTTAATGCCTGGATAACTGGAAGGACACGAGCCAGTTCCTCTTCTACTGGAATGGGTGCAAAATTGGGGCGGGTTGATTCGCCACCGACATCGATCATTGTTGCCCCTTCCGCAACAAACTGCTGCGCCAGAGCAACCGCACGTGTGGCTATAGCATCTGGCGTAAGCGTCTCTTCAACGATACCATCGCCTGAGAAGGAGTCCGGCGTGACGTTGATTACACCCATAACATGTGTTTGCTGACCCCACTCCAGGCGATGGCTAGTCCAAACCGTTGCCGGTAATACTGCAGGCATGAATAGGCATCCTTTCCATACTCATCATAACCTTTTTCGTTACTTCCTTGCAAATAGCATGGCTATGCTATACTGTCTACAGATTATTCTGAACCTGACATCCGAGTACAACATGTCTTAATGTATGGGGAATAGCAAACGATGAGTGAGACAACTGAGTTAAAAGGACGACGCAGCAATACACCCCCTGCTCGCAGTTGCCATGAATGCAGTGAAGAAGCTCTAGGAAGATGCCCTGATTGCCATAAGGGTTTATGTATGGATCATTTTCCCAGGATGCTTCATTCTCCTTGCGCTCAAAAGTATATGAAACAGGCACAAATACAGGTATGCTACGTTTGTGGTGATCAGGTCTATCCTGATCAATGGTCCTTATCACGAACATCTCATTGTATCGATAATTTCAGTTGCAACGGATGTGGTCGCTATATTTGTGACGAACAACATACCAGGATCAAAAACGAACAAATCTCAGTTGTCCGTGAAGGATTACGCGGTCATCGTTATCAAATTACCTCGCGTTACTGCGAACTTTGCGCTCCCATCTCCCGTGTCGGGGGCATCAAAGGTCTGGCACGCCTGGTTGTGCTTGCTGGAACAGTCATTGCAGGTATTTTTTTCTATTTACACCCTTAGTACTAGCAATCAGGAGGAATAGGCAGTAATACTACTGTATCTGCTTCCAAATAAGAATGTCATTAACACCAACCATACAATCCACGCTACAACGCTACCAAACTGAAATACTTGCATCGCTCCAAAGCACTATTAAACGAGCACATGCCGGTTCTGCACTTGATGTGGTGAGCAATCTTGCACCTTTCTACGGGCAAATGCAGTACCATCTTGGTTGGGTAGATACCAACTTTTCACCCGTTTCTAGCAACTCCGGCAAACTGTTACGCCCGACATTACTTCTGCTGGCGTTTGAAGCCACAAGTGAACATAACCATGATGCCGAAACAGAGCAACATGATTCAAGTCATTTAAGCCGTGCGTTACCGGCGGCTGCATCGATTGAGTTAACCCATAACTTCACTTTGATTCACGACGATATCGAAGATGGAGATAATGAACGTCGACACCGCCCAACATTATGGAATGTGTGGGGTATTCCACAAGCGATCAATACTGGCGATGCTATGTTTGCGCTTGCTCGTTATGCACTCTGGGACGTGGTTAATGAAGGTGTGGATCCCTCCATAGCTGTCCAACTAGGAGCCGTGCTTGACAAGGCTTGCCTTGTGGTTGCAGAGGGCCAGTATCTGGATATAAGCTTTGAAAATCGAGATGATATTTCTGTTGATTTGTACGTGGATATGATTGGCCGCAAGACTGCCGCTTTGATGGGCTGCGCCGCCGAAATGGGAGCTATGTTAGGGACACGCGAAGCAGAAACTATTTTTCGTTTACGAAGCTTTGGATTTTCCATTGGCATAGCTTTTCAAGTACGGGATGATTTGCTCGGGGTCTGGGCCAGCACTGAAGAGCTAGGCAAGACGCCAGCCGGAGATATTTATCGCCGTAAAAAGAGTTTACCCGCTTTATATGCACTCGAATGTGCAGAGACATCTGATCAGCAGTTTTTACGCCAGGTGTATTCACAAAAGACACCCATTACAAATACACAGGTTGAAGAAGTATTGGCGATTTTTGAGCGCACTCATACCAAAGAGTATTGCTGCTCGTTCTTGAGGGAGCAGTGTCGAATAGCACAGGAAGCTCTTGCAAATATCCCGCGTAATTCAAATGCTATCGCCCATCGCGCAATCGGTGATATGGAAACGCTGGTACGCTTTGTAGAAGCGACAGCAAAGGGATAAAATATATCACTTCAATCCCCAGATGGTCACATTATTACCTGAAGCTGTAGCCACCTGTTTGTTGTCTTTTGACCAGGCGAGAGCGAGTAGCGGCGCATTGTGGGCTATCTTCAGCAGTGGAGTTTGACTTTGGGTTGGGTACCAGATTGCGAGTATGCCATCATCTCCTCCTGTGGCCAGGAAACGAGCATCCGGAGACCAGGCCAATGTACGCACGTGACCTTGATGAGCATGCAAACGCTGTAGCGCATTCAGGCACTGGATTCCAAAGCCACTCTGATTCTGATTCTGACACACGAGTCCATTCCAGAGACGTACTATACCATCATCCCCACCAACAGCTAGCTGTGCATCAGATGAAGCGAAAGAAACGGCACGCATAGGAAGTTGAGCATCCATAAAAAATCCATGTACCTGTTGACCATTTTCAGCATTCCAGACACGCACAACACCACCATGTGAAGAAGTAGCAATCGTTTTATTATCTGACGCCCAGCAAGCAGATTCGATTGCGGTAGTATGCCCAGTAAAAATAGTTTGTGGAGTATACGAGGTTGTATTCCAGACAATCGCCTTTTTATCCAACCCACCTGAAACCAGCAGTTCTGACTGTCGAGTCGACCAGGCGAGAGTTGTAACAGTGTCAGTATGTATTTGTGCTGGTTGAGCCAGAAGAGTCCCATTCAAAGGGTTTAGGAACTGCACCTGGTTTGCCGCTCCTACCGCCAGTTGTTGGCCATCTGGCGACCAGGCCACACTACGCACAGCACCCGCCTGTCCTTTCCGCGCCTGTACAGTTCCGTTCAGATCCCAGATAAGTACCCGCGCATCGCTCGCTCCGCTTGCCAACATTTTGCCGTCAGGTGACCATGTTACCGAGTGAACTGGCTGTTGATGTTGTGAAAAGACCAGCATGGACGTTGCATTTGTAGGTACAACCTGTTGTGTCACTACTCGTTGTGTTTGTACAGGCTTCACGGGCGCATGCATCGTTGTCGACATTAAGGTAGACTTCGTAACTATTGAGCGATAGGCAGCATATCCTAATGCAAGACCACCAGCACCAAGGGCAGCACCGCTTGCTACTAAAAATGCCCTGCGTGTCCAGGGGTGATTTTTCCTCCTCTGTCCCACAACCGGAAGCGAAGCAGAAGTATCTTTCCCAAACGCAGGAAAGCTTTCAACATCGGTCATTGTCTGTGAAGAATAGAAGGAGGGTTGAGCATGCGCCGGTTCGCTATGAAACAATGATGCATCTGAACCATCCATCACATACGAATCAAGGGTAAGCTTTGCGCCGGAATCCACACCCGATGCCTCTAAACTCTTGTTTTCCGGTAGAACTGGGCCCCCAGAGTGATATCGCAAGATGTACACAAGTTTATTGCCAAAGAGGTCAGCTTGTGGCAATTTTAATTCTTCAACAATCGCAGGCACCAGCGCAGCAACTGGTGTGGTGGCAACCACTTCCATAGGACGTACCGCTCCATATGCATACTCTTCTATCAAAATCTGTACTGTTTGCATGTGCAACTTCCCCCTTTATCTGAACTTACAACATGCCAAAGTGTACCATGTTAGATCATTTTTGTTCAGGTTTATGGGGCAAATAGGCTATACACTATAAAAGATTAGGAACAACTTTTGCGAAGACCTGATGTGAGATTCAGTCATTACTAGACGCATATTTATTGCGTTCGTTTTGATGTACGAAAGGTTCCACTCTATGCTTCTCCAGAAATTACGTTTTTTTTGCTTACTTGCACTGACTTTAGGCTTCCTGATTCCTGCTACTGTCAATGCTACAGCTCTCAATTCCTTTCAGCAGCCAACTGCTTCAGATTTTCCTACAGTTGATCCCAACTATATTTATGACCAGCTTTTTTATATGGCTACCCACTTTCAGCGCCGTGAAGCAGGCTATGATAATAATTTACCCGTAAATGTGAATGGACATGATGAGTTTGCAGCGTATTGGGCACAAGAAATGCAAAGGAATTTAACTGGTTTTGGAGCACAGGTGAGTCGCGATGAATTTTCCGTACAGGGCTGGAAGGGGAGACCAGCTACCGTTCCAGCTTTCAATGTGGAAGTCACTATCCCCGGTGTCTCTCATCCTGAGCAGGTGGTTGTTATCGGCTGTCACTACGATGGGGAAGCAAGCTCAACACAATCAGCCAACGATGATGCCAGCGGCTGTGCCATCGAATTGGGCGTAGCAAGAGCACTGGGAGCATATTGGCGCAGTCACCAACTCTATCCAGCACGAACGCTGCGTTTTGTGATTTTTGACGCGGAAGAACAAGGTCTTTACGGCTCATTCCACTACCTGAATAGCACAATAAACGGTGATGTAAAGAACCTGGTTGCAATGTTCAATGAAGAGCAGAACGGAATTGCTTATCCGCTGCGCTACCTCGGACAATTGTCAAATCCAATCCTACCCTTTTATATCTACATATCTCCATTACAAAACAACCAGCTCTATGCGCATCAAGACCAGCTTTCACAACAACAAAAAGATACTATTTCACATTTTCGATCATTGATGCAGCAAGCCATTATTGCCTCGTTCGAGCAGTTCCAGAAGATGGGATATCAGATGCTTTCGTATCACATCAGCAATCAACCGGATGTATTTCAACCTATCTTTACATCAGACCAGATGAAATACATCCAGCAGGAGGACGATACCCTGGGTGGCAGTGATCAGATCCCATTCACACTTGCAGGTCTGCCCTGTGCCACATTCGTAGGCAACTCAAGCTACTACGATCAAAATCCTCCTCCCTGGTCGTATCCTTTTGATCAACCACAGGATACCATCCAGTTGATGAACACTTTCGCTGACGGTAGTTCGCTGAAGTCGTATGCACTCGTTATGGCGCTAGGACTACCAGGGATGCTGACCACCTGGATGCTGAATCAACCAGAAATTCTTGGCCAGTCATCTTCCAATCAAGCTCCAATCGCGACGATTAGTGATGTGGGGCAGACAATAGCAGGCCATAGATTTACTGTAGATGCAAGGGCTTCATACGACCCTGCCGGAAATGCGTTGACATATGCCTGGGACTTTGGCGACGGTACGCAGGCCAACGGTATTGCCATTACACATACCTACACCAGTACTGGCACCTATGACTTGAATCTAACTGTCAGTTCAACAGAAGGAACACGTATCCTTACCAAAGTGATCAATGTAGTTACGCAGTCAAGCAGTTACAACAATCCGTATGCCCATGATCAACAAGACGGTATTCCACCGGTCAATCCAGCAGTTACTCTCCCTACACCAAATGATCAACTTTCAGATAAAGTTACAACCACTGCTGCAGCAACTGTGACGGCATTGACGCCAATTTCCAGCGTGACTAACTTTTCTGTTGGTTGGATAGTAGGTGGTCTGATCCTTGCTGTGCTGCTCATTGGGGGTATTGTGGTAGTATTTGTGCGAAGAAGACTGACACATGTGTGAGATTTTATTGCAGTAAGGTACGGGAAATACTCCTGACAACATACAAGCAACCCAATTATCCACATACATATGCTATATGATCACCATTAGAAGAGTTCAAGACAGTTTAAATATACGATCCATTGCCTCGGGCGCATAGCGTTCAACGATATCCTCGGTAATGGCATTCGCTCGGCAAATTTCGCTATAGAGAGAGGAGCTCCTGCGCGGTGTGCGCTCCTGCGTCAGAGGATCTATTGCAAAAAGGCCTAAGTGCGCACTATAACCTTCGGTCCATTCAAAATCATCGACCAGTGTCCAGTGCAGATAGCCACGAACGGGTATACCCTCGCTGATCGCGCGATGCATCATAGCAAGATGCTCCAGGAGAGCCTGTGGGCGGCGGCTGTCAGCAGCATCTCTTAGACCATTCTCGGTGATGTACACAGGCTTATTGCCGCGCGTGCGTTGATAGATAGATTTCAGCACCCGGTACAACCCATACGGATAGATTTCCTCAAGGCCATTATCTCGACCGGGATCGCTGTACACTGAGCCAGGAAGAGCATAACGCTGTACAAACTTTTCAGAGGGTGCAGTAGGATTAAAACGAACCATTTCACGGGTATAATAGTTCACGCCGTGATAATCTCGTGTCCCGGCAGCATATGTAATGGGAGCAATCAGCATGTGTAAGGGAAATGTGAAGTGGCCCGTCTCAGCAGCCTGTAAGGTGGACCAGACAAAGAACGTCTCGTGTAGCCTGGCGAGACCTCTATCAAGTGGTGAATGGGGACGAGAGGGATCAAAGAGACGATAATCCAGGCAGTATCCAATCTGAGCCTCTGGCTGCAGGCGGCGAATGGTATAGAACGCTTTGACATGCGACTGCAAGAGGTTACGTATCACACGCTTTGCGCATGCCAGGTCATGTTTGCCCGGAGGATAGCTGCCAAGCACGTACCCTAGCGCAGTGTAGACGTTTGGCTCATTGATGGTAATCCAGAAATCGCAGAGGTCGTGCAGGTTCTGTACCGCGTGTGCCACGTAACGTACGAAGAAACGGATGTTGCCCTCGTTTACAAAGCCACCCCGATCAGCAAACCATTGTGGTTCGGTAAAGTGATGTAAGGTGACGATGGGTTTCATGCCGCGACTCTGCAAATCTGTCAGCATTGTCCTGTAGCGGTCGATAGCTCCGCTGTCCCACTGTCCCTCTCTGGATTCAATGCGGCTCCACTCCAGACTCAGCCGCAACGCGTTATTGCCCATGCGTTCGGCCAGGACAAAATCGCTTTCGGCTCTCTCCCACCAGTTGGCGGCTTTGCCGCAACGTTCGCCTGCGCGAATATGACCCTGCTGCTCCCAGCGATACCACTGGTTATTCGTATTGTCACCTTCATATTGATGAGACGAAGTTGCCGTTCCCCAGAGAAATCCTTCAGGAAAACGGAGCAAGCGCTGCTTTTCCATGCTCCTCCTTTACGAGCAGTATGCATCAATCAGACAATTGTACCCGGATTTTCAGCACAAATATCGCTCCGTAGAGGAGAAAAAGTGTAGCTACGGCAAAGACCAGGCGATATCCCGGGGCAGTCGCTGCATAGAAACTGACAAGGTAGATGATGAGACTGCCCATAGCAGGCGCAAGGATAGACGATAAGTTGGTGGATGAGCCCCATAACGCAAAATCTTTGCCAACGGTGGAAAGTTGGGGCATAGCATCGACCGCCAGAGCCCAATCGACACTGGTATAGGCACCATAGCCTACCCCAAAGAGTATACCCAAAATCCAGAGGGGAAAACTGCCGGGAGCGATGACGAAAGCAAATGAAGCCGTTGCCATTAAGAATGTAGACATACAGACAATGGGGGTACGCCTCACTCGATCGGAGTAGATCCCAAGCAGGAAGGCGCTGCAAATGGCGCCTAAGAGTGCCAGTAATGCGACGACCGCTGTTGCTTGCACGAAATTTGTTTCAAGCGCGACGTTGGCAAAATAGTATTCAATGAAGGTCATAAAGAGCGTCAGCCCCATCATCACCGCGAAACGGGTGAAGAAGATGAGTCTGAAGTTGTATTCGCGCCAGGGGCAACGAATGGAAGATCATCAGCGGGCAAAGGAAGCCTCCCCACAGGAGAGCGATCAGCGGTTGGCTCAACCCTGGCCGGAACCGGGCAGCAACGAAACTGGTGAACAACGCGCCGATCAGTGCTCCTACCCCAAAGCCCGTCCAGAGCAAGCCGTATCCCTGGACTCCAGCATGCAGGATCTTGTCGCTGTAGAGAGGCAGGGATGCTTCGAGAGGACCATACGAGAAAAAGAAGAGCACTGATAAGCTCGTGAGCAGACGGGTCTCCTTGGTGCGGACGAGCAGATCAAAGCCACTCAACCATGTTTGCTTCACTGGAGACGCTTCGTTGAACGTATGACGAGCGATGGGAGGCAGCGAAAAGATGAGGAACCCCATGAGGAGGAAACTCATCGCGTCGATCAACAGGGCGAAAGCTCCTCCTACCTCGGCGACCAGTATTCCGGCGAGTGCGGGACCAAGCAGCGACGCGAATTGCAAACTCGTTGAAGCAAGGGCATTGGCTCGTTCAAGAGCACCCTCTGGGACAAGATGTGGCAAAATGACGCGAACGCCTGCTCCCGTGGCAGGAGAGAGCGCTCCTGCCAGCAAAGCCAGTGCATAGATCTGCCACAATTGCAAGACTCCCACCCATGAGAGAACGGGAATGGCCCCGATCAGCAGGGCACGCGTGCAGTTATCTATTCCCATCACCAGACGAGGCTGCCAGCGATCCAACACTGTTCCAAGCAACGGTCCTGTCAGCATGGCGGGGAGTTGAAAACACAGAAGCACGAGACTGAGAGCTACCCCGGACCCGGTGAGCTGCAAGATGAACCAGAGCAAGGCAATGGTGGTAAACTGATCTCCGACATACGAGATGCTTAATCCCAACCATAAGCGCAGAAAGGCCGGGGAACGCAATGGGCTACGAGCGACCCTCAATTTGAGGGAATTGAACACGAACAGGCTCCTTTCCATGACATTTCACCCTCTGTGCATGACAGAAAGCGGCTCTTGACTCATTGCTTCCAACTACATCATGTGTCGAATCGGAGAGATACATCATTCGCACAAAAAATGTGATAGAGAGCCGATTTATCATGTCATATCCCGATTTACCGGTGATCGCTGCAGGACACGAAATGCCTATTGGAGACGACCGTGCACCTGTGCAGACGCAGGCAGAATCGCGCAAAAACGGCAGGATAGCTCGGCGAGAGGCCCCCGATAAATCGGCCCTCTATTACATTTACGGTAAAAACATGCATCTCTTGATCTCCACAGGTGAATAAGTTGGAGTCAATGCGCTTGCCCGCCGCTCGGCCACCTGGTCTGTTACAAATACTTACTCGTCAGCGAATGCTTGGAGCCCAGTAGTTCTCGCGGCGTCCCCTCGAAGATGACCATGCCGCCCTTATTGCCGCCTTCTGGACCCATGTCAATGATCCAGTCTGCGTTGCGAATCACATCGAGATGGTGCTCAATCACAATCACGGTGTTCCCGCCATCTACCAGCCGGTTCAAGATGGTGAGCAGGCGACCAATATCCGACAGGTGCAGGCCAGTCGTTGGCTCATCCAGGACATAGATACTGCCCTGTTTGTGGAGTTCGCTGGCCAACTTCATTCGTTGGCATTCTCCGCCAGAGAGCGTGCTCAGGGGCTGACCCAGCGTCAAGTAGTCCAGACCAACATCACTCATCGCCTGAAGTTTTGGCAGCACTTCTTTGATGGTAAAAAACTCCAGGGCTTGATGGATCGTCATGCCCAGGACATCAGCAATGGATTTCCCATCTAACTGATAACCCAGGACCTCATCCTTAAAACGCTTTCCGCCACACACTTCGCAAGGAAGCTTGACGCCCTCAAGAAAGCCCAGGTCGGTATAGGTAACGCCAAGACCCTGACAGTTAGGACAAGCACCCTTTGAGTTAAAGCTAAACAGACCCGCATCGACGTGGTTCACCGCCGCAAAAGCCTTGCGCACGTCATCCATGATGCCGGTATAGGTAGCAGGATTGGAGCGGCTGGAGATGCCCACAGGCATCTGGTCAATCACCACCGCTTGTTGATGCTGGCTGAGGAACGCTTCATTGATCAATGAACTCTTGCCCGAGCCAGCTACGCCAGTGACCACTGTTAAGATGCCTGTGGGAATATCTACGCTGACATCTTTCAGATTGTTGACGATAGCATGAGTTACCGAGAGCTTGCCTCTCGCTTGCCGAAATTCAGTCTTGAGTGGCCTTTTGTACTGCAAATGGGTGCCAGTGAGGGTATCAGCTTTGAGCAGGCCCGCGAAGTCACCTTCGTAAACAATCTGGCCGCCTTCACTTCCTGCCTTCGGCCCCATATCTATGACATAATCTGCTACTTTGATGACATCCGGATCATGCTCTACCACAATGACCGTGTTCCCTTTATCACGCAATTTTTCGAGCAGCTCGTTCAAACGATGGACATCGCGCGGGTGTAAGCCGACACTCGGTTCGTCGAAGATGTACATGACATCCACCAGGCTCCCGCTGAGATGCTTGACGATCTTCACCCGCTGCGACTCACCGCCGGATAGCGTATCAGTTGCTCGATCCAGGCTCAGGTATTCCAGGCCAATCTCCACCAGGTGTCGCAGCCGTTGGGTCAACGTGCGAACGAGTGGCACCGCCACCGGTTCTGTGATCCCCTTGACCACCTCTAAAAGCTCATCAACCTCCATCGCTGCCATGTCGGCAATAGTGTCCCCCTTGACCTTACAACTTAAGGCGGCCTGGTTGAGCCGGGCACCCTTGCAGAGCGGACAGGGGCCGAGCTTCAAAAAAGGCTCGACCTTTTGCCGGATGCGAGACGAGAGCGTCTGGATGTCGCGCGCAACGAACTTGCGATTGAACTTGTACACCAGACCCTCATAGGTGTTGTACGGCAGATCTGTATGTCTGCGCGGTTCGCTGTAGAGAAGAAGGTCCAGTTCCTCTGGAGTATACTCGGCGATCTTCTTGTCGTTGTCGAAGAAGCCAGAACGCCCATACAGATCGCTTTCCCAGTTAGCAAGTCCTGGGGCGATGACAGCACCTTCATTCAAAGACCTGGTTTTATCAATCAGCGCTTCCGGGGTAATGCCGATCTTACGGCCCAGGCCATTACACTCCGGACACATGCCCTGGGGGTCGTTGAAGGAAAATGCATTTGCAGAGCCCACGTAGGGTTGACCGATCCGCGAAAAGAGCAGGCGCAACACAGACGCGATGTCAGTCACCGTGCCCACCGTCGAGTGCGATCCGCCCCCCAGGCGTTTCTGATCAACAAGCACCGCCATGCTCAGGTTCTCAATCGCATCGGCGTCTGGTTGAGGATAGCGCGGCAGCAAGTTACGAATGAACATGCTAAAATTCTCGAACAACAGTCGTTGTGCTTCGTTGGCAATGGTGTCAGACACCATTGAGGACTTCCCCGAACCAGATACACCGGTAAACATGATGATGTTGCGCTTGGGCAGCCGCAGCGAGACATCCTTGAGATTGTTCTCGCGGGCACCACGAATCTCGATATATTCTTGAACCATGCTGACCTCTTTTCCCTCCGGATCTTTTTACCAGGCTTTCTCTGGCTTGCGCTGTCGGAACGCCTTTGTGCAGGCCCTTCGCCTCTCCGCTCCTGACTGTACAACGGTCGTTGTTCTGAAGAGGCCTAGGTGGCAGGGCCATCGGCGCGACGCCCCGAATGATCCAGCTTCGTGCCGATGTGCCCGGTGGCACGCGTCTGATTCGTTCTGACCTGCTCCCTGTCTGGTGGGAGCGTTGACGGTTGAAGCGGTTGGGTGCCTCGATCATGGGAAGAATGATCGCCAGTTCGCTCGCGCAGGCGACTAGGACTGAACCACCAGCCACCGGTTTTCATCGGGATCATGGAGGTTAAACCACTTGACGCCGGAGCCCGGGCCATACAGGTCATCCTTAATTTCGTTGACCTTGACGCCCTTTGCTTTGAGCTCGTGGTATGTCGCTTCAATATCTGAAGTCGAGAGGTAGAGCGTCATCGTACCCGGTTTCATCTTTCCATGCATCGTCGACAGAGTCAGCGTGGCACCTCCTCCTGGGAGCTCAAGAGAGACCCAGTGCTGATCGCCTTGTCCGTAGTCTGTGGTGACAGACCAGCCCAATTGCTCCGCGTAGAACGCTTTGGCCTTCGCCATATCTGTGACTGCCATCATCACCATCAGAATTTTTTCATTAGCCATTGTGATAAACCTACCTTTCACAAGTCGTAAAACAGCGTGTTGTGTGTCCTTCTCGCGCTTTTCCGCAGTCGGCTCTTTGAGCCAGACTCCAGGTGTTTTCCTTCGTCACTCCTCTGACGAACCATCGCGCAGAAATGTGACCGCTGGATGTGCGTATGCGGGAGGACCATTCGCGGCCCGTGCTCACGCAACCGGTAAAGATTCTGCATTCCCGCGAGCTTCTGTCAGAGATCATCCCCTGTCTCGTTCGGCGCCTCGCTCGTTTCAAGCGAGAGCAGGGTCAGACCGAGACGGATGATCTGGAGGAGCACTCCATGCAGCGCGGCCTGATCCGGCAGCGTCCCCGAGAGCAGCGTCGTCCCGGTCTCCTGCTGCTCGATGCAGAGTCCGCCAAAGCGTTTTTGCCAGGACGGGCCCAGGTGTCCTTGGACACGTATCGCGTAGTACATCTGCCTCCTCCGCATGCTGCGCGTTTCACTCCTGAGCGCCGTGCTCGGAAAGGCGAACAATGGAAGATCACCATTCCTGAACACCGCTCTGGGAAAAGTATAGCAGAACGCTAGCCATTCCACAGTCGTCAAAAGTATGCCAAAAGGAGTAGTTTTCCGAGGAGGGAGGTGGACTGTTGGGAGGAATCTGGTTAGAGCAGTGAGAGGGCACGTGCCCGACTAATCGCCTGCGTGCGGCTAGAGGCTCGCAGCTTGCCTAGCAGGTTGCTGACATGTTTCTTGACCGTGGGCAGCTCGATCACCAGGGTCTGGGCGATCTCCTGATTGGAGGCCCCGGTGGCCAGCAGGTGCAAGACTTCCTGCTCACGCCGGGTCAGGGAGGCACCCAGCGCAGAGAAGACAGCCGGTGCTTGCTGCGCAGAGGGAAGAGCAGGCTCGGGAGTGGGTGCCGCCATGGATGTGCCTGCGCCTTGCAGCTCCTGCTCGAAAACGGCCAGCAGCTGTGAGATGTAGGCTCTGGTGGAGGGAGCCAACTCATGCTGCTGGGAGTGCGGAGTGAGCAGTGCCTCAAGTGCCTGGCGCATCGGTTCGCCTTCATCCAGGTACACGCGCAGGTAGCCCTCTGGTTCGGTCAAGGCAAACAGGCGCGCCGCGACCTCGTGGGCTTGCTCGTTCTGGCCTGCGTGGTGCAGCGCCACCATGTACTGGGCCACCCTTCTGGAAAGACAATGCTCACCGCCCAGTCGGCTGCCTCCTTCATCTGTCCCTGGGCCAGCCACCACTGTGCTCGCATGATGGGCAGCCAGCTCCAGTGGTGATATCCTTGATATCCTTCCAACTGCTCAAACTCTTGCAGTGCTTGCTGGACAGCAGACAGATCTCCTCTCGCCAGCTCGACTTGCATCAGGCGGATGTATCCCGACAGGAGCAAATCACTCTGCTGCCAGGTGGCGGCATCCTGAATGACCGTTCGCAGCCTGCCACGCGCCTCTTCCAGCCGATTCCGCTGATACAATACCATCGCCAGGACATCCTCAAAGTACCCTTTGAGCAGGGCATAGCCAGCCATCTGCTCGATCAGGTCGAGGGCGGCCAGACTCTCCTGATGGGCCAGGCGCAACTGTCCCGCCTCTATTGCCGAGAGCGCCAACCACTGCATGATTCTGATAGCCGCAAAGTGGCTTCCCGACCGGCGCACCCGCTGCTTGGCGTCCAGCAGCTGTGGCAAAAGCTTCGCTCCCTCTTGCCGGACCGCGTAGAGGACGACGTTGCAGAAGAGCGGGAGCATGTGCCAGATGACCTCCTCGTCCTGGTCAAGCTCCTGCATCTCCTGATGTAGGGCGGGCAAGCGCTCATACTCCGAGGCCGCTATCGCCTCATACAAGGCCATCCCCGCGCGTAACAGGCGCAGACGCCGATGCAGCAGGGCCTCCTCGGCAGCGCGGGCCTCCAGATCGATGGAGTGAAAGGCGGAGCCTACGCGTGTAGCCAAGAACTCCTGGTTGGTCTCATTCGCTTGATGCTGCAAGGCTGCTTCGACTCGCGCCATGAGCTGCCGCACCTGCTGGTGGCGACTTTCGCGCTGCTCCCGGGTTGAATATGTGACGGGGTGGAGCAGGTAGAGCGCCGTGGTGAGCGCCAGGCGTGCGTGTTCGCGCACCAGCGGATCAGGCAGCGCCAGCACCCAGCGCGCCATCGTCGCCGCCTCTCCACGCACCCAGAACTGCTCGACGGTCTGCTCCATCAGGCGCACCGCTGTGGAGAAGTCAGCGGCGGCAAGCGCGTGGGCAATGGCCTCGTGCCACTGCCCCTCTGCTTCATAAAAGTCAGCGGCCCGGCGGTGCAAGACCAGCTCCATCTCTGGTTGGGTGGTGTGCAGAACCGAGAGCAGGGCTTCACGAAAGAGATCATGCAGCCGATAGGTGCGCCGCTCCTCATCCAGGGGCACCAGGAAGAGGTTCGCTCGCTCCAGGAACACGAGCATCTGCTGACTGGCTGCGGCCGTGGGTGAGGCGGTCACCGCCTGGCACACGGAAGCAGCCAGGCGCGAGAGGATGGCGCTGTGCAGTAAAAAGTCGCGCACGCTCTCAGGGAGATATGCCAGGATATCCTCCTGCACGTAGTCCAACAGATACCGCTGGCTGCCGGTCAGCGCCTCAAGATATGCTGCGCGATCTTCGCGTTTCTGCAGGGTGAGGGCGGCCAGGTGCAAGCCGGCGATCCAGCCCTCGGTGCGGTTTACCAGCTTGCGCACCTCCTCTTGCGAGAGCAGAGGAGAGAGCAGTTGGCCGAGATACTGGCTTGCCTCTTCCTGGTCAAAGCGCAGCTCGTCCATACGGATCTCGGTCAACTGTCCGCGCACCCGCAGCCGCGCCAGCGGCAGATCTGGGTCCACACGGCTGGAGAGGATCAGATGCAGGTGAGCGGGCAAATGCTCCAGGAAGAAGGCCATGCCCTGGTGAATGACCGACTCTTCTATCACCTGATAATCGTCCAGAATGAGGACGATGGGAGCAGGATGCGCCTGCTGGCTTTCCAGCTCATGGAGAAGCACGGAAAGACAGGAGGAAAGCGGCGGTGGCTGGGGCGATTGCAACTGTGCCACCACGTTTTCCCCAAAGTTCGATGCCAGACTGGGGCAGCGGCGCAGGGCCGCGATCAGCGCGACCCAGAAGTGTGTCGGGCTGTTGTCCAGTTCGTCCAGCGAGAGCCAGGCCACCTGCGTCTTTTGCCGGTGTGCCCAAACCGAGAGCAGCGTGGTTTTGCCCCAGCCCGCCGAGGCAGAGAGCAGGGTCAGCGGTGTCGAAAGCGCCTCATCGAGTGCAGTCAGCAAGCGTTCGCGCTCCACCAGGGCGTTCGGCAGTCGCGGCGGAGCAAGTCGGCTGGAGAGCAGCATCATCCCCTGCTCGGTCGTGGTCGCGCCCTCGTGCTCGCGCAAGAGCGTCTGCGCCGTCTCCTCTAACCGCGAGAGTCTGAGGGTCTCCGTCCGTCCGAGATACCGCTTGCGGGTGCGGCCCTTTTTGGTCTGGTAGGCATACCAATACGCTCCCCCACGTGGCCTCTGCTCCTGGTAGACATTGAGAGAGCCTCTTGCGCCGTGGAAGGCAAAGGAGGACACCCCGTGGAGCCAGGCCAGCCAGGCGGCTTCCTCCGCTGGTTGAAAACGTTGCTCAATCTGGCTCTGGGTGTACAACTCGTAGAGGCGCTGCTCTTTGGACCAGATCAGTGCGTGAAGAGGTGCTCTGGACATCGGACCTTCCCTGTGTCTGCATTGTTCCCAACGACCCTTCAATTCCTCCCAACACCAGGAAGTATACCAAAGAGGAGGCTCACCGGCAAGGAGCATACCTCTCGGCGTGACGACCCGATCTGCTCGAGCGGCGCTGTCACGGCTCTGCGCCCCTCGGAGGAAAACCAAGTGTCTCTGCACATGTTTGCTCGTTTCCGAGCAGCCGTGCGAGGCCGACCAGATCCCCTGGATGGGTGGCAAGGGAGTGGGAAGCCTCGGGATGGCGGGGCCAACTCATAATCACGGGGCCTTCGACGTGCAGATGAACGGAACATCGAGGCTTCTGCCATCCGCAGTTCCGATTTTCTTTTGGGAAAGAGAACTGACCCATCCTGGCTATGCTGTTTTCGTGATGTTACACGGAATGAGCTGCTTCGATCTTCCTAAGAAGAATGGCTCAGTTCCGACTCCCATACATTCGGGAACTCCATCTCCCTGCCGACCTCTTCGCTGGCATTGCCCACAAAGTGCTGGTCGTCTATCGCAACCGTGCCAGCGTGGAAGAGCCATCACGCCTGCGCGCCCACGACACCGCCAAGCGCCTCACGTATCTTTCCGCCCTCTGTGTGCTGCGCTCCCAGGAGATTACCGATGGGTTGGTCGATCTGTTGATCCAGATCGTGCACAAGATCCAGGTGCGTGCGGAGGACCGCGTGGAGCAGGAGTATGTCAAAGAGCTCAAGCGCATCGCGGGCAAGGATACGATTTTGTATCACATTGCTGAAGCGGCGGTCGAGCATCCTGACGGGCTGGTGCGCGAAGTGGTTTTCCCGGTCGCCAGCGAGACGCTCTTACGCGACCTGATCGAGGAATATCAATCGAAAGGGCCGGCCTTCCGCCGCCAGGTGCATACGATCATCCGCGCCTCCTACAGCCATCATTACCGCCGCATGGTTCCAGAGCTGTTGGAGATCCTCGATTTTCGCTCCAACAACGAGCAATACCGCCCGGTGATTCGGGCGGTCCAATTGGTCAAAGACTATGTGCGCAGCCCGCGACCATTCTACCCTGAGGAGGAAAGCATCCCGATCAAAGAGGTCGTTGCCCCCAAATGGCGCGAGTTCGTCGTCGAGAAAGAAGCCGATGGAACGGAGCGGGTCAACCGGCTCAACTACGAGAGGCAGATCGCTTTATCGAGCAGGTGAAGACCGCCATGCAGGCCGCGCTACGCTCCCTCGATGCCGCCATGCCCCGCCTCGGCAGGAAAGTACGGCTCCTGCCTCACCGTAAGAAGGCCATCTCGCTCTCGCCCCTGGAGGCCCAACCGGAGCCACGCAATCTGATCAGCCTCAAACGGGAAGTGGGCGAGCGCTGGTCGAACACCAACCTGCTTGACATCCTGAAAGAAACGGCCTCGGAAGTGGCGGCGATGATCGAGGGAATCTTGCGCCATTGCACCAGTGCGGAGATCCAGAAAAATTACGTGGATACCCACGGGCAGATCGAGGTGGCCTTCGCTTTCTGCTATTTGCTGGGCTTTCGCTTGTTACCGAGACTCAAGGATATCGCCTCGCAAAAGCTCGCCCGGCCTGAAACCGGGAATCCCTGCGAGTATGAGCATCTGCAGCCCATCCTGAGCAAGCCCATTGACTGGGAGCTGATCAAGAATCAATATGATGAGATGATCAAGTATGCCACGCCCCTGCGCCTGGGAACAGCAGAGACCGAGGCGATCCTGCGGAGCTTTACCCGCAACAACCTGCAGCATCCGACCTATCAAGCCCTCGCCGAGCTGGGACGTGCGATCAAGACCATTTTCCTCTGTCACTATCTGAAGTCAGAGGAACTGCGCCGTGAGATTCACGAGGGCTTAAATGTCGTCGAGAACTGGAATGCGGCGAATGGCTTCATTCACTATGGCAAGGGGGGAGAATTTGCCTCGAATCGTCTGGATGACCAGGAAATCTCGATGCTCGCGCTGCATTTGCTCCAAATCTCTCTGGTGTACGTCAATACGCTCATGGTGCAAGAAGTGCTGGCCGAAGGCGAGTGGATGAAACGCCTGACGACAGAAGACTATCGAGGGCTGACGCCGCTCTTCTAGGGCCACATCAATCCCTATGGCATATTGCGGTTGGACATGACCGAACGCCTCCCCATCCGAGAGGCCGCATCATGAACATGCACCGGACGCCGCCAAAGAAGAAGGCCAGGGAACTGGCAAAGTATTTGCGAGCCGAACGGCCTGATTATCCCTATCTCAAAAGTGTCTTCCGCGCCTTGCGGGCGGAACTGGAGGTGGAAATTCCCAAAGCGGAGCACCGCCTACCGGAGGTCCCAACCGAAGAGGAACTGCGCCAGTTCTATCAGGTCGTGTGGCAAACGCGCAACTTCGCCGATATAGTCCTGATCAAAACCCTGTTTTATACTGGCGTGCGTGTGAGTGAGCTAGTCAGTATTCGGCTTGCGGATGTGGATGTGGAACGCTGCCAGATCCGTATCACTCGCGGGAAAGGAGGCAAGGACCGCCAGGTCCCGTTCCCTGTCTCGTTTCGTGAACTGCTCGCCCTGCACATGCAGCGCATGCAGGAGAAGCAAGCAACCCATCTCTTTGAGTCCGTGCGCAAGAAGAAGTACATGGACAGTGGAGTGCGCAAAATGCTGGAACGCTAGGCGAAGGCGGCGGGGATTACTCGTTCTCTGTCACCCCACAAGTGGCGGCATTTCCTGTTCACGTGGCTCAAAAAGCAGGGCCTGTACCAGCAGGTCATGAATCATCATATGAGCGCTGTCGAGTGCGGCGAGCTGCGTTGGAAGGCTACCAAAAGAAACCGGCTGAATCCCATTTCCATCAACCAGACAGGCAATCTCTACACACCCATCACGGGGCAGATTTTCGATCAATCTGCTATTACGAACATTACCGTAGACCACCTGAGGCTTGTTCAATTCGTGACCCTCAATCACGTATGAGCCCGCGTCCAGACTTCTATCAAGATAAAATGCTCGTTCTCCCCGCCGTTCACGTTCCAGGTAGTCACGCAGCCGCTCATCATGTTCCGCGCGATCCACCGGCCACCTGCTCGCGCGTTCGCCGCCCCTACAGTCCGGCTGCATGCTGACATAGTGTTCGATCAACGCTTTGCATTTGCGAAAATAGGGAACATATTCTGAGACATGCCCACTGGACTCAGTAGTAAAGTATCCAAAGGCGCGCATAAGATCGAAGCGAATGGGGTCCTGTTCGTAGTTAGCCGAATCTTCCGCTGCGCTATACAGGCAGGGATACAGGTCTTCACCATCCATTTCAAGTGTGACAAACCACGAGAGATGGTTAATGCCTGCACAGCGGTAACGCATGCGCTCAAACGGCACTTCCATATAGTCCGCCAGTTCATACGAGGTTTGCACGACTGACTGGCAGAGTCCAACCACCTGTAATGATGTTGCACACAGGGCAGTTAGCATCAAGGCGGACATCGGATTGCTATAGTTGATAACCAGTGCGCGTGGGCAGAGTTCTTCAATATCGCGACACATAGCGAGCCAGGATGGTGCGGTGCGTAAATATTTGAAATTCCTCCCGGTCCAATCGTATCAGCAATACATTGATCCACACCATATTTCAAGGGAATCGCATAATCAGAGTAGACGTTTGCCAAACCGCCGACCTCGATCATATTGATCACATAATCGCAGCCTGACAGAACGTTTCGCCTTTCGGTTGTCGCCTGCACCGTCCATAGTTTTCCGGCAGAGATAATCGTTTGCTCAGCGACTTCGTGGGCCAGCTCCAGACGTTCAGTATCAAGGTCGACCAGGGCAAACGTACCCGAATCCAGTCCATCAATAGCCAGGATGTCTGTAATCATCCTCTGGGCAAATACAGCGCTTCCAGCGCCAATGAGCGCAACTTTCACCATACATTTCCCCCTCGAAATGGAGAAAGTAGATTGATTTCATATTGGAATTATAGCAGAAACTAAGATTCGTGACATACTGCACTCGAGGTGCTTATTCCTTCTGAAGATGACCGAACTAACATCAACCTTGCCTCCACATAAAAAGCAGAGTACTATGTTACAGGAGGGAGTCGTTACAAAGGCGACTTTGATCATACCCCGATTTGTTGAGTAGGTAAACTTGGAATAGAGGCTCTTATGCAATAATGGAGGAAGCATGCCAAGGCCAATCTATGTGATTGGACATAAAAACTCTGATCTTGACTCTGTTGCCTCGGCCTATGCCTACGCGCGCCTACTACAATTACAAGGCGAAGAGCAGGCTATCGCAGCTCGCAATGGTGAACTTAAGCCAGAGGTGCGCTTTGTGCTAGAACGCTACAAGGTTGAAGCGCCTGAAGCGATTGAGGATGTATATTTGCAGGTACGCGATGTGATGAGGAGGGGTGTCATATCCGCCTACCTTGACCAGACTCTTTTGGAAGCCGGACAACTTTTACAAGAGCATAATCGACGTTCAATGCCTGTAGTTGACGCTGAGAACAAGGTACACGGTATTATCGCGACTGAGGATTTCGCCAAATTATTCTTTAACGACCTGGACCCACAGGCTGTTAATCGAATACCACTTCAAATGGATAACCTGGTACGAGCACTTAAAGGCCGTGTATTAGTTGAGGGTCGAAGAAAATTAGGAAATCGCGTTATCGTTGGTGCAATGCAGGCTGAGACGATGGTAGACTATGTTGAGCAGGGTTGCCTGGTGGTTCTGGGAGACCGCGAAGATGCACAAATGGCTGCTATAGAAAACGGAGCGGCTGCGCTTGTAATCACTGGTGATTTGCTGGTATCGGAGCGAACCCTGTCTGCAGCAAAAAAATATGGCGTGCTAGTCATCAGCACAGGGCACCATACATTTACAGCAGTACGTCTAATCAATCTGAGCATCAGCGTACAACATATCATGAATCGCGAGTTTGCTTTCTGTCATCCAGAAGACCAGATGAGCGAAGTGCAGGCTATACTGGCACGACGACGATCACTGCCAGTAGTGAATAATGACGGCAAACTCGTAGGATATCTCTCAAGAACCGACCTCATCAATGCACGTCCTAAACGAGTCATTCTGGTAGACCATAATGAGCAATCGCAGGCAGTCGATGGCATCGAAGAGGCGGAACTTCTGGGGATTATCGACCATCACCGGATAGCTGACGTGCATACGAACAAACCAATCATGTTCAGAGCCGACCCAGTTGGTTGTACAGGCACCATCATCGCAGGCCTGTACAACGAAGAAGGCATTGCCATACCTCGTGAAGTAGCAGGGTTGTTACTTGCCGGACTACTCTATGATACCTTAATTTTACGTTCGCCCACTTGCACTGCTCGTGACGAACGCGTGGCCGCTGAACTTGCCGAGATTGCAGGCGAACAAATTGAGCAATATGGGCAAGAGGTGTTCGCCGCTGCGGCTGCCAATCTTAACGAACGTACTGCTCAGGAATTGCTAACCGCAGATTTCAAAGAGTTTGCGGTTCGCGACACAAAGTTTGCCATTGGTACAGTTGAAACAGCGAGCCCTTTAACCATTGAAAAACGCAGCTCGGAACTGTTGCAAACAATGCGACAAATTGCTCAAGAACGTGGGTACACTTCATTTCTCTTCATGATTGTCGATATTATCAATATGCGTTCACATTTACTTATCTCTGGTGGAGAGCATGCCGTAGCTGAGACACTTGGAGCATCTCTAGAGCAAGATGGGCATTCAGTTGTGGCTGAGAACCTCGTTTCTCGCAAAAAGCAACTGGTGCCCTTGCTTTCACGAATTCAGGCCGCTCTTTAATCTTGGCGAAAATTTGTAACAACCGCACAAAAAAAAGTTTATCGCGTACATCAATTGCAGATTTGGCTTATGAAACTGTTACGATTCTGTTACATTATATGCTTGTCATAGAACAAACACTATGTTACACTTAGTTTCGAATTGATAGCCTCACCTAGAGGATTGTGGATGGTCGCTATAGGGGCCGGAGGGCTACCGCTTCTGCCTTCCCCTATGCATGCGTATTTCAGTAAGATTACGGTGCGTATCTATCCTGGTCATTGCTGACCTATTGATTATTTTTTCTTTTGCCGTAAGGAGGGCGTTTTCTATCGTGAACCCAAACACTTATATCCTAGTTCCCATCATCGTAGGACTGCTTGCCGTAGCATTCGCCGGGTATCTCGCAAGATATGTCCTAAGTAAAGACATGGGTACCCCTGCTATGCAGAAGGTCGCTGATGCCATATTTAAGGGCGCAATGGCCTTCCTCAACAGACAGTATCGTACAATCGCTATTCTCGCGATTTTTGCTGCTATCGTAGTTGGCCTGGTGCTTGCTCTGCTTGGCTTGACTACTACGTCTCATCAGGTTGACTGGAGTCTGGGCTGGCACACGTCGCTCGCTTTCTTGATTGGTGCGCTTTGTTCTGGCGTCTCCGGTTACACCGGTATGTATGTCGCGGTGAGGTCCAACAGCCGTACTGCCAGCGCTGCAACGCGTAGCCTGGGCGAGGCGCTGATGGTCTCCCTGCGAGGCGGCGCTGTTTCGGGTTTCCTGGTGGTTGCGCTCTCCCTGTTGGGCGTAACGCTGGTATTCCTACTTTATGGTGGCCTTACAAATCCAGCACTGGCTCCGGTATTGATCGTCGGATTTGGCTTTGGCGCCAGTTTCGTCGCTCTATTCGCTCAACTTGGCGGTGGTATCTATACAAAGGCTGCTGACGTTGGAGCTGACCTGGTAGGTAAGGTAGAAGCCGGTATACCTGAAGATGATCCACGCAACCCCGCTGTGATTGCAGACCTGGTAGGAGATAACGTAGGTGACTGCGCTGGTCGTGGCGCCGATCTCTTCGAATCCACAGCCGCTGAGAATATCGGCGCGATGATCCTGGGTGTGGCATTGTATCTGGCAACAAAGAATGTCGGCTGGATCCTCTTTCCCCTCGTCGTGCGTGCCTTTGGTCTGATTGCCTCTTCTGTAGGGTTACTCTGGATTCGCCCCTCCAGGGTGACTGAGCCAGACAAAGCCGCAGGCAGAGACCCGGGTGAAATTGCCATGCAGCAACTTAACATCGGTTATTTCATCACATGTGGGCTCTCAATTATTGGCGTCTTCCTGGGGAGCTATCTCTTGTTGAACGGCATAGGAGTATCATCCAATGGCGGCGTTCCTGCCTGGGTATGGTTTGGCCTGGCCGGTACTACCGGTATTCTGCTGAGTGTCGCTATCGTTTACATCACACAGTACTACACTGCGGGCACCTGGCGACCAGTGCGTGAGATTGTTGCTTCCACTTTGACAGGTTCCGCGACGACGATTATCACTGGTTTCGCCGTCGGGTTCGAATGTGTGGCTATGCCAGTCCTGGCGATCTCTGCAGCTTTAGGACTCTCTTTCTTCTTTGGAAGCCAGGTAACAATCTTAGATCCAAGCATTCCCCATGTAATCAATCCCGGAGGTATCTTCGGCACTGCTGTTGCCACCATGGGTATGCTGATGAGTTGTGCGTATATTCTGGCTATGGACACTTTTGGCCCCATTACTGATAACGCCGGTGGCATTACTGAGATGGGCGGAGGTGCCGAGACTGTACGTGACATTACTGACGCGTTGGACGGTGTGGGCAACACCACAAAGGCATTGACGAAAGGCTACGGTATTGGTTCTGCAGCTCTTGCAGCTTTCCTACTTTTCAGCGCTTACCTTGATGTTCTCTACACTAGAGAAAATCACAATCCCGCCGTCTACACCGTCGACCTGGCTAATATCCCGGTCTTCATTGCGGCATTGCTGGGTATTACACTGATTTTCTTCTTTAGTGCATTGGCAATCCGCGCTGTGGGCGCTGCTGCTAAGCGCATGATTGAAGAGGTACGCCGTCAGTTCCGGGACAATCCCAAGATTATGGCGGAAGATCCTGCTGATCGCGTCGATCCCGACTACGCTCGCTGCGTTGACATCAGTACTCGTGGAGCGCTCCGAGCAATGATTCTACCTGGCCTTGTGGCTGTACTGACTCCCATTGCAGTGGGGTCTATCCTCGGCCCGCAGGCCGAAGCAGGTCTGTTGATGGTCGGAACAATGGGTGGTATTGTCGTCGCAACCTTCCTGAACAACGGTGGAGGCGCGTGGGACAATGCCAAGAAATATATCGAGGCTGGTTACCTGCGTGTGAATGCCGAAGGCGAAATGGTTGATCGCCTCGACACTTCCGCTACTGTTCTGGGTAAGAATAGTGAACCTCACAAGGCAAGCGTGGTTGGCGATACGGTTGGTGATCCTTTCAAGGATACTGCTGGTCCCTCGCTCCACGTGGTAATTAAGCTGCTCAGCACAATTACACTGGTGCTGGCTCCATTGTTTATAGCGCTACATCCGTAGTTCATATGGACCTGCAAAAGCGTTCGGCTTTTCTATGAAGTGAAGCCGAGCGCTTTTTTCATGCGTTGATTATGTGGATTAACAAATGAAGCGGGGTAGTGTGAAAGCCAGCGAAAGCCGATCAATCGGCGGTGTGCGCGATACATCGGCACCTACGGGTGTCTCGGTTATTTTGTTAATCAGCATCATTAAGGTACACACCTCGTACTACCTATGCGTTTTATATGTGAGGAACTGCTACTTCTTTTTGGGGATGATGCGTACATGATGAGAGGAAGAGCTATGTACTATTTTCTATTTTCCAGTTCTAAAGCAGCTTTCAATTTACTCAAATATCCAGTAGTTGTAGTTTTATGTTTTGCCCTCGCCAGTTGCAGTGGTAACATACTTCCTGGAATCAGCAACAGCCCTCAATGTCAGAGCAGTTGTGTGGTCGGATCTGGTGTCCAGGGGGTGCAAGTCTTAATTGAACCAGATGATGGAGAGCAAGTTATCACAAATGCCATTGGAAGTGCACAAAGATCTATCTGGTTAGAAATATATATTTTATCGGATCGCAATGTGATTCGCGCGCTTGAAGAAGCAGCCAATCGGGGCCTCGATGTGCGTGTCATGCTGGAGCCACACCCGTTTGGAGGTGGTTCATCTCCCTCAAAAACTCTAGATACACTGGCTGCTTCTGGTATCAAGACGCAATTCACCAATCCCAGCTTTCCCTTGACTCATGAAAAAGGAATGATCACCGATAATACTACCGCCTATATCATGACATCGAACTTTTCTCGCTCAGCTCTTGGTGGAAGTAGCGGGTATCGAAACCGCGAATATGGGATTATCGATACAATCAAACAAGATGTACTGGCAACAGAAGAGATATTTATGGCGGATTGGAATCACTCGACCGTGAAATTCAATGATCCTAACCTGGTAGTAAGCCCCATCAACTCGCGCAATGACTTCACAACTCTGATTAATAGCGCTCGTAGTACTTTGCTGATTGAAGCAGAAGAAATGATCGATAGCGATATCGAACAGGCTATCGCGAATGCAGCGCAACATGGCGTTCAGGTTGAAGTTATTTTACCTATTGCTAACACCTCATCAGGAGATAGCAGCAGCCAGGGAATTGCAACTATTAAACAGGGTGGCGTGCAGGTACGCGAGGATGCACAACTGTATATGCATGCAAAAATAATTGTAGTGGATAATAAAGTAGCTTTCGTCGGTTCGGAAAACATTTCCGCGCAATCGCTTAACCAGAATCGTGAGTTGGGTATTATTGTTTCAGATCCATCTGCCCTGAATAGAATTCAAACGACATTCCAATACGATTGGGGAGTATCGCAAAACGTATAGCTGAACCTGGCGCCCGCTGGCACTTATCCGTCTCACCAACGCTGCTGCGCAGCTACCCTACGGGTCAGGTGAGACGCAAGGAGAAGGGGCGCCACTACATTTCTCACTGTCACCTCAAGATTGACAGTCCACTACGCATAACGGATGCCGTTATCTTGCCCAATTATGATAGGATATATAAAACAGGAAGGATTGTACATGATAACAGAGATCGCAATCTTCAATGCCTTACCGGGCAAAGAAGACGAACTAGGACAGGCCATCTTGAAAGGACTAGAGGTCATACGTCAACACCCAGAATGCATTTCAGCACGGGTAGAACGTTGTATTGAACAACCCGGGCAATACGTGCTCATCAATAAATGGACCTCTTACGATGCACATATGGAAGATTTTCGTGGAGGGCCTCTCTTTCCGCAATGGCGCAGTTATATCAATGGCTTATTTGAAGGATCAGCTCTAGTCCGCCACTACCAGCCATTTTGATCTGAAAAGAATACAACAGTTGTATTACTTTTTATTGATGGGGAGGAGCCTGGTACCAGCAAGGAGGAGCCTGGCACCCGCTGGCACCTACCCGCCTTGCCAACGACGCTGGCGCGTCTACTGCTTCGCAGTCAAGCAAGTCGTAAGGAGAAGGGGTGCCACTACATCTCGCCTTCCTAAAATCAGGCATAACAGAACACTACGAAGTAACTGATACAAATTATAATTTCCTGGAGCTTTTTCGATGACAGAACCACAAACAACTCCTCAGGAAGGGGACGCTTCTCAATTAGTCGAACCCTCGCCGTTAGAACAGGCAGGGAGTAACGAAGCCGAGCAACTTGACGCCCATGTAGCCACATTACGTCACCAGATAGAAGAAGCAAACTATCACTATTATGTGCAAGACAATCCAACATTGACAGATGCCGAGTACGACCAGTTGATGTTAGAACTTCAGCGCATCGAACAAGAGCATCCAGAACTACAAACGCCTGACTCACCAACACAGCGCGTGGGGACCAGCCCTGTCCAGGAGGTATCCCAACATCGTCATCCAGTACCGTTGCTGAGCCTGGCCAACGCGCGAAGTGAAGAAGAGTTACTAGCCTGGCATAGGCGCGCACTCAATATACTACCCAACGCAACATTCACATACGTCTGCGAACTGAAGATTGATGGCCTGGCGATGGCGCTTACCTATGATAACGGCAGACTCATTGTTGGGGCTTCGCGAGGAGATGGCCTAATAGGTGAGGATTGGACGCCAAATATTCGAACCGTGCGTAGTATTCCACAAAACCTGCGCAATGAATCCATCCCTGATAGGGTTGAAGTGCGTGGTGAAATCTACATGTCAACTAAAGGTTTTGAAAAGCTCAATGAGGAGATGACTGATAACAGGATCTTTGCTAATCCACGTAACGCGGCAGCCGGTTCACTGCGTCAGAAAGATCCTCGTGTCACTGCTTCCAGACGCCTTGACTTTTTCGGTTATCAAATTGGCTATATGCAAGGTATGGAGTTCCATAATCAGTGGGAAGCATTGCAATTGATTCGGGACTGGGGGTTTCCCGTAAACCCCCATATCCAGTTGGCTAAGTCTCTTGATGAGATATGGGACTACTGCAAGAAATGGGAAAAGGATCGATTTGATCTACCATATGAGATCGACGGCGTAGTGATTAAGATCAACGACCTGGTACAACAACAGGAACTAGGATCCGTTGCTCGTGATCCGCGTTGGGCCATTGCCTTCAAATATCCTCCCATCCAGGTTGCCACGAAACTGCTTGATATCCGTATCAATATTGGAAGAACCGGTTCCGTGAATCCCTGGGCGTTACTTGAGCCTGTCAATATTCGTGGTGTAACTGTCTCTCGCGCTACACTTCACAATGAAGGTGACATTCAACGCAAAGACCTGCGCATTGGTGACTGGGTGCTTATCGAGCGCGCAGGCGAAGTCATACCACAGGTAGTGAAACCCATCGTTGAGCGGCGTACAGGTGAAGAGCAGGTTTATCATCTCCCAGAGCGTTGTCCGATTTGCGAAACGCCACTCGTTAAGAATGAGGCTGAGGCGATGGCCTATTGCCCCAATCTGCAATGTCCGGCACGCAATCTTGAAGGTATCATCCATTTTGCCTCAAAGGGCGCGATGGACATTGAAACCATCGGCGAAAGAATGTGCGCGCAACTGGTAGAGGCAGGTTATATCAAGAGTGTGTCAGACTTCTACAGCCTGACACGCGAGCAATTGCTTGAACTCGAAGGTATCAAGGCGAAAAGCGCCGATAATATATTAAAAGGTATCGAGGCTAGCAAACATCGTCCTCTGTGGCGGCTATTGTGTGGTCTTAATATTCGTTATGTCGGTGAGAAGACCGCACAGGTATTAACCCATGCATTTGACAGCATAGATAAGCTCCTGACTGCCAGTGAAGAGGAAATCACTTCAGTACCGGGCATTGGTCCAATTGCAGGGCAGAGCATATACAGTTGGCTGCAAGACGAGCAGAATCGGGCTCTAATCGAACGCTTACGGCAAGCCGGGCTCAACATGCAGGAAGAAAAGAAGACAGTTGAAGGACCACTTGCAGGTCAGTCATTTCTTCTGACTGGTCGGCTCATCAGCATGACCCGACCCATCGCTGAAGAGAAGATCATTCGGCTTGGTGGTACGATTGCCTCCGGTGTAAGTAAAACTCTCAGTCACTTGATTGTTGGTGAGGATGCAGGTTCTAAACTGGCAAAAGCACAAAAGGCTGGTGTTCCTATACACGATGAGCAATGGCTGATTGATTTGTTGAAAGAATATCAGGAATAGTGCCTAAAAATCTAGCGTTTGATAGCGTTGGATTCATGGAACTACCAGCGAGCCTCTTCGGAGGCAGTAGTTGAGATGGTCAAGACACCACCAGACGTGGTTCCAGTCGGGTGCAACTGTCGATCTACATTAAGGGTACGCGAAAGCGGAAGGTGTGTAGGTTGTAAAAAGCCATTTCAACAATCGTGAGGAGCACTTAACTCCGAAAGGAGGGTTTACAACCACCATGTTTGTCTATGTACGCAATCAGGATGGGCGTCCCTTGATGCCATGCACACCTGCGAAAGCGAGGAAACTTCTCCGCGCAGGGAAAGCCAGTGTGGTCAAGCGCAGCCCTTTCACGATCCAACTGAGTTGGTTGTGCGAAGGGCACGTGCAACAAGTGCGAGCGGGCATCGATAAGGGCAGCTCAACCACTGGCATCTGTTGCATCGGCAATGAACAGGCGCTTTTTTCAGCCGAGATCCATCATCGCAAGGATGTGAAAGAGAAGATGGACGATCGCCGAGATCGGCGCAAGAGCCGGCGAGCCCGCAAATGGTATCGCCCGCGCCGTTTTCAGAACAGGGCTTCAAGTAAGCGGAGTGGGCGACTTCCTCCATCCATTAAAACCACTGTAGAGGAAGTCATTCGTGTGGTGCGCCAGATCCCGCTTCCCATTTCATCCATTGTTGTAGAAGATGTTCAGGTAGAGGCTGTACGAAAAGTCAGGCAGCGCGTTTCTGCTTGTAGGTGACGAATTGCTTCTCGTTCTGTTTGGCCAGGCGAGTGAGCATGAGGCGGAGCATAGTGAGATAGACCATCGCTTCACTGCTGCTCGTCAGATAC
>WNGE01000940.1_pt1 | contig 37846 bp, 35 predicted proteins | sample 5400651 | NCBI WGS metagenome assembly WNGE01 (sample SAMN13153370, study PRJNA577476) | soil metagenome | isolation source: 60 cm soil or saprolite under grassland replicate 2 | place: USA:California | collected 2016-06-15
ATTGGTACTGAACAAACAGACGATTGCTCGATCGCACCGCTTGGTAAGCTGTCAGAGGCGATTTTTGCGTTGTTTGGAACAAGCGCTCTTCAAACCACGACATGAACGGCTCGGGCCCGGGTTGATGCTCAATTAGAATTCCCTCACGCCATTTCCCCGCTGGCGGTAAAGATTTCTCCAGCAACGGCTCGAGGGAACGACCATCCACGAATCCTGGCGGAGTGATTGACGCCCATTCTGCGAAAGTTGGGGCAAGGTCGGTCTCAACGGCCAGTTGCTGCACGGAGCGGTGCGCGGGCACTTCTGGTCCTCGAATAAGCAACGGCACGTGGATGTCTTCTTCATAGGCCGTTTGCTTTCCCTGCATCAAGCGATGTTGCCCGAAATGGTAACCGTTGTCGGACGCGAACACGATATACGTCCGATGAAGCTCGCCGGTTTGTTTCAGCGTGTCAACCACACTCTCCACCAAATCATCGACGGCCTGCAGCGACTGCAGCCGCTTGCGATAGAGTTGATCCATCTTTTCAATCTGTTTTTCCTGCAAAAGCGGTAATGCCCGGATATAGGCCGGTTTTGATGCAACATCCTTTTCGTTGAAAGAAGCCGTTCGCGGCGCCTTTGCGTCCGGGAAGAGCGCGCCGTGCCGTGGCGCAGGGATCGCGGGTTCATGCGGCGCGAATGGCGCGAGATGCACGAAAAAGGGCTTCTTCTTTTCAACGGCTTGATGAATAAACGCCCCCGTTTTACGCGCGATAACGTCGGTCAAGTAATCGGCGTCCGCATGCCCGTATTTAACGAGCTTGCCGTTCTCGTTCAAAATGTAGCCGAACTCTCTGTAGCCGCCGCCTCCGACCGCTCCGAACCATTCGTCCCAACCCAGGGGCACGTGAGTCTTATTGTGAGGATCCGGATATCCGTTGAGATACTTGCCCATATACCCGGTCATATAACCCGCGGCTTTGAGCCAAGTTGAGATCGTCGAACTCTCGTTACCTAATCGATAGAAAGTCTTGAACCCGGCGTGGTTGGAATCGACGCCGTGATTGTGCACGTATTGGCCGCGCAATATCGAAGACCGCGACGGACAACACTGCGAATTGGTCACGAAGTAATTCGAAAAATTGGTTCCCTCTTCGATCAGAAGCTTCTTCACTTTTGGCATAAACTGGAGATCATGCAACGTCATATCGTCTGTGAGTATGAAGACGATGTTGGGATGTCTCGCTTCTCCGTGCGGTTGTGGCGCGGAATGGTGGGAAGGCAATGGCTCCGAAGGATCCACAGCGGTAGTTGCACGATCGGCGAAGCCCCAGCTCAATACCACAAAAAATCCGATCCAAAATAATCGCCAGCGTCTCATGGAACTCACTCCTTTTGTAGTCGGTCCAGTCTAACAGAAGCGTCTCCCGCCACAAGGGAATGCGCCTCCGACAAAGAACACCTCGGATTAGACGTTTAAACGCAGTGAAAGTTTCGCTCCGGCGCAGGCGGCCGTTTGCCGGGGTAGATGGCCGTGACGACTTGCTCATCAGCCGGACCAGAGTGCCGAGGGCACTGAGCTGCTAGCGACGATATTTACACATGGCGCGAAATAAGGGGAGCGACGGATCGAAACGGAGCAGAAAACTACATCGAGTCCAGTTTCTTCCTCTCCCGCTTCGCCCTCTCTCCGATCTCGAAGTGCCTTCCCTGAAGAGCGAGCTCTGCTTCTTCGCGGTTGCGATCGGACCAGTAGCCGAGCTCGTAACCATACCACGGCCCTTTGACCTTGAGCGGCGGGAGTTCCAGTTGTTCCCAGATTTCCACAGCCCGCTCCATGAATTCGCGTCTCGGAAGCGACGTCGGTTTATAAGCCCAAGGACGGGTCGCGTCGATGCAGAGAACGCTGCACTTCCCGGTTTTTTGCACCGCGGAACGCGCTCCGCCGAAATCTTCCGATGGTACGATGGACGGGTCGAGACCCATCATGCCCGCCTCCAGGATACGCGCGTCGCGATGGGGCTGCATGTTGAAGGTCAGCGCCCAATTCACTGAGTCGGCGTCGCGCGCGTCGATGTCTTCATCGACGACGACGAGAATCTTGCCGGCATCCGCGCCTAGCCGCAGCGCGCCGATTATTTTGTCGAAGTCTTCGTCGGATTTCTTCTTGATCTTGACAACCAAATAACCCCAACTGCCGCTGCTCTCGTGGATCGCCACATCGAGAATATTGTCCATACCGGCATCTTGAAGCCGGCGACGCACGACGCCTTCAGTGCCGACGCCGCGAATTTTACTGCTCTCGCTGGGCGGAAATTGGCTTAGGAATGCGACGTAGATCGGATTTTTGCGCATGGTGATGCAGTTGACGTTGACGAAGAAGCCGACGCCTTCATGGGCCATGTAGCCGGGGAATTCGCCGAACGGCCCTTCCCATTCGCCCTCGTCGGTAGGAATCGTGCCTTCAATAGCGATCTCCGCTTGCGCTGGCACCAGTAGCTCGACAGTTTTGCATTTGACCAACTCGACGGGCTCACCGGAGATCCCACCCGCAACGCCATATTCGTCTAGCCCCGGCGCGATCCGCGCCACCGCCGCGTAGATAGATTGGGCGCCACGCCAATAACGCAGGCGACTTCCAAGGGTTTCTTGAGCTCGCGGCACTTTTTCCAATGCGCGCGCAGCCCTGAAAAATTTCCCGCGAAGCAACCCAAGCGATCTGGCGCTTTGATCTGGCCGCGATAGTTGCCCATGTTGTATTGACCGGTCTCTGGATCGCGGCTCACAAAGTGAGACGAAGTTGTGTAGGGACCGTTATCGAAGCCCGGAGTCGAAATCGGCACGGGCAAAATGTCGAGCCCTTTCCGTTTCAACTCGTCACCGTCGACGATGTGCTCTTGGCAGGGCGCGGAACCCACTATCACGGGCTTGACCGGATGCGCCTGCGCGTGGGTCCATTTGGGGTAGATTTCTTCTTTCTTACATTGCATGCCGAGCGCGTAAATATCGAGGCTGCCCGCATAACAAGCGATGGCCACCGGCATGTCATAGCTTCGCCCTTTGACGTCGACGACTTTTTCAAACAGAAAAGCCCTGCGCTCTTCTTCGGGCAAGCCGCGGTATTGCAAGCGTACCAACGGATGCAACTCGGTATCTTTATTGATCGCGCGCGTGACTCGAACCAACTTGCCGTGTTCTTCCAGCGCCCTTAGGTATTCACGAACGTCTTTGTAGTAGGCCATAAAACCTCTATGTGAGTCCGTTCAAAATGTTCCAATCGTTCCAGACGTTCCAATAGTTGAGTCCGGGAACTTCTCTCTCTTGATCCGTTCGGACTTAAACCTTTTGAACGGGTGGAACTATTTGAACGATTAGAACCAGATATTAAGAAATGACTCCGTTCGCCCTCAGCGCCGCCTGGTAGCGCCGGGAAATCTCGGGGTCTTCGTTCTCGTAGGGAATCATCCAACCGCCTTCGTCGACGCTGCGAAATACGTCGTCGTCGGTCTTCTGATGCGAGACCTTGAAACCCAACGGATGAATGCGGCTGCCGTAACGCACCGCCAAATGTCGCGCGGGTTCCTTGCCGGCATTGAAGTGCTGATGAAACCAATCGCCAGGCGGACAATAAATACTCGCCTCGCCCCATTTGATCTCAATCACTTTGTCTTCATGGCCATCGCTGTAGGGGTGGATGCCCCATTGTTTGTGCCACAACAGAACGTAACCCACCGACTGCGTACCGACGATAATCGCGCCGGGACCATGATGGTGCGCTTTGTGATACTTCCCTATCGGCCACTCGCCGAGATGACCCACCAAAGCGTTCCCGGACATTTCAAACTGCGCCAAGCGCAAGCCGGCACCTTTGACTTCGAGACTTTCCAGCGTCGCCGATTTGATATCCGATATGAAATTGGTCTCCCAAATATTGATCAAGCCACTGACGTAACGCTTTTTGCCGACCTCGAAGTAATCGTCCTCGCCGAAGAAGCGATCCGAGAAGCTGTACGGACAGTTGAAGACGAAATTTTCATCGCGGTAGATGTCGAACGCGAGCGGCGCGTTGGTCACAGCTAAAAATCGCACCGGCTCGCGCGATCCGTTGACCAGCCGGTGGGTCGTGTTCATCGGCGGCGCAAACAGGCTCCATTTGTTCCACTCGAACATTTTCTTGTGGCCGTGATCGTCCCAAATCTCGGTGGCGCCCTGACCGTTTAAAATGCAGATCACTTCTTCATACAAATGACGCTCCGGACTAAGCGCGCCGCCCGGCGGGATCTCGGCAATGTAACCGCCGGTGATCCCCTGCATACCGTGAAGATGAATAAACGCCGCTTTACCGCCGATTCGCGCATAGGGTGTTACTTCAAGCATGCGCAGATCCGCCATACCATGGCCGACGTGTATCGGTAGCCCCTGGTTTTTCATCCAGCATACGTAACCGGTTTTTTCGTTGATTGGCGCTATATCCATCGCTTTTTCCTTCGATAAACTGACATCCGAGTCGCTCAGAGCTTAATTGATGAGATACTCACAAAAACGTCCCGTGTCATCCCTCTGGCTGATACCAAAACTCCGGATTGCTCTTGAAAATCTTCTTAGGAATCTTCGCATAGACGAGATTGACGACGTCGACGGCTTCGCCAATGCCGAGGTCGATCGCAAGACTTGACAGTGCATATGCATCGGCCGCTGTCATCCCCTTTTCCGTCTGCAAAAAATCAACGGCTTCCTGCAAAGCGATCCGCGTCGCTACGTTCAGGTCAACGTCAAGACCGGTGGTCAAATAAGCCGTCGCGGTCTCAACGCGCGGCAACTTGATGGCCTTGCCCTTGTGCAAAATGAATTGCAGCGTCGGCCTGAGCGAAATCTCGATCGCGCCACCGTCCACTTCGCCGTCACCTTGCACCGCGTGGCCGTCACCGGTAAAAAACTGGCCGCCCTTGTTAAATACCGGCAAAAACAGCGAAGACCCGATGCCGCAAAACTTGAGATCGATATTGCCGCCCCAAGCGCCCGGCGGTGTCGACGACACCATGCCCAGACTGGTCGGCGGGGAGACCGCCATGATACCCATGAAGGGATTTAACGGAATCTGGATATCATCGGAGAACAGCGCGACGTGTCGTTCCAAATCGAGGCGAATCACCTTGGCCGAAGGTTCCTTCAATAATCCGGGCAATACACCCTTGCCCGGCCCCGTGTTGTTGACGCCGTATGGCACGCGGAACTTGATATCGAGGACGCGCACTTCCAGCGTATCTCCAGGCTCTGCTCCTTCGACGTAAATCGGACCGGTGAGAATATGGACGCTGGCGCCCCGGGGCCGTTTCACTTCAGTAAAAACAGTCTTAGCGTCGGCTAGCACTTCATTGGACGGTATTCCATACGCGCCAAAAAACTTTTCCGGATCCTTATTGGTCGTCAGACCCTGATGCGACAACGCCTCGATCTGAACGACCTGCTCCGACTTGACGGTCAACGCAGGTGGCAGATTGGCGGCGATATAACCCCACAAAACCGTGTCCGGCGTAGAACATAAGATGGCGTCGGGCTGAACGGATAATTCGGCCAAATGAGCTCGCACGCTTTGATTCTCGCTCATGACATTTCCGTTCCGCTCATGCCCCTGTCCAATGGAATGACAAGCCGTCAACGTGCGTCAGCTGACCGATTGAGGGTATAGCCACGCCCGATCGAAGACACCGAGACAGAGTTAAACTCAAAAATCGCCGCCTATTTCAATTGCTAAAATTCCAGAAAATTTCTTCAGTCGCGGATCGCCAGCGCGCCGCCGTCCACCGGCAGATCAATCGCGTAGATAAAATCGGACTCATCACAGGCGAGGAAGACCGCGGCTTTGGCGATGTCCATCGGCACACCGCGGCGGCCGGCAAGATTTTTAACGAAGCGGTTTTCCGGCACATCTTGTTGTCCCACGGGTGAGCCGATGCGGTTCGGAGAAATCGAATTGACGCGAATACCTTCCGGCGCAAGTTGCACGGCGATTGAGCGAGTCAAATTGAGCACTCCGGCCTTGGCCGTCGTATACGCTGTCGCCTCCTTGCGCCCCCAATGTCCGGAAGTGGAAGCGATGTTGATGATCCTGCCTCTGCGTTTTTGGTCGATCATCACTTGGGCGGCGGCGCGGGTGCAGTACCAAACGCTGCGCAGACAAACATTCATCGTCAGATCCCACTCTTCTTCGGTGATATCGAAAATTGTCTTATGGTCGGTCCACGCGGCATTGTTGACCAGGATGTCGACACCGCCGAATTGTTTCACGACGGCTTGTACCATGCTGTCGACGGAGGATGCTGACGAGACGTCACAAACAACAGCAATTGCGCTGCCAGCATTCTTGGCATTGATCTCCTCCGCAACCCGGCTGCTTCTTCCCTGATCCAAGTCGACGACAGCGACCTTCGCGCCTTCTTGAACATATAGTTTGCAGATATCTTCGCCGATGTTACGACCCGCCCCAGTGACGACGGCAATTTGATCTTTAAGTCTCATTGGTCTGCCTCCAACATGAACTATTTTCCCGGTCCATAGCAGAAGCCCGAACAAAGATCCAGTTGTGCCTGGATAGATAAAGATTTTGTAAATCAAACCAGCGTACGGCCTGGCCAAAAAGGTCTTAGATTCGGGGCACGTCGATTGAACCCCTTTGAATGGCATGAGCCGTTTGACTTGAACGGGCGGTTCAGTTGTTGACGCGAGGCGATCGAGCGGGCGAGAAGCTGTGCGAAAACTCCATTCATGGTTCCCTTCGACGGAATTTATCCTGAGCGGGTCGAAGGGCTCCGGTCAAGTTTCACAGAGTCTGACAAAGTAGGTGACTCTGTTTCACCAGCCGGTTAGAGACTGACTTTTTCTGAGTACAGATCCTTGAGAAACTTGCTGGCTTTTAACTCGTCGAAGAATCGCGGCTCGACGATATCCGCTGGCTTCAGGGTTTTCGTGCGCTGGTCCACCGCCGCGCCGACATCGACGAGTGCCTGAATGGCTTCGTTATTCAACTCCGGGAGCGGGCGAAGCTGCGCCGAAAAAGCGTCGTACATGGCGTCCACGCCAATGCCCTGATTGCCGGGAAAGTATTTTTTGAGAATCGTCAGGCTTTCGCTCCGTTTGGAAACGAAATATTGAATCGCCGCGGCGTAACCTCTCATAAAACGGCGCACCGTTTCTTCTTCCCTTTTGATGAACGCATGCGTGGTCATCAACAAATCAGTCACCACCGGCACCGACTTCATTTCTAGAATTTTGATTCCCAGCTTCTGCGCTTCGGTGGCAACGTCTTGACTCAATGGCGCGCCTTGAACGAGATCCTTTGACAACGCCATCGCGCGAGCCGGAGCTAGACCGGCAGCAACCATCTCGACATCTTTGGTCGGATCTAAACCGGCACGCCGGAGCATGACGCGGGCGATCAAATCCGATCTCGCACCGAGCGCGGACACGCCGACTTTCTTTCCTTTCAGCTCCTTTAATGCGCCGATTGCGGAACCCACTCCCATACCGTATTGATCGAAGCTGACATGGGAACCGATCACGGTGATGTCCGCACCGCTCGCCACCGGTTGCAGCACTGCCAGCGGGTTGCCGAAACCGATCAGCAGATCGACACCGATCAACGATTGAACGCCGGCGGAAAGCGTGTCGCGGATCGGCAGCTCTTCGATCTCCAGTCCTTGCTTTTTGAAAAGTCCAGAGTCTACCCCGACGTAGGCGACAGCGGTGCCGATTTCCCAACCCGCGTAGGCCAAGCGCAACTTCTTGGAGGTTTCCGCGGCGGCGCTTACACCGGATGTGAGCACTATGACCGCGAACGCGAGCAGCAGGATCAAATCTCTGCGGCGAAACAGCGAGTGTGAATTGAGCATGATTTATCATAGCCCACATTGTCGCACCCGCCAAGTGCTGAGCAAATTTCGATTCGACGGGCAGATTGCCGCTAGAGATCCATTACGCCCCCGATTGTCACAGCCGAAGAATGCTGACGCATTTTCGCAGCGCACGATAAGTAAACGGGGGATTTGGTTTTGATGGCGCATCAAAGTAAGCGAGGCGGAACCCAAAGGCGACGACGAATCTGGATAGCTGTCATAATCTTGCTATTGCTTTTCGCGGCGGCGGCCGCGTGGAAGTGGACCCCGCTTGCAGATTTGATTGACATCCACAGACTTTCAGTTTGGGCGGCTTCGCTGCGCCAAAGCCCAGCGCGCCACTTTTATATCCTTAGCGCCTACCTAATCGGCAGTGTCTTACTTGTGCCGATTACGGTATTAATTCTCGTTACCGCAATTGTATTTGGTCCAATCCTAGGATCGCTCTACTCGTTAGCCGGATGCTTGGCCGGCGCCGCGGTTACGTATACGATCGGCTTTTTTCTCGGGCAGGATTTTGTTCAAAAGATTGCCGGCGCGAAGTGGCAACGCATCGAACGTAAGATCGGTCAATCTGGGATCGTCGCAGTGGCAACCTTACGCTTATTGCCGGTCGCTCCGTTTACCGTCGTCAACATCGTCGCAGGCGCCTTCAAAGTCCCATTACGAGACTACATTTTGGGATCGTTGCTTGGACTCACGCCGGGTATTCTCGTAACTAACCTATTCGCTCATCAGCTCCAAAACGCCACCCGTGATCCCGGCGTCGGTACATTCCTCGTTTTGGCAGCATTGGTCGGTATCACGATAATCGGGACCGCTTGGTTAAAACGCCGATTTGACGGCGTATAATATACTCGTGCGCGTGCCGTCAATTCAGGTGCGCTAACTCGTTTGGATTCGATCGTGAAGGGTAGAGTCCGTTGGCTAATCTTGATGCTGCTCATTGGTTGCGCGAAGGTGCGTGCGATTACCGATGTGCCCGAGATAACACTTGGAGATGCTGCCTTTTTCCCAACGCTTGAACCGCTTACCGACGCTCCCATCGTCGGTGGTAACAAAATCGACGTGCTCCACAATGGCGATGCGATTTTTCCAGCGATGTTGCGGGAGATAAAAAACGCCAAATCGACCATCACCTTCGCTCAATATCTCCTTAAAGGCGGCTCGCTCGCTCGTGAATTTGCCCTGAGCTTTGCTGAGCGGTGCCAAGCGGGAATCAAGGTTTATAGATAGTCACGGAAGCAGCGAAGCTCCCGAAGAGATACCGGCAATGATGAGCAAGGCCGGCTGCCAACTCCAATATTTTCGTCGCATCCGGGCACCGCAAGTCGTCCTTCCATGGAAATTGGTGCATTATAACTATCGAAATCATCGACGCATCCTCGTCATTGACGGACGAATTGGTTTCACCGGCGGATACGGCATAAGTGATGCCTGGATGGGAGACGGTCGGACTCCGATCACTGGCGCGACACCAATGTGCGAGTTGAAGGTCCGGCGGTAAAATTTCTGCAAGCTGCTTTCACTGAGAGCTGGATGGAAACCACCGGCAATCTCCTCGGCGGCGATGAATTTTTTCCCCGCCTCGAGCCGCAGGGCAAAACCCCGCTGCAATTCGTTAAAAGCTCACCGGTCGGAGGAAGCTTTCAAAATTACCTCCTTTATTTGCTGTCAATTACGTCAGCGAAAAAGTCGATTCTGATAACCAATTCCTATTTCATTCCGGACGATCGCAGATCGAAGCTCTCTTAGAGGCCACGGCCAGAGGAGTTCGCGTCATCGTTCTTGTTCCCGGCAAGATCGACTTTAAAATAACCTATCGAGCCAGCCGGAGGCATTATGGTGAAATGCTTCTCGGCGGAGTCGAAATTTTCGAATATTCCCAAGCCCTCTTGCACTCCAAAACAATGGTGGTGGACGGCGTGTGGGCGACTATCGGCAGCACCAATTTTGATAATCGATCGTTTGCCTTAAATGAGGAGCTGAATCTGGCTCTGTACGACAAAAGTGTCGCTCAGGGTCTCGAAGAAAGATTCGCCGAAGACCTCAAGCATTCGCGAAGAATAACCTATGAAGAGTGGGCCGCTCGCGGCATCAAAGAAAAGCTTTTTGAATTGTTCGCTTTTCCAGTAGAAGAGCAATTATGACCCAACCGGCCCAAGGGTAATGATTTCCCATCCCGAGCGGAGCGGGAACAGCATCGTTAGATTCTCTTGGTTGAGCCGAGACTCGCAAGTGCCGACAAAGAATCGAGCGCTCGGTCCTGCTGCATTGTCTCCCATATGCCGGCCTAAACCCGGTCCAGTGCAGTAGAATCCCATCTGGAGTTGGGAATTTGATAATTTGCAACAGTGGCGAATTTCATTTAGGATAACTTTACCTTCACAGTATTTCCAAATCCGTCATTAGCTTGGGAGGACCGCTTAATGGCAACGATGATTACCAATGAGTGCATCAATTGCGGCGCGTGCGAGCCGGAGTGCCCGAACAACGCGATCTCGCAGGGCGATCCCGTTTACGTCATCGACCCAAAATTATGCACGGAATGCGTCGGCTTTCACGACTACGAAGCCTGCGCGGCGGTCTGCCCGGTAGACGTCTGCGTCACCGATCCCAACAATATCGAATCCGAAGAAGTGCTTATCGCTCGCGCCCGGGAACTCCATCCTGAAACGACATTCACCGACAATTTTGAATCGCGTTTTCGCAAGGGTGAAGGGAAGCCCGCAGCAACCGTGCCGGCTAAGGCGTCGCCCCAAGCTAGGCAGCCAGCATCTGCTGCCGCTACGCCCCTTGCCGCCGCCGCTGTCGGACCGACCACGGAGTTTGCCGAGGCTGACGTCAACTACGTTGAGCTTCCGACGATCGAGTCGTGGACCGTGCCCATGCGTTGTTTCAAATGCCATGAAGTGCACGTCGAGAACGTCAAGAATTTCATGATCGGCAACGTCATCTTTTGTCCGCACTGCAATAAGTCGATGGTCGTGCGCGACAATCTGAACTACCATATTCGCGCCTTGCTCAAAGACTCCTACGAGAACTGGGAACGGCAACAAACCGAATTCGCCGGCCGGCGCGAGCGCGAGCGCGCCGAATTTATCGAACGGCGGGCGAAGGAAGCACAAGCTTTTGAATCCCACCAGAAGCGAGAACTGGAGAAAATTCGCCAGCAACTTAACGCCATCGGCGAAAACTACGACGCCGCCGGCAGGCCATTCAAAAAGGGCTCGCGCTTCGGCTGGGGTTGATCCTGCCGCTTCATGCTCTTTTCGTGGCTTCATTTGATCGCCCTGGCCGTCTACCTCGGGGCTGTCGTCGGTTTTTGGCTGATGCTGCTGCCCGCCGTTTCCGTACTCGAAGAGCACAAAGAGAAAACCCAGTTTCTCGCCCGCGGCCTTAAATTCTACAACCCGCTGCAGGTTGGCGCCCTTGGCATCATTCTTTTCAGCGGCGCGTTTCAGTTGACCGAACTCAAAGCCGCCTACCGTGAAATGTTTGCCAAACAGATTGGTTACAATCTCGCCATGAAGTTGGTTTTTGCTTTTTTGCTGGTCATCTTGAGCGTCTACCAAGCTCTCGGGGTCGGCCATCGATTCGTTAAACGCCACGAAGGTGGAGAGCGGGTGTCGCCGGAAGAGCTTGGATCCGTCATTCGCCGTCTTAAGAGCGCCAACTGGGGTATATTGCTTTTTGCCGCTATCACGCTTTGGCTGGGAATCCGTTTACGCTCGTAGTCCGGGAAGCTGGTCAACGACGGCTAGGCAGAAAAACGGCCTCGACGTTGACGCCTCGCCGCAGCTGGTTCGCGAGAAAGCCGTGGAGGCGCTTAAAAACGGCCACGTGAACTTGATCTCGGGTAATCACCACAATCTCTACGTCAGAAACGCCAAGAACGGCGAAGATTTCGTTCACTTGGCGCAAGCAACCAATAACTGGACTGAAAACAAGCTCGTGGTGACTCCGGCCATTCGCTCAGTGCAGGATTTAAAAGGCAAAAAAATCGTCGCCGACAAGCTGACGTCCCATGCCGGGCTCAATATCTGGCTGTTTCTCAAACAAGAAGGTCTCGATGTCGATCGCGGCGACATCGAGCTGGTCGAGATGCGCGGCGAATTCGCCGGGACTTTTGTCACCCTGCCACACGACGCGCGTGCCGCCAAGGCTGGCGCCCATGTGATTACCATGCGGCCTATTCCAATGGTTCGTGGCGTTACCCTGACTACAACGATGAGCTTCGTCAAGAGTCATACAGACGAGATTCGCCTGCTTACCAAAGGCTTCGTTGACGCGACACACTTTTTCCTGACCCGCAAGCAAGAGACTCTGGAGATTCTCAAAGAACAGGCGACACCGATCTTGAAGCTTCAATCGGATGCGGAAGTCGAATCGCTCTACGATGAATGGGCGCAATCGCTGGAGCGCAAGCCCTACCCGTCACTGGCGGCGATCTCGAATGTTTTTCAGCTAGCCGTACGGCGCGACCCTGAGATTGCCGGCTTCAACCCCTTGGCTTTGTGGGATACCCATTTCGTGCGCGAACTCGACGATAGCGGATATATCGATAGGCTGTACCAATAAAAAAGGCGGAGCCTAGCGCTCCGCCTTTTTCTGCGGTCATTCTTTTCTTGGCACTGCGCCTATTGTCTAGCGCTGCTCAGCTTGTCCGTCCCCTTTTCCTGGGATTGCTGGGAGGAACGAGGCCCCGGCTGTTCGGCTGGTGCCGTCGGTGCTGCCGCGACCGAAGGGGCTGACGTGATTCCTTCGCGATAGACCAGGATCTCTACGCGGCGGTTCTTAGCGCGGCCTTGGGCCGTGCTGTTGTCACTGGCTGGAGCGCTTTCTCCGTAAGATACCGGCATCACGCGCATCGGGTCCAGCTTCTTTTGAAGAATCAGGTAACGGCTCACGGCATCGGCTCTTTTCTTGCCAAGTTCGTAGTTGTAATTATCAGCACCGGCGTTGTCAGTATGCCCGGCAACGACGAAAATCGCCGCTTCTCCAGTAACGTCGCTCTTGAGGTCGCTTATAAAGCCATCAATTTCCCGCTGCGCCTGGGCTGGGAGATTTGCTGAGTTGAAAGCGAAATTGGCGCCGTCCTTCATATCGATGACGACTTTACGTTCCAAACGAAGATTAGCGATGGTATTGAGGGCTTTTTCCGCCTTTGCATCAACCTGCCCCAATCGTCCCTCGAACTGGCCGAGCTTCCCTTCGACTCCGCTCATCCGGCCGCCTAGGCTGCTAATCTGGCCCTCGGCTTGATTGAGACGGCCCTCGGTTTGAGTGACCCGCCCGTCCAGTGGATCCATCCGCTCTTTGACCCAGTCGCGAGTGGCAAGACAACCCTGCGTCAGCAGCAAAGATCCCATGATCCCGGCTCCGACAAAATATTTTGCTATACTAGATCCAAAACCTTCCATAACAAATCCTCCTTTTTAAACCGTTAATAATCTCTATCACCAACGTTAAGTTTGTAATTGTTTTTCGAAATCTGGCTGAACCGTCCGATCACCGCTTTCAACGGGCAAGCTGACGACAAATTCCGCCGCCTGGCCGGGACGGCTCCTCAGATAGACATCACCTCCGACGTTTTCTAAATATTCTCGGACGCGCACTATACCTTCCCCATTTTCGTCCCGCAGACCGTCCAAGTGGGTCGCGGTCTCGAACAGCGATTTTAGTTTCTCTGCCGACTTACTGGTGCCCATCCCTTTGACGACGAACTCCAAGCTTGCGGCGTCACGCCGTACGGTCAGCCGCACTGTCTCATGTCGAGTGGCCAGTGCGGCGTTGTCGACCAGCGTGCCCAAGAGCTGCTTGAACATCGCCGGGTCGATCGTCGCTTCGCCAGGTGACTTCGGCGAGTATCGAACTTCCAGATCGACGCCTCTATCTCTGCTCGTACGCCGACAGGAAGCCACCACTTCCCCCACGGCGTTAGCGATATCGACTGCTGTCTCCTCAGTGCCTTCCGACTCGTCATCACCGGCAACCGAGAATGCAGAAAGAAGATTCATTCGATCGAGAATCTCCTGGACGCAGGTTTCGATATTGCGAATGCGCTTCTCCTGTTCATTAACAGGAGCATCGTTCAGTTTCTGACGGATCAGCGCTGTGTTGCCAACGATGACCTGGAGGGCATTTTTGATGTCGTGAGACATACCGGAAAGTTGGTGTTGCTGCTGTTTTTTTACGGCAAGATCTCGAACCGCCCAACTCAAATCACCGGCCAGCGCCTGAAGCAAAAAAAGCTCCGCCGATGAATAACTTTTTCGGCTCGAATGTCCGAGCATGACAAAACCGAAAGGCCGACGCGCCGGCGCCGTCAAGGGCGCCACGACGGCGCTGCGAAAACCGAACTCGCCGCTCACCTCGTTCCATGTAATTGGCGCACGCGAGTTTGCCACCAGATCGAGGCAGCGCCGCGAAAAATTCGTCGGCAAACGACCAACTCCAGCTTCAGGTATACCAACTTTGATAAACTTCTCGTCATTCAGCATGAGCACGCCGAAACAAAAGTCGACACCGAAGAATCGCCGCAGACGCACAAGAAAATGGCTGAGCAGGATTTTTTCTCCAACCTCCTGATGCTTCCAAAAGAAGGAGCGAATCAGATTGGCGCGTTCCCATAACCCAACAAATGACTCCCAACTAGCCGTTGGGTCTTTCGGGCCGCTTGCGCTTGCACTTGACATACTTCGCTTCAGCCCCCCCGTTGGCTTCGCAGTATCACGTGTGTCAGCGCGAAATCGTGGCAAAATCACAGCCCTCGCTTTACCCAAATTTCATACCACGCCAAAAACCGACTGTATCTCACGCGATTTCAATAACTTAGGCTATTTGTGTAGAAAATGGTGTAAGCTGCTGCAGTTAATTCCCTACACAACATGAAGGATTCTTGGCAAGCAAGCCGACGAATGGGTAGTTCCCGAAAACTTCAGTGCTTCATCGTTCAATCCGCTCTTCCCTGAGTCTCTGACTCTCCCGCCGCAACCCTTCCAGTTCTCGTTCGTTTTGTTCACCCTCGACGGCTTGCTCCTGCTGTCTCTTCTGCTGCCGGCGCAGGTGCCATCATTGGCAGCACAGTTGGCCATGCCGCCGCCGATATCGACGCGCGAACAAGGTGGCCTGATCGGCGCGGCGTGGGTGCCCCATCAAGTGATCACCGATCAACGCGCCCGCGATTAATCCTACTGGACCGCCGATCAGCGCGCCGGCATTGTCACCACAACTAACAGGACTGCACCGAAAACACAGTTCGGCTGCATCACGAGGCCTCCTTTGACGAGTGTGCCGGCCCCGGGCTTGTCGACGAGCTTTTGCCATCCCAAGCGTCGCCAACTATTTTTTCAACCAAATTGCTTCGAGTAAAAGGCTTGCACAAAACCCTGACTGCAAATTTTACCGCTTCCTGCTCCAGGACCGCTTGGTATCTTTCGACTTCGCCACTCATGTAGATCGTTTTAACACGGGGGTTTATCGCCCGAATGCACTGCATCATTTCCAAACCGTCAAGCTCCGGCATCTGAATATCCGTGACGACCCAGTCCGTGGGGTTGCGAAAATAGGCGGCAAATCCGTGAACGCCGTTGTCCGCGGTTCGCACGTCGAATCCTTCCATGCGTAGGATCACCGCGACAATTTGCGCCAAGCCTTCATCGTCGTCCACGACCAGAGCAGTTTGACTCTGTGACATCGGCTAATCCTCTTGGCTTAAGCATAGCAGCAAGCCATGTTCCACTACCGATCAAGACGAAGGGAATTGATAATTTTTGTGTTTTTTAGTGACTAGCGGGGGGCCTCGGTCGGAAATGGAGGGATATCCCTGCATACACAGTGCCCCGCCGTGTCCCAAGAATTGAATCTGCAGAATGGGCGGCCGAACGGTCGATATGGTTTCGGGGGGCCGTAGGACTCGAATGAGCACGGGGCGGTAAGGAACTGGACGGCCATGGAAAAAAGGATTTATCAGCGACGCCCTGAGCTTGCTTCGCAATCACCTGCCAGTGGCGCGCCATACGCGGCCATGCGCTGATCAAGCCATGCAAGTCAACGCCAAAGCGACATGCGCTGGATCGATCTCATGAGGCAAAACAATTTACTACAGGTTCAATTCGGTAATAGCGGCTTCGATTTCTTGAACTCATGGGCTTTCAGGTCATGTTTCTTCAGCAGGTCGTAGAAGTCCGCTCGGTATTTCCCGGCAAGCTTTGCAGCTTGGCTGACGTTGCCTTCGGTCATCGACAAGACTTGGATTAGGTAATCTCTTTCGAAGGCGTCGCGGGCGTCTTTGAGCGGTCTTAATCCGCCGTTCAAATCAGGAGCATTTTCTTGAGGGAAATTTTGTCCCCGTTCCAATGCCGCGCTCTTACTTTGCAAGATATAGTCTTCCGTCACCACGTCGTTCTGCGTCATCGCCACCGCGTACTCAATAGTATTTTCCAGTTCTCGCACGTTGCCTGGCCAGTCATGCAGCATGAGCTTGCGCAGCGCCTCGGGGGTCAAACCTTTCACCTCCTTCTTCATGTGCTGGCTGTATTTTTTCAGAAAATGTTCGACCAGAGGCATGATGTCGTCCTTGCGTTCGCGTAACGATGGCAGGTAGATGGGAATGACGTGAATGCGGTAAAACAAGTCGTCGCGGAACAAGCCTCTTCTTACTTGTTCTTCCAGATCTTTATTGGTTGCGACGATGATGCGCACATCGACGGCGACCGGCACGTCGCTGCCAACGGGGTAAAACTGCCGTTCCTGCAAAACGCGCAATAGCTTGGACTGCGTGGCGCGCGGCATATCGCCGATCTCATCGAGAAAAAGCGTGCCTCCGTGTGCTTGTGTGAACAAGCCCTTGGTACTTTTGACCGCGCCGGTAAACGCCCCTTTTTCATGGCCGAACAGCTCGCTTTCGAGCAGCGACTCGGGCAGCGCCGCGCAGTTCAATGCGACAAATCCTTTGTCCCGCCGATCGCTGGCGAGATGAATCGCCTTGGCGATGAGCTCTTTCCCGGTACCGCTCTCGCCGTGAATGTGCACGGTAGAGTCAAGCGTTGCGATCCGTGTCACGACATCCAGCACGGCACGCATTTTACCGCTACGCGCAATGATGTTGTTGAAGTCGAAGCGCTCGTGGAGAATCTCTTTGAGCCGTTTGATTTCGGAGTTGAGCTTGCGAGTCTCCAGCGCCCGCTCGATCTGCATCAGCAGATCTGTCGGCTCAAACGGTTTGGTTAGGTAACCATAAGCGCCGCGACGCATCGCCTCCACGGCACTTTCGATGCTGCCGTGGGCCGTTAAGATAATCGTTGGCACGTCCGGATTGATTCCGCGAATATCTTCCATCAACGCGAGACCGTCGCCGTTGGCCAGCATCAGATCGACGATGCAGAGGTCGAAAACCTGTTCCTTGAGCGACCCAATCGCTTGCTCTTCGTCCCCCGTTGCGGTCACCCGATAATCCTCTGACTCGAGCCGCATTCTGATGACCTCGAGGAGGTTTAGATTGTCGTCAACGATAAGAATGTTACCTTTGGACATGTCCGTTCTATCTTCCGCGATCGCGTCGCTTTTGTTCGATTTCAATATCCACTTGCTTGGACTTCTCGATCACTTGTTTGGTTTTTTCGATCTCCTGTTTCGACTTTTCAAGCTCCAGTCGCGCTCTTTCGATTTCCTGTTTCGACCTTTCAACCGCCAGACGGTTTATTTCAACTTCCTCTTTGGATTTTTCGATCACCTGTTTGGAACTCTCGATTGCTTGTTTCGAATCCTCGGCTTCGTTCAACACGCCCACCCAGATCTTCGCCTGTTCGGCCCACGGGCTGCCCGGGAAACGCGTGATCAGCCGGTTAAATGATCCGATCGCCTTTTGAAGGTCTCTCCTGGAATACTGCGGATGCGCGTAGACAAGCCCGATGTTGTAGGTCGCGGCGTCGGCCGGCGGCTTGTCTGGCGCCATCAGTAGGACGCTCTGAAAGGCCTTCAATGATGCGTCATAATCGCCGTGCGCGAGCAAATTCTGCCCGGTGGTGAGAGCATCCTGCATCTCCCGGTACCGGACCGACTCTTGAGCTACGCTGCAGCCGGTAAGAAATATTAACAGGGCAAGACAAAAATAAAAGTGCTGCCCTTGCCCAATTGGCTTTCGGCCCATATTTTACCACCATGGGATGAAATGATACTTTTGGCAATAGCTAAACCTAGCCCGGTCCCCTGCCGAACGTGGGCGCCTTGACGGCTTCCTTGATTAAATTTTTCAAAGATCGCGGCCAAGCTGTCCATAGGAATTCCTGGACCGGAGTCTTTCACGGAAACTGCCAATTTTCCATTAGCTGGATTGGCGGTGATGCTTATCTGTCCACCCTTGGGAGTAAACTTGACCGCGTTACCCAGCAAATTTCTGAGTACCTGCAAAATCCGCTCTGAATCGATTCTCACCGACGGCAGCGGCGTGTCGATCGCACTTTCCAGTTTAATCTGCTTTGCTTCAACCAACGGAGTGATTTCGGCGATGGCTCGTTTGATTAGAGAGTCGACGCTGCTCGGCTCAAAATCGTAGTTCATCATGCCGGCTTCCATTTTGGAAAGATCGAGAAGCGAATTGACAACGCTGATCAGCCGGTTGCTTTCCTGGGCGAGTATCCCCAAAAGCTTGCGCTGTTTTTCCGAGGTCTCGCCGCCGACCCCGTCGAGCAACAACCCGGTTCCCTCCTTGATCGAAGTCAGCGGCGTACGCAGCTCGTGGGACATAGAAGCAAAGAAATCTGCTTTCATCCGGTCGAGCTCTTGCAATTTTTCGCACATCAAATCGATCGCCGCTGCCAACTCGCTAATTTCCGGCGGCGACTTCACTTCGACACGGCCCTCAAAGTTCCCTTTGGCAATCTCCCGGGTCTTGGTCTTCAATAATCCTATGGGGTGCGTAATACTGTTGGTGATGAAAAGCGACATCAAGACTATCGCGAGCAGGCACGCGATGGTAATCGTCAGCGAAACCTCGCGGGCTTGATCGGCGGCCGCAGCGAGGTCGGTCACTTTCGTGTAAGTCACCTGCTGTTGGTTCAAACGAAGCTTCTCGAAGGAAGCCAACATGGAATCGACCAAATTGTCTTTTTCCTGTTTGTACTGCTCTTGCGGGTAAGCCTTGTTGCTTCGGACGAAGCGCGCCTCGTCCTCGACCAACTCGTCGTACCGGCGAAAATCCTGCTGTATTTTTTTTAACACTGGAGCGGCCGCCTGATCGTTCAAGGCGAACGCGCTTTCCAGGCGTCCCTCGAAATCAATCTTGATGCGGACGAACTCCTGGTGCCAGGCCTCATCCTTGGTAATCGAAAATTTTTGCTCCGCCCGACTTTGCGCAAACAATAGATCCACAAGAAACTTCTCGTGATCTAGGATCCGGTTATCGACTTTTAGAATAGATTCAGTCAGCTCACGAAAATGACTGATCTGCACAATCGCATAGCCGCTGGCGAGTGCGACAATCAGAAATATGGCGAGATAGCCGATGGTCAAGCGGGAAAACAAACTTAACCGCACGGGAATATTCCTCTTCTGTCGGCGCGTAAGCCTATCCCGGCCTGCGGGTGGGTTGCGCTTCGAACAGTTCGATCTGATCGGTATCCGCCGCCAGCAGCTTTTGACCGAACTGCTCCAGCCGGCGGTCCGCGTTTTGATAACTCGACTGGGCGTGACCCACGTGTTTCCCGAGCAAGGCGAACTCCTCGCGGAACTTACCGAAATCGCCCTGCAACCGGCTCAGATACTGAATGATTTCCTTAGCGCGGTCTTCGATCTTCATGCCTTTTAAACCCAGAACTATCGCCTGAAGGTAAGCGTACAGACTATTCGGAGACACCGGGATCACTTGCTTGCTCATCGCATAGCGACAAAGGCTTTTTTCCTCCGGCGATCCGTCCCGGATGATCGTTTCGTAATAAACATTTTCCGCTGGTATATACATCAGCGCGAAATCGTACGTGCCCTCGTCAGGCAGGATGTACTTCCCGGCTATCGCATCGATATGTTTCCTGACGTCGGCGCCGAACTGCCTTTTTCCACGGTTTCTTTCCTCGTCATTGTCCGCTTCCAAGATCCGCTTGAAGTTTTCCAGCGGAAATTTCGCATCCACGGGCACCAAACAACTGCCGAGCTTGATCACCGCATCGACTTTCTCGCCGCTCCGAAACGCATATTGAGTCGAGTAGTGCTGCGACGGCAAGATTTGCCCTAACAAATCCTCCAGTAAAAATTCTCCTAATCCTCCTCTGAGCTTAGGCGCCCGCAATATTTCCTGGAGCGAGGCGATATCTTTGCCCACTTCGTAAATCTTGCGGTTGGCTTCTTCCAGTCCGCCGAGGCTACGTTGTACCTGACCGACGACCCGCGCGGCATTATCCAACCGCTCGCCCAAACTCTGTTGCGTGCTGTTGAGCACGTCGGCGTTTTCTTTCAACCGGTCATTCACGTGGCCGAGGAGCTGACCGAGCTGCCCTTGGATGGACTGGACACTGTTGTCCAAGACTTGGGTGAAATGGCCGCGCAGTTGGTCGATCTGCTGCTGCATCAGCAGCAAAGATTGCTCCTCGTGCTGTGTCTTTAGCGACGACTGAATCTTGGCTAAGAAGAACCAGCCGAGAAAGACCAGAACAAGGACAACAATAAATATCAGGGCAAGGAGACTTGTGAATTCCACGACGGGCCGTGGGGCATTTACAGCAATCTCAGTGCGTATTCGAGAATTTCGCTAAGCTTGCGGATCTGGGTCGCGCGCATGGATCGCTCTTCACGGGGGGCGTTTAAATAATCATCGACGCTTTTTTTCAGATTCCACTCCAACAATTGCACGCACTGTTCCATGCTGACTTTCTCGGAACGGCGGCGGCGCGCCTGATGCAACTCGTTGAGCTGGATTACCTGACCCATGACACCGGCTAGGATATGGGAGTGCGAAAAATTGTCAACCCCTCGACAAATTTACTGCCGGCTCTTGTTGTGTCACACAGTGAAGCGCCCCCAAGCCGGCGACGACCTCGTTGCAGCGTAGCCCGATGACTTTGCGCTTGGGGAACAGGTCCTGCAAGATTTCAAGGGCTTCGGCATCCTTGGGATCATCGAATACCGGAACCAGCACGACTTCGTTGGCGATGTAGAAATTCGCATAACTCGCCGGCAAACGCGCGCCTTCGTAATAAACCGGGTTCGGACAAGGCAAAGTTGCGATTGAAAGTTTTTCTCCATTTTGATCTCTGGCGTTCTTCAGGCGCTCGTAGTTGTCTTGCAAAAAACCGTAATTTTCATCTTTTGAATTTGCTTCGACGATGCACACCACGGTGGTTGGATTGACGAATCGCGCGATATCGTCGATATGGCCGTCGGTATCGTCGCCGACGATACCTTCACCGAGCCAAATGACGTGATCGACTCCCAGTGAGTCCTTAAGGCACTGTTCAATCTCCGGCTGAGTTAAATAGGGATTGCGATTCTTGTTCAAAAGGCACTGCTCGGTGGTAAGGCAAGTTCCAGCACCGTTGACTTCGATGGAGCCTCCTTCAAGAACGATTGTGTGATCGAAAACCGGAACTTTGAGCAACCTAGCAATTTCCCGAGCGACACGATCGTCGTCTTCGTAGGACCTGTACTTTTCCCCCCAGCCATTGAAAATCCAGTCGTTAAAGGCGAGCGGTTGGTCTACGGAATTTCTCGTCACGAACGTCGGGCCGTAATCTCTCATCCAAACATCGACGGTGGGGATTTGCCGCAGTGTCACGTTTTCCATGGCGGTCCGAGTTTTTTTCAGCCGCCCGGCTACCTCACTTTTGCTCGATTCGTCGTTTACCAGAAGATAGACCTGCTCGTGCCGCGACAGCGCAGAGATCATTTGAACCCAGACGTCGCGCACCTGTTCCAAATCGGTCGGCCATGTCTCCAGATTGTGCGGCCAGGCGAGCCACGTGGCTCGGTGCCGTGCCCATTCAGCCGGCATTGAATAGCCGAGGGAACGCGGCGTAACCAGCTCTGCAGGCGATGAACTCATCGGATCAACGGACGAGAGAAACAAGACAATCAGTGACGCCGGGTATCTTCAACGGCGCGTGACAGCAAAGGTCCGTACGCATCGATGCGCCGGTCGCGCAGGAATGGCCAGCTTTGACGGGTTTCTTCGATCTTTCCCAGATCACACTTGGCAAGCAGTATCTCCTCGCGCTCGCCGCCCGCGTGCGCGACAATCTCGCCAAAAGGACCCGCCACAAATGAATTTCCCCAGAATTTGATTTTCCCTTCGCGTCCCACACGGTTGACCGACGCGACGTAAATTCCGTTGGCAACCGCATGTGAGCGTTGGATGAGCTCCCAGGCATTGCGCTGATTCTGCGCCACCGCGCGGGGCTCGTTGGGAATCCAGCCGATCGCGGTTGGGTAGAAGAGAATCTGCGCGCCTGACAATGCCACTGATCGGGCGCCTTCGGGAAACCATTGGTCCCAGCAGACCAGCGCGGCAATTTTCGCGTAGCGCGTTTGAAAGCTCGGAAACCCGAGATCGCCCGGCGTAAAGTAAAATTTTTCGTAGTACAGCGGGTCGTCGGGGATATGCATCTTTCTATACGTCCCCGCTAGTGATCCATCGGCATCAATAACGACGGCCGTGTTGTGATAGATCCCTGCCGATCTTCGTTCGAATACCGACGCGACTATGACAATCTTCCGTTCCTTCGCAACCGCACTAAGACCATCTGTCGTCGGTCCCGGAATCGACTCGGCCAATTTAAAATTCCGCTGGTCTTCGCTCTGGCAAAAGTACCGCGAGCGAAACAACTCTTGTAGGCAGACGATCCGCGCGCCTTTTTTCGCCGCTGTTTCGATTCGCTCGGTGGCTTTAGCGAGATTCGCTGGCGGATTATCGCCGGCGCTCATTTGAATGAGTCCCAACGTTACTTGCTCTTTGACGATTCTGCGCGTCATTACGGAGAAGCCTTGTGTAGACTGTTCAATTTGCCCGTTAAAAACAAAAAGGGAGAGGAAAGGCGACATCCTTTCCTCTCCCCAGGATCGTTCAAACCTCAATTTACTTCAAGTGCTGGGCAAAGAACGCTTTGGTTTTTTCCCAAGCGTCTTTCGCCGATGCCTCATGATAGCCGCCTCTATCGTCGCAGAAAAAGCCATGCCCCGGTTCGGGATAAATCTCCATCTGAAACGGTACTTTCTTGGCCGTCAGTTCAGCTTTGATCTGGTTCACCTGATCCAGGGGAATCAGTGGATCTTTAGCGCCGAAGAAAAGATACATCGGACATTTAATCTCACCCGTGCGCGAGAGCGGGCTCGGATTACCCATCGGGATGCCGCCGCCGTAGAAGGGCACCGCGCATTTCACATCTTTATTATGATGGGCCGCAGCCAGATACGTGAGCCGCCCACCCATGCAAAAGCCGATGACGCCAAGGGAGCCGGACTTGACGTTGCTCTGCGACTTGAGATGCGCGATTGCGGCGCCGACGTCTTCCATCGCTTTACTATCGACCACCCGCTGCATGGTCGCGATCGCCTTCGGCATCTCCGAATAAGGAATGATGCGCTCCGCCTCTCGATGGAAAATATCCGGGGCAATGGCGACGTACCCTTCCGCGGCAATTCTCTCGGTAACCTTCTTGATATGATCGTTGACGCCGAAGGCTTCCTGGATGACGACGATACCGGGATAGGTGCCGCCGTCCTTCGGTTGCGCCACGTACGCTTCCATCTTGCCATCAGACGTATTCAATTGAACCGTCGAGTTCGTGACGTCCATAAACATCCTCCTAGAGGTGATTGTGAATTACGAGGTGGCATTTCTCTATCAAATTTCTTGTTCGTGGTCCACACCCAGGCGCGAATGAAACGAACCGAAATTTAATCATGTTTTCGGCAAAACTCTAAAATCCGGTCGCAGACTTTTTGCGTTGTCTGATCCGGCGGCATGACGTTCCAGAAATCGCACTTTGGCAGAAGCTCACGCAAATAATGCGCTCCGGAAGTAGCGTGGGACGGATCATCGCCGGGAATAACCAGCGCGGGGGCTTTCACGCCCATGACTTCTTCGGGTTCCGCGCCGCCCGCGGTGTCGCGATCGAATAGGCTTCGGCCACTGGTGATGATAATTGCCAGATAGCGCTCCAAATCTTGCGCGGCGAATCGGTCGGCGAAGACAACGTCACGCGCAATCGCTGTGGACCACGGACCGGATTCGGGGTCTGTCCAAAAACTTTTGCCGCCTTGCGCCCGCTCGACAATGCCCTTCAATCCTTTCTCCTTGGCGAAATTGTAGTGGCGCTGGAAGCGTCCTTGGCCATTCACCTTCCAACGATAGCCGCCCACGGGCCAGTGAAGCAAAAGACCCTGCGTCGCTTCGGGGTAATTTACGCCGAACGCCAGCGCGACGGAACAGCCCATGCAGCCGCCTAGGATCCAGGCCGAATCGATCTTGAGATGGTCGAGCAGCTCTTTTCCTTGTCGCGTATAGCTCGCCCAGCTCAGCCGTTCGACGCGCCCGCCTGATTGGCCGCACTCGCGCCGATCGTAAAGAATCAGCGAATGCTCGGCGCCGAGCCTCTCGATGGCGTTGATTCCCGTCCACGCGCTTGCCACGCGCCACTTGTCGATGGTCGCGTCGAATCCACCCGGCGCAAACATGAGAACGGGCGAACCCGAACCGTGCACTTCGTAATAGGTTTCGATTCCGTCGAGCGTCGCGGTTGGCATATTGTTTTCTCCTTACTCTGCTGGACATCAAAAGATACGCCACGTAAGATTTATCACGCTGCCCGGCACTAGGAAAACTCTTGTCAGCTGTGGAGGGTGACTCGTGAATGATAGAGAAACCGAAGAGAAGTTCAGCGAACTGCTAAACGTCATGGCGCAACTGCGCAGCGAAAACGGCTGCCCATGGGACAAGGAGCAGACTCATACGTCGCTAAAGCCTTGCCTCCTCGAAGAGACCTACGAACTTCTTGATGCCTTGGACGGGGGCGACCCGCAAAAACTGCGCGAGGAGCTTGGCGACGTCTTGCTCCAGGTCGTGTTTCACTCGCAGATCGCGACAGAGGAAGGCCGATTTACCGCCGGCGACGTCATTTCAAGTCTCACCGACAAGCTCGTCCGCCGTCATCCGTACGTGTTTGCCGGCGAACCCATACCGGAAAACACCGCGGCGGTATTGAAGCAACGCTTGCAGATCAAAGCGAGCGAGAAAAGAGCCGGCGAATCAAAGTCCGCCCTCGGCAACGTGCCGAAGGCAATGCCAGCATTGGCGCGGGCCCAAAGCATTACGCGAAGAGCATCGCACTTGGCTTTCGATTGGCCTAAGATCGAACCGGTTTGGGAAAAAATCGAGGAAGAGATTGAGGAGCTAAAGAACGCCGCATCCTCGGGCGACAAGACGCGAACCGGCGAAGAGCTGGGCGACTTGCTCTTTTCCATCGTAAATTTGGCGCGCTTCCTTGATGTCGAAGCCGAAGAGGCGCTCGCCGAAACCATCGACCGCTTCACGCGGCGGTTTTATTACATTGAAACCAAATTGCACGAAGCCAACAAGAGCGTTGAGCAATCCTCACTCGAAGAAATGGACAAGCTCTGGGAAGAAGCCAAGAAAAACGAATTCAAGGAAGAGACCGCCAAGTGAGCGACTCACAGCCCCGCATCGTCTTTCTCGACGCCGCGACTTACGGTGACATTTCGTTACAGCGTTTCACCGATCTGTGGAGATGCACGATTCACCAAGTCACAAATCCAGCCGACACCATCGGGCGGTTGCCCGGGCATTCAATCGCCATAACCAACAAAGTCGCCTTCGGCAAGACGGTCCTAAGTTCATCGGAAGCGATAGATCTCAAATTGATCGCCGTGGCCGCGACCGGTACCGATATTATCGACCGCGAAGCGGCGGCGAAGCGCGGCGTCAAAGTGTGCAATGTGCCCGGTTACGCGACACGGTCCGTCGCACAATTCACCATGGCGCTGATTTTGGAATTGGCCACCTGCGCCGCAAGCTACGCGAACGCCGTGAAGCTGGGCGAGTGGCAGAAAAGTCCTGTCTTCTCTCTTCTCAGCTATCCGAGCGTTGAGCTCAGGGGCAAGAAGTTAGGCATCATCGGCTACGGCAACATTGGTCGGACAGTCGCGGCGATGGCACGTGGCTTCGATATGAAGGTATTGGTCGCCGCACGACCGGGCACGATCGGATCGGTTCCACAGGATCGAATCGCATTGGACCAAATGTTTCGCCAAGCCGACTTTATTTCTTTGCACTGCCCGCTGACGACGGAGACAAGAAATCTAATAGACCAGCAAACCTTGGGGTTGATGAAATCGACGGCGTTTCTGATCAACACAGCCCGCGGCGCGCTGATCGATGAGGCCGCGCTGATTCACGCTTTGCACAATAAACGAATCGCCGGCGCGGCACTGGACGTTATCTCCAAAGAACCGCCGCCCCCTGACCACCCGATCATTCTCGCCACAAGAGAATTAGACAATCTCATCGTCACCCCCCACACGGCCTGGAGCGCGCGTGAAGCCCGCGAGCGTTTGCTCGAAGAAGTTAAAGAAAATATCGGCAGTTTTCTAAGAGGCAACCCGAGAAATATCGTGGCTTGAGACTTTTTACTTTCCCGTTAGCGCCTATTAATTCAGAACGGTATGTCGTCGTCTACCGGCGGCTGGTCGCCGGGCGCGCCGCCCGTGCTTATATCGTCGGCGTGGCCGCCATCCGCTTGCGACGCCAATCGCGTGCCGCCCCCGCCGCCGAGAAACTGGACGCGCTGGGCGACCACCTCGGTCACGTATCGTTTGTTGCCGCTCTTGTCGTCATAGGAGCGCGTTCGAATGCTGCCTTCGACGTAGACTTGCCGCCCTTTGGCGAGATATTGGCCACAACTCTCGGCCTGTTTGCCCCACACCACGATGTTGTGCCACTCGGTGCGTTCCTGGCGTTTGCCGTCGCGGTCGTTCCAAACTTCGGACGTCGCGATCGAAAAATTTGCCACGGCGCTGCCGGTGTTGGTAAAACGGACGTCGGGATCTTTGCCGAGATTGCCGACCAGAATTACTTTATTGACGGACATATCGTTCTCCACCCCGAAAAAGTTGCGGCCTACCACGAAAAGGTGCAGTCAACTTAGCGCCGGTATAGGACAGAGTCAACCGCGAAATTGCGTTTCAAAGCGTGCCAAGTCACGTTGATTTTTCCTTAGCCGTCAATTACTATGAATTGAAGTTTTTCCCATAGATACTGCAGCTCAAGTTTACACCCATCTGCATGGTTTACGGATTCAAGCTGACGGTCATCGCGCTGCTCACGGTGCCTTTGGCTTTACTGACGATCGTTTTCGGTTTCCTTGACCCGTATGGCAAGCATGTTTATCGCATCAGCCAATTATGGGCGTGGTTAGTTCTGCGGGTTGCCGGCATCTCAATAAAAATAGACGGCCTGAAACATATCGATCCCAGTCAAAAGTATGTCTTCATGGTAAATCATCAAAGCAACATCGATATTCCGGTATTGGTCCAGACCTTGTCCCAGTTTCAACTGCGCTGGATCGCCAAGAAGGAGCTTCTTTGGGTGCCCTTTTTCGGTTGGGCCATGTGGGCATTGAAGCATATCACCGTCGATCGGTCTGATCCGTTGGACGCGGCGAAAAGCTTGCAGCGAGCCAAAGAGGGAATTGCCGCCGGGATTTCCGTGGTGGTTTTCCCGGAAGGAACAAGAAGCCGAGACGGCAAACTACTTCGGTTCAAGAAAGGCGGCTTCTTGCTAGCGGCGCAAACTGGTGCGGCCATCGTGCCTGTGACCATCAACGGCAGCGGTGCACTATTGCCGGCGGGGGCTTGGCGACTACGGGCAGGTACAATTGAAGTCACCGTAGGCGAGTCGCTACCGGTCGAGGGCTTTCGGCCGGGAAACCTGCGTCTTCTGTCAGAGCAAGTTCGTGAGAGAATTACCGAGCATTTGCGTCCGAGCGACGCCTCGCAATTTCACAGTGCCACGGGATTTGAGCAATTAACGTGGGCAAACGACCGCAGGAGAAACAAGGCATCTAAAACATGGAACCGCTAAAAATTATCCCCTTGGGTGGTCTCGGCGAGTTTGGCCTGAACATGATGCTGATCGAATATGGCGATGCGGCCATCGCGGTGGACTGCGGTCTCATGTTTCCCGATGCCAACTTGCTAGGTATCGATCTGGTCATTCCCGACGTAACTTATCTGCTCGAACACAGGGACAGATTAAGAGGCATCGTGCTCACCCACGCACACGAGGACCACGTCGGCGCGCTGCCATTTATTCTGAAACACCTTGACGTGCCGATATACGGAACTCGCCTTACGCTCGGCCTATTGGCCAACAAGCTCAGAGAACACGACCTCGAAGATAGCGCGGATATTCACGAAATTACCGCCGGTGATCCGTGGGACATCGCGCCGTTTCGCATCGAAGGACTGCGCGTAACGCACAGCCTGATGGATTGCCTGGCGCTGGCCATCGAGACACCCATCGGCACAGTGATTCACACCGGCGATTTCAAGATTGACAATACTCCGATGGAAGGCGAAATGTTCGACTTCCAGCGCTTTGCCGCCTACGGCGAAAAAGGGGTCCTCTTGCTCATGTCGGACTCCACCAATGTCGAGCGCGCTGGCTATACGCCGTCGGAACGGGAAGTCGGAACCAATCTGGAACAGATCATTCAGGGGAGCACCGGCAAAGTCCTGGTTTCGACCTTTTCATCGAGCATTCCGCGCATCCAACAGGTCGTCGATATTTCGGAGCGTTGCAACCGGCGGGTCGTACTGAGCGGGCGGAGCATGATTCGGAATAGCCAGGTCGCTTCGGATCTGGGTTATTTGCGCCTGCCGCGCAGTTACATGACCGAGAACGAGCGCTGGCAAGATCTGGCGGCTGATCGTCTCACGTTTCTTACCACCGGCAGCCAAGGCGAACCGCTCTCCGTGTTGCATCGGGTCGCATTGGACGATCATAAAACTCTCAAAGTTGAACCGGGCGATACGGTAATACTCTCTTCAAAATTCATTCCCGGAAACGAGAAAACCATCTCCAATTTGATCAACCACCTCTATCGACGCGGCGCACAGGTTCACTACGAAAAGGTTTCGGAAATTCATGTCTCGGGTCATGCCAGCCAAGAGGAACTGAAAACCATGCTCCAACTGACGCGACCCCGCTACTTCGTGCCGATTCACGGCGAGTATCGCCATCTCGTGCGCCATCGCCGTTTGGCCCAAGATGTCGGTGTGCCTGAAGAGAACTGCTTTATCCTCGAAGATGGCGACGTGCTGGAACTGACTGCCCACGGCGCGCGAAAGATCCAACCGATCCAAGCCGGCAAAGTTTTCGTCGACGGCAAGGGGGTCGGCGACGTCGGCGACATCGTTATCCGCGACCGCCGCCATTTGTCGGAGGACGGCATGGTGCTCGCGGTCATGGCGATCCACCAGCAATCAGGAGAGTTGGTGGCTGGTCCAGATCTAATTTCCCGCGGTTTCATCCGTGCCGAAGAAAGCGAAGAAGTGCTCGAGCACGCCAAGAGAATAGTTCTTGAAACTTTCGATGGCATGAACCGCGAAACTCGCACCGATCCAGCAGAACTCAAAGAAGAAGTTCGCAAGGCGCTGCGCCGCTATTTTAGAAAAACCCTTGAGCGCCATCCCGTGGTGCTTCCCTACATCATCGAAACCTAAAATACCTATGTCAGGCGCTGTGGAAAAAGGTCGGCTCAATCGGGAAATCTGGGGGGTGATCATCAGCCTCGCGGCTTTACTGATCGCCATTAGTCTGATTTCGTTCAACGTGAACGACCGCTCTTTCAATACCCCTTCTGGGGCGATAAGTACCCAAAATTGGGGCGGCTTTGTCGGGGCAATTCTTGCCGACTTGCTGTTACAGGGGCTGGGGCTCTCATCCTATCTATTGCCGGTCTTCCTTTGTCTGGCCGCCGCGCAGATGTTTCGTACGACCTACAAAGGCATGGCACTCAGCAGGGCGGCAGGCTATTTGATTTTGCTCATCAGCGTTGGAGTCATTCTCAGCGTCGTCATCGATACTGAAAGCGCGCGCGACGCGGGTGGCATTGTCGGCGGCTTTTTGAAGGAAAGCGTTCTTGTGCCGCTATTCGGACGTTTCAGCACGTCTTTGATCGCTTTTTTTACATTGCTCTTATCGATCATGCTGCTCACGCAAAACTCCCTGCTCGACATCATCGGCTATACCAGGAAGAACTTCGACGGACTGAAGAAGTCGCTGGTTCCCGCGGTCAACAATCGGTTAAAGGAATTCCGTGAGCGAAACGATAAGCGCAAAGGGGAAAACACCAAGAAAGAAAAAAAAGATTACGTCCCGCCGCCGATCGTGGTGAAGGACGAACCGAAAGACGACCTAGTCGTCAAAAAATCGCTGAAGAAGCCCGCGCTGCCGCCGGAACAGTTCAAACTGCCGGAAGTCGGCGAAGGCTATAAGCTTCCGCCGGTAGAATTGCTCGACCCCTCTGAGGGCGAGCAATTTAAAATTGATAAAGATAGCTTGCACGCCAATTCGCTCATCCTGCAAAAGAAGCTGGAGGATTTTGGCGTTGCCGGGGAAGTTGTGGCGGTGCGCCCGGGACCGGTGATTACCATGTATGAATTCAAACCGGCTGCCGGCGTCAAAGTCCGCCGTATCGTCTTACTGGCCGACGATCTGGCCATGGCCCTCCGCGCCGTGAGCGTGCGCATTCTCGCGCCGATTCCCGGCGAATCGGTGGTCGGCATCGAGATCCCAAACCCGCGACGGGAGACCGTTCGTCTCAGGGAAGTGATTGAAAGCGAAGCGTATCGAAACTCCGAATCGAAGCTCACACTTGCTCTCGGCAAAGACATAGGCGGTACACCGTTCGCGACCGATCTGGCCAAGATGCCCCATTTGCTCGTTGCCGGTGCGACGGGTACCGGAAAATCGGTATCGATCAACGCGATGATCTTGAGCATTCTCTATAAATCGAGCCCGCAGGACGTCCAATTCATCATGGTCGACCCCAAAATGCTCGAGCTGACCATGTATGAGGAGATCCCTCACCTGCTAGTACCGGTAGTCACTGATCCCAAGAAAGCTGCTGCTGCGCTTTTTTGGGCCATGGACGAAATGGATCGGCGCTATCGTCTAATGAGGGACAGGGGTGCGCGCAACCTCGATAACTACAATCGGACGCTGGAGAAGGAGGCCGGGAATAAGAAGGCCGTAATCGATCTCACGGAGCCGGAAGGGAGCGAGGATCCAATCGCGACTGGCGGCGATCGTTCGAAGGAGGGTCCCTTAGTTCACGAAAGATTGCCGAGAATCGTGATCATAATCGATGAACTCGCCGATCTTATGTTGACCGTCGGACGCGACATTGAGGAATATATCACGCGACTGGCGCAGAAGGCGCGAGCCGCGGGGATCCATCTCATTCTGGCAACTCAACGACCGTCGGTTGACGTCATTACCGGTTTGATCAAGGCCAACTTTCCCGCCCGAATTTCATTTCAGGTCACCACACGAGTCGATTCGCGTACGATTCTAGACTCCATGGGGGGTGAAAAACTTTTAGGTAACGGTGACTTACTGTTCTTGCCGCCTGGCACCGCAAGGTTAATCCGGGTGCACGGTGCATTCGTGTCGGACCAAGAGGTCCGTAAAGTGATGAAATTCATCAAGCAGCAGGGGCAGCCTAACTACCGGCCTGAAGTCCTGGAAGCCAAAAGAGAAGTCGAGGCGGCCGCGGCTGCGGACGAGGAATATGACGAAATGTACGACCAGGCCGTCGCTATCGTCACAGAAATCCAACAGGCATCGATCTCTATGGTTCAGCGTCGATTACGTGTAGGATACAACCGCGCGGCTCGAATGATTGAGCGGATGGAACGAGACGGCGTTGTCGGTCCCGCCGACGGCGCCAAGCCCCGTGAAGTTTATGCGAGAAAAATCGAAGATTGAAACCATCATCGCGATGTCGGTGTGGCTTTTTGTGACCGCCGTCGTCGTGTCAGTAACCACTGTGGGGAGCTTTGCAGCTGAGAGTAACAGCGCCGATCCTATCGTCGACCGTTTGCAGAAAAGCTACGACGCGACGGTGGATTTCATCGCGGATTTCCGTCAAGAAACTGAAGTGAAGACCCTCAATCGAACGCTCAAGGCCGCGGGGAAAGTGTCTTTCAAACGGCCTGGCAAAATGTTCTGGCGCTATGACGAGCCGAAGGGACAGTTCGTGCTTGCCGACGGCAAGCATCTCTATTTTTATCAACCGGAGCAAAATCAAGTCATCAAGAGCCCGCTCAAGAATGCCTTTCGCGGCGACATTCCGCTGTCTTTTTTGCTTGGACTAGGGAATTTAAAAAAAGAATTTAACGCGACGCTAAAGTCAACCGAAGAAAACAATTACGTTCTGCGTTTGGAGCCGAAAGGCGAGGCCGGCGGGTTTAGCGAAATTCTCCTTGCCGTCAATAAATCTTCGTTGGACATTATTTGGGTCAGCATCCGCGACGCGGCCGCCAATCTTACAACGATCCGCTTCTCAGGAATGCGCAAAGGCGTCGCGCTGAACGATTCGCTTTTTCAGGTGCAGATTCCGAAAGGCGCTGATGTCGTGGAACTGGGGCAATGAGCCGCGCAATGCAAAAAATTAGCATTGTCAGCCTCGGCTGCGCCCGTAACCTAGTGGATTCCGAGGTTATGGCGGGGCTCCTGCAACAAAGCGAATACGTGATGGTGCAACAGCCGGCGGACGCCGACGTTATCATCGTAAACACCTGCGGTTTCATCGACGCTGCGAAAGAGGAATCGATCGACACGATCATCGAAGTCGGTCGCCTCAAAGAGGAAGGAAACCTCAAGAAACTCATCGTCGCGGGGTGCTTGTCGCAGCGCTATCCAGAAGAGCTCGCGAGAGAGTTGCCAGAAGTCGACCTCTTTATCGGCACCGGCGAAGTGCCGCGCGTCGCAGAAATTCTCCGTGAACACGAGACAAATACAAGTCGAAGACAATACGTCGGCGTTCCGAGTTACATTTACGACCACGCTACTCCCAGGCTAAGGTCGACACCCTCTTACACTGCGTTCGTTAAAGTCTCGGAAGGCTGTGACCACAAATGCGCGTTCTGCATCATCCCGCAGCTCCGCGGGCCGCATCGCAGCCGGTCGATTGAATCAGTGGTCACGGAAACAAAGGTTCTCGCCGACAGAGGCGTCAAAGAGATCAATCTCATCGCTCAAGATCTAACCGCCTACGGCAGGGAGCGCAAAGACGGTACGACACTCTATGGTTTGCTGAAGCAAATGACCCAGATACCCGATCTCGAATGGATTCGGCTGCTCTACTCCTACCCGAATTTTCTAGAAAAGCCGTTACTCGACTTGATCCGTGACAGTGACAAGATCTGCAAATACCTCGATATCCCGTTCCAACATGTAAGCCGATCCGTGCTCCAGCGCATGCGGCGAGGAAAAAGCGGCAGCGCTGTGCGCGAGGCCGTGCAGGCACTTCGGGAGGCCATTCCAGAAGTGACTTTACGAACCTCGTTGATCGTCGGATTTCCCGGTGAAAGCGAAGCCGATTTTGCAGCCCTTTTGGACTTCGTCGAGGAGACGCAATTCGATCGGCTCGGCGTTTTTAAGTACTCGGAAGAAGAAGGAACCGCCGCAGCCACGTTGGACGGCAAAGTCTCGGAGGAAGACAAAGAAAAACGTTGGCAGGAATTGATGGAAGTTCAGGCTGTGATTTCAAGAAAAAAGAACGAGGCCTTGATTGGCAGCATTCAGCGGGTTATCATTGATGGCACTGATCGCAACTCAGGCAAACTCGCCGGGCGGACTCAAGCCCACGCGCCAGAAGTAGATGGTTTCGTTTACGTGGAGGGCTGTGACGCACAGCGGAGGGGAAATTTGCCTCGGTCCGGAGAGTTGATCGACGTAAAGATTACCGGTGCCCTAGACTACGACTTGATTAGCGAGATTCTCCATGTCTAAAACAGATCCAGAAAAAGAAAAAAAACAGCGAAGAGAGTTCCTGCGGCAAGCTTCAGAAATGCTTGAGGAAATGAAGCGGGTGGCGATGAAGGAAATGCACGGTCGCGTCAAAGACGAGACTGAAGGTGTCAAGGACGAGGGCCGTGATACCTACGATTTGGCGAGCGACGAGAGAGATCGGGAGATAAACTTCATCCTCAATGACCGCGAGCGGGAAAAGCTCCTGGCTATCGACGACGCGCTTCAGCGTATTGCCGACAAGACCTACGGCATCTGTGAGAGTTGCGAGGGCGAGATCCAGCTTGGCCGTTTAAAAGTTCTTCCGTTCACGCGGCTCTGCGTGAAATGCCAGGAAGAAAACGAGAAGGAAAGCAAGCGCCAAAAGAGTTTGGAAAACGAACGTGCCTACCGCAAGCTAGACATCAGCGACATCGAAGAAGACAGCTTCTGATCACACTGTTCTCTTTCGCCTGTCTCCGCCGATAATTCTGCACCGGGGCGACGGCAGCTCGCAACGGTAACAATACCAAGAAACTAATTTTTGTCGGTTGCTCTCACGCCAATCTTCAGCCAAAAAAAGTGGGCACGGCTCGCCGTGCCCACAAATTCCTGCCAACCGATCCTAGTTCTTACTCGCCTTTAGCCGGGACGAATTCCATCTTGGTGAGAAAGTTCTTCTCGCCCTTGGTGACGTATTCCACGTTTGCGGACGATCCGAGCCCGACATCGGCCATCTTAACCTTTGTTTCCTTGATTTCCGTCGCCTTGGTCTTCGAGTTGAAATCCAAAGTAATCAATTTGCCCTCTTTAGTGACGACGATCATATAGTTCTTTTCGGTGTCCAAAAGGCCGATATCACCCGCCACCTTCTCGGCCTTGGCCTTGGCCGGTTCGCCTTCCGCTTTGGCCTTAGCTGGCTCACCTTCCGGCTTGGCCTTAGCTGGTTCGCCGCCCTTTTTTGCCTCCTCCGCTTTCTTCTCTTGGGCTGCAAGTGGAACCATCATAACCGCCGCTAGTAACACAGCCAGCCCCCAGACAACCTTAGTTTTCCCTCTCATTTGCTATTCCTCCTGAATCGTTATTAGCGCGCTATTCATCCAAGAGCTTTGTTACTCACCTTTCGCGGGTACGAATTCGATATTTGTCGCAATGCTCTTGTCGCCCTCTTTGGTATATTGCACAACCGCCGACGAGCCCAAGCCGATATCAGTCACCTTGGCCGGTACTGGCTCTTTCTGTGTCGGTTGATACTTCGAGTCAAAGTCGATGGTCACGAGCTTCCCTTCCTTAGTCACAAGGATCATGTAGTTCTTCTCAGTGTCCAGGAGACCCACGTCGCCCGCGAGCTTGGTCGCTTTGGCTTTTTCTGCAGCCTTTTCTCCGGGAGCCTCTTTGGTTTCGGCTTTAGCCGCAGGGGCTGGCCCGGGTGCCGCCGGCTTCGGTGCGGGTTTAGGTGCCATTTCCTCTTGGGTCGAACACGCCGATAGCCCGAACATGACAGCCACTGCTGCTGCACCCATCAGTGAAAGCAGACTTTTCATTTTCCCTCCTACAGCAAAATTTGCCTTGAATAGCGACGATACTTATCGTGACCTTCACGTCATCTCAATACGCTTTAGGTATGATTTTTTGCTGGCAGGAGTAGCCTATTTTGCTCTGCCTAGGACTAGAGTCCTAGTCCGGTTTTGGCAGGCCTGAATTAGATTGGCAAGTGGAAAACTTTGAGTTATTTTGTCAAAGGGCAAGCAATCGGAAAAGGAGGTTATTTGATGACTCCGATCAAAGTCGTAATCGCTGATGATCACACGTTGTTTCGCGACGGGCTCAGGAAAATCCTTTCCCTTGAGAAGGATATTTTGGTTGTCGGAGAAGCCGCCAACAGTGAAGAAGTCCCAAAGGTCGTGGAACGCACAAAGCCGGATATCCTTCTTCTGGACCTAAAGATGCCCAAAGGGGACGTCGTCCAAAACCTTCTCGATGTCGCTGCCAGAAACTCGACGACTCGCGTGATGATTTTGACGGCATTCTCGGACGACGAGAGTGTCTTGAACGCAGCCAAAGGAGGAGCAAAAGGTTATGTCCCGAAAGGCGTGCCGTCGAGCGCGTTATTGCAAGCAATCAAGGCTGTGCACAATGGCGGCTCCTGGATCGACAAAGACATTTCATCTTGGGAGACTTTTGAAGAAATCGTCCAGGGCAATGCAAGCTCTCGCGACGCGATGCCAAAACTCGATGACAGCATTAAGACACTCACCAAACGAGAAATGGAAATTTTAAGACTGGTCGCTGAAGGGCTTACCAATGAGGAGATCGGCAAGAAAATATTCATCAGTGAAAAAACCGTCAAAACACATCTGACCAACATCTTCGACAAACTCAAGGTCAATAACCGCTTCAAAGCGGCGCTCATGTTGATGGGGCATCCGCACTGAGCCGCCGAGAGGAATGCGGAGGGAGGGACTTCTTCTAAAAAGGACGCTTCAGTAACACACGCTCAGAACGCACATGGCCACAGTGGAAAAGATTACGCCTGAACAAGGATGGCTCCTGCAACGGGAAAGAGCCGTCGCGTGGCTTCGAGTGGCGTTTGCCGTAGTCGCCGTCTTTGTCATTCAGCTCAATCCCGAAAGAGTGGCACGGTTTCCTGAGCTATCGTTTTTTTCACTGGGAACATTTCTACTGTATAGCTCAACCGTTCTCTACTTCACACGCAAAAGGAGCACTTCCTCGCCAATCAGCGTCTTAACCACCGCCCTCGATGTCGTGTGGATTGCGGTCATCGTATTTTCCACCGGCGGGACACGCACGCCGTTTTTCTTCTATTACTCTTTCCCGGTAATTACCGCGAGCGTACGTTGGGGACTTAGAGGCAGCATTCCCGTTGCGCTGGTGGGTGTTGGCCTCTACGGTATTATTCGACTCACCTTGGCGGCGGAGGCGATGGAAGCGCCGATCGGTATCGATACGATCCTAATCCGTAGTCTTTATTTATTATTGCTAGCCGGAATCTTTGGTTACATTAGCGAATTCGAGAAGAAACAAAATGACAGGCTCCTCGCTCTGTCCAAAACAGCCGCACAGGCGGCGACGCTGCAGGAACGTCGAAGGATTATGTATGAGCTGCATGACGGGATTCTCCAATCTTTGGCCACGTTGATCCTGCGATTGGAAGGTTGCCGAGGCCGTCTGTTAAAAACCCAGACAGAATTGGCGGAAGAAATTGAATCGGTGGAAAATCTCACGCGAGATTCGATGAATGAGATTCGCCAATTCCTCGCGGGCAAAGATAGCCAACCGATCGCAAGCGGGATGCTGATAGATAAACTACGCGAAGAGCTGCGCTTCTTGCAGGAAAGCCTGGGACTGGATGTTATTCTAGAAAGCCAACCGGAAAACCTGACACTGCCTGCAGTTATCGAAAGGGAGACGTACTATGTTCTCCGCGAAGCGTTAACCAATGTCACCCGACACTCCCACGCGTCGCGGGTCGAAATCCAGCTAGAACAGGTGAACGGAACGCTCAAGGGTTCGTTGACGGATGACGGCGTTGGTTTCAATCAAAAGAACTTAAGGACTGAAAATGGCATTGGCCTAAGCGGGATGCAGCAGAGAATGAATAAACTCGGAGGCGAACTTCTTGTTGAGTCCTCCCCCGGTTATGGAACGAAAGTATCTTTCGTCGTCCCAACCGCAGTGCCGGTGGAGCTTTCCAATTAGATTGCCCGCGCCAGCAAGTCTAAACCCTTTCCTCTCAATTCATCGACGGTCAGTTACTCGCCCTTGGCCGGGGTAAATTCCATTTTGGTAAGAAAATTCTTTTCGCCCTTTGTTACGTATTCCACACTAGCAGCAGAGCCGAGTCCGACGTCTGACATTTTGACTTTAGTTTGCTTGATCTCGCTTACCTTGGTTTTCGTATTGAAATCTAGCGTCACCAACTTACCTT
>WNGE01003550.1_pt1 | contig 37834 bp, 37 predicted proteins | sample 5400651 | NCBI WGS metagenome assembly WNGE01 (sample SAMN13153370, study PRJNA577476) | soil metagenome | isolation source: 60 cm soil or saprolite under grassland replicate 2 | place: USA:California | collected 2016-06-15
GAGGGGACCAGCGCGCGGCCGAAGGCGCCGGATTCGAGCCAGACCTCGACCTCCACGGTGGGGTTGCCGCGGGAGTCGAGCACCTCGCGCGCGTGAAGCGTCTGGATGTCGGACATGGCTCAGGCCCTCGACTCCCTCTCCGTTCCAGGGAGAGGGTCGGGGTGAGGGTGGTGGAGGTTGGGGCGCCCCTCACCCCGCCCTCTCCCCAGAGGGGAGAGGATGATGCGGAGTTTCCACGCACGGCCCACGGAGTCGAGCTCGGACATGGCTCAGGCCCGGCGTTCGAGGATGAACCGGCCGAGGGCGCGGATGGGCTCGGCCCGCGGACCCAGTTCGGCGAGGGCTTCCTCGGCCTCGCCGATCAGATGCCTGGCGCGGGCGCGCGAGGCCTCGAGGCCGTGGATCGCGGGATACGTGGCCTTGTTCTGCGCCTGGTCCTTGCCGGCCGTCTTGCCCAGCACCTCCGAGCTGGAGACCACGTCCAGGACGTCGTCGATGATCTGGAAGGCGAGGCCGAGGGCGGCACCGGCGGCGCCGAGCGCGCTGATCTGGGCGGGGGTGGCCCCGCTGAGCCGGGCCCCGACACGCAGCGCGGTGCGGATGAGCGCGCCGGTCTTGTGGGCGTGGATGTAGTCCACGGCGTCGGCGCTCACGCGCCGGCCCTCGGACAGGAGGTCGGCCACCTGCCCGCCCACCATACCGGCGTGTCCCGCGGCGTCGGCGATGTCGGCGAGCACGTCGCGCAGGCGCGCGGCATCCATCCCCGGTCCGGCGTTGTCCGCCACGAGCCGGAAGGCCAGGGTCAGGAGCGCGTCACCGGCCAGGATGGCCATGGCCTCGCCGAACATCTTGTGGTTCGTGGGGGCGCCGCGGCGGAAGTCGTCGTCGTCCATGGCGGGAAGGTCGTCATGGATGAGGGAGTAGGTGTGAATCAGCTCGAGGGCGCAGGCGGTGGGCATGACGTCGTCCATCCGCCCACCGACCGCCTCGGCGCCGGCGATGACCAGCACGGGGCGGAGGCGCTTACCGCCCGCGAAGAGGCTGTAGCGCATGGCCTTGTGCAGCGTCTCCGGCGGCTCCGTCTCGGCGGGCAGGACGCGCTCCAGGGCGGCGTCCACCGCGGCCACGCGCTCCTTCATGTACGCCCCGAGATCGAAGGTCATCGGAGCGCGTCCGCCGGGGAAGTCTCTTGGCTGCCGTGGCTCACCGCTCCTCGTCCTCGTCGAGCGGGAGCGGCCCCGTCCTGAGCGTGCCGCTCTCGTCCCGCGTCAGGAGCTCGATGCGCTTCTCGGCCTCGTCGAGATCCTTGGCGCAGCGGCGCGCGAGGCCCACGCCCTCCTCGAAGACCTTGAGGGACTCTTCCAGTCCGAGGTTGCCGGCCTCGAGTTCGTCCACGATCCGCTCGATACGCTGGAGAGCGTCCTCAAACTTGATGTCGCTCATCTCGTTTCCTCACCTGCTCCACGCGCGCGTCGAGCGCGCCTTCGTGAAGCAGGATCTCGATGACGGTGCCGGGATACGTCTCTGCCGCGCGCCTTACCACAGCGCCCGACGGGAGCCGGGTCAGGCTATAGCCCCGGCCGAGGACGGCGAGGGGCGAAAGGTCCTGGAGCCGCCCGACCGAGGCCTCGAAGCGATGACGCGAGGCCTTGAGGCTGTGGCCCCCGGCGGCGACGAGCCGGCCGCCGAGCTGAGCGAGCACGGCCCGTCCCTGGGAAATCCTAGCCAATGGATGGAGCGAACTCAAGGTGTTTGTCGCCAGCGCCACCCGATGGGCGACGTGGCGGTGATGGGCCCGCACGGCCGCGCGGAGGCGGCCGCTCAGCTCATCGACCCGGCGATGCCGGTCGCGAAGCGCGCGGGCCGGATCGGTGAAGACTCGCCGCCGGGCGAGGAAGACGGTGCGCTCCCGGCCCTGCTGCACCTGGGACCGCATGGCCTGCTTGAGCCGGCCGTAGAGCTCGGCCAGAGCGTTGATCACCACGAGCTTCTCCCTGACCACCAGCTCGGCGGCGCCCGACGGTGTCGGCGCCCGCAGGTCCGCCACGAAGTCGGCCATGGTGAAGTCGGTCTCGTGACCGACGGCGGAGATCACGGGCACCTTCGAGGCCACGATGGCGCGGGCCACACGCTCGTCGTTGAAGGCCCACAGGTCCTCGCTGGAGCCGCCGCCACGTCCCACGATCACCACGTCGAGCCCCGCCACCTCGTCCAGATTTCGCAGGGCGCCGACGATCTCCCCGGCCGCCCCCTCGCCCTGGACGCGAACGGGCGCGACGAGAACGCGCAGGCCGCCGAAGCGGCGACCGATGATGTGGAGCATGTCACGGAGGGCGGCGCCGGTGGGCGACGTGACGATGCCGATGGTACGGGGAAAGCGGGGGAGCGGCCGCTTGCGGCCCGGGTCGAAGAGTCCCTCCGCCTCGAGCTTGCGCTTGAGCTGCTCGAAGGCGAGCTGGAGCCCGCCGAGCCCCTTGGGCTCCATGAGCTCGACCACGAGCTGGTACTCGCCGCGGGCGGCGTACACGTCCAGGCCGCCGAAGACCAAGACCTGGAGACCGTCTTCGAGGGCGAAACGCACGCGGCGGCCGCGGCCGCGGAACAGCACGCAGCGGAGCTGGGCCAGATCGTCCTTCAGCGTGAAGTAGGCATGACCCGAGGACGGCGCGCGGAGATTGCTGATCTCGCCCTCGACCCAGATGGCGGGGAAGGCGTCCTCGACCTGACCCTTGATGCGCGCGGTCAGCTCCGAGACCGTGAACACCGCCCGCTCAGCCACGCGGCGCACCTCTGCCCTCAGACTCCCTCTCCCTTCCAGGGAGAGGGTTGGGGTGAGGGTGGGTCAGCGCCTCGGCGATTCGCTCCAGCACCCCACAGATGTTAGCCAGCACTTCATTGTCCCAGAACCGGAGAACCCGATAGCCGTGAGCTTCGAGGAACGCAGTACGCTGCGCATCGGCTTCACGCTGAACTGCGTGCTGCCCGCCGTCCAGTTCGATGATGAGCTTTACTTCGAGACAACAGAAGTCGGTGATGAATGGCCCGACGGGATGCTGGCGCCGGAACTTGGCCCCGGAGAGCTGCCGATCACGCAGCCGCCACCAGAGCGTTCGCTCGGCATCCGTCTGGTCGCGGCGAAGGCGCCTTGCGTATCGTCGAGGTTTCTCTTGAACCGTTCCCCTCACCCTGCCCTCTCCCCTAGGGGGAGAGGGTTTAAGGCCCCTCACCCTGCCCTCTCCCCTAAGGGGAGAGGGTAAGAGATGCCCAGACACCCCTCACCACCCGTGCTGGCGTTGCGCCGCCAGCAAGGTGTTGCGCAGGAGCATGGCGATGGTCATGGGGCCGACGCCACCGGGAACGGGGGTGATTGCCCGCGCCGTGCGGCGGGCCGACTCGAAATCCACGTCGCCCACGAGCTTGCCCGAATCGAGCCGGGTGATGCCGACGTCGACGACCACGGCGCCCTCCTTGATCATTTCGCCGGTGACGGCGCCGGCCTTCCCCGCCGCCACGCACAGCACGTCCGCCCGGCGCGTGTGGGCGGCGAGATCGCGCGTGCGCGTGTGGCACATGGTCACGGTCGCGTGGCGGCCGAGCAGGAGCTGGGCGAGGGGCTTGCCGACCAGCCGCGAGCGGCCGACGACCACCGCCTCGGCGCCCTTGAGCTCGACGCCGTAGTGGTCGAGGATCTCGAGGCAGCCGGCCGGCGTGCACGGGACCAGCATCGGCTTGCCCGCGAGGAGCTTGCCCAGGTTGAAGGGATGAAGACCGTCGGCGTCCTTCTCGGGCGCGATGGCGTTGACCGCGGCGTCCTCGTCGAGGCCGGCCGGCAGCGGGAGCTGGAGCAGGATGCCGTGCACGGACGGGTCGCCATTGATCTCCGCGAGCGTGGCCAGCAGCGTCTCCTGCCGGCAACCCTCGGGGAACAGGTAGTCGCGCGACGCGATGCCGGCCTCGTCCGCCGCCTTCTTCTTGTTCCTGACGTAGATCTTCGACGGCGCGAAGTCACCGACCAGCACGACGGCGAGCGTGGGCACGACACCGGTCCGGTGGGAGAAGGCCTGGACGCCGGCCTTGACTTCGGCCAGCACTTTGGCGGCGACCGCCTTGCCGTCCAGGATCTGCATCCGGCCAGGCTCAGGCGGGAAGGGGAACGCGCACGCGCTCGATGGAGAGACCCCGTCCCGTCTCGGGGTCGATGCGGATCACCGCGCCGTGGAGCGCGACGGGCCCCTTGGCGGGCTCGAAGCGGTTCGGCATCTGGGTGAGGAAGCGCTGCAGCGCGATCGCCGGGTCCACGCCGATCACGGAGTCGGTGGGCCCGGTGAGGCCGAGATCGGTGATATAGGCCGTGCCCTTCGGCAGCAGCCGCTCGTCGGCCGTCTGGACGTGGCGGTGGGTGCCCACCACGGCGCTGACGCGGCCGTCGAGGTACCAGCCCATGGCCTGGGACTCCGAGGTGGCCTCGCAGTGCATGTCGACGACGATGATCGGCGTCTCCTGGCGCAGGCGCGGGATCTCCTCGTCCGCCTTGCGGAAGGGGCAGTCCAGGAGCGGCAGGAACACCCGCCCCATCATGTTGAGGACGGCCACCTTGTGGGGCCCGGCCTTGACCACGATGGAGCCCGTGCCCGGCGTGCCCGGCGGATAGTTGGCCGGACGCAGCAGCAGGTTCTCCTTGACGATGTACTCGACGATCTCCTTCTTGTCCCAGATGTGGTTGCCGGAGGTCATCACGTCCACGCCGTGCTCGAGAAAGCCCTTCGCCATCGGCGGCGTCACCCCGGCGCCGGCGGCGGCGTTCTCGACGTTGACCACCGCCAGGTCCACGTCGTACTGCTTCTTGATCCTGGGCAGCAGGGTCTCGATGGCGCGGCGGCCGGGCTCGCCGAACACGTCGCCCACGCAGAGGACCGTGAGCGGGCGCGCCGTCACTTGGCCACCTCCACCGCGCGCGTCTCGCGGATGACGATGACCTTGATGTGCCCGGGGTACTGCATCTCGGCCTCGATGCGCTTGCTGATGTCCTTGGCGAGCTGGTGGGCGTCGAGGTCGGAGATCTGGTCGGCCTTGGTCATGATCCGGAGCTCGCGCCCCGCCTGGATCGCGTAGCACATCTCCACGCCCTTGTAGGACATGGCGATCTCCTCGAGCTTGGCGAGGCGCTTGATGTAGCTCTCGAGCACGTCGCGGCGCGCGCCGGGACGGGCGGCCGAGATGCCGTCGGCGGCCTCGGTGAGGACCGCCTCGATGGTCTCGGCCTCGACGTTCTCGTGGCCGCAGAGCGCGGCGTTGATGATCTGGGGCGACTCGCCGTACTTGGACAGCACCTGCAGCGACAGCTCCGGGTGGCTCCCCTCCTGCTCATGGGTCAAGGCCTTGCCGATGTCGTGGAGCAGCCCCATGCGCTTGGCGAGCTTGGCGTCGGCGCCGATCTCGGCCGCCATCATGCCGGCGAGCCAGGCGACCTCCTTCGAGTGCTGCAGGCAGTTCTGGCCGTACGAGGTCCGGTACTTCATGCGGCCGACCAGCTTGACCAGCTCGGGGTGCAGCCCGTGCACGCCGACCTCGAAGCAGGCCTTCTCGCCCTCCTCCTTGATGTGCTGCTCCATCTCCTGCTTGACCTTGGCCACCACCTCCTCGATGCGCGCCGGGTGGATGCGCCCGTCGGCGATGAGCTTTCCGAGCGCCAGGCGCGCGATCTCGCGGCGGTAGGGGTCGTAGGCGGAGATGAGGACGGCCTCGGGCGTGTCGTCGACGATGAGGTCCACGCCGGTGTGCTGCTCCAGCGCCCGGATGTTCCGCCCCTCGCGGCCGATGATGCGCCCCTTCATGTCGTCGGAGGGCAGGTCCACGATGGAGACCGCGGTCTCGACGGTGTAGTCGGGGGCCAGGCGCTGGATGGTGGTGGCGAGCACCTCCTTGGCCTTGACGTGGGCCGTCTCGCGGGCTTCCTCCTCGAGACGCATGGCGATGAGCTGGGCCTCGCGGCGGGCCTCCGCCTCCATCTGGGCCAGGAGCTGGCGCTTGGCCTCCTCCGCCGTGAGCCCGGCGATCCCTTCGAGCTTCCGCCGCTGCTCTTCGAGGGCCGTGCTCAGGCGTGCTTCGTTGGCGGCGACGGTGCGCTCGCGCTCCGCCAGGCCGCGCTCGCGCGCCTGGGCATCCGTCTCGCGCCGGTCCAGCTGGTCGAGCCGCCGTGTCAGTTGCTCTTCCTGCTGGTTGATCCGGCGTTCGACCTCCTGGATCTCCTTCTGGCGCGCGCGTCCCTCCTGGTCCAGCTCCGTGCGAACCTTGAGCACCAGCTCCTTGGCTTCCAGCTCGCCAGCGCGGACCTTGGCCTCGGCCTCCCGGATCTTCGACTCGGACTCTCGCGAGGCCTGGTCCACGAGGCGCTTGGCGTCATCCAGGATTCGCTGGGCGCGGCTCTCGGCGTCTCCGAGCTTCCTGGCCGTGGCAAGCTTCTGAGCGAAGTACCCGACAAATAAGGCAAGGGCGACGACCACTGGCAGCAGCAACAGCCAGCTCATTCCGTTCATCCATCACTCCATTCCGGGGTTGGAGCCCGGACGGGCGGTGTGCACCTTTGGGAAAGTGCGCGAACTTTTCGCTAAAGCTTAGGAATTATAGGATGTTACCGAGGCAATGTCAACGAAACGGAAGCCCCGCCTCTGCCGTGTGCCGACGGTGTTTCGAACCTGGTGTCACCAGGTGGGCGCCAAGGCCGAGGGCTTCAGGCTTCCCCTCTGTGGAGGGGCATGCGCACCACCCTCGTGAGCGGCGTCCTAGATCCGAATGAGGTTGAAACTTCCCCCCGGCATCGCGTACAGCGCAGGGCAATCACTGTGTACCTCCCGGCGGGTCACGTCGTCAAGCAGAATCTGGGGTAAGGGAACAGCCTGGCCCCCTCACGAACCAGGCGGGGCGACCGCATCCAGCAGCTGGCTCAGGGCGCCCAGCCGTGCGCTCGTGTCCTTGTCGGCCAAGGCGTGCTCGTCCCTCAAGCGGAACAGCTCGTCGGTGATATAGAGGGCGGCGAGAGCCAGGAGCTTCACGGGATCCTGGGACGGGCCCGGGCTCTGGATCTCTCTCGCCCGCTGCTCGACATGAGCGGCCAGCTCGCGGACGTACTCCGGCGCCGCTTCGCTGCGGATGGTGTACTTGTGGCCCAGGATCTCCACCTCGATGCGGTTCTTGTCCGGCATGGGCGCCACCCTTCACCTTGTGCCCCTCACCTGGCCCTCCCCGCGGCACGGCGAGCGGGAAGAGCGAGGGGGAGTCCCCTACAGATCGAGCTTGTCCAGCTCCTTGAGAATGCTGTCCACCTGCGCCAGCACGTCCTTGCGCTCCTGCTTGAGTGCTTGCAGCTCCCCGCGGTCGGCCTCGAGGCCAGTGACCTTGGCCTGCAGGGCATCGCGCTCCTTTCTCAAGAGGGCGATGGCCTCTGCCGCGCGCTTCACCGATTTCTCGAGCTCGGCCACCCGTTCCGACAGATTCTCAGCCATCATCACCTCATATCCCCCTGGATTTGAACTCGGAGGGGGGCTTCGCCCCCCTTCCGAACCTCCCCCAGCAATCCGTTGCGCCGGCCAAGCCGGCGCTCGAACGTGGACTACACACCCCGGACTTCGGCCTTGAAGCGCTTGCTGATCTCCGTGACGATCCTGGCGTGCAGCTCGTTGACCTCGCTGTCCCTCAGAGTGCGGTCGGGAGCCTGGAAGGTCAAGCTCCACGCGAGACTCCGGCGCCCCGGACCGATCTGATCGCCGGTGTAGACGTCGAAGAGGGCGAGCCGTGTGAGCAGCGGAAGGCGCAAGGCACGGATCGCCGACTCGATCTCCCCCGCTGAGACGTCCTCGGGGACGACGAGGGCGAGATCACGCTGGACGGCCGGGTAGCGCGGCAGCGCCTGATAGCGCGGGGTCCAGGGCGGCAGCGCCAGCAGGGTCGAGAGCGACAGCTCGGCGACGAACACCGGCGCCCCGAGATCGAAGGCCTCCCGCACCGGCAACGCCAGCTCGCCGAAGGTCCCGACGTCTCGCCCCGCCGCCACGAGGCGGCCGCCGCGCCCTCGCTCGAGGTAGCGCGGCATGGCGCCCTCGGGCCACCCTGCCGCTTCCCACTCCGACACGCCCGCGGCCGCCAGGACGAGCTCGGCCATGCCCTTGGCGTCGTAGAGGTCCACGCGCTCGCGCGGCGCGTGCCAGACGCGCGGCTGGCGCAGTCCCGTGAGGGCCAGGCCCACCCAGAGCTCCTCGTGAGCGGGGTGGTCGCCGTCCTCCTCACGGTGAGGCATGAAGACGCGGCCCACCTCGAAGATCCTCGCATCGGTGCTCTGGCGGCTCGCATTGGTCGCGAGGACCCCGAGCAGACCCGGCAGGAGCGAGGGACGCAGGACCGAGCGGTCCTGCGAGAGCGGGTTCTGGAGCGCGATCAGCTCGCCCGGGTTCTCCCAGCCCATCGGCTTGAGCCGATCGGGATCCACGAATGCGTAGGTGATGCACTCGAAGAGGCCCGCCGCGTTGAGCTGGCCGCTGACGGCGCGGGCGAGGCGGAGCCCGGCCGGCCGGGTGACGGGCACGAACTCCCCGCCCCGGTCCCGCGCGAGCGGGATCTTGTCATAGCCCCAGATGCGGACGATCTCCTCGACCAGGTCGTCCTCCTGGAAGATGTCCCGCCTGAAGCTCGGCACGGTCACCTGGAGATCGGCGGCGGAGTCCTCGACGGTGAAGCCGAGCGCCCGGAGGATGCGCACGGCATCGTCCCGCGGCGGGCAAGCCCCGATGACCCGCTCCACGCGCGAGAGCCGCAGCGTGAGCCGTGGACGAGGCCGCGGCGAGGGGTACACGTCGAGCATCCCGCGCGCCACCGTCCCGCCGCCCAGATCGGCCATGAGGTGGGCGGCACGGTTCAGGACCTCGCCCAGTCCCTCGATGTCGCCGCCCCGCTCGAAGCGATAGGCGGCGTCGGTGGCGAGCCCGAGCGCTCGCGAGGTGCGGCGAATGGAGCCCGGATCCCAGTACGCGGCTTCGAGCAGGACCGCGGTGGTCCGGTCAGTGACCTCGGCCTCGGCCCCGCCCATCACGCCCCCGATCCCGAGGGCGCGCTCCGGATCGCACACCATGGCCATCGTGGGCGCGAGGACGCGCTCCTGCCCGTCGAGCGTGATGAGCCGCTCGCCCGGCCGCGCGCGCCTGACGACGATCCGGTGCTGGGCGACGGCGTCGAGGTCGAAGGCGTGGAGCGGCTGCCCCAGCTCCCACATGACGTAGTTGGTGACGTCCACCAGGTTGTTGATGGGACGGAGCCCGACCGCGCGCAGCCGCTGGGCCAGCCACGGCGGCGAGGGGCGCACGGTGAGCCCGGTGATCACGCGGGCGCAGAAGCGCGGGCAGAGGTCCGGGGCGTCGATCTCGACGGCGGCGAGGCTCGAGGCATCGTGCTCGCTCTCCTTCACCGCGACGCGCGGGGAGCGGAACGGCGCGCCGGTGAGCGCCGAGATCTCGCGGGCGACGCCGACCACCGAGAGCGCGTCGGGCCGGTTGGGGGTGATCTCGATCTCGAGGATCCAGTCATCGAGCCCCAGGTAGGTGGAGAGGTCGGCGCCGAGCGGCGCGTCGGCGGGCAGCGCGAGGATCCCACCATGGTCCTCGCTCAGCCCCAGGTCCCTCTCGGAGCAGAGGATGCCCTCCGAGCTGACGCCGCGGATGCGCACGGCCTTGACGGCGCCGCCCGGGGGCAGGGTCGCTCCCGGCGGGGCGAAGGCGGTGCGCAGCCCGGGCGTCGCGTTGGGCGCGCCGCAGATGACCGAGAACGTCCGGTCGGGCAGCCTCACCCGGCAGAGCCGGTTCTGGTGGCCGGCCGGTGTCGGGCCCAGATCCCGTTCGATCGCCTCGATCTCCGCGATCACGACGCCGGAGAGACCTTCCACCACGGGACTGATCGCCGCGACCTCGATGCCGGCGTTGACCAGCTGGTCGGCGACCTCCCGCGGGCTGAGATCGGTCTCCACGAACTCCCTGAGCCAGAGGTAGGAGATCTTCATCGCCCGTCACCGCCCGCCGGGGCGCCGGACCACCCCGGCGCGAACTGGCCGAGGAAGCGCAGGTCGTTCTCGAAGAGGAGCCGGATGTCGTCGATGCCGTACTTGAGCATGGCGACGCGGTCGACCCCCATGCCGAAGGCCCAGCCCGTCACCTCCTCGGGGTCATAGCCGACATTGCGCAGCACGTTGGGGTGCACCATGCCCGAACCCAGGATCTCGAGCCAGCCGTCCTTGCACACGCGGCAGCCGACGCCGCCGCACAGGAAGCAGACCACGTCCGCCTCCGCCGAGGGCTCCGTGAACGGGAAGAACGAGGGACGGAACCGCAGCCGGGAGCGCGGTCCGAACATCTGCTGCGCGAACAGCTCGAGCGTCGCCTTGAGGTCGGCCATGGTCACGTGCCGGTCCACGGCGAGGCCCTCGACCTGGTGGAACATGGGCGAATGCGTGATGTCGGCGTCGCGGCGGTACACCTTGCCCGGAAAGATGAAGCGCACCGGCGGCCGCCGGGCCTTCATGGTCCTGATCTGCACCGGCGAGGTGTGGGTCCTGAGCAGCGTGTCCGGCGACAGGTGGAAGGTGTCCTGCATGTCGCGCGCCGGGTGGTCGTCGGGGAAGTTGAGCGCGGAGAAGTTGTAGTAGTCCGTCTCGATCTCCGGCCCCTCGGCCACCGAGAAGCCCAGCCCCTCGAAGATCTCGATGATCTCGTCCTGCACGCGGGTGACGGGATGCACGGGCCCCGGCGGGACGCGCCGGCCGGGGAGAGTCAGGTCCAGCCGCTCCGCCTCGAGCGCGCGCTCGCGCTCGGCGCCCTTGAGCGCCGCGAGCCTCTCCGTGATGAGCGCCTCGATCTCACCCTTCGCCTGGTTCGCCTGCTGGCCGACGCGCGGGCGCTCGGCGGCGGGGACGGCCCCGAGCGAACGCAGGAGTCCTGTCAGCTCGCCGGAGCGGCCGAGCACGCGGATACGGATCTGCTCGAGGTCGCTCGTGGAGCGGGCCCCGGCGATCTGCGCCCGGACCCGGTCGAGGATCGCCTGGACCCGCGAGTTTCCGCTCACACTCAGGACACTCGGTTCGCAGGCTGCTCAGAAAGGTCCAGAGGCGAGGCGGCGCCCGACGGCCGCGCGCGAGGCGTACTCCCCGTACGTCGAGCGTGCGGCCGAGGGCGCCAACGAAGCATCTGGGCCTTTTTCAGCAGGCTGCTAGGCGCGCTGGGCTCGCGCCGTCTCCGCCAGCTTGGCGAAGGCGGTGGGATCGGAGACGGCGAGCTCGGCGAGGACCTTGCGGTCGAGGCCGATGCCGGCCTTCTTGAGCCCGTTCATGAACGTCGAGTACGAGAGCCCGAGCTGGCGGCACGCGGCGTTGACGCGGATGATCCAGAGCGCGCGCGCCCGCCGCTTCTTCTGCTTGCGCCCCTTGTAGGCGAAGGCGCCGGCGCGCAGCACGGTCTCGGCCGCCGTGCGGTAGAGCTTGCGCCGGCCGCCGAAGTAGCCCTTCGCCTGCTTGAGGACCTTCTTCCTCCGCTGGCGGGTCTTGGACCCGCCCTTGGCCCGTGGCATGTGACGCTCTCCTTTACTAGAGGTAGGGGACGAGGACGTCGAGCCGTGGCTGGTCCGCCGGGGTGATGAGCACGGCCTTCCGGAGCCGCCGCTTGCGCTTCGGCGGCTTGGACTCCAGGAGGTGACGCTTCCACCCGCGGTGCCGCTTGAGCTTGCCGGACGCGGTGCGCTTGAGCCGCTTGGCGGCGGCGCGCTTCGTCTTCATCTTGGGCATGACGGCGCTCCCTTTCTCGTGATCTCGCCCCCCTCACCCCGAGCCTCTCCGCTCCAGGGCGACGGAGCATCGTACCCTCTCCCCTCCGAAGAGGGGGAGCATCGAACCCTCTCCCCTCCGGGGAGAGGGCAGGGTGAGGGGGAATCTCCCTACCGCGGCTTGGGCGAGAGGATCATGCTCAGCATGCGGCCCTCCATGCGCGGGTGGTTCTCGATCACGGCCACGTCGGTCATGATCTCCGCCATCCGGTTGAGCATCTTCCAGCCCAGGTCCGTGTGCGCCATTTCCCGCCCCTTGAAGCGCACCGTGACCTTGGCCTTGTTGCCCTCCTCTTGACTTCCTTCACCTGGATCACCGTCTGCTTCTTCCGCGCATCCTTCTGCCGGCGGGCCTGGAGGTACTTGTACTTGCCGAAGTCCATGATCCGGCAGACCGGCGGCACCGCCTCGCCCGCCACTTCCACCAGGTCCATGTCCCGCTGCCGCGCCAGATCGAGGGCCTGGGCGATGGGGAGGATCCCCAGCTGCTCGCCATCGGCGCTCACCACCCGGACTTCCCGCACGCGAATCCCCTCGTTGATGCGAATATCCTTCGCCGCTATAGCTGTCGCTCCTTGACGGTGCGGGTTGCGCTCAGGCCGAGCGACCCACGGTGAGGGTGGCGGAACGACTTCCGATCTCGGCCACGAGCTCGGCGAGCACGCGGTCCACCGGCACCGCGCCGAGGTCCTCGCCGGTGCGGCGGCGCAGGCTCGCCGTCCCGTTCTGGGCTTCGCGCTCTCCGACCACCAGCATGTAGGGGACCTTCCGGAGCTGGGCGTCGCGGATGCGATAGCCGAGCTTCTCGTTGCGGTCGTCCAGCTCGGCGCGCACGCGCGCGGCCCGCAGCCGGCCGAAGACGCTGCGCGCGTACTCGGCGTGCTTGCCGCTGACCGGCAGCACGCGCGCCTGCACCGGCGCGAGCCAGGTCGGGAAGGCCCCCGCGAAGTGCTCGGTCAGGATGCCGATGAAGCGCTCGAACGATCCGAAGATGGCGCGGTGGACCATGACGGGACGCCGCGGCTGCCCGTCGGTGTCGATGTACTCGAGCGCGAAGCGATCGGGATGGGAGAAGTCGACCTGGACGGTGGCGATCTGCCACTGGCGGCCGAGCACATCCTGGACGTCGATGTCGATCTTGGGGCCGTAGAAGGCGCCCTCGCCCGGATTCAGCGCGTAGACGAGCCCGTTGGCCCGCAGCGCGTCGTGGAGCGCGGCCTCCGCGCCCTCCCACTGCTCCTGCGCCCCCAGCGACTTCTCGGGCCGCGTCGACAGCTTGTACGACGGCTGGAGGTCGAAGGTCTTGTACCACTCGCGGACCAGCTCCAGCAGGGCCGTGATCTCGTCCTGCAGCTGGTCGGGGCGGCAGTAGATGTGGGCGTCGTCCTGCGTGAACTGGCGCACGCGGAAGAGGCCGGTCAGAGTCCCCGAGCGCTCGTTGCGGTGGAGCCGCCCCATGTCGGAGTAGCGCAGCGGCAGATCCCGGTAGGAGCGCAGCGCGTGGCGGTAGACGACGGTCGACTCCGGGCAGTTCATCGGCTTGAGGCTGAAGATCTCCTCCTCGACCTCGACCTTGAACATGTTCTCGGCGTAGTGCTCCCAGTGGCCCGACTGCTCCCAGAGCCGCTTGTTGACGAGGATCGGCGTCGAGATCTCCTGGTAGCCGCGCACGTCCAGCGTCTCGCGCACGAACCGCTCGAGCTCCCGGACGATGAGCCAGCCGTTGGGAAGCCAGAACGGGACGCCCGGCGAGACGTCGTTGAAGAGGAAGAGGTCCAGCTCGCGCCCGAGCTTGCGGTGGTCGCGCTTCTTCGCCTCCTCCAGCCGCCAGAGATGCTTGTCGAGCTCCTCCCGGCTGAGCCAGGCGGTGCCGTAGATCCGCTGGAGCATGGGATTCTGCTCGTCGCCGCGCCAGTAGGCGCCGGACGACGAGAGGAGCTTGAACGCCTTGATCTCTCCTGTCGACCGGACATGCGGCCCGCGGCAGAGGTCCACGAAGTCGCCCTGTCGGTACAGGGAGACGGCGTGGGCGTCGATCCCGCGCAGGATCTCGACCTTGAAGGGCTCGTCCCGCTCCGCGAAGAACTTGATGGCCGCCTCGCGCTCCATCTCCTCGCGGACGAACGGGTAATCGGCCGCGATGATCTCGCGCATGGCCGACTCGACGCGCTCGAGGTCCTCGGGGGTGAACGGGGCGGGCTTCAAGAAGTCGTAGTAGAAGCCGTCTGCGATGGCGGGCCCGATCGCCAGCTTGACGTCGGGGAAGAGGCGCTTCACCGCCTGCGCCATGACGTGCGAGGTCGAGTGACGGACAATGGGCAGGGGCTCGGGGACGCAGTCGAATTCCCCGCTGAGGCTGAGGTGTCGCTCCTCTTCCGGCTCCGCCATCAGCTCCCTGTCAGGCTGCCGAGAGGCCCATCTTCTGCTTCGTCGGCGCCTCGGCCGCCGGGCGGCGCCTTGCATCTGCACCTTCTCGAGCAGCCTGCACGTTGTTCAGCACCTTGCTATCGCGCTCCTGCGCGCTCCTCGCAAAGACAAAAAAGCATCACTCGGACCCCGGCCCGGTGATGCTGGCTACCTCGCTCACTGGCTCACGCGCAACCCGCTGGCGATGGGCACCTCCCGGGGTCTGAGCAATGGTAGGCTCGGGCGGTTTCGAACCGCCGACCTCTACCGTGTCAAGGTAGCGCTCTCCCACTGAGCTACGAGCCTGCGCCCGAAAAAGCATGAATAGACTACCGGATACGCGACAGCGGTGTCAAGGGGAACGCCTCTCGACGCTTCCCATCGACCTCACTGCAACGACTGCAGGACGGACAGCGGCCCTCTCAGCGTGTAGATGAAGACGGCCACGATGGGGAGCACCTCCCGCCTCATCGCGTCGGGCAGCGGCGGGTACACCTGGCCCAGCTTCACGGCGGTCATCGCGAAGCTGTCCAGGATCTCCTCACCCGAGGTCTGGCGCAGCTCGATGAACTGCAGATGGCCGTCCCTGGCGATGTGGAACTCGATGACGAGCTTGCCCTGCAACCCTCGAGTCTGGGCCTCGTACGGGTACCCCCACTTCGCGTAGATGCGCTGCTTCACCTTGTCCATGTACTCGCGATAGTTCGGGTCGGGCGTGTCCAGCGGGACCGGCTCACCCGCGGTCCCGCCGCGGCCGCCCCGGAGCCCACCGGCTCCGCCGGGATGTCTGAAGATGCTCGCGGGCTGTTCCGGGGGCGGCTTGGCCAGCGCCGTCTGGGTGCCCGATGCCTGCGAGCCAGCCGGAGGCGTTGAGCCGCTCGGGGTCTCCTGAGGCTTCGCCGTTTCGGCGGGCTGCGGCTGAGGGACCGGAGTCTCGCGAGGTGTGGCTTGCTCCGCCGAGGGCTGAGACTGGGGGGCAGGAGCTTGGGACTCGGGCGCTGGCGGCGGAGGCGTGGGCGGCGGAGCCGGTGGCTCGGGCGCAGGCGGCGCCACCTTGGCGAGCTGCTGCGGCGGCTCCGGCCGCGGCGGGGACGCCTTGGAGGGCGCGGGCGCCTTCGGGAGAGGCGGGACGACCTTCGGCGCGGGGGCGCGAGGCTCGGCGGCCCTCGGCGGCGGCTCCGGCGCGGGCGGGCGGGCCGGATTGCCGAGCGGAGCCTTCTCCTCGGGCTTGTCGGGGGCGATGTCCACGATGAGGGGCTCCCCACGCTTGGCGTACAGCGGGGCGCCGAGCGTGTTGACCCAGACGAGTGAGCCCAGCAACAGGACGTGTAGGAGAATCGAGCAGACGACGGCGACGGCGAACGCGCGGCGCGCAGGATCGGCAGGCAGGGGGAACCTCACAACCAGTGATTATGCCATGGCTGACCGGGGAGGCTCCTACCTGGCCTTTGAGAGAGATCAGAGCGCTCGGCGCACCCTGGCCAGCCGCGCGACCGAGCCCAGGACCTTGGGCTGATCGTTCGTCAGGTGACGGACGATGATCTCCGTGTAGCCCATGGTGCCGAGCGCTCGAACCTGCTCCACGACCTCATCGATGGTGCCCGCCACTAGCGCTCCGGGGTCGAACCCGCGGTAGCCGCGCGCGATGATAGGACCGGCGGTGTCGTCCACGTCGGTCTTCGACTCGCCGACGTAGACGTCGCGGCGGATGGCGATGGCGGTGGGGCGCCGGCCGTGGACGGCGCACCGTTCGCGGTAGCACACGAGCAGAGCGCGCGCCCGATCGGGCGTGAGCCCGGGTGAGGCGAGCCAGCCGTCGCCGAGCCGCGCTGCGCGATCGATGGCCGGCTCGGCGGTGGCGCCGATCCACACCTCGACGGGCTCGGCCGGCCGCAGGGCGACGCGCGCATTCTCGATGCGGAAGCGGCGCGAGGAGCTGACGACCTCGCCCGCGAGCAGCCGCCGCACGATCGCCAGCGCTTCCTCGAACGCCGACGGCCGGTACCGGATGTCAGCGCCCATGGCGGAGAACTGGGTCGCGTCGTCGCCGAGGCCGCATTGTAGGATGAAGCGGCCGCGCGCCAGGGCCGCCAGCGTTCCCACCTGCTCGGCCAGCAACACCGGGTTCCAGAGCGGCAGGAGAAAGAGACACCCCACGGGGGCGTCGCCCCACTCGGCGAGCAGCCGACCGAGCATGGGCACGTTCTGGTAATAGGGCACGCCGGTGGCGTGATGGTCGCCGAGGAAGAGCGAGTCGAGACCGGCCCGCCGTGCCGCGTCCGTGCGCTCGATCATCACGCGCGCCGCCGTGCGGGGATCGGCGGTCGCGTGAGCGCTGGTGAGCGAGATGCCGAGTCTCACGCGGCGGCGGCGAACCGCGTGCCGCCGCCCTCGCGGACGATGTGACCCGGGCGGGGAAAGTGGGCGGCGAGGACGAGGACGCCGGAATCGGCGTGGCGCTCGACGAACTCGCGGCGGGTCTCCGCCGCGCGCTTGGGGTCATAGCAGAAGCGGCTCGACCACTGCGGCTCCGCCACCTGCACGACGCGATGCATGAGGTCGCCGGTGAACACGGCCTCGCCCGCGCCGGTGGACAGCCGGACACAGACGTGACCGGGCGTGTGACCGGGAGAGGGCTCGAATCGGAGCCAGGCATCCACGGCGTGATGGCCATCGACGAGCATCGCCTGGCCCGCCTCGACCACGGGGACCACGCTGTCGGCGATGCACAGATCCTTCTCGTGGCGCCAGAACTCCCACTCCTCCCCCGCGAAGACGTACTTCGCCCGGGGGAAGGTCGGCACCCAGCGTCCCTCGACAAGGCGCGTGTTCCAGCCGACGTGGTCGACGTGCAGGTGGGTGCAGACGACGTAGTCAACCTCGGACGGCGTGACGCCCGCGGCCTCGAGGTCGTCGAGATAGGTTCCGGCCCGCATGTGCCAGAGCGCCGAACCCTCGCGATTCTTGTCGTTGCCGACGCAGGTGTCGATCAGGACGGTGTGGCGCGGAGTGCGGACGACGAACGTCTGGATCCGCGAGCCCAGATCCCCCACCGCCTCGTCGAAGAAATGCGGCTTGAGCCAGGAGTGGTGAGCGGCGATGGCCTCGGGTGTCGAGTCCGGCAGCATGGAGGCCGTCGGGAACGAGGAGCGGCCGATCTCGACCACGGAGGAGACGGTGACGTCGCCGAGGCGGATGGTGGTCATGGCTGATTCCGCCTACAGCGAGCGGCCGACGGCCTCCGCGACGGGCAGGAGCTCGCGCATGAGCTGGGCGAACCTCGAGGGCTTGAGCGACTGGGGGCCGTCGGACAGCGCCAGCTCGGGCCGCGGGTGCACCTCGATGATGAGCCCGTCGGCGCCGCAGGCGACGGCGCCCTTGGCCATGGGCGCCACCAGGTCCCAGTGGCCGGTGCCGTGGGACGGATCCACGACCACCGGGAGGTGCGAGAGCTTCTTCAGGACGGGCACGGCGTTGAGATCGAGGGTGAAGCGCGTCGAGGTCTCGAACGTGCGGATGCCGCGCTCGCAGAGGATGACGTTGGGGTTGCCCGCCGACAGGATGTACTCCGCCGAGAGCAGGAACTCCTGGATGCTGGTCGCCATGCCGCGCTTGAGCAGCACGGGCTTGCCCGTCTCGCCCACGCGCCGGAGCAGGGTGAAGTTCTGGACATTGCGCGCGCCGATCTGGAGCATGTCGGCGTACTCGGCGACCAGCTCGACGCTCTCCGTCTCCAGCACCTCGGTGACGACGGGGAGGCCCGTGCGCTTGCGCGCCTCCGCCAGGTGCTGGAGCCCCTGCTCCTTGAGTCCCTGGAAGGCGTAGGGCGAGGTGCGCGGCTTGTAGGCGCCGCCGCGCAGGATGCGCGCGCCCGACACCTTGACGGCCTCGGCCACCTCGCACATCTGCGACTCGGACTCGACGGAGCACGGCCCCGCCATCACCACCACGGCGGCGCCGCCCACGACCACGCCGTTGACGCGCACCTCGGTCGGCTCGGCGCGCACCTCCTTGCTGGCGAGCTTGAACGGCTGCTGGACGGGCATGACGGACTCCACCGTCTCCAGGGCCTCGAGCAGCCGCAGGTCCGGCCGACCGCGCTCCTCTCCCACCGCCGCCACCACGGTCTTGAACTCCCCGCGGATGACGTGGGGGTCATAGCCCATCTCGGTGATCCTGCGGCAGACTTCGTCGATCTCGGTGTCGCCGACTCCGGACTTCAGCACGATGATCATGCTGTTTCTCCTCTGGGGTGGAACGAAAAACGCCGCGGGGTGCTCACCCGCGGCGTCATTGGTCTCAGGGCTCGCCACGGGCCGGCGGTTCGTCCGCCCGTGGCTCCTGGGTTCAGCTCATCGGAGCCAGTGGGCAGACGGAAGGAAAGTAAAAGTACGACCACCAGCTCACGCCTTTCCTTCTCCTGCTCACCGGCCAAAGCCTCCCAGCGCGAAAGTGGCCCTTACTCTACGGATCCGCCTTGTCCCTGTCAAGCCTTTCCGCATAGGGCGCCGCCCCGGCCCCCCCGCCGTGCGCCCGGCCCACGAGCCGGTGCCGGTAGTAGTACAGCGGCAGCGCGACGGCGGCGCAGATGGCGCTGATGAGAATCGTGTACCGGTAATCCCCGCTCTCCACATGAGCGCCCTGAGAGGAGAGCACCCAGGTGCCGGGGATGCGGCCGAGGCCCGAGACCAGCGCGAAGACCCAGAGGGGCATGGGGCTGATGCCGAAGAGGTAGCAGACCATGTCCTTGGGCAGGCCGGGGATCACGAAGATGATGAAGCAGAGGATGGCGCCTTCGGCCTCCACGATGAACCCCAGCCGTGCCCAGGTCTCCTTGCTGACCAGATTCCTCACGTAATGCTCGCCGAGCCAGCGGCCGATCCAGAAGGCCACCACCGAGCCCAGGGTGAGTCCGATGGTGGAGTAGATGAGACCGAGCCACTCGCCGAAGAGATAGCCGCCGAGGAAGCCCGTGGCCGCGCCCGGGATGGGCGAGATGATGACCTGCAGCGCCTGCAGCAGGATGAACACGATGGGCGCCAGGACCCCCAACTGCCTGAGCGTCTGCTTGAGGAACTTCTTGTCGACGTAGAGCCGGACGAGGAGGCGGTAGGCCGGCGCGTCGGTGTAGACGAGCCAGCCGCAATAGCCCACCGCCGCCGCGGCGACGACGGCGGCGAGGACCCAGCCGTACTTCTTGATCAGCGGCCCCATCGCCTCAACGGCCCGGCCTTCGCGGCGGCGGCGTGCGTCATGGTCATGCGGCGGCACCGCCGGGCTCGCCGCGCCCGAACCAGCCATAGCGGGGCCACCAGTGCGGCTGGAGCGGACGGCGGGCCGCCAGCTCGGTGAGCGCGGCGAGCCAGCGCGTCGGGGCGTGCGCCGTCACCCACTGGACCCACTGGAGAAGCCGGTACGCCTTCCGGTACCGCTGCACCAGCCCAGCGTAGCTCGCGAGCCCCGCCTCGAGCGTCAGCGATCCCGCGATGACGCGCTGGACGATCTTCCCGCACTCGCCGCCGAAGTAGAGCGCGGGGCGGATGCCCTCGGCCGTGAGCGGGAGGCACTGGCCGGCCGCGTCGCCCACCGCGAAGAGACGCCCCACGGTGGCCCGGCCGAGCCGGTTCGGGAAATAGGCGCCGTGGTACGGGCCGGCGGCGATGGACTGGCCCCGCAGATATCGCTCCAGCGGCGGCCCCAGCTTGGACCGGCCGGCGTAGGAGCCCAGCCCGATCAAGCTGCCCACGCCTACCGGGAAGATCCAGCCGAGCCCGTCAGGGATGATCGTCCGGTCGAGGAAGAAGGTGAGCCCATCGTCCCGGACCGGCGTGTGCGCCTCGAGGCCGAACGTGTAGGCGCCGCGGTCGGGCCTCGTGCCGCCGGCCCCGTTGACGAGGACGCCGCGCCAGCCGGAGCAATCGACGACGACCGGCGCGCTGAACGAGCCCTCGCCGGTCACCACCCGGCCCTCCCCGAGCTCGGTCACCGCGGTCTTCAGGAAGCGGGCCTCGCACTGGGCCAGGAGACCCCGGCAGAAGGCCTTGTAGTCGAACGTGCAGAAGGGCACGGCGGAGAGATCGTAGGTGATCGTGTGGCGGCCCGCGCGGATCGTCAGCCGCTCGTGGACCTGGAGCACGCTCGACGCCACGCCCAGGGCCTGGGGCACCCAGAGGGGCGTCCCGCAGGCCGAGGTCTGGACGGCCCCCACCTCGTTGCGGTCCAGCAAGAGTACGTGGTCCCGTAGCTGACGGGCGACCGCCAGGCCGGCAAAGCTGGCGCCGACGACGATGGCGGCGTACTCCCTGGCGGGCATATCCGGCCCAGCATACCAAACCTGGCGACCCACACTGACACCTATGGCTCTTTCCCCCTCCGATAGCAATTACCCTTTAGGGAGCCCCGGGCCGGTCGGTCGCCGGGACAGGCTCGCGCGGATCGTGCCGAGCACGCCCTTGGGGAAGAAGAAGACCACCAGGATGAAGAGGATGCCGAAGTACAGGAGCCAGCGCTCCGAGACCCGCGCGAGGATCTCCGAGCCGGGGAAGAGCGACGCGCTGAGCGCGCGGAGATCGGGCAGGAGCGTGCGCGCCGCCAGGAGGAAGGCCGCCCCGATGATCCCGCCGTAGAGGGTCCCGATGCCGCCGATGATCACCATCAGGAGCACGTCCAGCATGATCGGGATGCCGAGCGTGGATTCCGGGTTCACGTACCGCACCCACATCGCGTAGCAGCCGCCCAGCACCGTCGCGACGACGCTCGCGAAGGAGGACGAGACGATCTGGAACACGAACGTCCGGTAACCGAGGGCCTCGGCCCTGAGCTCGTTGTCGCGGATGGCCTGGAGCGCGCGGCCGAGCGGCGAGTGCACGAAGCGGCTCATCCCGAGGAAGAGCGCGACACACGCCGCGAGGAGGGCGTAGTAGGTGATCAGCCGTGCCGTCAGCGGGATGCCGAGCCACCGCCCGCCGTCGAAGCCGACCGCGAAGACGCCGGGAAGCTTGGGGGACAGCCCGTCCTCACCGCCCGTCACCTGGGAGAGCTGCACCGCCAGGATGAGGGCGAACTCGGCGAAGGCGAGGGTGATCATGGCGAAGAACAGGGCCTTCACCCGGAGCGAGAAGGCGCCGATGAGCCCCGCGACCGCGGCCGAGAACACGATCCCGGCGCCGAAGCCGGCGAGGAGATGGCCATAGGTCGGCGCGCCCCACTTCCCGAGCGAGAGCGCGACGGCATAGGCGCCGAACCCGAAGAACATGGCGTGGCCGAACGACACGATGCCCGTGTAGCCGATGACCACGTCGTAGCTCGCGACGAGGGTCGCGAAGAGCGCGATCTTGAGGAGGAGATCCGTGACCTGGAAGGTCGGGACGACGAGCGGAGCCAGGGCGAAGGCCAGGAGCACACCCGCCCGCAGGAAGAGCGTCGGGTCCTGCCACCGCCGGCGCCGCCGCTCGAGCCGCTGCGCCGCGACGGGAGTCGGCGCCGGCGGCGTCACTTCGCCGCCCCGTACAGCCCCGTGGGCCGGAGGAGGAGGACGATGACCATCAGCGCCATGGTCACGCCGATGGCGGCCTTGGGGACCAGATAGGCCACGTAGTTGTAGGAGAGCCCGACCAGGAGCGCACCCACCAGCGACCCCGTCACGCTGCCGAGCCCCCCGATGATCACGACGATGAACGCGAAGATGAGCTGCTCGCCGCCCATCGCCGGCCGCACCGACTGGCTGAAGATGGCCCACATCAGGCCCCCGACGCCGGCCAGGGCCGAGCCCGCCGCGAAGACGCCCGTGAAGTAGCGGTGGATGTTGTGTCCCATCACCTGGATCATCTCGCCGTTCTCGACGCCGGCCCGGACGATGAGACCGATCCGCGTCCGGTTCAGCAGCGCCTGCATCCCCGCGTAGACCGCGAGGCCGAGCCCGATGGCGACCACGGGCACCCGCAGCACGACCACGTCGGCCACGTCCCAGGAGCCCTGGATGGTGGCCGGCACCGGCATCACCTGGTCGTTCGGGCCCCAGACGATGCGGATCAACTCCTCGAGCACGATGGTGGCGCCGAGCGTGATGAGGATCTGGAAGAGGTGCTGGCCGTAGACGGGCCTGACGATGATGCGCTCGAGGAGCACGCCGAGCCCGACGGTCACCGCCACTGCCACCGCGATGGCGGCGAGCAGCAGCAGTCCGTTGGCCGCCACCGAGGGCGACGCCGCCCACCCCCAGCGCCCCTCGAGCAGCACCGCCGCGCTGAAGCCGGCATAGGCGCCCCACGAGAAGAGCGCCCCGTGCGCGAAGTTGAGCACGTCCATGAGCCCGAAGATCAGGGTGAGGCCCGACGCCACGAGGAAGATCAGCATGCCCATGGCGAGGCCGGCCACGGTCAGCGTGAGATAGGTGCGCAGGTCCATGAAGCCGAGCGGCAGCAGGAGCACGGCCAGCGCGACGAGCAGCGGCGCCCGGGCCTTCATATGCCGAGGTACTTCTTCTTCAGCTCGTGGTCGGCGGCGAGCGAGGCCATGGACCCGTGGCGAACCGTGCGCCCGTCGTCGATCAGGTAGAAGTCGTCGGCGAGGGCGCTCGCCATGGCGAAGTTCTGCTCCACGAGGAGCACGGTGGCGTGTTGCTTCATGGCGCGGAGCGCGTCGACCAGGTGGAGGACGATGATGGGCGCCAGCCCCTTGGACGGCTCGTCGATCAGGAGGAGCCGGTTCGGGTTGATGAAGGCCCGCGCGATGGAGAGCATCTGCTTCTGGCCGCCGGACAGCGTGGCCGCGCGGGCGTCGCGGAAGCGGTCGAGATCGGGGAAGAGGTCGAGGATCTGCTCGAGCCGCCGCCCGCTCGCCGCGTCCTCGGCGAGCGCGGCGACGCGCAGGTTCTCGGCCACGGTGAGGGTGCCGAAGATGCCTTGCCCCTCGGGCACGTAGCCGATGCCGAGGCGCGCGATCTCGTAGGGCGGCAGGTGGTGGATCGGACGGCCGTCGAAGCGCACGGCGCCGCGGGTCGGGTGGAGCACGCCCATGATCGTGCGCATGGTCGTCGTCTTGCCGGCCCCGTTGCGGCCCAGCAGCACCGTCACCGCGTCGGGCCGGATCCGGAGCGACACGCCCTGCAGGATGTGGTGCTGGCCGATGTGGGTGTGGAGGTCTTCCACCTCGAGAATGCTCGTGTCCATCAACCTAGCCCGCACCGGTCACGCCGCCGCCGAAGTAGGCCGCCTGGACCTCGGGGTTCTCGCTGATCGCCTCGGGCGTGCCGTCGGCGATCAGGCGGCCGTCCTTGAGCACCGCGATCGCGTCGGACAGCGCCATCACCATGTCGATCTTGTGCTCGACGAGCAGGATCGTCTTGTCGCGCCGGGCCTTGATGCGCTCGATGAGGCCGATGATGGTCGGCACCTCTTCGAGCGACATGCCCGCGGTGGGCTCGTCGAGCAGCAGGACCTCGGGCTCCAGCGCCAGCAGGATGCCCAGCTCGAGCTTGCGCTTCTCACCATGGGCCAGCTCCCCCGCCGGCGCCTGCCACTTGGATTCGAGCAGCACGCTCTCCAGCAGCTCGTACGCGCGGTCCTCGAGGGCGGGAAAGCTCCGGTAGTCCCGCCAGGCGTTGAACCCGACGCCGCGCCGGGCCTGGACGGCCAGGCGCACGTTCTCGAGCACGGAGAGCGTCGGGAAGATATTGGTGAGCTGGAAGGAGCGGCCGATCCCGAGCCGGGTGCGGGCGGCCGCGCTCCAGCCCGTGACATCCCGCCCCTTGAAGGCGATCCGCCCCTCGCTCGGCCGGTACTGGCCGCTGAGGAGGTTGAACAGCGTGGTCTTGCCGGCGCCGTTGGGGCCGATGATGGACTTGAGGGTCGCGGGAAAGACGTCGAGGCTGACGTGGTCCACGGCGACGTGCCCGCCGAAGCGGATGGTCACCTCGCGGGTGGAGAGGATCGGGGGCGCGGGCGTCGTCACCTTCCCTTGAGAAGGGCGCCGAACGCGGCCGTCACCTTCGGGCGCCGGCCGACGAGCACGGTGTCGTGGGTGGTGTGGGGCAGGACGGCGAGCCTGGACCCGGGGAGGGTCGCGGCCATGGTCGGCTGATCGGAGCGGCGGCGCACGCGAGCGGATCGGGCACGGCGCGAGGATAGCACGGGTCGCGGAGGCTCGCCCAGCCCCGGATCCGCTCGCCTTCCAGTCCTTGGCCCTCCCGCCAGGGGCCCGGCGTTCCCGCGTGGCATGGCGGCCTTGACACACCCCGCCCACCGTGTACCCTGCTACCCGCAGCGACTGTCATGCGCGCCGCCGAGTCACCTCGAGCCCCATGCCCCACGACGTAACCCTACTCCGCGACATCGCCCTCGGGATCGTGTTCGCCGCCCTCGTGGCGCACGTCGCCCGCGTCATCCGCCAGCCGCTCATCCTCGGGTACATCGCCGGCGGCGTCCTGCTGAGCCCGCGCCTGGGCCTGGGCCTCGTGACGAGCGTCGAGAGCATCGAGCTCATCTCCGAGATCGGGCTCATCCTGCTGCTCTTCATCATCGGGCTCGAGATCGACCTCCGGGAGCTGCGGCGTCTGGGGCGGTCGATGCTGGCGCTGGGCGTCGGTCAGTTCGCGATCAACGCGCTCCTCGGGCTGGCGTTCTTCGCGTGGCTCGGCTATCGGCCGGGCGGCGGCAACTTCGACCTCCTCTATCTCACCATCGTGATCTCGCTGAGCTCGACCCTGATCGTCGTCAAGCTGCTCCGGGACAAGTTCGAGCTGAAGGTCCTGTCGGGGCGGCTGACGCTGGGCGTCCTCGTCGTCCAGGACGTCTGGGCCATCCTCTTCATGGCGGTACAGCCCAGCATCGCCGACCCCGGCGTCGTCCGGATCGCCGGGTCGATCGCGGGGGGCGCCGTGCTCGTCGGCGTCGCCTTCCTCGCGAGCCGCTACGCGCTCGCCCGCCTGTTCGAGGCCTCCGCGCGACGGCCGGAGCTGGTCCTGATCTCCTCGGTGGCGTGGTGCTTCATCGTGAGCGGCATCGCCGAGCGTCTCGGCCTGTCGCGCGAGATGGGCGCTCTGATCGCGGGCCTCTCCATCTCGGCCTACCCCTACGGCTCGGACGTGATCTCGAAGGTCACCGGGGTCCGGGACTTCTTCGTGACCCTGTTCTTCGTCGCGCTCGGCATGCAGGTGCCCGTCCCCAATGCGACGATTCTCGGCCAGGCCGCCCTGATCGTGGCCTTCGTCTTCGTGAGCCGATTCGTCGCCGTGGTCCCCACGACCTACTTCCTGCGCGAGGGGCTCTACGCCGGCACCGTGACCGCCCTCAACCTCGCCCAGATCAGCGAGTTCTCCCTGGTGATCCTGAAGCTCGGCGCCGACTACGGCCACGTCTCCGACCGGGCGAGCGCGGTGGTGCTCACGGCGATGATCCTGACGTCCCTCGTGTCGCCGTACGTGATCGGCGCGAACGACCGCATCGCCCGGATCATGCTCCGCCCGTTCGAACGGCTCGCCCGCCGGCGGCAACGGGCGGGCGGCCCCGCCCCGGACGCGCACCCCGCGCGCGAGATCGTGCTCCTCGGGCACTTTCGCATCGCGCAGGCCGTGCTCGACCGGGTCGAGCAGGTCGCGCCGCACCTCAAGGGGCGGATCACGCTCGTGGACTACGACGCGACGCGCGGCCGCGCGGTGATGGCGCGGGGCTTCCGCTGGGAGTACGGCGACCTGGCCAATCCCGACGCCCTCGAGCACCTCGGCATGGAGCAGGCGCGCATCGTCGTCACCACGATCTCCGACACGTTCCTCAAGGGCATCAGCACGCGCCGGCTCGTCGCCACCCTGCGCCGCCTGGCCCCCCAGGCCACCATCGTGATGACGGGCGAGGAGAAGACCGACGCGGAGGACCTGCTCCGCGCCGGCGCCGATCACGTCCTCGTCCCCGGCGAGATCACCGGCGAGCGCATCCTGACCTTGCTGGAGAAGCAGGAGTGAGCGGAGGCTATCGCTTGTTCATGATCGGCGGCGCCGTTTCCTCCGGCGTCAGTTCCCGGCTGAGCGCCGGGACCAGCCAGGCGACATCGGGCTTGGCGACCATCTTGAACGCGTACATGCTCTGCATCGCCTGGTGGTCGTCCTTGCGGAAGGTCATCTTGCCCTTGGGCGTCTGGAACTCCATCGCCTCCATGGCGGCGATGAGCTTGTCGGCGTCGGTGCCGGCGGCCTTCTGGATCCCCGCGACGACCGCCATGGCGGCGGCGAAGCCGCCGCAGGTGAAGAAGTCCGGCGGCTCGTTGAAGCGCTTCTGGTGCTCCCGGACGAGCCAGTCGTTGACCGGGTTCTTCGGGATCTCGTAGTAGTAGTACGCGCCGCCCACCATCCCCTCGAGCCCCTGCGCCTTCATCGCCTTGAGCACGTCGAGCACGTTGCTGCCGCTGGTGAGGGTGATCCCGTACTTGTCGAGGCGATTGGCCACCAGCTGGGGAAAGGGCCCGCCCTTGCCGGCCCAGATCACGAACACGTACTTCTGCCCCGGCCGGTCCTTGAGCGCGGCGATGATCTTCTGGATCGGCGCCGTGAAGTCGGTGGCCTGGACGGGCGCGTACTCCTCGTGGACCACCTTGCCTCCCAGCTTCTCCACCGCGGCCTTGTAGGCGGCGACGCCGTCCTTCCCGAACGCGTAGTCCTGGGCGATGGTGGCGATGGACACCCCGGGCTTGGCGACGGCGAGCGCGTTGGCGATCGCGTCCTGGCCCGAGTTCCGCGCCGTGCGGAACACGTAGCGGTTCCAGTGCTCGCCGGTGATGCTGTCGGCCACCGCCGGCTCCACGATCAGCGGCTTCTTGAACTCCTGCGCCACCGGCAGGATGGCGAGCGCGGCGGCGCTCGAGGTGGTGCCGACGACCAGGTCCACCTTGTCGTCGGCGTACAGCTTGGTGACCTTCTGCTTGGAGACGTCGGGCTTGAGCTGATCGTCCTCCACGATCACCTCGATCTTCCGGCCGAGGACCTCCATCTTCCCGCCCGTCGCGTACTCGAGGCCGAGCTTGAAGCCGTTGATCTCCTGCTTGGCATAGACCTCGAAGGGGCCGGTGAGACCCTGGACGAAGCCGATCTTGATCGGCCCCTGCGCGCCGGCTTGGCCCGGCCCGCTGACGAGTAGACCCGTCAGGAGCGCGACGCACGAGACGAGCAACGACACCCTGATTCTCATCGGGGTTCTCCTCTGGGTAGTGTGGTGACTGGTTGAGCGGCTACGCTAACAAGGTCCCGGCACCGCCGTCAAGCCGGGTGCTGGCCCAGCACGCGGTACGGTGGGCCTCTACCGCGCCTCGCTCCGATCCGCGGGGGCGCTGACCTCGGCGTCCTCGTGAAGGATCCTCAGCGCCGGGGTCTCCAGGTCGTCGAACTGGCCGGCCCGCGCCGCCCAGATGAACACGAGCAGGGCGGCGCCGGCGAGGAGCAGCGCCACCGGCAGCAGGATGTACATCACGCTCACGGCGCCGACTCCCCGGCGGCGGGCGCGCGGAAGGTCCGCGCCCGGTACGAGCTCATGATCACCGTCAGCGAGCTCGCCGGCATCAGCACCGCCGCCACCAGCGGGTTCAGCAGCCCCGCCATGGCGAGCGACACGCCGGCGACGTTGTAGATCAGCGAGATGGCGAGGTTGCGCCTCACGACCCGCATCGTGCGGCGGGCCCCGTCGAGCAGCTCGGCGACGCGCGCCACGCCCGGGCGCATGACGAAGACGTCGGCCGCGGCCAGGGCCGCTTCCGCTCCACCCTGCACCGCGATGCCGACGGTCGCCGCCGCGAGCGCGGCGGCGTCGTTCACCCCGTCGCCGACCATCACGACGGTTCCCTCGGCGGCGCCCGCCACGACGACCCGCAGCTTCTCCTCGGGCGCCACGCCACCACGACACGCGGCGGGGTCGAGCGCGAGGCGGCGGCCCGCGGCGGCGACGACCTGCGGGTGGTCTCCCGAGAGCACGCCCGGCCGCCACCCCAGCGCGCGGACCCGCGCCAGGGCCGGGGCCGCGTCCTCCCGCAACGGGTCGCCGAAGCCCGCCGCCGCGACCACCTCGCCGTCGACGGCGATCAGCACCGGCGTCAGCCACTCCGCCGTGAACGCCTCGACCTCGCGAAGCAGCGCGGACGGAATCGCTCCCACGCGGGAGGCCACGAAAGCCGGAGAGCCCACGACCACGCGGCGGCCCTCGACGCGCCCCTCGATCCCGGCGCCGTGCGTCTCGGTGATCTCGACGGCAGCGGCCGGCGCCGGCTCTCCCAGCGCCGCCACGAAGGCTCGCGCCAGCGGATGGGAGGAGTGGGCCTCGGCCGCCGCGACCAGCGGCTTCACCGACTCGTCGCCGGCCCACCGGACAAGGGTGGCGCGCCCCGCCGTGAGCGTGCCGGTCTTGTCGAGCCACATGCGGCCGGGCCGGGTCAGCTTCTCCAGCACGTCGGCGCCCTTGATGAGGAGACCGCGGCGGGCGGCCTGGCCGATGGCGGCGCTCATCGCGAGCGGCGTCGCCAGCCCGAGAGCGCACGGACAGGTGACGATCAGCACCGCCACGGCGTGATCCACCGCGCGCGCGGGATCGAGCCAGAGCCAGAGGCCGAGCGTCGCGGCGGCGAGCACCAGCACGACGGCGACGAAGTGGCCCGAGATCCGGTCGGCGAGCTGGACGATGGGGGCGCGCCGGCGCGCATGCTCCTCCACCAGCTTCATCAGCCGGCCGACCCGCGTGTCCTCACCCGCGCCCTCCACCCGCATCTCCAGGCGCGAGGCGAGATTGAGCGTGCCCGCGTGGATCCGCTCTCCCGGCCTCACGGTCGCCGGCCGCGATTCGCCGGACAGCAGCGAGACGTCGAGGATCGACCGGCCCGACACGATCACGCCATCGGCGGGGACCAGGTCACCCGCTCGCACCTCCACCAGCACGCCGGGGACGAGCGCCTCGAGCGGCACCTCGCGCGCCTGGCCGCCTTCGATGAGACGCGCGCGACTCGGAGCGAGGGAGGCGATCAGCTCGGCGGCGTCGGCGGCGGCGCGCTGCTGGCGTCGCTGGAGGTAGCGGCCGACGAGCAGCAGGAAGATCAGCGCCGTCACCGAGTCGAAGTACACTTCCCCGCCGCCGCGCGCGGTGTTGACGGCGCCGTGGAGGAACCCCGCCAGCAGACCCAGGCTGATCGGCAGGTCCATGACGAGCGCGCCCGCCCTGAGCCCGGTCCATGCCCCTTTGAAGAACACGCCGCCGCCCCAGACCATGGCCGGCAGCGCCACCAGGAAGCTCGCCCAGCGGAAGAGCGCCGCGAACTCCGGCTCCATGCCGTCGAGCATCCCGCCATAGAGGGCGAAGGCGATGGCCATCACGTTGCCTGCCGCCGCCCCCGCCACGCCGATGCGCGCGAGCATGGCGCGGTCCTCGCGACGGCGGACCGCCTGCGCCTCGAGGCCGCGACAGGGATGGGGCGCATAGCCGAGCGAGTCCAGCCGCCGCGCCACCGCCGAGAGCGTGACGGCGCCAGGATCCCAGACGATGAGCGCCTGGGAGCGTGGCAGGTCCAGTCGCACCTCGACGACGCCGGGCAGGAGGCGCGGCAATCTCTCCACGAGCCAGACGCAGGCGCTGCAGTGGACGCCTTCCAGGTAGAGCTCGGTGCCGAGGAGACCGTCGGCGGTGACGCGACAGGCGCGCGATCGAAAGCCGGCATCGTCCAGCTCGGCATAGGAGCGCCCGCTGGACCGGGCGGGCGCGCCCGCGCGGCCGGCCGACGCGCGCAGCGCGTAGTAGCGCTCCAGCCCGTGCTCGTGGATGACGGCGTGGACGGTGCGGCACCCCGCGCAGCAGAACTGGCGGGTCGCGCTCTCCTCGATCTGCGCCGCCGGCATCGGCAGCCCGCAGTGGGCGCACTCCGGGGCGACCGCTCGGGCTGCGGCGGCGAGGCCGGCGACCTCCGCCGGCTCAGTGAGACCCATGGCCCACCGCGCGGTGCTGGCCCGTATGGGCGGCGGGCGCGTCGACCAGGCGCCCGGCCACCGTGAGCAGCCCGACCAGCATCATGGCCACCGCGCAGGCGACCGGTACCATCACGGGGAGCGTGCCCAGCCAGAACACCGCCATCAGCGCCGCGCCCGAGGCGGCGCCTCCCGTCCCCGCGGCCGTCACCACGAAGGCGTAGAGCCACCCGCATGGCAGGCAGCCCGTCAGCAGCCCGATGGCGAGGGCGCGGATCGCGGGTCGCCGCCCCGCGATGAGCCTGACGCCGTGGCTCACGAGTCCGCGCAGCCACGCCGGCGGTTCGAGACCCGGGACGCGCCGCCCGAGGCTCTCGAGTAGCGCCCTCGTCCCCCAGAGCGCGATCAGGGCGCCGGCGACGGCGGCCGCCGCGCGCTGGACGCCGAGCAGGGCGCCGCCCAGGTCGAGCGCCGCCCCGAACGCGCCGGCGAGGGCGCCCAGCGCGGCGTAGGCGATGAGCCGGCCCGCGCTGTACGCGGCATGGCCGGCCATCGCCTCCCGGCCGCGACGGCGCGCCGGATCGCCGGAATAGAAGGCGACGAATCCTCCGCACATCCCGGCGCAGTGCAGGCTGCCGAGCAGGCTCGCCACGAGGACGCTGACGGCGAGGGCGGTCACGGCACTCGCGCGAGATCTTGAACGAGGGTCCGGGTGAAGACCTCGTCGCCGCGCTCCACCCGCAGGCGGAGCTCCCAGAGCCCCGGGCGGGCGAGCGGAAGCGTCGCGGCGTAGCCTCCGGTCGAGTCGGGGCTGAGCGTCGCCGCGAGGACCTGGCTCGCGCGCGCGCCGTGAAAGGCCTCGACCCCGACGTGAGCGCCCCGGACCGCGTGGCCCGCGCGGTCGTTCACTCGCGCGGCGAGCGTGACCTGGCCCGGCTGCGGCGCGCCGACGAAGGCCACCGTGACGGACCACCCGAGCGCCGCATTGCGCGCCTCCTGGGCCATCGTCTCGTCCCAGTGGAGCGCCTTCTGGTAGTAGTTCGGCTCCACCGCGAACGTCGCATCGCCGGTGGCGACGAGCATGAAGCCGATATTGGCGCCGGCCCCGGCCACCAGGAGGGCGATGATGATCAGCGGCCAGTACCACCCCCTGCCCCCTTCACGCTGACCCTCTCTCCCTGCGGGGGCGAGGGAACCGAAGCGGCGGCGGGGCGCGTCAGCGGCCATGGCGCTCGTCCTCATGGTGCTCCCTGTCGTGGTGCTCGTTGTCGTGATGCTCCTTGGGCCCGAGCAGCCGATACGGGGCCGCCGTGCTGAAGCCCGTGGCGTCGCTGATCAGGAAGCGGACGTCGCGCCGTCCGTCGTCGAAGGCGTCCCGGCGCGCGGTGACGAAGACGGTGGCGGTGGCGGTCTTGCCCGCGCCGACCGCCAGCGGATTGTCCGGCGCGACGAGCCTCAGACCCGCGGCGTCGCCCAGCTCGATCCGGTAGCGCTGGTCACTGCCGCGGCGGTTGACGATCTTGATCCGGATCTGGTTGGACACCTCGCCGGATGGCAGCAGGCTGAATGGGGTGCCGAGCCCGCGGAGGACGGTCACGTCCACCGGCTCGCGCCGGGCCAGGGCCACGCTGAACGCGCCCCAGACCACGACCAGGAGCAGCGGGTAGAGGACGAGCCGCGGCCGCAGCATCCGACGCGGCTGGCCGGCGAGCTCGTCCTTCGAGCTGTAGCGGATGAGGCCGCGCGGCCGCCCGACCCTGTCCATGACCGCGTCGCAGGCGTCGATGCACTGGGTGCAGTGGATGCACTCCATCTGCAGCCCGTCGCGGATGTCGATGCCCGTGGGGCAGGTCGCGACGCAGGCGGAGCAGTCGACGCAGTCGCCCCACGACGCGGGCTGCAGGGGGGCGGTCGCCGCCTTGCGCCGGCGAAAGACGCCGCGCGGCTCGCCCCGGCGTTGGTCGTAGCCGACGATGAGCGAGCGCCGGTCGAGGAGCACCGACTGGAAGCGGCCGTAGGGACAGGCGACGAGGCAGACCTGCTCGCGGAACCAGCCGAAGTCGAGCAGCATCAGCGCCGTGGTGCCGGCCATCACCAGGAAGGCGATCGGGTGCTCGAGCGGCGGGCGGGTGATCCAGTGCCGGAGCGCCTCGACCCCCACGAAGTAGGCCAGGAAAGTGTGGGCCAGGTACATGGACAGGACGAGGAAGACGCCGAGCTTGACCAGTCGCCGGACGCTGAAGGTCCCGCCGGCCGCTCTCAGCTGGGCGCCGCGCCCGCCCTCGATCAGGCGCTCGATCGGCCGGTACAGGAACTCCATGTACACCGTCTGCGGGCAGGCCCAGCCGCACCAGACGCGGCCGTACACCGCGGTCAGCAGGAAGATTCCGAGGAAGATGCCGACCAGGAGGAGCATGAGCAGCATGGTGTCGGTGGGCAGGAAGGTCGCGCCGAAGAGCGTGAACTCCCGGCGCACGATGTTGAGCAGGATGAGCGGCTTGCCGTTCATCCTGAGATACGGGATCAGCGTGAACACGCCGATCAGCGCCCACGCCAGCGTGCGGCGCCGTCGCCAGAAGCGCCCGGGCGAGAGCCTGGGCAGGAGCCAGCGCCGCGTGCCGTCGCGGTTCAGCGTGGGGAGCACGCGCTCGCGGGCCTCGGCGGGAAGCGGCGTCACCGGCGTCATCGCCGCGCCGTCACCTGGACGCCGCCTCGGCTTCGGCTGCCCGCTCGCCCTTGCTGTTCACGCCCTGCGGCGGCTTCGGGTTCGGCGGGTTGGTGCCGGCGAGCGAGAGCACGTAGGCGGCCATGGCGGAGAGCTCCTCCGGCTTGAGCTGGTCCTTCCAGGGCACCATGCCCTTCTCGGGCACGCCCTCGGCGATCGTGTGCAGGATCTCTGTCGGCCGTCCGCCGTGGAGCCAGTAGTCGTCGGTGAGGTTGGGGCCGATGAGACCCTGACCCTGGGGGCCGTGGCAGGCCAGACAGCGGGCGGCGAAGATCTCCTTGGCCGAGGCCATCGCGCGCGCATCCTTCCGGAGGGCGATGATCGCCTCGTCGGTCGCGCCGGCGGGCGCGAGCTTGGCCTGCCGCGCCGTCGCGGCGCGGACATCGGTCTCGTACTGGGCGATGACGGACGGCCCCGGGCCAAGCTCGTAGTACAGCCAGTAGCCGCCCGAGAAAATGATCGTGGCCCAGAAAATCCACACCCACCACCCCGGCAGCGGGTTGTCGAACTCCTCGATCCCGTCGTACTCGTGGGCGAGCAGCCGGTTGCGGTCGTCGCTACTCATGGTTCCGTCTCCTCGGGCGCCGGCCCCGTGCGGCCTCCCCGCTCGTCCTCGAGCGGGAGAAAGCGCGCCCGCTCGAAGGCGGCGCGGTTGCGACGGAGGAACACCGTCACCACCACCGTCGCGAACGCGGCCGACGCGAGGACGAACGCCGCCTCCGCGAACAGATGGAGCCGCATGGCGCTCATGACGTCGGTCAGGCTCATCGTCAGGGTCTCCGTGAGGTGGCGGGCGCCTCGACGCTCGCGGTGGCGGTCGGCGCCTTCTTGATGTCCGCCCCGAGGCGCTGGAGATAGGCGACGAGGGCGACGAGCTGGCTGTTCTCGAGACCCGCCGGACCACCCTGCTGGACGATGTCGCGGGCGATCCCCTGCGCCTGGCTCCGCGCCAGGTCGGCGGCCTTCTGGACCTCGTCCCTGGTGTACGGCACCCCCAGGGTCACCTGGGCCGACACCCCGCGCTGCAGCGAGATCCAGTCGATCGGGTCCTTCAGGAGCCACGGGTAGGCCGGCATGATCGATTGCGGCGTCGTGGACTGCGGGTCCTCCATGTGTCGCACGTGCCAGAGGTGGGGGTACTTGCCTCCCACGCGGTGCAGATCCGGCCCGATGCGGCGCGAGCCCCAGAGGAACGGGTGGTCGTAGACGAACTCGCCTGGTTTGCTGTACTCGCCGTAGCGCACCGTCTCCGCGCGGATCGGCCGGACCATCTGCGAGTGGCAGTTGTTGCATCCCTCGGCGATGTAGATGTCCCGCCCGGCGAGCTCGAGCGGCGTGTACGGCCGCACGGCCGAGATCGTCGGCACGTTGGACCGGATGAGGAACATGGGAACGATCTCGAACAGCGAGGCGCTCACCACCGCCACCGCCACCCAGACCGAGAAGGTCACCGGCATCCCCTCCCAGCGGCGATGCCACGCGGCTCGCAGGAAGCCACCCGACGCGGCCTCGACGGGGAAGGCCGGGGCGAGCGCGGCCGCCTCGTGCACCGGCTCCGCGTACCGCGCCGGCCGCCGGCGCCACGTCATCACGAGATTCAGCCCGCACAGCACCACGCCCGCGATGTAGAGGCTCCCGCCGAGCACGCGCACCCAGTACATCGGGATCAGCCGCACGGTGGTCTCGATGAAGTCGGGGTACGCGAGGCGCCCCGTCTCGTCGAAGGCGCGCCACATCAGGCCCTGGGTGAGACCGGCCGCGTAGATGGCGACGATGTAGAGGAGGATCCCCACCGTGCCGATCCAGAAGTGCGCCTCGGCCGCCTTCCGGCTCCAGAGCTCGGTCTGGAACACCCGCGGCAGGAGCCAGTACACCATGCCGAACACCATGAAGCCGACCCAGCCGAGCGCCCCTCCGTGGACATGGGCGATGGTCCAGTCCGTGTAATGCGAGAGCGCGTTGACGCTCTTCACCGAGAGCAGGGGGCCCTCGAAGGTGGACATGCCGTAGAAGGTGATGGCGACCACGAAGAACTTGAGGACGGGGTCCTCGGTGACCTTGTGCCAGGCGCCGCGGAGGGTGAGGAGGCCGTTGATCATCCCGCCCCAGGACGGCATCCAGAGCATCACCGAGAACAGCATGCCGAGGGTCGAGGCCCACGCCGGCAGCGCCGTGTAGTGCAGGTGGTGCGGGCCCGCCCAGATGTAGATGAAGACGAGCGTCCAGAAGTGCAGGATCGAGAGCCGGTAGGAGAACACCGGCCGCTCGGCCGCCTTGGGCAGGAAGTAGTACATCATCCCGAGGAAGGGCGTGGTGAGGAAGAAGGCGACGGCGTTGTGGCCGTACCACCACTGCATGAACGCGTCCTGGACGCCGGCGTAGATCGGGTAGCTCTTGAGCGGCCCCGCCACGACCACCAGGTTGTTGAAGATGTGCAGCACGGCGATGGCGACGATGGTGGCGATGTAGAACCAGAGCGCCACGTAGAGGTGCCGCTCGCGCCGTCTGATCACCGTCCCGAAGAAGTTCACCGCGAAGACGACCCAGACGAGCGCGATCGCGATGTCGATGGGCCACTCCAGCTCGGCGTACTCCTTGGACTGGCTGAAGCCGAGCGGCAGCGTGAGCGCGGCCGCCACGATGATCGCCTGCCATCCCCAGAAGTGCAGCCGGCTCAGCCGATCGCTCCACATGCGCGCCTTGAGGAGACGCTGCGACGAGTAGTAGACGCCGGTGAAGATCGCGTTGCCGGCGAAGGCGAAGATCACCGCATTGGTGTGGAGCGGACGCAGCCGGCCGAAGCTGAGCCACGGCGTCTGGAAGTTGAACGCCGGGCTGACGAGCTGGAGCGCGATGACCAGCCCCACCAGCGTGCCCACCAGCCCCCACACCATCGTCGCCAGCAAGAACATGCGGACGACGGCGTCGTCGTAGACGAACCGCTCGACTCGTTCGCTCATCCGGCCCCTCCGTCCTTCCGTCGTGTCATGCCTCGCCTCCTCGGCCGCGCCACCGCGCCGCCGTCGCCTCGGCCAGGTCCCTGGCCGTCACCGCCTCCAGCTCCCGGACCAGCACCGCCTGGATCCGCGCCCAGACCGGATGGACCGCGCAGAAGGCATCGCGCGGGCACTCGCCGGCGCGAACCAGGCAGCGGTTCAGATGGATGGGCCCCTCGACGGCTTCGACCATTCGCCGGAGGGTGATGGCGGCCGGGTCCTGGCCCAGCCCCTACACGGGGGAGCCGCGGCGACCCTGACGTTCCGCCTCGAGCTTCTGCTCGAGCATCTCGCCGCGGATGCGCGTCCGGCAGGTCTCGCAGATCAGCTCCTCGGCTTCCTCCGCGCATACGATGCAGCGATGAGGCGCCGGCGCCTCGGTCGCCACCGTCCTGGGCGTCCCGGCCCCGGCCACGGTCGCCGGAACCGTCAGCACCGGGCAGGGCGCGAGCCGCACCACGCTCTCGGCCACGCTGCCGAGGAGCGCGCGGCTCATGCCCGTGCGCCCGTGCGTGCCGAGGACGATGAGGCCGATGCCTTTGTCCCGCGCGTAGCGGATGATCTGATGCGCCACGCGGCCTGACAGCACCGCGTTCTCCACGCGCAACCCTTCGCCGAGCCCTGCCGCGAGACGGGCGAGCGTCTCCGCGGAGCCTGCCGGATCGGTGACGGGTGGCGCCACGTGAACGACATGAAGCCGGACCCCCTGCAGGCGAGCCATCTCTCTCGCCAGGAGCCCTGCCGGCTCCGAGGCCGCCGAGAAGTCCGTCGTGAACAGCACGTCGCCAAGGGCCATGCGCGTTCCTCCACTCTCGCATCAGGTGGAGCAAGAGCGATGCCATGGGCTCGACCCCGGATCACGAATGACTAAGTGCTGAATATGACGCGCCCCGGCATGCGCGGTAGGCGGGAAGCTGTGGGCCAAGCAGTGGGGCATCGGCGCCCGACCGTGGAGATTACACCCCAGCCCTTTGGTCCGGATCATGCGTGATCCCCTTGCCTCCGGAATCATCGCACATCCGGCGCACCGTGCCCGGCGGCCCTCATGCCCAAGTTCGTCTGACCGGCGCGCTCGCGGCGATCTTCGGGCCCGCACACGCCGCACGCGCCGCATGGTAGTGTCCTATGGAAGGGTCGCGGCCCCATGGCGCGCCCGCTGGTCACCTCACGATGAGTACGGAGATCGGCGACCGCTTGCTCGCTGCGTCGGCCACGCTGCCCAGCAGGAAGCGCTCGACGCCGCCGACGCCGCGGGCGCCGAGGACGAGCAGATCGGCGCGCGCCGGTTTGATCGCCTCCAGCAGTTGGGAAAGCGGCGCCCCCGACCGGACCTCGCCGCGCGCGCGCCAGCCGGAGCGCCTGAGCTGCTGCACGGCTCTCTCGACGTTCCCCCGCGCGGCCCGAACGCGCGCCGCCTCGAGCGTCGCCGCCTGGCGTTCGAGCTGGGCGCGGATCGAGGCGGGGAGCAGCCCCATGGAGGGTAGACGCGCGGGCTCCACGACGCGGACCACCGTCGCGCGCCCGCCGGGTGGCGGCGCGAGACGGGCGACGAAGGAGACGGCGCGCAGCGAGCCGGCTGAGCCGTCGACGCCGATCAGCAGCGAGCGAAACCCGCCTCGACCGGCCATGATTCGCCTCTCAGGCTGTTGAAGGAGGCCCATCTGCTTCGTTGGCGCCCTCGGCCGCGCGCTCGACGTCCACGGAGTACGTCTCGCGTGCGGCCACCGGGCGCCGCCTGGCATCTGGACCTTTCGGAGCAGCCTGCAAGGCTCTCAGCGCCCCGCTACGGCTTCCGGCGCTGACCGCGACCCCGGGCGGGGGCTCGCGCCGCCCTCCGCAACGTCTCCTCGCGCTTGACCGCGACGGCCGCGGCCGGCCGATTGGACTTCTTGTTCTTCCCGACGCTCTTTCGAATGCCCACCGGCTTGACCT
>WNGE01000942.1_pt1 | contig 37814 bp, 40 predicted proteins | sample 5400651 | NCBI WGS metagenome assembly WNGE01 (sample SAMN13153370, study PRJNA577476) | soil metagenome | isolation source: 60 cm soil or saprolite under grassland replicate 2 | place: USA:California | collected 2016-06-15
TCCATGCCGTGTCCGCCATCACCGGCCTCGGCTTGTCGGCCCTGGTCCAAGACGCAGGCGACCGCCTCCTCAGCGGCCTGTCGGCGACAGCCTCGCGCGACGTGATCGAGTGTCGCGCGTCGGGTTTGCCCGCGCCACCGTTCGAATGCTGAGCCGAGTGCGTCGTGTGGTGGTCAAGGTCGGGAGCGGGCTCATCACCGTGCCCGGTCAGGGCCCTTCCGGCGCGGTCATCGCCAGGCTGGCCGGGGACCTGGCCGCGCTGGTGAAGGATCGCCGAGAAGTGGCGCTGGTGTCGTCGGGCGCCATCGCCACCGGCATGGCACGCCTCGGGCTTGCCGCCAGGCCGCGCTCCATCCCCGAGAAGCAGGCGGCGGCGGCGGTGGGCCAGTCGACGCTGATGTGGCACTACGAGCAGGCCTTCAAGAAGCACGACATCCAGGTGGGGCAGGTGCTGCTCACGGGCCAGGACATCAGCGACCGCGGGCGCTATCTCAACGCGCGGAACACGCTGCTCGCCTTGCTCGACTTCGGGGTCCTCCCGGTGGTGAACGAGAACGACACGGTCGCGGTGGACGAGATCAAGGTCGGCGACAACGACAACCTCGCCGCCCACGTCGCCCACCTGATCGACGCCGACCTCCTGGTCCTGCTCACGGACGTGGACGGCCTCTACACCGGAGACCCGCGGCGTGATCCGACCGCGCGACGGCTCGCCACGGTGCAAGCCGTCACCGACGATATCCAGCGGCTGGTCTTCGACGCGACGAGCGACGTCTCGGTGGGTGGCATGAGCACCAAGCTGCAGGCCGCTCAGAAGGCCAGCGCGTCGGGGATCCCGATGATCATTGCCCGGGGGAGCGAGCCGGCCGTGCTGCAGCGGCTCCTCAAGGGGGAGATGCTCGGCACCTACTTTCAGCCCCGCGACGATCGCCTCGCGGCGCGGAAGCGCTGGATCGCCTTCGCCGTGCCCCCCCAGGGACGGCTGGTGGTTGACGCGGGGGCGAAGAAGGCCTTAACTGAGAGGGGCAAGAGCCTGCTCCCCTCGGGCTTGGCGGAGGTAGAAGGGGAATTCCCGGCAGGGGCGGTGGTGGCCCTGACCGAGCTCGACGGACCGGAGTTCGCACGCGGGCTGGTCAACTACGACGCCCACGAGCTCAGGAAGATTCGCGGGGCGAAGACCAGGGAGATCGAGAAGGTCCTCGGCTACAAGGGCTTCGACGAGGTCATCCACCGAGATAACCTGGTCGTGTTGTGACCAGATGGTAGGGACAGGAGAGACGGATGGACGTCACGGCACACCTTGAGGCGAAGGCACGGGCAGCCAAGGAGGCGTCGCGGATCCTGGCCCTCGCTCCGACCCGGACCAAGAACGACGCGCTGCATCAGATGGCGCGGTCGCTCGAGGAGAAGGCGGGGACGGTGCTGGATGCCAACCGCGCCGACCTGGAGCGGGCGCGCTCCGCAGGGCTGAATCGCGCCTTCCTCGATCGGCTCGCGCTCACCGACAGCCGGCTCGAGGAGATGGCGAGCGGCCTGCGCCAGGTGGCGGCGCTGCCCGATCCGGTCGGCGAGACGGTGGAGGTCTGGCGCCGGCCGAGCGGACTCGAGATCGCGCGGATCCGTGTCCCCCTGGGGGTGGTCGGCTTCATCTATGAGTCGCGCCCGAACGTGACCGCCGACGCCGCCGGGCTCTGTCTCAAGTCCGGCAACGCGGTCCTGCTGCGCGGCGGCAGCGAGGCGCTCGACTCCAACACGGTGATCGCGCAGATCCTGGCCAAGGCGGCGGAGAAGGCCGGTCTGCCTGCCGAGGCCGTCCAGCACGTGGACACTCCGGATCGCGCGGCCGTCCTGGCCATGCTCACCCTGGACCGGTACCTCGACCTCATCGTGCCGCGTGGAGGCGAGGAATTCGTCCGGCTAGTGGCCGAGCGCTCCACGGTGCCGGTGCTCAAGCACGACAAAGGGCTCTGCCACGTCTACGTGGACGACGGCGCGGACCTGGAGATGGCCGTGGCGGTGGCGCTGAACGCCAAGACCCAGCGGGTCAGCGTCTGCAATGCCATGGAGACCCTGCTCGTTCACGCCGACATCGCGCCCCAATTCCTGCCGGTGGCGGCGGCCCGCTTGCAGGAAGCCGGCGTGGAGCTTCGCGCCGACGAGCGGGCGCGGGCCCTCGTGCCGGCCGCCCGCCCCGCGCACGCGGATGACTGGGACACGGAGTATCTCGATCACATCCTCGCGATCAAGGTGGTCGCGAGCTTCGAGGAGGCCGTCGCCCATATCCGGCGTCACGGCTCGGGTCTCGCGGAGGCCATCGTCACCCGCGATATCCGGCGCGCGCGGCGCTTCACCCAGGAGGTGGACGCGGCGGCGGTGCTGGTGAACGCCTCCACCCGCCTCGTGGACGGCGGGCAGTTCGGCATGGGCGCCGAGATGGGGATCTCGACCTCCAAGCTCCACGCGCGGGGTCCGGTCGGCGTCCGGGAGCTGACGACGACGAAGTTCGTCGTCTGGGGCGACGGGCATATCCGCGAGTGACCGGTCCGTGCCGCGGGTCGGGGTGTTCGGGGGGTCGTTCAACCCGATCCACTTCGGCCACCTGCTCCTCGCCGACGAGATCCGCGAGGCCCTCGACCTGAACCGCATGCTCTTCGTGCCGGCGGCGGAGCCTCCCCACAAGCCCGCCTCGGAGCTGGCGCCCGCTTCCGATCGCTTCCAGATGACGGCCCTCGCCGTCCGTGAGCACCCGCGCTTCGACGTCTCCGACCTCGAGCTCCGGCGTCGCGGGCCCTCCTACACGGTGGAGACGCTGGCGGCCCTGCGAGACCGAGGTGACCTCTACCTGCTGATCGGCTCCGAGACCTTCCTCGACCTCTTGAACTGGAGGGAGCCACGCCAGGTCGCGCGGCTGGCGCGATTGGTGGTCGTCCCGCGCAACAGCACGGGGTTCGACCCGGAGGCGCCGGCCGCCCACAAGGTGCTCAAGGAGCTGGGGCTGCCCGGCTTCCTGCACGTGACGGGAGGGTCCACGGGACCAGATACGACTTCAGGGCAGCCGGCCGGTGAGCCGACGCCGCCGGCGCCGTTGCTGGTCCGCGCAGCGTCCCTGCCCATCTCGGGCTCCGACCTGCGTCGGCGGGCGCGCGAGGGCCGGAGCCTGGCCTACCGGATGCCGGCGCCCGTCGCCGCCTATATCCGCGACCACCGGCTGTACCGCGCCGACGCGTGATGGCGACACCCGCCGCCGAAGCCGTGGTCCGTCTCGCGGCCCACGCGGCGCTCGAGAAGAAGGCCCTCGATCTTGCAGTGCTCGACCTGCAGGGGCTCTCGGGGATCGCGGACTACTTCCTGATCTGTAGCGCGCGGTCCACGACCCAGGCCGACACCGTCGCCGAAGCCGTGCGCGTCACGCTCCGGGCCCAGGGGGTCCGCCCGCGGCACACGGAGGGGAGTGCCGAGAGCGGCTGGCTCCTGCTCGACTACGGTGACGTGGTGGTCCACGTGTTCCTGGAAGCCACGCGCGGGTTCTACGCGCTCGAGCGCCTGTGGGGTGACGCGCCGCTCCTGTCCGTCGAGGGCTGAGGCTCGAGCGTCCGCGGCGCCCGCAGGCTGCTCAAAAAGGTCCAGCTGCGAGGCGGCGCCCGAAGGTCGCACGCGAGGCGTACTCTCTGTACGTTCCACTCGGAGGGGGGCTTCGCCCCCATTCCGAAACCTCCCCCCAGGATTCGTTGCGCCGGCAAAGCCGGCGCTCGAAAGCGGAACACTTCCACATCGGGAGGCGAGCAACGGATGAGGATTCGCGCGGCCCAGCGTTGAATGTTCAGCTTCGAGCGCGGGCTTCGCCCGCGCAACCGATGCCTGGGGGAGGCTTCGGAGGGGGCCGCCGAGGCCCCTCCGATGAAACGAAGCAGATGGGCCCTTTTCGGCAGCCTGCGGGGATTGATTTCGGGTGGTGGTCATGGTAGCCTGCGCGACTAAACGCGGCCGACTCGTGCGGTGCCGAAGGAGGCAGCGATGAAAAAGGAGCGCCTGGCTCACTTCCGGAAGAAGCTGGAGGAGAAGTACCGCCAGCTCGTGGAGGAGGTCGGCAAGAACGTGCTGTACGGCAAGGGTCCCGAGGACGACTCCATCAAGGACCTGGGCGACCAGGCCACGTCGGCGTACAACCGTGAGTTCCTCTTCGAGCTGGGCAATGGCGACCGCCGGCTGCTGAAAGAAGTGGTCTCCGCGCTGCAGAAGATCGACGAGGGCGGCTTCGGCGACTGCGAGCGCTGCGGTGAGGCGATCTCCGAGAAGCGGCTCGAGGCGCTCCCGTTCGCGCGCTACTGCATCGAGTGCCAGCGCACCGTCGAGGAAGAAGAGCGCACCGCCGCCCGGTAGTCTGCAGCACGGGGCGCTCGCTGTGTCGCTTCGGCTCGTGCTGCTCCTGGCTCTGCTGTTCGGCGTGCTCGTCGCCTACTTGACCTCCCTCAACACCACGGGCGTGCGCGTGGCACTCGGTCGGGACTGGACCTACGACCTCCCTCTGATGGCGCTGCTCCTCGGCGCGTTCCTCGTCGGCGCGGCGCTCGCCTTCGTCGTCGGGATGCTGCGGGAGCTGGGCCGCACCTATCATGATTACCAGCGGCTACGGCACGCTCGCCGCGCCGAGACCCTGAACGAGATCTACCAGCGCGGAGTGGCGGCGCAGCTCGCGGGGCGAGCCGACGAAGCGGCCCACGCGTACGAGAACGTGCTGCGCCGCGAGCCGGCGCATGCCGAGGCGCCGATCCGCCTCGGCGAGCTGGCCCGGCAGCGCGGCGACGCGCTCGCCGCGCTGAATCACCACCTGCAGGCGCTGCGCACCGAGGAACGTACCGAGACCTTCCTGACCGTGGCCGATGACTACCGGAGGCTGGGGCGAGCCGACGACGCCATCCGGATGTACCAGCGCGTGCTCGCGCGTGATAGGGATCACCTGACCGCGCTGCGCGGGCTCCGCGATGTGGCCGCGGAGCGCGGAAGCTGGGCGGAGGCGCTGGAAGCGCAGGAGCGGCTGATTCGAATCGTCCCCCGCGAGGATCGGGCGGGCGAGGAGGCGTGGCTGGCCGGGATCCAGTACGAGCTGGGGCGCGCCCTTCTGGACACGGGCGACACGCAGGGCGCCGGGAGTCGGTTCCGGGACGCGCTCCGTGCCCGGCCGGACTTTCTGCCCGCCGCGCTCGTCCTGGGCGACGTTCATCTCAAGGCCGGCGACGCTCGCGAGGCCCTGCGTGTCTGGGAACGCGCGCTCGAGACCCAGCCCGCCCCGCCGCTGCTGTCGCGCATCGAGCAACTCCACCGCGCCGACGGGCGTCCGGCCCGCATGATCTCGCTCTACCAGGATGCCGCGACGCGCCATCCCGAGAACCTCGCGCTCAGCCTCGGTTTGGGACGCGTCTACTTCGAGCTGGCCATGCTCGACGAGGCGGCCGAGCAGTTCCAGAAACTCGAGGTGCGGGCGCCGGAGCTCCCTGCGGTTCACGCGTACCTCGGGGCGATCTTCGAGCGGCATGGGCAGGTCCGCGAAGCGTTCGAGGAGTACCGGCGCGCGCTCCGGTTTCCCGAGGGGTTCCAGTGGCCTCACCGCTGCACGGCGTGCGGGGCGACCCAGCCGTCCTGGTTCGATCGTTGTCTCTCGTGCCGACGCTGGAACACATCCCGACCGTAGCCAATCAGAGACGGCCTCGACGGCCTCCTCCGAGGCCTCCTCCAGGACGCGGTGCGAGCGGCAGGACGTCGCGGGGCTGGGGCCCCGCCGTCCGACGCGAGCATCATGGAGGTGCGCTGGCGGAGCCGGCGCTCGAACACGGGATATGTCGCACCAACTTTTCTCCGAGGGGCGCCTGGCGCCGCCCGCCCCCGCTCCGGCGAGCCGGCGGGTCTGGGTCACCGCCCTGCTGGACCTCGTCTTTCCGCCGTTCTGTCCGGTCTGCGAGCAGCGCCTCGGGGAAGGCCGCCGAGACCCCCTCTGCGGCGGCTGCTGGGAGGCTCTCGAGCGCATCGCCCCGCCGTACTGCCGCGTGTGCGGTCTGCCTTTCTCCCGCTTGCCGTCCAGCGAAGCCGACTCCGCCCGCGGGGTTGACCACCTCTGCGGCCGTTGCCGGCGCCGGCTTCCTCCGTTCGCCTACGCCCGGGCCGCCGTCCGCTACGGGGAGGTCGCGCGCGAGGCCGTACACGCCTTCAAGTTCGGCGGGCGCCGCTCGCTGGCCGCCCCGCTGGGGGACCTTCTCGCCGCGATGGACCCGGCCGGGTTTCCAGTCGGCGCTCCCGCCTTGCTGGCGCCGATCCCGCTCCATCCGCGTCGAGAGCGTGAGCGGGGGTTCAACCAGGCGTTGCTGCTGGCCCGCCGCGTCGGCAGCGCGTGGAAGGTCCCGGTGCGCGCGGACGTGCTGGTGCGGACTCTCGCCACCCGTCCGCAAACCGAGCTCACGGCGGAGGCTCGGCGAGCCAATGTGCGCGGCGCCTTCGCACTGCGCCGGCCAGAGCTAGTGGCGGGTCGACACGTCGTCCTCGTCGACGACGTCTTCACGACGGGCTCGACCGTGACCGCGTGCGCCCGCTGCCTGAAGGAAGGCGGCGCGTCGGCGGTGGGTGTCCTGACCGTGGCGCGCGCCGTCTGATATAATGAGACCTCTGGATCGAATCGGAAGTGCCGATCTTACCTCAACAAACAGGAAAGGAAGCGGCCATGGCAGTACAGGTCGGGGTGAACGGGTTCGGGCGGATCGGTCGCGTGTTCTTTCGCGCCGCGCTGGAGACACCGGAAATCGAGGTAGTGGCGGTCAATGATCTCGCCGACGCCAAGACGCTCGCCCACCTTCTCAAGCACGACTCGGTGCACGGGGCACTGGAGGCGGAGGTGGTGGCGAAGGGCGAAGCGATCTTCGTCAACGGGCGCGAGATCCGCGTCTGCTCGGCCAAGGATCCGGCGACGCTGCCGTGGGGCGAGATGGGTGTGGACATCGTGGTGGAGTCCACCGGAATCTTTCGCGACAAGGCCACGTCGTCGAAGCACCTGCAGGCCGGGGCCAAGAAGGTGGTGATCACGGCGCCGGCCAAGGACCCGGACATCACGGTGGTTCTCGGCGTCAACGAGCAGGAGTACGACCCTGTGAAGCACGCGCTCGTGTCCAACGCCTCGTGCACCACCAACTGTCTCGCGACCGTGGCCAAGGTGCTGCTGGACAACTTCGGCATCAAGCGCGGCTTCGCCTCCACCGTTCACTCCTATACCAATGACCAGCCCATTCACGATTTCCCCCACAAAGACCTGCGGCGGGCCCGAGCGGGCGCCGTCAGCATGATTCCCACCACCACCGGCGCCGCGACGGCGGTGGGCCTGGTGCTCCCCGAGCTCAAGGGCAAGCTGGACGGCATCGCCATCCGCGTGCCGACGGCCAACGTCTCGGTCGTGGACCTCACGGCGGAGCTGGGCAAATCCGCGACGCCGGCCGCCATCAACGACGCGTTCCGCGCGGCGGCGGCGGGACGGCTCAAGGGCATCCTCGACGCCACCGACGAGGAGCTGGTCTCGGTGGACTTCAACGGCGACCCCCACTCTTCGATCGTGGACCTGCCCTCCACGGCCATGGTGGACGGCAACCTGGTGAAAGTGCTCGCCTGGTACGACAACGAGTGGGGATACTCCTGTCGTGTTCGGGACTTGATCCGGTACATGGCCAGGTCCCTCTAGGTCTTGGCCAAGCTCAGCGTCGATCAGATCGACCTCTCGGGGCGGCGTGTCTTCCTCCGAGTGGACTTCAACGTGCCGCTCGAAGACGGTCGCATCACCGACGACACGCGGATCACGGCGGTGCTGCCGACCCTTCAGCACTGCCTCAAGGTGGGCGCCTCGCTGGTGCTCGCCTCCCACCTCGGCCGGCCGAAGGGCAAGCCCGATCCGAGGTACTCTCTGGGTCCGGCGGCGGCGCGTCTCGAGGAAATCCTGGGTCAGCCGGTGCCGCTCGCGCCGGATTGCGTCGGGGCTGAGATCGAGGAGCGGGCGAAGGCGCTCCAGCCGGGCCAGCTGTTGATGCTGGAGAACCTGCGTTTCCACGCCCAGGAGGAGGCCAACGACGAAGGGTTCGCGCGTCAGCTGGCCGCGCTGGCTGACGTCTACGTGAACGATGCTTTCGCCGCCGCGCACCGCGCCCACGCCTCCATCCAAGCCATCACCCGTTACCTCCGGCCCGCGGCGGCGGGACTGTTGATGGCTCGAGAGCTGGCGGCGCTCGGGCGCATCCTCGCCGGCGCGGAGCGCCCGGTGTGGGCCATCCTGGGCGGCGCGAAGGTCTCCGACAAGCTGGCGCTGGTCGAGAGCCTCCTCGCGCGGGTCGACGGCCTGCTGATCGGGGGGGGCATGGCGTTCACCTTCCTCGCCTCCCTCGGGCATGGCATCGGACGCTCCCTGGCGGAGCCCGACCGGATCGACGTGGCGCGGGCCGTCCTGGAGCGGGCGCGGAGCCGCGGCGTGCCGCTGCGGCTGCCGGTGGACGTGGTGGTCGCCGCGGGCGTGGACGACCTCACCGGCCTTCGCACCGTGACCATTCGAGAGGTCCCGGCCGACCTCATGGGGCTCGACATCGGCCCGGCCACCGTCTCGCAGTTCTCGGCATCTCTCAAGGGGGCCAAGACCGTGGTCTGGAACGGGCCAAGGGGGGTCTTCGAGAAGGAGGCCTTCGCGGCCGGCACGCTGGGCGTGGCGAAGGCTGTCAGCGAGTGCGGTGCCTTCTCCGTGGTGGGCGGCGGCGACACGATCGCGGCGATTCACCGGGTGGGGGTGGCGTCCCGGATCGGGTACATCTCGACGGCGGGCGGCGCCTTCCTCGAGTTCCTGGAGGGCCGTGAGCTCCCCGGGGTGGCCGCCCTCGACGACGCCTAGACTCGGCGAATGTCGGAGAACAAAGCTCGTGCGACATGATCGCGGTTCGAGCGCCGGCTTTGCCGGCGCAACGATTCCTGGGGGGAGGCTTCGGAAGGGGGGTGAAGCCCCCCTCCGAGGGTAAATCATGCGGACCCCCCTGGTCGTCGGCAACTGGAAGATGCACGGTGGTTTGGCCGAGGCACGGGCGCTGGCCCAGTCAGTACGGGACGGGCTCAAGCGGCCGCGGGGCGTGGAGGTCGTGGTGTGCCCGCCCTTCACCGCGCTGGCCGCCGTCGCGGAGGTGCTGGGCGGCTCTGCCGTGGGGCTGGGCGCGCAGAACTGCCACTGGGAGCCCCACGGGGCGTTCACCGGCGAGATCTCCCCGACGATGCTGGCCGAGCTGGGGTGCCGTCTCGTGCTGGTCGGGCATTCCGAGCGGCGGCACATTTTCCGCGAGACGGATGACGAGATCAACAAGAAGGTCGCGGCGGTCCTGCGCCATGGGCTCCAGCCGCTCCTGTGCGTGGGTGAGACGGCCGAGGAACGGCGGCAGGGGCTGACGTTCACCGTCGTCGAAGGGCAGCTCCGGGCGGGCTGGGCCGGGCTCTCGCTCGAGGACATGGGGCGGTGCTTGCTCGCCTACGAGCCGGTGTGGGCCATCGGCACGGGCGTCAACGCGACCCCGGCCCAGGCGGCCGAGGTGCACGGCTACCTGCGCGGGCTCGCGTCCGAGCTCGGGTCCAAGGATCTCGCGCAGACCGTTCGAATCCTCTACGGGGGCAGCGTGAAGGCGGACAATGCCGCGGAGGTGACCCAGGAGCCCGACGTCGACGGCGTCCTCGTGGGAGGCGCCAGCCTGCAGGCGCAGAGCTTCATCGCCATCGCCAAGAAATCGGCCGCCAAGGGCGGCGCCCCAAAGGAGTAGCGCCCCATGCTCTTCGCGCTCATCGTCATCATCCATGTCCTCGTGAGCTTCGTCATCATCGCGCTCGTGCTCTTGCAGGCAGGGAAGGGCGCCGACATCGGCTCCGCCTTCGGTGGCGGGGGGAGCCAGGCAGTGTTCGGCTCCATGGGCACCCCCACCGTGCTCGGCAAGCTCACCACCGCGGTGGCCATCGTCTTCATGATGACCTCCTTCACGCTCGCCATGCTCGCTCACAAGCGCAGCGCCTCCATCATGCCGGCCAGCGCGCCCCCTCCCGCGTCCGCTCCGGCGCCGGCGTCTCCGCCGGTCCCGCCGGCCGGAGCGCCGACCCCCGCGCCGGGCCAGAAGTAAAGCATGCACCGAGCGGCGCGCGTGGCGGCCGTCCTGGCGCTGGCCGGGGCCTGCGCGCTCGTCTCCGCCTGCGGCCGCGACGTCGAGGGGAAGGCCGAGGAGCTCGCGATGGGGTCGGAAGCTCCCGCCTACGGCGACACGTTCATCCAGGCCTCGATCGGAGATATCAGCGGTCTCATCCCGAGCCTCACCTCGGATGCGTCGTCTCACGAGATCGGCGGGCTGATCTACGACGGTCTCGTGCGTCAGGACAAGGACTTCAACACCGTCGGCGCCATCGCCGAGTCCTGGACCTTCAGCAAGGATTGCCTCGAGCTCAACTTCAAGCTGCGCCGTGACGTGAAGTGGCATGATGGCCATCCCGTCACCGCCGACGACGTGCTGTTCACGTACAAGAGCATGATCAATCCCAAGACCCCGGCTCCCTTCAAGGAGGGGTACCTCCTGGTGAAGGACGCCGAGGCCCTGGACCCGTACACGGTGCGCGTCACCTACGCGAAGCCCTACGCCCGGGCGCTGGAGACCTGGAGCGACTACGTGCTGCCCAAGCATCTCCTCGAGCGGTACGCGGCGGAGGGCAAGCTCCGGGAGTCGCCGCAGAACCGGCATCCGATCGGCACCGGTGCCTACCGGTTCCAGGAGTGGCGCACGGGAGAGAAGGTCGTGCTCCTGGCCAACCCCGACTACTACGAGGGACGCCCGTACATCGGCCGCCTGGTGTACCGGGTGATCCCGAGCCAGGCGACGATCTTCCTCGAGCTGAAGGCCAAGGGCGTGGATTACGTCCGCACCCTCACCGCGTTCCAGTACGCCCGGCAGACCGACTACCCGGCGTTCCGCAAGGCCTATAACAAGTTCAAGTATCCGTCGGCCTTCTATACCTTCCTCGGCTTCAACCTGAAGGACGCGCGCTTCGCCGATCGCCGGGTCCGCCGCGCCTTCGCGCACGCGATCAACAAGCGCGAGCTGATCGACGGGGTCGTGCTCGGGCTGGCCCGCGAGGCGAACGGGCCGATCCGTCCGGGGACGTGGGCCTACACGGACGAGGTGAAGCGCTACGAGTACGACCCGGAGAAGGCCAAGGCGCTCCTGGCCGAGGCCGGCTGGATGGATCGGGATGGCGACGGCATCGTCGACGACAAGGACGGAAAGCCGTTCGCCTTCACCATCCTCACCAACCAGGGCAACGACGAGCGCAAGAAGCTCGCCGAGATCATCCAGCAGCGACTCAAGGAGGTCGGCGTGAAGGCCGACATCCAGGTCATCGAGTGGGCGGCGTTCATCAAGGAGTACGTGAAGCCGCGACGGTTCGAAGCGATCATCCTCGGGCTGGGGACGGGCACGGACCCCGACCAGTACGCGGTCTGGCACTCGTCCCAGACCGGCCCCGACCAGATGAACCGCACCGGGTACGCCAACCCCGAAGTGGACCACTTGCTGGAGGTCGGACGCACCTCCTGCATCCAGCAGGACCGCGTCAAGTACTACCGCCGGATCCAGGAGATTCTCGCCGAGGACGTCCCCATGCTGTTCCTGTACTTCAAGGACGACGTGCCGGTCGTGGCCTCGCGCTTCCGCGGCGTCAAGGTGGCGCCCGCCGGGATCCTGTACAACTTCAGCGAATGGTATGTGCCACGGCAGCTCCAGAGGTACACGGCCGGCTAGGAAGGGCGCCCCTTCGACTCTCCTCGATGCTCCTGTTCGCGCTCCGCCGGCTCCTCCTCTCCATCCCCCTGCTCGTCGGCATCACCTTCATCTCCTTCCTCGTCATCGGCCTGGCCCCCGGCGGCCCGCTCGATTTCCTCACGCCCGAGGACCCGAACGCCTCGCCGGAGGTCAAGCAGCGGCTGATCCAAGAATTCGGACTCGACCAGCCGGTGCACGTGCAGTACTGGCGCTGGCTGACGCGGGTGGTGCATCTCGACTTCGGCCGCACGTTCCTGCCCGACGGCAAGCCCGTGCTCACCAAGATCGGCGAGCGGCTGCCGATCACGCTCCTGCTGAACGCGGTCGAGATGCTGATCATCCTGGGCCTGGCGGTGCCCATCGGCGTGCTGTCCGCCACGCGGCAGTACTCGCTCTACGACAAGGTCACGACGATCTTCGTCTTCGTCGGCTTCGCGACGCCCGACTTCTGGCTCGCCCTCCTCCTGATGTTCCTGTTCGGGGTGCAGCTCGGATGGCTGCCCATCTCGGGACTGCGCTCGCTCAACTGGGAGTACCTGCCCTTCTGGCAGCAGCAGTGGGACTTCATCGGTCACCTGATCCTGCCGATCGTCGTCGCGACCTTCGGCGGGCTGGCGGGGTTCTCGCGCTACATGCGGCAGAGCATGCTCGAGGTGGTCAGGCAGGACTACGTGCAGACGGCGCGCGCCAAGGGGCTGTCGGAGCGGGCGGTCATCGGCAAGCACGCGCTGCGCAACGCCCTGCTCCCGGTGGTGACCGTCCTCGGGCTGTCGCTGCCCGGGCTCATCGGCGGCAGCGTGATCATCGAATCCATCTTCGCCATCCCCGGCATGGGCCAGCTGATGGTCCAGTCCGTGTTCTCGCGCGATTACCCGGTGGTGATGGGCAACCTCGTGATCGTGGCGTCCCTCACCCTCGTCGCCAACCTCGTCGCCGACATCGCGTACGGGCTGGTGGACCCGCGGATCAGGCTGGGCGGCCGCCGCCGGCGGCGCTAGGATGCTGCCGATCGAGTCGCGCGGCGAGGTCCGCCAGTTCTGGCGCACCTTCTCCCGGAACCAGCTCGCGCTGGCTGCCGGCGTGGTGGTGGGCGTCCTCGTCGTCCTCGCCGTGCTGGCGCCGCTCCTGGCCCCCTGGGATCCCAACAGGCCCGACACGAAGCGGATCCTCGCTCCCCCGTCGAGGAGTCACTGGCTCGGCACCGACCAGCTGGGGCGGGACGTCCTGTCGCGAGTCCTCTACGGCTCGCGCATCTCGCTCGCGGTGGGCTTCGTCTCCGTGGGCATCGCCACCCTCATCGGGCTCGTCCTCGGCTCGGCGGCCGGCTACCAGGGCGGGACGCTGGACAACGTCATCATGCGGCTGGTGGATCTCATGCTGGTCTTCCCGCGGTTCTTCCTGCTCCTCGCCGTCCTGGCGCTGCTCCGGCCGTCGATCTGGACCATCATGGCCATCATCGGGCTGACCGGCTGGATGGGCGTCGCCCGCCTGGTGCGCGCGGAGTTCCTCACGCTCCGGGAGCGGGAGTTCGTGATCTGGTCGGAGTCGATCGGCGCCGGCGCCTTCCGCGTGGTGTTCCGGCACATCCTGCCGAACGCCCTGGCGCCGGTCCTGGTGGCCATGACCCTGGGCATCCCCGCCGCCATCCTGACGGAGTCCGGTCTCTCCTTTCTCGGACTGGGTGTCCAGCCACCCTACGCCACCTGGGGCAATATCCTCAACGACGGCAAGGACGTCCTCGAGATCGCGTGGTGGATGACGCTCTACCCGGGTCTCGCGATCCTGGTCACGGTGCTGTCCTACAACCTCATGGGGGAGGGGATCCGCGACGCGCTCGACCCGCGGCTGCGGCAGACGCGCGGGGGGCGGGTGATGCGCCCGGGCCGCTAGAACACTCGAGCGTACATTGACAATCCGCGCGCGCCCACGGCATACTCAGCGTTTGCCGGGGCCGAAGTGGCGGAATTGGCAGACGCGCACGTTTGAGGGGCGTGTGGGGCAACCCGTGGGGGTTCGAGTCCCCCCTTCGGCACCACTCCTTCCGTCGTGATCCTCCCGCCGTCCGCTCCGGGCGGAGGCGCGCGGGCAGCCGGTCAGCTCCCGCCGGTGCACCGGGTCAAGCCAGACGAGGCCCGATGCCTGTCGGCCGCTCGAGGCGCCGGTATCCGCCCGACCGTCGGGCACGCAGGCGCGCCGACGGCGTTCAAGCAATCGCCGACGGGCGCGAACGAAGCACGGTTGGCCCAATACGGACGCGGGTAGCGTCTCGGTTTCGAACCGAGACACCGAGACACCACCCGGGCGGGCGCGCCCGCGGTTGGCGGCTTGTGAAGGATATGTCATAATGAAGCCGTCGAGGGAGAAAGGACAACAGTGATGGGAGTTTCCCTGCCTCTCCTCGAAGCGCCGCGTCCGACCGACTCACCCAAGCCGCCCTGGCTCAAGGTGCGCGCGCCGGGCGGGCCCAACTTCGTCCGACTCAAGGGCCTCATGCGGCAGTGGAATCTGCATTCGGTCTGCGAGGAGGCCCACTGCCCCAACATGGGGGAGTGCTGGGAGGACCTCACGGCCACCTTCATGATCCTCGGCGACGTGTGCACGCGCAACTGCGGCTACTGCGCGGTGACTCACGGCCGGCCCGTCTGGGAGGACCGCGAGGAGCCCGAGCGCGTCGGCCGCGCGATCAGGGAGCTCGGCCTCGAGTACGTGGTCATCACCTCGGTGAATCGCGACGACCTCGCCGACGGCGGGGCGGCCCACTTCGCGGCGACGGTACGCGCCGTCCGGCGGCACGCGCCGGGATGCCGGGTGGAGCTCCTGATTCCCGACTTTCAGGGCAATGCCGGGGCCCTCCAGACGGTGCTCGAGGCGGGGCCCGACGTCCTCAACCACAACACGGAGACGGTCCCGCGGCTCTACAAGGTGGCGCGCCATGGCGGGCGGTACGAGCGCGCGCTCGAGCTGTTCCGCCGCGCCCGGGCGGGCGCGCCCGGGCTCGTCACCAAGTCCGGGATCATCCTCGGGCTCGGCGAGGAGCGCGCGGAGCTGCTGGCGACGATGCGCGACCTGCGCGGCGTCGACGTGAACCTCCTGACGCTGGGGCAGTACCTGAGGCCGTCGCCCCGGCATCTTCCCATCGCGAGGTACTACCGCCCCGAAGAGTTCGCCGAGCTGGCGGAGCGGGGGCGGGCCATGGGGTTCGCCCACGTCGAAGCGGGGCCGCTCGTGCGCTCCTCGTATCACGCCAAGCGCCAGTCCGAGCGGGTGATGGGCATGGGCGCGGCGCCGGTCGGGTGATGGACTACGTCTCGATCCTCATGGTGTTCGCGGTCTCGGCGCTGGTCGCCGGCGCCTTGCTCGGTATTCCGGCGCTGATCGCGCCCAGGCGGCTCTCGCGCGTCAAGCTCGAGCCGTTCGAGTGCGGCAAGGACCCGGTGGCGCTCCCGGAAGGGCGCTTCGCCATCAAGTTCTCGACCGTCGCCATCTTCTTCATCATCTTCGACATCGAGCTCCTCTTCGTGTGGCCCTGGGCCGTGCTCTACCGGCAGCTCGGGTGGTTCGGCTTCGGAGAGATGCTGGTGTTCCTCGGCGTCCTCATGCTGGGGTTCCTCTATATCTGGCGGAAGAGAGGTCTCGTATGGGAGTAGGCTCGTTCTTCACCGGGAAGCTGGACGAGGCCATCGGCTGGGCGCGGAAGTACTCGATCTTCCAGTACCCGTTCGTGACCGCGTGCTGCGGCATGGAGTACATGGCCACCGCCTGCTCGCACTACGACGTGGACCGGTTCGGCGCGGGGCTCCCGCGGTTCTCGCCGCGTCAGGCCGACGTGCTGTTCGTCGTGGGCACCATCAGCCACAAGATGGCGCCCGTGCTCAAGCGGATCTATGACCAGATGTGCGAGCCCAAGTGGGTGGTGGCCTTCGGCGTCTGCACCTGCACGGGCGGCTTCTACGACAACTACGCGACGGTTCAGGGAATCGACACGATCATCCCCGTCGACGTGTACATCCCTGGCTGCCCGCCCCGCCCCGAGAGCGTCATCGACGGCTTGATGAAGCTCCAGGACAAGATCGCGGCGGGGGCTCAGCGCTTCTAGCGTCGCTCCTCGAGGAGAGAGGCGAATCCCGGTGGACGGACAGGCGATTCTTGCGCGGCTGCGCGCCCGTCTCGGCGGCCGTGTGCTAGAGACCCACGACTTCCGCGGCGATCACACGGCGGTGGTGGCCCGCGAGGCCGTCCTCGACGCTCTCGCCTTCTGCCGGGATGACCCGGAACTCGCGTTCGACCTTCTCGTGGACATCACGGCGGTCGACTATCTCGAGTTCCCCGGGCGCGAGGACGGGCCGCGCTTCGAGGTCGTCTATCATCTCTACGCGACCGCGCACAACCACCGCGTCCGCCTCAAGGTGCGGGTGGAGGAGGACGACGCGCGGGTGCCCACCGCGAGCGGACTCTGGCCCATCGCCGACTGGCTCGAGCGAGAGGTGTGGGACATGTTCGGCGTCCGCTTCGAGGGCCATCCGGATCTGCGGCGCCTCCTCCTCTACGAGGAGTTCGTCGGCCACCCGTTGCGAAAGGACTACCCCATCAATCGGCGCCAGCCGCTCATCGGCCCGAAGGTCTAGTCGCAGGATGGCCGAGCGAACCACCCGCGAGCTGTTCCTGGGCGACGGCGCCGCCGTGGACGGCGGCAGCGAGCACCTGCACGTCAACATGGGACCGGCCCACCCGGCCATGCACGGCATCATCCGCATCTTCGCGGAGTTGGACGGCGAGACCGTCGTCAAGGCCGAGGTGGAGATCGGTTACCTCCACCGCGCCTTCGAGAAGGATTGCGAGGCGGGGCCGTACAACAACGCCATCCCCTACACCGACCGCCTGAACTACGTGTCGCCCCTCATCAACAACTTCGGCTATGCCTCGGCGGTCGAGAAGCTCCTGGGCATCGACATCACGGACCGCTGCAAGTACATCCGGGTGATCATGAGCGAGATCTCCCGGATCTGCGACCACCTGACCTGCGTCGGCGCCAGCGCCATGGAGCTGGGCGCCTTCACCGTCTTCCTCTACATGATCAAGGCGCGCGAGTTCCTGTGGGAGCTGGTGGAAGACGTGACCGGCGCCCGGCTCACCATCTCCTACGGTCGCGTCGGCGGCGTCAAGGCCGACCTGCCGGAGGGGTTCGACGCCAAGGTGCGGAGCGCCTTCGTCGAGGTGCGGCAGGTGCTGCGAGAGGTCCACACGCTCTTGACCGGTAACCGCATCTTCATGGACCGCATGGTGGGCGTGGGCGCACTCTCCCGGGAGGAGACCATCGCGTGGGCCATCACTGGCCCCCTCCTGCGGGCGGCGGGCGTGCCATTCGACGTTCGCCGCGCCCAGCCCTACTGGGCCTACGACCGGGTGGAGTTCGAGATTCCGCTGGGGAACAACGGCGACAACTTCGACCGGTACCTCGTGCGCATGGCCGAGATGGAGCAGTCCATGCGCATCGTCGAGCAAGCGCTCGCGGGGATGCCGGGCGGCGCCATCAACGTCGACCACCAGGGCAAGCCCATCGACCCGGCGGCCTACGTGGACAGGGGCAAGCAAGGCAAGACCGAGGGCCTGCTGCTGGTGCCCATCACGCTGTCGCCCAATCTCCAGGGCCAGGACCGGGGCGCCCAGGGGCGGGTCAACGTCCGGGACAAGCGCGTGGTGCTGCCGCCCAAGGAGGACACCTACGGCTCGATCGAAGGTCTCATGAACCACTTCATGCTGGTCATGGACGGGTACGGGATCCGCCCGCCCGCCGGCGAGGCCTACTTCGCCGTCGAGGGCGCCAACGGCGAGCTCGGGTTCTACGTGGTGTCGGACGGCACCGATCGCCCTTACCGCGTGCGGTGCCGTCCTCCCTGCCTGCCGCCCGTCGCCGCGATCCCGCGCATGATCGAGGGCGAGATGGTGGCCGACGTGATCCCGACCTTTGGCTCGGTGAACATGATCGGGGGCGAGCTGGACCGGTGATCGGAGGGGGGTTCGGAGGTCAGTCAACAGGAGCCTATGGGAGAAGGCGCAGTGCGAAGTGATAGACAGCGTTCGAGCGCCGGCTTTGCCGGCGCAACGATTCCTGGGGGGAGGTTCGGAAGGGGGGCGAAGCCCCCCTCCGAGCTCTGGCCGACGTGATCCCGACCTTTGGCTCGGTGAACATGATCGGCGGCGAGCTCGACCGGTAGGTTAGGTAGCGAGACATGCCCGGCGGCGATCCGAGACATCCGCAGCTCAGTCCCGAGCAGCTCGCCGAGGTGCGACGGCTGCAGTCGCTCTATCCCGACAAACGGGGGGCGCTCTTGCCCGTCCTCCAGCTGGCCCAGGGGACCTTCGGCTACATCTCGCTCGAGGTGGAGGAGTACGTCGCCAAGCTGTTCGACCTCACGCCCGCCCACGTCCACGAGGTCGTGACCTTCTACACCCTGTTCTTCCAGGAGCCCAGGGGACGCCACGTCATCGCGGTCTGCCACAACCTCTCCTGTCACCTGATGGGCGCCAAGACCATCATCGACCACCTGAAGCGGCGGCTCGGCGTCGAGCCGGGCGAGACCACGGCCGACGGCCGGGTGACCCTCCTGTCCGTGGAGTGTCTCTGCGCCTGCGAGCTGGCGCCCATGATGCAGGTCGACGACGGCTACGAGGGGGTCCTCACGCCGGAGAAGGTGGACCGCATCCTCGTGGGGCTCGGGTGATGGCCGAGAGGATCTTCACCCGGAACTTCCACCTGCCGGACTCGCATACGCTCCGCGTCTACCGCGAGACCGGCGGCTACACGGCCATCGCCAAGGCGCTGCGGATGGAGCCCGCCGCCATCACCGAGGAGGTGAAGAAGTCCAACCTCCGCGGGCTCGGCGGCGCCGGCTTTCCCACGGGGACCAAGTGGTCCTTCATCCCCAAGGGGTCGACGGCGCCCAAGTACCTCGTCGTCAACGCCGACGAGGGCGAGCCGGGGACGTTCAAGGACCGCTATCTGCTCGAGCGAGACCCGCACGCGGTCATCGAGGGCATGCTGATCGCCGCCCGCGCCATCGACTCCCGCCAGGGCTTCGTGTACATCCGCGGCGAGTACGTCCAGCCCTGGCGGATCTTCAGCGGCGCCGTCCGGGAAGCGTACAGCGCGGGTCTCCTGGGCAAGAACATCCTGGGGTCAGGCTTCGACTTCGACGTCGTCGTCCACCGAGGGGCCGGCGCCTACATCTGCGGCGAGGAGACCGGCCTCATCTCCTCTCTGGAGGGCAAGAAGGGATGGCCGAAGGTCAAGCCGCCCTTTCCGGCCATCAAGGGGGCCTTCGGCCAGCCGACCATCGTCAACAACGTCGAGACGCTGGCCGCGGTGCCGCACATCATCAATCGCGGCGGGGAGTGGTTCGCCGGCCTCGGGTCGAAGACGCAGGGCGGCACGCGGCTCTACTCGGTCTCGGGCCACGTGGTGACGCCCGGAGTGGTCGAGGCGTCGGTCTCCATCACCCTCCGCTCGCTCATCTACGACGAGTGCGGCGGCATCAGCAACGGCCGGCGGCTGAAGGCGGTCGTGCCGGGCGGAGCCTCCGCGGCCATCCTCACCGCCGACGAGATCGACGTCACCATGGACGTGGACGGCCTCAAGAACGCGGGGACCATGGCCGGCTCGGCCGGCGTCATCGTGATGGACGACACGGTGTCCATCCCCGAGGCGCTGATGGTGGTGGCGCGCTTCTACGCCCACGAGTCGTGCGGGCAGTGCACGCCCTGTCGCGAGTCGACGGGCTGGATCTACAAGATCGCCGGCCGGATCGTGGAGGGCAAGGGACGCAAGGAGGATCTCGACACGATCCTCGACGTCGCCAAGCGCGGGGCCGGCACGACGATCTGCGCCTTCTACGACGGCGCCGTCGGCCCCTACATCAGCTACGTCGAGAAGTTCCGCGACGAGTTCGAGGCCCTCATCCGGAGCGGCGGCGGTGCCTAGGCTCACCATCGACGGGAAGGAGGTCGAGGTCGGCGCGGGGACCAACCTCATCGAGGCGGCGCGGGTGATCGGTATCGAGATCCCGCACTACTGCTACCATCCGGGGCTCAGCATCGCCGGCCAGTGCCGGCTCTGCATGGTGGACATCGAGAAGAACCCGCGGCCCCAGATCAGCTGCAACATGACGGCGACCGACGGCATGGTCGTCCACACCCAGACCGAGCGGGTGCTCGAGACGCGCAAGTCGATCATGGAGTTCCACCTGATCAACCACCCGCTCGACTGCCCGGTGTGCGACCAGGCGGGGGAGTGCTGGCTGCAGATCTACTACATGAAGCATGGCCTCTACGACCCGCGGATGGTCGACGAGAAGGTGCACAAGCCCAAGGCGGTGCCGCTCGGGCCGCACGTCATCCTCGACGCCGAGCGCTGCATCCTCTGCTCGCGCTGCGTGCGGTTCTGCGACGAGATCACGGGGACGGGCGAGCTCGGCATCTTCAACCGGGGCGACCACTCGGAGATCGGGCTCTTCCCGGGCACGACGCTCGAGAACAAGTACTCGGCCAACGTGATCGACATCTGTCCGGTGGGCGCCCTCACCGACCGCGACTTCCGCTTCCAGGTCCGCGTCTGGTACCTGGACACGGCCAAGTCCATCTGCCCGGGCTGCGCGCGCGGGTGCAACATCGAGCTGCACACGAACCGCGCGCGCATCCATCACAACCAGGGCCGCCGCGTGGCGCGCATTAAGCCCCGCTTCAACGCGGACGTGAACCGGTGGTGGATCTGCGACGCCGGCCGCTACGGCTTCGGCGGGATCGACGACGACAGTCGGCTGACCTCCCCCCTCGCGGGGGAGGGCGGGAGCACCACCGTGGAGACCACGTGGGACGAGGCCATCGCGATGCTGGCCCAGGCGCTCGGGCGCTACCGGCCCGAGGAGATCGGGATCCTGCCCTCGCCCCGGATGTCGAACGAGGACCTCTTTCTTCTCAGGCGGCTCGCCGAGCACCTGGGGATCCTCAACCTGGACTTCCGGGTCCCGCCGTCGACGCCGGGCGACGAGGACGACTTTCTCATCCGCGCCGACAAGAACCCGAACTCGCGGGGCGCCCTGCTCTGCGGTCTCACGCCCGGCGGCGCCGGGCTCGACGCCGCGTCCATCGTCGCGGCGGCGGCGGCGCGGCGCCTCAAGCTCCTCTGGGTCTTCCACCATGACCTCTTCCAGTCGGCGTGGGTCCAGGCCGATGTCCAGGCGGCGCTGAGCGGCGCCGCCCTGGTGGTCTTTCAGGGCGCCAATGCCAACGCGACGAGCGCCCGGGCCCGCCTCGTGCTCCCCAGCGCCGCCTGTGCCGAGCGCGAGGGCACCTTCACGAACTTCCAGGGGCGGGTGCAGCGGTTCCGGGCGGCGCTCACCCCGCTCGGCGAGGCGCTGCCCGACTGGCAGATCCTGGCGCGACTGGGACGCGCCGTCGGCGCGCGGGATCAGCTCTACCTGGCCGGGCGGGCCGAGCAGGTCTTCAACGCGCTCGCGGCCTCGGTGGCTCCGTTCTCGGGCATGACGTACCGGGGCCTCGGCGATACGGGGCAGATGGTCAAGTCATGAGCGGCGTCGCCGGCGACCTGCTCGCCCGGTTCGGCCCCGTCGCCTTCGTGATGTTCGTGGTGCTGAACCTGGGCGGGCTCCTCGGCTGGGTCGAGCGCAAGCAGTCGGCGATCATGCAGGACCGCATCGGGGCAAACCGCGCATCCATCTACGGCATCCGCATCCTCGGGCTGCTCCATCCGGTGGCCGACGCGATCAAGATGCTGACCAAGGAGGACTTCATGCCGGCCCATGCGGACCGGCTGCTCTTCCAGCTCGCCCCCTTCGTCTCGGTGTTCTTCGCGCTCGCCGCCTTCGCCTCGATCCCCTTCGGGGACACGCTCCGCATCGGCGGGCGCGAGATCGAGCTGCAGGCGGTGACGCTGAACGTCGGCATCCTCTACGTGCTGGCCATGCTGTCGATGGGCGTGTACGGGCTGATGATGGCGGGCTGGGCCTCGGCCAACAACTATGCCCTGCTGGGCGGGCAACGGGCGGCGGCCCTGATGATCTCGGCGGAGGTGGCGATCGGCGCCTCCATCATGGGCGTGGTGATGGTCTACGGCTCGCTCAACATGCAGGACATCGCCCGGGGCCAGGGCCAGCCGCTCCTGCCGCATCTGTTCGGCAACTGGGTTCCTGCGTGGGGCATCCTGACCCAGCCTCTCGCCTTCGTGCTGTTCCTCACGGCGGGCATCGCCGCCACCAAGCGCATCCCCTTCGACACCCCGGAGGGCGAGTCGGAGATCATCGGGTACTTCGTCGAGTACAGCGGGATGAAGTTCGGCGTATTCCTCATGTCCGACCTCCTCGAGACCGTGGTGGTCGCCGGCATGAGCACGGCGCTCTTCCTGGGCGGCTGGCAGATCCCCTATCTGGAGCGCGCCGGCTTCGTGTTCCCGTGGGGCGCCACCGTCGGCCTGCCGCACCTCCTCGTCACCCTGCTCCAGGTTGGCGCGTTCCTCCTCAAGGTCCTGGTGATGATCTGGCTCCTGATGCTCATCCGCTGGACGCTGCCGCGCTTTCGCTACGATCAAGCCATGCGGCTGGGATGGCTGGGGCTCTTCCCGCTCTCGATCCTCAACATCGTGCTCACGGGGCTCGCGCTCCTGGCGGTGGGGTCCTGAGGCATGGAATCCCGGCCCGTGCCCGTCGACCGTCCCGTGGAGTCCGGGCACTCCAACCGACTCTCGCTCCGCCAGCGCTTCTATCTTCTGGAGGTGCTGGTCGGCCTCGGCGTCACCGCGCACCACTTCTTCGCCAACATGTGGCGGCACACGCTCCACACGGTCTTCCGGGTGAAGAGCGCCCGCGGCGCCGTGACCATCCAGTATCCGGACGAGCGCCGGCCCTACGCGCCGCGCCTGCGCAGCCTCCACCGGCTGGTCCGTCGGGAGGACGGCTCCCCGCGCTGCGTGGCCTGCATGATGTGCGAGACGGTCTGCCCCGCCCACTGCATCTACATCATCGCCGCCGAGCACCCCAATCCGGAGATCGAGAAGGTGCCCGAGCGCTTCGACATCGACCTCGGCAAGTGCGTGTTCTGCGGCTACTGCGTCGAGGCGTGCCCGGAGGACGCCATCCGGATGGACACCGGGATCCTGGAGTTCTCCTCGTATAGCCGGGCCGGGATGATCTACACGAAGGAGGCGCTCCTCGCGCTCGAGCCGGCGCGCCCGGACGGCACGCCCACCTCTCCCGTGCCCATCCCGCCCGACATGAGGCCCTCGTGAGCGTGGTCGCCTTCGTGATCCTGGCCGTGCTGGTGATGGGCTCGGCGGCGGGGCTTCTCCTCAGGCGGAACCCCATCCATGGCGCGCTCTTCCTGGTGGTGAACCTGGGGAGCGTGGCCGGGCTCTTCCTCACGCTGCGGGCGGAGTTCCTGGCCGCCGCCCAGGTCATCGTGTACGCGGGAGCCATCGCCGTGCTCTTCGTCTTCGCCATCATGGTCCTGATCCCGGGCAAGGAGGAGACGGGGCCCGACCCGCTCCGCGGCCAACGGTGGATGGCGGTGCCGCTGGTGGGCGTGTTCCTCGTCCTGGTGGCGCTGGTCTTGCGGTCCGCGGTGCTGCGGGGGTCCGGACCGGACGTCGCCGTACCGGGCGGCGTGCAGGCGGTGGGGAGGCTCCTGTTCACCGACTATCTGTTCCCGTTCGAGGTCACCTCCGTGCTCCTGCTCGTGGCGATCGTCGGCGTGATAGCGCTGGCGAAGCGGAAGGTGGAGAGTGAGTAGACGCCTTGTCGGAGAAGACTTCGTGAGACGTGGGGGACGTTGTTCGAGCACCGGCTTTGCCGGCGCAGGCTCCGGATTGCTCGCCTCGGACGCACGGGGCCCAGCCCGTGGCCGTCCTGCGGCTCGCCGTGCGTCCTGGGGGGAGGTTCGGAAGGGGGGCGGAGCCCCCCTCCGAGTGTCCTAGAATGGTGCCGGAGTCCTGGTACGTGGCGCTGTCGGCGGTGCTGTTCAGCATGGGCGTGCTGGGCGTGCTGATCCGCCGCAACCCACTCGTCATCTTCATGTCCATCGAGCTGATGCTCAACGCGGCCAATCTCGCGCTCGTGGCCCTTGGACAGCGCCACGGCACGGCCGAGGGGCAGGCCCTTGTGTTCTTCGTGATGTGTGTGGCCGCCGCCGAGGTGGCCGTGGGGCTCGCGATCATCGTGTCGATCTTCCGCGTCCGCCGCCGCCTCTCCGTCGACGAGCTGAACCTGATGCGGTGGTAGTGCGAGCCGCAGCCGAGGGCGAGGCGAGCGTGAGATGGTTCGGCAAGAGTGCGAGGCGCAGCCGCAGGCGAGGCGAGCGTGAGATGGTTCGGCAAGAGTGCGAGGCGCAGCCGCAGGCGAGGCGAGCGTGAGATGGTTCGGCAGGATGAAGTAGGCCAGGAGAGAAGAGGAGGAGGGACCTGATGGCCCAGACGAAGACCGCGGCGCCGGCGACCCGGCTCGATGCCGAGCTGGCGCGGCGGCTGCTCACGCAGATGTCACTGATTCGGCGCTTCGAGGAGAAGGCGGCCGAGATGTACGCCCTCGGCAAGATCGGAGGCTTTCTCCATCTCTACATCGGGCAGGAGGCGGTGGCGGTCGGCGCCATGTCCACCATCCGCCCCGACGACTACGCGATCTCTTCCTACCGCGAGCACGGCCATTGCCTCGCCAAGGGGAGCGATCCGCGGCGGGTGATGGCCGAGCTGTTCGGCCGCCGGGACGGGCTCAGCAAGGGCAAGGGCGGCTCCATGCACCTGTTCGACAAGAGCGTCAACTTCCTGGGCGGTCACGCCATCGTGGGCGCGCACCTGCCGCTGGCGACGGGCGCGGCCTTCGCCATCAAGTACCAGGGCGGCGACCAGGTGGTGCTCTGCTTCTTCGGCGACGGCGCGGTGCCCGAGGGCGAGTTCCACGAGTCCCTCAACCTGGCGGCGCTCTGGAAGCTGCCGGTGATCTTCATCTGCGAGAACAACCGCTACGCCATGGGCACGGCGATCCACCGCGCGCTGGCCCAGACGGAGATCTGGCGCTTCGCCGAGACCTACGGGATCCGCGGCGAGGCCGTGGACGGGATGGACGTGCTGGCCGTGCGCGACTGCGTGGGGCGGGCCGTGGAGCGGGCGCGCCGGGAGGGGGTGCCGGCGTTCGTGGAGGCGCGCACCTACCGCTTCCGCGGCCACTCCATGCGGGACCCGGCCGGGGCCGTGTATCGTACGCGCGAGGAGGTGGAGCGTGAAAAGCAGCGGGACCCCATCGCGCTCTTCACCGAGCGCTGCGCCCGGGACGGGGTGCTGGCCGAGGCCGACCTGAGGATCATCGAGAAGTCCGTCAACGAGCTGGTCGAGGAGGCCGTCGCCTTCGCCGACGCCTCCCCGGAGCCGCCGGCGGAGTGGCTCCTGACCGACGTGTACAAGGACTAGTCGGCGTGGCCGTCATCACCTACCGCGAAGCGCTCAACATGGCCCTGCGCGAGGAGATGCGCCGCGACCCGCGCGTCCTCGTCATCGGGGAAGAGGTGGGGCTGTACGAGGGCGCCTACAAGGTGACCCAGGGGCTCCTCAAGGAGTTCGGCGACAAGCGCATCGTCGATACGCCGATCTGCGAGTCGGGGTTCACGGGTGTCGGGATCGGGGCCGCCATGCTCGGCCTCCGGCCGGTCATCGAGATGATGACCTTCAACTTCTCCATCCTGGCCCTCGACCAGATCGTCAACTCGGCGGCGAAGATGTGCTACATGTCGGGCGGGCAGTACAACATCCCGATCGTGGTCCGGGGCCCCGGGGGCCCGGCCGCCCAGCTCGCCGCCCAGCATTCGCAGAGCATGGAGGTCTACTTCTACCACGTGCCGGGGCTCAAGGTCGTGCGGCCGTCGACGCCGGCCGACGCCAAGGGCCTTCTCAAGTCGGCCATCCGGGACGACAACCCGGTCATCTTCATCGAGGCCGAGACGCTCTACGCGGTGAAGGGTGAGGTGCCGGAGGACCCCGAGTTCACCATCCCGCTGGGCCAGGCGGTGGTCCGGCGCGAGGGCACGAATGTCACCGTGATCGCGTACATGGGCATGATGTATCGCGCCCTCGAGGTGGCCGAGGAGCTCGAGAAGGACGGCATCTCCGTGGAGATCGTCGACCCGCGGACGCTCCGGCCGATGGACACCGAGACCATCGTCGGCTCCGTGAGGAAGACTCACCGGGCGGTGGTCATCGAGGCGGGGGCGGGGTTCGCGGGCATGGGCTCCGAGATCGCGTCGGAGATCACGGAGGAAGCCTTCGACGACCTCGACGCCCCCGAGGAGCGGGTGACCGGGGAGAACGCCCCCATGCCCTATGCGCGCAACCTCGAGCTGCTCAAGACGCCCTCCAAGGCCAAGATCGCGGCCGCCATCCGGAAGGTCTGCTACGCATGATCACCAGGGTCGTGATGCCCAAGCTGTCGGAGGCGATGGAGACCGGGAAGGTCATCCAGTGGTTGAAGAAGGAAGGCGAGCCGGTCAAGGGGGGCGACGTCATCGCCGAGATCGAGACCGACAAGGCCAACGTGGAGATCGAGGCCTTCGGTTCGGGCGTGCTCCGGAAGATTCTCGTCGGGCCGGGCGGGCAGGTTCCCGTGGGCGAGATGATCGCGGTCATCGCCGACCCGGCGGAGGACATCTCCGGGGTGGCGAGCGCGCCCAGCCCGCCAAAGCCTGCGGCCTCCCCGGCGCCAGCACCATCCGCTACGGCCGCCGCCATCCCCGCCATGGAGACCTACCAGTCGGCTCCCGCCACGACCCGGGTGGTCCCGCTCACCGGAGCGGTGGCGCCCGCGGGCGGCGCGGCGCCGGCCGCGCCCCCGCCCGCGGGTGCAACCGCCGCCACGGCGCGCCCGGCCTTCGTGATACCGCCGCGTCCAGGCGCCGAATACAACGACGTGGCCCTCTCGCCGATGCGCGCGGCCATCGCCAAGCGCATGCCGCTTTCCAAGGCGCCCGTGCCGCACTTCTACGTCACCACCGAGGTGGCCATGGATCGCGCATGGGCCCTGCGCGCGGACCTCAACGCGCTGGAGGGGCAGCCGAAGGTGTCGGTGAACGACCTGATCATCAAGGCCTGCGCGCTGGCGCTGCTCAGGAACCCCGGCGTCAACGCCTCCTTCCAGGGAGCGGCGATCCGCGTGCACCACCGGGCCCACATCGGCATCGCCGTCTCGCTGGACCAGGGGCTGATCACGCCCGTGCTGCGGGACTGTGACGTCAAGCCCCTCGGCCAGATCGCCGTCGAGTCGCGCGACCTGGCGGAGCGCGCCCGCGGCGGCAGGCTCCGCGCCCAGGAGATGACCGGCGCCACCTTCTCCATCTCCAACCTGGGGATGTTCGACGTGGACGAGTTCTCGGCGATCATCAATCCGCCGGAGGGCGCCATCCTGGCCGTGGGCTCGGTGGTCGAGAAGCCCGTGGTGGAGGACGGCGAGGTCCGGGTCGGCCGCCGGATGAAGCTCACCGTCTCCTGCGACCACCGCGTGATGGACGGCGCCATGGGGGCGCGCTTCCTTCAGGACGTCAAGCGCTTGCTGCAGGAGCCCCTTCGGCTGCTGGTATGACGGGCCCGCAGAGATTCGACGTCGTCGTCGTCGGCACCGGACCCGGCGGGTACGTGGCGGCCATCCGTTGCGCCCAGCTCGGCCTCACCGTCGCGGCAGTGGAGGACGACCGGCCGGGCGGAGTTTGCCTCAACTGGGGCTGCATCCCGACCAAGGCCCTGCTGCGCAACGCGGAGATCGTCGGGCTCTTCCAGCGCGCCCAGGAGTTCGGCGTCAGCGTGACGGACTGGCGAGCCGACTATCCGCAGGCCATCCAGCGCTCGCGCCGGGTGGCCGACCGCATGGCCAAGGGTGTCGAGTTCCTCTTCCGCAAGAACAAGATCACGTTCTTCCCGGGGACCGGATCGCTCGCGCAGCGAGGCACGATTCACGTGACGGGCAAGGACGGCGCCCAGGTGCTCGAGGCCAAGGCCATCATCCTCGCCACCGGCTCCGAGCCCAAGTCGCTCCCGGAGGTTGCCATCGACGAGACGCGGGTCGTCTCCTCCAACGGCGCCGTGAGGAACGAGGCCAAGCCCGGCTCCCTGATCATCATCGGCGCCGGCGCCGTGGGGATGGAGTTCGCCGACGTGTTCGCCGCCTACGGTGTCCAGGTGACCGTGCTCGAGGCGCTGCCCCGCGTGCTCCCCCTCGAGGACGAGGAGGCATCGGCGCAGGTCGCCCGGGTCTTCAGCCGGCGCGGGATGACCGTACGGACCGGGGTCAAGGTGCGGGCGGTGAAGCCGGATGCGGAGGGCGTCTCCGTCGAGGTCGAGGCCGAAGGCAAGACGGACAAGCTTCGCGCCGATCAGGTGCTCATGGCCGTGGGCCGCGCCGCCCGGACCAGGGGACTGGGGCTCGAGGGCCTGGGCGTCGCGATGGAGCGCGGCTTCGTCAAGGTGTCGCCGACCATGGAGACCTCGGTCCAGGGCATCTACGCCATCGGCGACATGGCCGGCAACCAGCTCCTCGCCCACAAGGCCATGGCCGAGGGCGTGGTGGCGGCCGAGGCGATCGCGGGCCGCGTTCCACGCCCGGTGGACTACGGGAACGTCCCGTCCTGCACCTACTGCCGCCCTCAGGTGGCCTCCATCGGGCTCAGCGAAGCCAGGGCCCGCGTGGGTGGGCGCGAGATCACGGTCGGCCGCTTCCCCTTCACGGCCAACGGCAAGGCAGTGGCGCTCGGGGAGACGGAGGGGTTCCTCAAGGTAGTGGGCGACAAGACCACCGGCGAGATCTTGGGGGTGCACATCGTGGGCCCGGAGGCGACCGAGCTGATCCACGAGTTCGCCGTGGGGCGGACCCTCGAGGCAACGCTCGAGGAGCTGATCCATACCATCCATGCCCACCCGACCCTCTCCGAGGCCGCGCTCGAAGCCACGCTCGCGGCCCTGGGCCAGGCGATCCACATGTAATCGTGGATACGGCCTCAGTGACCGCCGGGCAGCAGGGGAAGGTGGACGAACATGAAGAAGCCGTTGGCGGTGAGGAGGGCCCCGCCGGCGGCGAGGAGCAGGCTGAAGCCGAAGACGGAGCGCGAGCGGGCGAGGATTGAGACCGAGGCCATCACGATGGCGATCTGGAGCAGCGCCTCCGCGAAGAGGAAGTACGGGTCCTTGGCCTGCCACACGTCCCGCTCGTGCTCGAGCTTCTTGGCGTCCTTCTCGATGTCCTTCTTCTCGGCGTTGTAGCGCTTCTCCTCTTCCTCGAACTTCTTCATGAGCGCTTCGACCTTCTCGCGCGCCGCCGGCTTCATGGCGTCCCCCCGCTCGATCAGGTCCGCCTCCAGCCTGAGCTTCTGGCCCCGGTACTGGTGCTCGCGGATCACCTTGGCCTGGTAGAAGGCCCACTGGTCCGAGGACTTCTGCTGGGCCAGCAGCATCTCCTTCATCGCGTGGTTGCCGCCCAGGGCGGCGATGGCCAGCAGCACCGCGAACACGGCCGTGACCAGCGCCACCCGCCGGCCGAACCGGTCCTCGGCGTGTTCGCGAAGCTCCTCGGGATTGGGGAGCTCGACCTCGGCCATTACCCGGCGCCGCGCCAGCTGACTTCACGGCACGTCGTTCCTCGCGCCGTCGGCGCGCCCCCGCGACCGACGGTCGGGCCCGCAGCGCGGCGGGAAGAAAGCTGGCGCGGCGTGATCGTTACCCCTTCGCGCCTCACTCGGAGGATCCCGCTCGGTGCATCTCCTCCTTCATGGCGGCCCGCCCGGCCTCGAAGGCCGAGGCCAGCCGCTGGGTCTGCTCCTCGAAATACTCGCGCCCCTTGTCGAACAGGTCGCCGGCGCGCCCTTGCGTCTCGCCGGCCTTTTCCTGCGCCCTCTTCAAGAGCTCGTTCCCGCGCTCCGCCAGAAGCTCGCGCGTCTCGCGTCCGGTCTTGGGCGCGAGTAGCAGCGCCGCCGCGGCGCCCGCGATGCTGCCGAGAAAGAACCAGCCCAGATAACCCGCGGCATCACTTCCACGCTCGTCCGACATGGCTTCTCCTCCTAGCCGGCACCTTCACGAGGCCCATCTGCGGAGGGACGGCGCCCTCGGCCGCACGCTCGACGTACAGAGGCTACGCCTGGCGTGCGGCCCTCGGGGGCCGCCTCGCACCTGGGTCCTTCGAGGAGCCGGCAAGCTTTCGCACCCTCCTTAGGGGTGCTTGTCCCTGAGCCGTCTGATGAAGACATCGACCCCTTTCTTGACTCCGGCGGCGGCGCCGGCCAGCTGCCCGACCCGCGTGAGGCCTCCGAGGGCGCCGACCAGCCGCGCCACCTTCACCGACACCTCCTCGAGCCGCCTCACCACCACGCTGATCCGATCCAGTTCCTGGTTCGCGCGGTGCGAGAGGGCGCGAAGCTCTCCGGTCAACGCCTCGATCTGGCTCGCCATGGGGCGGATCTCCCGCTCGAGTAGATGGAGCACGCTCTCAGCCCGGACGGCGGTCTTCTTGAGTGCCAGCAGCGTCGAGACCAGCACCCCGGTGAGCACCACGATGCAGACCACGATCACGGCCCGCTCGAGGGGCGTCATAGGGTTCGAAGTATGGCAGAGCGCTCCGTGGGAAGTCAACCGCGGGGCGTGAAAAACCACGCGCATTCATTGACTTTCCCGGCCAGGGGCCGCTATACTCCGACGAGCGTCAGACCGTCCATCGGATCGTCGAAGGAGAGCCGTCGCCCATGTCCCTCGAGAACCGCTTCCAGGAACTCCACCGCCGGAACCAGGCGGCCGAGCTGGCCGGAGGGGCGGAGCGCGTCGCCCGGCAGCACGGTGCCGGCAAGAAGACCGCGCGGGAGCGCCTGGAGCTCCTTCTCGACAAGGGCACCTTCGCGGAGGTCGACCGGTTCGTCGTCCATCAGAGCCGCGATTTCGGCATGGACGAGCAGAGGATTCCCGGCGATGGCGTCGTCACGGGCTCCGGGCGCATCCACGGGCGGCCGGTGTTCGTCTTCGCCCAGGACTTCACGGTGTTCGGCGGCTCCCTCTCGGAGGCCTACGCGCGGAAGATCTGCAAGATCATGGACCTGGCCATGAAAACGGGCGTGCCCGTCATCGGGCTGAACGATTCGGGCGGCGCCCGGATCCAGGAAGGCGTCGTGTCGCTGGCCGGCTACGCCGACATCTTCCTGCGCAACACGCTCGCGTCGGGGGTGATCCCCCAGATCTCGGCCATCATGGGGCCGTGCGCGGGCGGCGCCGTCTACTCGCCCGCCATCACCGATTTCGTCTTCATGGTGAAGCAGTCGTCGTACATGTTCGTCACGGGCCCCGACGTCATCAAGGCGGTCACCCACGAGGAAGTGTCCTTCGAGGAGCTGGGCGGGGCGGCGACCCATGTGGGCAAGTCGGGCGTCGCGCACTTCGCGGCCGAGAGCGAGGAGGAGTGCCTGGCGCTCATCCGCGAGCTCCTGACCTTCCTGCCCCAGAACAACGCCGAGGACCCCCCCATCCGCGTCGCGCTCGACCCCGCTGACCGGGCGGACGAGGAGTTGCAGACCGTGGTCCCCGACCAGCCGAACAAGCCGTACGACATCCGGGACATCGTGCGCGCCGTGCTGGACGACCGGTACTTCTTCGAGGTTCAGGCGGAGAACGCCCCGAACATCCTGATCGGCTTCGGCCGGCTCAACGGGCGGCCGGTGGGCGTCGTCGCCAACCAGCCCGCCCACCTGGCGGGGTGTCTGGACATCAGCGCCTCTCTCAAGGGGGCGCGCTTCGTCCGCTTCTGCGACTGCTTCAACATCCCCCTCGTCACCTTCGAGGACGTGCCGGGCTTCCTCCCGGGCACGGCCCAGGAGTTCGGGGGCATCATCAAGCACGGCGCCAAGCTCCTCTTCGCCTTCTGCGAGGCCACGGTGCCCAAGCTCACCGTGATCACGCGCAAGGCCTACGGGGGCGCCTACTGCGTCATGTCCTCCAAGCACATCCGCGGCGACGTCAACTTCGCCTACCCGACCGCCGAGATCGCCGTGATGGGGCCGGAGGGCGCCGTGAACATTCTCTACCGGCGTGACATGGAAGCGGCCGCCGACAAAGATGTGCTCCGGGAGACGCTGACGCGCGAGTACCGCGAGAAGTTCGCCAACCCCTACGCGGCCGCCGAGCGCGGGTACGTCGACGAGGTCATCGAGCCCAGGGACACCCGGAAGAAGCTCATCCAGGCACTGGAGGTGCTCCAGACCAAGCGCGATCAGAACCCGCCGAAGAAGCACGGGAACATCCCCTTGTGACGCCGCCCGACCTGACTCCCGAAGAGCGACGGCGCATCGAGGAGGCCCGCCGCCGCTGGGAGGCGGAGAGCCTCCGGCCGGCGCTCGAGAAGTCACCCGAGCGGCCCGCGCTCTTCGCCACGTCGACGGGGGCGCCGGTCGACCGGCTCTACACGCCCGCCGACATCGCCGCGCTCGACTACCTCCGCGATCTGGGGTTCCCGGGTGAGTTCCCGTACACGCGAGGCGTCCAGCCCACGGTCCACCGCGGACGGCTGTGGACCATGCGCCAGTACGCCGGCTTCGGCTCGGCGGTCGAGACGAACAAGCGCTTCCGCTATCTGCTGGCGCAGGGCCAGAGCGGGCTCAGCGTCGCCTTCGACCTGCCGACCCAGATGGGCTACGACGCCGACCACGAGATGGCGCGGAGCGAGGCGGGCAAGGTCGGGGTCTCCATCTCGAGCGCCCTGGACATGCAAGAGCTGCTGGAGGGAATCCCGCTCGACCGCGTGTCCACCTCCATGACCATCAACGCCACGGCCGCGATCCTCCTCTGCCTCTACATCGCCGTGGCCGAGCGCAAAGGCGTGGCGTCCTCGCGGCTGTCGGGCACCGTCCAGAACGACATCCTGAAGGAGTACATCGCGCGCGGGACCTACGTGTTCCCGCCCGGGCCGTCCATGCGGCTCGTCACCGACACGTTCGCCTTCTGCCGGGAGCGGGTGCCGCGCTGGAACACCATCTCCATCTCCGGCTACCACGTCCGTGAAGCGGGCTGCACGGCGGTGCAGGAGGTGGCCTTCACCCTCAGTAACGGCATCGCCTATGTCAGCGCCGCCCGCGAGGCCGGGCTCCGGGTGGACGACTTCGCGCCCCAGCTCTCCTTCTTCTTCAACGCCCACAACAACCTCCTCGAGGAAGTGGCGAAGTTCCGCGCGGCGCGCCGGCTCTGGGCCCGGATCATGCGGGACCGCTTCGGCGCCAGGGACCCGCGCTCCTCGATGCTGAGGTTCCACGCCCAGACGGCGGGCAGCACGCTGACCGCCCAGCAACCGGAGAACAACGTGGTCCGGGTGGCCCTCCAGGCCCTGGCGGCGGTGCTGGGTGGCTGTCAGTCGCTGCACACCAACTCCATGGACGAGGCGCTCGCGCTCCCGACCGAGGCGGCCGTGCGGGTTGCGCTCCGCACCCAGCAGATCCTGGCCCACGAGTCCGGGGTGGCAGACACCATCGACCCGCTGGGGGGCTCCTACTCGGTGGAGCGGCTGACTCGCCAGATCGAGGAGGAGGCGGAGACCTATATTGCCAAGATCGACGGACTCGGCGGCTCCGTCCACGCCATCGCCTTCATGCAGCGCGAGATCCAGGAGGCCGCCTACCGCTACCAGCTCGAGATGGAGTCCAAGACGCGCGTCGTGGTGGGGGTCAACGAGTTCGTCAACGACGAGCCGGATGCGCGCGACCTGTTCCAGCTCGACGCGCGTCTGGCGGAGGCGCTGACGGAGCGCCTGGCACGGCTGAGGCGGACACGGGACCCCGGTGCCGTCGAGCGGGCCCTCGAGGCCGTGGATCGCGCGGCGCGAGGCCGCGACAACCTGCTCCCGCCCATCCTGGACGCGGTGCGCGCGCACGCCACGCTGGGTGAGATCTGTGACACCTTACGCCGGGTATTCGGTGTCCATCAACCGTCCGTGGTCTTTTGAATGGGGGGGAGTGATCGGCGGTGGGGACGGGGTGCGGTGGCGCTCGCGCTCGTGTGGCTGGTCTCGTGGACGGGGTCGGCATGGGCGGGCGTCGCCGATCAGGTCGGCGCCACCTTCGGGCTCATGCTTCAGGATGTCGTCGGTGCCTTTCCCGCCGTGGAGGGGCTCGTGGTCGCCGTGGATGGGGAGCAACTCTACATCGACCTCGCGCAGAAGGACGGGGTGCAGCCCGGCCAGGAGTTCACCATCTTCCGCAAGGGCGACGTCTTCCGCCATCCCGCCACCGGCCAGCCCATGGGCCACTTCGAGGACATCCTCGGGTATGCGCAGGTCAAGCGCGTGCAGCCCGGGTTCTCCGAGGCGCTTTATGTGGCGATCCCGGGGCAGGCGCAGGCCCAGCCCGAGGACGGCGTCCGCATCACCCGGGGCCGGATCCGCGTCGCGGTGGCGCCGCCGACCGATCTGACCAAGACCAACGCCGACCTGCGGCGCGTGCCGTTCATGATCGCCCATGCGCTGGCCGAGACGAAGCGCTTCCAGTGCCCGGATCCGGCGGCGGTGCAGGAGCTGCTGGGGACCCAGAAGACGCGCAGCGAGGAGCTGCTCGTGCGGCCGGAGAGGGCGGTGGCCGTCGCCAAGACGCTGGAGGTCGTCGGGTGGCTCGTACCCGTCCTGCTCGAGCGGCGCGGCGTGACCTACCTCGACGTGACCTGGGTCTCCGGAATCACGGGCAGGGCGCTCTTCTCCCGGCGGCTGGCGCTCACCAGAGCGGAGAGCGCCGCCGAGCAGCGCTTCCCGTGGGAGCCCGTCCCCGAGGATTGAACTCGGCGGGGGGCTTTGCCCCTCTTCCGAAACCTCGCCCCGGGAACCGGTGCGCGCGAGCTTTTCCTCCGGAACCGCATGAGCGCTTGGCCCCAACCCAACTCGCTCGCCGGCCGGGAGAATCTGCTATGCTGTGCCGGATCATGAATCGGATCGCCCGATGAAAGGCAAGCGCGCCGTCCATCTGATGGTGGGTCTCTCCGCGATGGGGATCCTGTCCTCGGGGTGTGTGAGCTTGCGGGAGCTGGCTGGTTTGCCGATCCAGAACGATCCCAGTGTCACGATCCGTGCGACCGAACCCAGGTGGCTGCTCATCAGGAACCCCCGATTCGGGGATGTGGCGAGCGAGCCCGAATACGTCTGGGTGGAAGAGGACAAGGTCCCCTTCACGATGAAGACGCTCGTCTTCGGCAAGAACAGCATCATCGCCCCCCCGGAGGTCGTGGCCAAGTACGGGTCGCCGCCGGGAGGCGGACGCATCAGCCCGCGGCAGGGGGGCCCCTACAAGGTGGAGAACCTCGCCCCCATCGTGCCGACGCCGCGCGGGCCGGTCGCGGCGCTGCCGGCCTCGACGCGGTCCGATGGCGGCGGCGCCCAGGCCGCGGCGCTCCCCCGCGGCTACGTCGTCTACGTGGACACCACGAGGTTCGTCATCGACCTCGCGAGCAACGACGGGGTCCGGCCGGGCAGCGTCGTGAGCGTGCGCCGCGACAAGATCGCCATCGTGCATCCGATCACGGGCGAGCTACTGGGCGAGCTGGACGAAGAGGTGGCGACCGGAAAGGTCAGCGAGGTCCGCGACAAGTTCTCGGTCGTCGAGATCGAGAATCTCCCCTCCGGAGCGCAGGTCAAGGTGAAAGACCGCGTCGTCGTCCGTTGACCCGCCGCCGCGCGCTCCCGCCGTGAAAGCCCCGACGCCGCTCGAGGCTCTGCTGAAGGACCGGGTCGCTCTCGCCGTCGGACCCGAGCTCAAGGCCGTCGAGGATGCGATCGCCGGCGAGATCGACTCTCCGGTGGCGCTGATCCACGAGATGGGCGAGTTCATCGCGGGGGCGGGTGGCAAGCGCCTCCGCCCCATCCTGCTCCTCATGGCGGCGCGGCTGGCGGGGTACCGTGGCCCGCGCGCGGTCCGGATGGGTTGCGTCGTCGAGCTCCTGCACACCGCCACCCTGATCCACGACGATGTCGTGGACCAGGCTCCGCTCCGCCGGGGCCGTTCCTCGGCGAATGCGCGCTGGGGGGACGATGCGTCGATCCTCGTGGGCGATCACCTGTACTCGAAGTCCTTCGCCCTCATGGTCCAGGACGGCGACGCCCGCGTGCTCGAGACCCTGGCGCGCGCCACCGTGTCCATGACGGAAGCCGAGGTCTTCCAGCTCGAGCGGAAGCGCAGCGGCACGACCGGCGAGGCCGACTATCTCCGGATCATCACCCAGAAGACCGCGTCGTTCATGTCCGCCTGCTGCCGCATCGGGGCCTTGCTCGGCCGGTGTGAGGGGGGGCAGGTCGAGGGCCTCACCCGCTACGGGCTCGATATCGGCATCGCGTTCCAGATCAGCGACGACTCGCTCGACTTCGTCGCCGACCAGGCGCGCCTGGGCAAGGCCATCGGGGCGGACCTCAAGGAAGGCAAGCGCACGCTGCCGCTGATCACGACGCTGGGCCGGGCGGCACCGCACGAGCGCGAGCGCATCCAGGCGCTGCTCAGGAGCCACGCGCTGGACCCGGACGAGGTCGAGGAGATCCGGCGCCTCGTGGTGAAGTACGAGGGCACCGACTACGCGCTCGAGCGGGCCCACGAGTACGCTCAGGCCGCCAAGCAAGCGCTGCGCCCGTTCGAGGACTCCGAGGACAAGGAGACGCTGGCGCTGATCGCGGACTTCGTCGTGGACCGCGATTGCTAGGAAGGGGTTTCCGGAACGGCGCCGATCATCACGCTGACCACGGATTTCGGCCTGCGTGATCCCTTCGTCGGGATCATGAAGGGCGTGATTCTCGGCATCTGCCCCGAGGCGCGGCTCGTGGACCTGACTCACGAGGTCGCGCCCCACGACGTCCTGGAGGGGGCGCTGTTCCTGGAGTCGGCCTGGCGTTTCTTTCCGTCGGGCTCGATCCATCTGGCCGTCATCGACCCGGGAGTGGGGAGCCGGCGGAAGGCCCTCGGGCTCCGGGCGGGCGGTCACTGTTTCGTCGGCCCCGACAACGGGCTCTTCACCTTCGGGCTGGCCGCCGATGGGTGGTCCGCCGTCTCCATCGAGGCGCCGGCCTATCGTTTACCGGAGGTGAGCCGGACCTTTCACGGCCGCGACATCTTCGCCCCGGCGGCCGCTCATCTGGCCTCGGGCGTGCCCCTGGAGCGCCTGGGCCCCATCATCGTGGACCCGGTGCGGCTCGCGCTCCCGCACTTCCGGAGAGAAGGTGACGAGGTCGTGGGCGAGGTGATCGGCAGCGACCGCTTCGGCAATCTGCTCACTTCGGTCACCGTCGACGGACTGGGAGAGCTCGCGGCCCAGGGCGCCATCGCGGTCGAACTGGCAGGCCGCGAACTCGGGACCGTGGCCAGCAGCTACCAGGAAGGTCCGATGGGCATCCCCACCCCCATCATCGGCTCCGGTGGTCGGCTCGAGATCTTCGTCAGAAACGGGAGCGCTCGGGCGATCCTGGGAATCGGTCCCGGCACCCCGGTGAAGGTCAGGCGAGCGTGACCGGTTCGGAGCGGCCCTCGGCGACCTCCAAGGGAAGACAGGATCGACCGCCCTGGAGATAGCTGAAGTAAACTAGCGCTCTGGCTTGGCAGAGTCCTTCGGCGATTTGGCGGAGTCCTTCGACGATTTGGCGGAATCCTTCGGCGATTTGGCGGAGTCCTTCGGCCCGCTGGAGGTCCCCGAAGATGCGCCGGAAGAGGAACTCGACGGGGGGGAGGATGCGGGAGAGGACGATGAGTCCGAGGCCGCGCCAGACTTCGCCTCGGATCCGGCCGAGGATTTCTCGCCGGACTCGCTGCTCAGGGCTTTCTTTCGGGCCTCGGACGGGTAGTCGGTCACATGCCAGCCCCCACCCTTCAGGATGAACGGGGTGGCAGCGAGGAGCCGGTGAACCGGACCACCGCACTGGTCGCAGGTGCTCAGCGCGGGCTCCGAGATGCGCT
>WNGE01001736.1_pt1 | contig 37780 bp, 37 predicted proteins | sample 5400651 | NCBI WGS metagenome assembly WNGE01 (sample SAMN13153370, study PRJNA577476) | soil metagenome | isolation source: 60 cm soil or saprolite under grassland replicate 2 | place: USA:California | collected 2016-06-15
GTCCTGACAGAATCCAGCCGACGGATCTCCAAATAGCGAGGTCGCTAACACGAGCCCCGCTGCCTCGTCTCCGGCGGCCCCTGCCTCAACCCGGGACAGCCCTTGACACCAGCCCAAACTTCTTAACTTGATGACCTTGGTGTAAAGCCCCTCAACGCTATACCAACTCGAACCTGGTGGATGCGAGTCGGGAGCGGTGCGCACCCGTGGGCGGGGACGTCGGCGGTGAACTTCCGGGAGTCGTGAAGCCGGGGACCAGGAGGCTCTGCGGCGTTGTACCTGCCGAGGATGGCATCCGTGCAGGTCGCCGGCCCTGTTGGCCTCCAGGCTCGACCCTGGCCTGATCGAGGGCGTCGCCCATACGCGATCGTCAGAGATGACTACGCGATGATGCCGCCTCATGCTGCTGCGACTGGCGTACCTGGGCATCACGAACGCGTTCGCGTTGCTGCGACTGCTGCCTGGCGGCGACCGGGACAAGGACATCGAGATCCTCTCGTTGCGTCACCAGCTCACGGTGTTGCAGCGCCAACTCGACGGGCAGCGGGTCCGGTTCGAGCGGGTCGATCGGGCGTGGCTGGCCGCGCTGTTGCACCCGTTGCCGAGGCCGACCCTACGGCGTGTGCACAGAGCTGGTTGTACTTGGTCCACAGCTCCTGGGCGGAGGCGTACCGCAGCGGCCCGCAGATGTGGTTCTTCGCTGCGCGAAACAGCGGTCCGTGGGCGTAGCGGGTGGCATGCAGGTACCGCCGGATCAGCGCCACGAGGGCGGGGTCGTCGAACAGGATGGTGCGGGAGCGGCCGCCTTTGCCGTGCACGGTGACGTGTTCGTCGTCGGGGGTCAGCGTCAGGTCCTCCACGTGCACGCCGAGGGCCTCGCTGGCGCGTACCCCGGTGCGGGCAATGAGAGTGAACAAGACCCGGTCGCGGAGGCTGCGCTTCGGGATGACCGCGAGGATCTTCTCGACGCGGACCGGGTCGACGCCGCGGGGCGGTGCCTCGGGCACCTTGACCCGGTCCAGCAGTGCGATCGGGTTGGCCTCGGTGAGGCCGTGGCGGTGGCACCAGCGCAGGAACGCGGCGACGGCGGCCTGCTTGCGCGCCCGGGTGGCCGGGCGCGGTGCTCGATCGCGCTGAAGTAGTTCCGTAGCGCCTTGACGTCGACCTGGTCGACGTCGCCGGCGTGGTGAGCGGCGAACTCGGCCAGGTCACCGCGGTACCCGCGCACGGTGTGCGGGGAGCGACCGGCGACCCGCAGGTCGGCGAGGAAGTCGCGGATCGGAGCAGCCAATGGGTGCTCGGCGGCCGGGCCGATGTGGGTACGGCTCACCGGACTCAGCCTGTCTCACCGGTTGCTTCCACCGATGGCTGTAGCTCGATGTCGACGTGCTCGGCGCTGAGCGAAGCCCAATCTCGCGAGCCGTCCGTCGTTCAGAACGTCGGGGTGAGCCAGCTTACGCCGGATCCGCTCGGTTAGTGCTTGCTCGATCAACAGGTGCGCGTGCAGCACGGCCTCGGTGAGGCTGTGCCAGTCTTCGTTGACGATCGCCTCTGCGCGCTTGGCCAGCTCGACGCTCAGACCATCAGGCCATGGACGGAGGACGTTCGCCGCGCCGATCCGACGGGTTCTGTCGGCGGCGCCTCGAATGTCTCGCCTGGAGTCTCACCGGTCGTCACCGTACTTCCCCCTGTTCCTGTGATAACGGCGGATTCAAGATGCCGGAGGCGGCGGCATTTCTGTGGGTTGGCGCGCCGACCGGGGCCGTTTTCCTGTGACAACGGCTCTTATCACAGGAAGCGGTCTGGGGCCAGGGGCGCCGCCCGGGCCCAACCGCTTCCGTCCCGCGATTAGTCCTGGTCAGGTACCTCGCCGTGAAGGTCGTAGGGCTCGGCGGCGTTCCACATCGAGACGAACTGCTCATAGAAGTACTCGAACCACGACTCGTCACGGGTGCGCTCCACCTGGAAGGTGGGACGCAGATAGTGGTCGCCGTGGAACGACCCGAGCCGCATCTGAATCTTGCCGGTGTCGAGTCCGGGGTCATAGGCGTACAGCGTGTACGGGGCGAGGTAGTCGATCAGCCGGACCTCCAGGCGAGGTCCGGCCTGGGCAAGCCGCCGAAGGATAGCCAGGTTGGTGCTCAGGTGTTCCTCCTGCTCGTGCCGGCCCAGTCCGTCGGGTCCGGCGCGCAGTACGGACATGTCCATCGCCGCGCCGTCCGGTTTGATCAAAAGGATTCGGACGTTACGGCCGTTGGTGATGGCGTGTTGTAGAGCTGGCTGCAGATAGGGCACATGCATCGACAGAGTGGTGCCCATCAGCCAGACCTGCTCCTTGACGTCCTTGATCCAGCGCGCGATCTCGTCGACCTTGTCCGTCTCGACGAAGAACTTGTGAGCGGCGACAGGACCCAGCTCGCGGTCGGCATAACTACGTGCCCGACCCCCGGGCTGAGCCGCGGCGATCCGGTCCAGCGCTTCGAGCCAGGGGCGTACGTCAGCTTCCTCCCGCACCTTCATCGCGGCGAGGAAGTTGCGGAGCAACTGCACGCTGGGCGGCCGCTTACCCGCGAGAGCGTCTCCCAGCGTGCTCTTGGCCATCGGCCGACCGTTCCCCACACCCCAGCTTTCCAGTTCACGCAACGGGATCCTGCCGTCGGCATGGTGCAGCTTCCGCATGCATTTGGCCAGGTCGGCAGGCGTTGCGGCCGCGGCAAGCTCATCGGCCGTCGGCGGTCCACTCTTCTCGATGCTCTCTTCGCGCTCGTCGGTCATGAGGCTCAAGCTAGCCACCGACTGGCCGCCGGACGCTGTCCGCCGGACGGGCTCCCGTCACGCTCGGACAGCCGGACAACATCGGACAACACCCTGTCCGGCTCCGGACGCATAGCTGAGGGATTACCCCCGTCCGGGTGCTCCGGACTGGCCTCCTGTCCCCCAACCCGAGGGCAGGAAGGAGTTAACGGTGTTCAACCCAAACGAGGTACTGCGGCTCGTCGTGTCGCTGCTGGGTCACTGCGGCGTCGCGATGCTGCCGCCACCGGTGAGCTGGTTGGTGTACATAACGGTAGCTCTGCGGCTGGTGACTGCGCTGATCCAGATGTCGTGGATCCTTAGCCGGCTCGCCCGCCATCTGCGGCGGCTGCGTCGGCGTCGCGTGCGCCGCCGGATCGTCAACGCCCGTCGCCACCGCATACTTGCCGTCATGTCTTTCTCGGAGTACGACGTCGACCAGTGGGCCGAGGCCATCGCGAACCTGCACGCCAGCACCGGCCACGACCCGGGCGACGAGCGCCGTGCCTACGCGGTGGCCAACCTGTGGTCCGGGTACGGCTACCAGGACGCCCCGACCGAGGTGATCCGCATGCTCGTCAACGCCATCGAGATCGGCTACATGGCCGCCCTCAACGACGTCCGCGATGGTGACCTGGACGACGAGATCCGGATGTGGCGGCCGGACCTGGCCGAGCAGTAGTTCCCGGTTCACCCGCCGCCGGCGGGGTACGCGCGCAGCAGGTCGGCCAGCCGGTCGGCCTGCGGCGTGAGCTGGACAGTCACGCCGAACTCGTCGCCCTCGGCCGTGCGCCGGCCACGGTCCGGTGATCTCGCCGGGCCGGGCGTGGCCGCGCTTGCCCCGGCCGTCTACATAGGACACCCCGCTGTGGCGTTATCGAGGTGACCGTAACCCGGTCGGGCAGGTACCCCGTCCGGGTCCGGGCGTACTGCTGGCATGGCGTCACCCGGGCCATCCATCGCAACAGCGAGCCAGGAAGCGGATGGCTCTCCAAGTTCCCCGGATTCCAGGTATGGATGACAGGGCTGGCTACGTTCGGGTTCGCCGCGGTAGCGGTCCTGATCATCACTGCATTCTGGCCAGACCTGCTTGCGTAGGTCATCGAGCGAAGCGCGCCCAACCGGAGATCAACTGCTAAGCGTTGTTTTGGGCTGGAAGCGACAACCGCCGACCCTCCATCCGAGCATCGGACGCTTGGCAAGTGATCGTCGGCCACGGTCCACAAGGTCGGAGAAGCACATGTGGTCGCACTCGTCCGGCGTCGCGTCCAGCAGGTACCCGCCGTTGCGGGCCTGTACCGCGCGCTCAGTCCGTCCAGTTCCCGGCGCAGCCGATGGGCGTACCTCCGCAGGTTCGCCACGAAGGATGCCGGCGGGTTCGTATCCCAAATCGCTTCCGTCAGAGACGCCTGGCTGATGGTCCGCCCGGGATTCAGGACGAGCATCACGAACAGCGTCCGCGAACGCGAAGCCGAAATCGTAATCGTGGTGCTCGGAGCTCTGACGACAACGGAGCCCAAGAGCCCATACGTTCACGTCATTGCGCGTCTCCCCGTGTGATCGCGCGACGGCGGTGCCCGGCCGGTGAGAGGTTCACCGCGGTGCGGTGGCGAGCCGGTAGTCGCTCCTACGGTCAGCAGAACCGCCCCCGAAACTATCCGGCTCGCCATACCCGTGGCCGATCGGTTTCCATCCGCCGGCCAGGGCCGAGTCGCCCGAAGCCGGCGGACAGGACTACCGTATTGACCCGGCTCACGGAAGCTCTATCGATCATGAACCGAGCCGCGGCCGGCCGGAGCGAGGCACGACGTGGGGGCGCCATGCGATTCGAGGTTCTCGGCCCGTTGCGTGTGTTCGACCAGGGCCACCCGATCCGGATCGGCGGTCCTCGCGAACAGAAGATCCTGGCCACCCTCCTGGTCAACGTGGGCATGCCGGTACCGGAGGAGCGGCTCGCAGCGGCGGTCTGGGGCGAGGACCGGCCGGCCACGGTACGGGCCCAGCTGCAGAACGGGATCGCGCTGTTGCGCCGGATGCTGCGGGCCGGTCCGGGCGGTGCCGTCGCGATCGTCCGGTCCGGCTCCGGTTTCGCCCTGGAACTGACCGGCGGTGAACTCGACAGCGTCGAGTTCGACCGGCTGGTGGCCGACGCAGCACGGGACACCGAGCCGGCCCGGGCGGTCGAGCTGTACCGGATGGCGCTGAGCCTCTGGCGCGGGCCGGCGCTCGATGGCATCCGTGACGGGCCGGTACTGCGCGGCGAGGCGCAGAGCCTCGACGAGCGCCACCTGGCATGCCTGGAGTCGCGAATGCAGCTCGACCTCGCGCTGGGTCGGCACGGGGAGCTGGTCGCCGAGCTGGCCCAGCTGACCGACGAGTACCCGGCGCGGGAGCGGCTTCTGGAGATGCGGCTGCTCGCGCTGTACCGGACCGGCCGGCGACAGGAGGCCCTCACCGTCTTCGCTGAGGTGCGCGCACGGTTCGTCGAGGAGACCGGCCTGGACCCGGGCCCGGAGCTGGAGCGACTGTACCGCGCCATCCTGCGAGCCGACCCGGAGCTGGACCGCCTGGCGCCCGGTCCCGCCGGGTCGCCCGATCCGGCGGCCCCGCGGCAGCTGCCGCTGAACGCACCCGGATTCGTCGGGCGCTCCGCCGAGTTGGCCCAGCTCGACGGGCTGCTGAACCGGCGCACCGACGGTACCCCGATCATCGTGATCAGCGGACCGGCCGGCACCGGGAAGACCTCGCTGGCGGTACGCTGGGCGCACCGGGTGGCGCACCGGTTCCCCGACGGTCAGCTGTACGTGAACCTGCGTGGCTTCGACCCCAGCGGGCACGTCATGGGACCGGCCGAGGCACTGCGCAACTTTCTCGACGGTCTCGGCGTGGCACCGCGACGTATCCCGCCGGACCTGACCGCGCAGGCAAACCTGTACCGCAGCCTGCTCGCCGGCAAGCGGGTGCTCGTCGTGCTGGACAATGCCCGGGCCGCCGAGCAGGTCCGGCCGCTGCTGCCGGGGAGCCCGACCGCGCTGGTCGTGGTGACCAGCCGCGACCGGCTGACCCCGATGGTCGCCACGGACGCCGCCCAGCCGCTGTCCCTTGACCTGTTCTCCGCCGAGGAGTCCCGGAACCTGCTCGCCGGCCGGCTCGGGACCGACCGGGTCACCGCCGAGCGGGGCGCCGTCGACACGATCGTCCAGTGCTGTGCCCGGTTGCCGCTCGCGCTGGTGATCGTGGCGGCCCGGGCCCAGCAGCCGGGCGTTCTGCTGACCACGGTCGCGACCGAGTTGGCCACCGCGCACCCGTTGGACGTCCTCGACGCCGGTGACCCGATGAGCCAGGTGCGATCGGTGCTCTCCTGGTCGAACGCCGCGCTCAGTGCGCCCGCAGCCCGAGTATTCCGGCTACTCGGCCTGCACCCCGGCCCGGACGTCTCCCTCGCCGCGACGGCCAGCCTGGTCGGCCAGCCCCCGTCCGAGGTCGGTCCGCTGCTCATCGACCTGACCCGGATGAACCTGCTGAGCGAATCCGCGCCCGGCCGATACACCTTCCATGACCTGCTGCGCGCGTACGCCACCGAACTGGCGCGGCTCGATCCGGAACCCGATCGGCGGGCCGCGCTGCGCCGGTTGTTCGACCACTACAGCCACACCGCCCACGCCGCCGACCGCCTTCTGGACGTGCAGCGGGACCCGATCCCGGTTCCCCTCGTCCCCACCGCCGCGGGCACCCATCCCGAGCCCGTGGCCGACAGCGAGCAGGCCATGAGCTGGATGCAGACCGAGCACCGCGTGCTGCTCGCCGCGCTGGAGCAGGCCGCGGACGCTGGCTTCGATGCCCAGGCGTGGCAGCTGGCCTGGACGTTGCTCACGTTCCTGAACCGGAAAGGGCACTGGCACGACCTCGCGTCCAGCGGGGAGGTTGCGGTGCGGGTCGCGGACCGACTCGGGGTACCGGCCGCACGGGCGTCCGCCCACCGGCAGATTGGCTTGTCCAGTAGCCAGGTCGGCCGGTACGCCGACGCCCACGACCACCTCCACCGGGCGCTGGCGATCTCCCTCGATGCCGGAGACGCGGTCGGGCAGGCCATCGCCCACCGGTTCCTCGCCATCCTGTCCTGGCGCAAAGGTGAGCTGCCGAACGCGCGCACCCACGCCCAGCGCGCCCTCACGCTGTACCAGGCGGCCGGGCACCGCCGCGGTGAGGCCTTCTCGGAGAACGCGGTCGGCTGGTATCACGCCCTGCTCGGTGAGTATCCCCAGGCGCTGGCGCATTGCACCCGGGCCCTCGGCATCCTTCAGGAGCTGGGCTACCGCCAGGGCGAGTGCGCCACCTGGGACAGCCTCGGCTACGTGTACTCCCACCTCGGCGACCTGCCCGAGGCCGCCCGCTGCTACCAGCGCTCCCTGGAGCTGTACCGCGACCTCGGGGATCTCTACCGGCAGGCGGAGGTGCTCACCCACCTGGGCGATACTCTGCACGCGGCGGCCGATGTCACCGCGGCCCGGGAGACCTGGCAGCAGGCCCTGGCAATCCTCACCGACCTCGACCACCCGGAGGCGGACCTAGTCCGGGCCAAGCTCCGCCAAGTTGTCGAGGTCTGACCCCGGCCCGCTAGGGGTAACAGATCGCCAGGAAAGCCCAGCAGCTGCGCTAACTTCCTCTCGCACCTTGAACCCGTTCGGAAACCCGGTTTGGCTACGCCGCCTGCCGATACTCGTTGATCAGCCCGTGCATCACCTTCCTGCGCCGTACCGGGACCGCGCTCAGGCGGTCTCGGTGTGCAACCTAATCAGCAACGTGTCCAGGTCCGGGTCATCACCGGTGCTGGCCGCGACCTCGTTGATCGCGGCCAGCCGCGCGTCGCCGATCGCCCGGCGGGTGCTGGGCAGCCGGCGCGGCTTGTCCACCTTCGCTGCGGGGTTATCCGATTCGCGGATCCACCCGTCGGCCACCGCACGCCGGTACAAGCAGCGCAGCGCGGCGACCAGATGCTCAGCCGCCAGCCGGCCGCCCCGGGCGTTGCGGCGCGCGACCACGTTGGACTGCACCTGCGTGCGCAGCTGCTCGATCTCCGACGGGACCGGCTCGTCGATCCTCCGATCGCCCCACGCGTCCACGACCCGCTTCCAATACGAGCCGTACACCCGCCGGGTGCCCGGCGACACCGCGGCCGACACCACCGGCACGTACTCGGCGAACGTCGGCGCGGACGGGCGGGCTGGTGCGATATCCAGCAGGTCGGCNNNAGATCCCCATCCGCTCCAGCATCAGCCGAGCCGCCGCCAGCTCCGGCCGGTCAGGAAGAGTCTGCGTCACGCCGCCTCACCCCCCACGGCAGCCGCGTGGACGTCGGCCAGAAGCTGGTCGAGCACCGCGAAGCAGTGCCCCACCAGCACACCCGCTGCCGGGTCGGCGGCCAACAACAGCCGATCTCCCGCCTTCAGGCTGCACCAACGCCGCACCGCAGCAGGCAGCAACAGGTACCCCCGGTCGTCGACGCGGTGCACCCCATCGGCCGCTGGGGCGACCACGATGGTCCCGCCGCGCTCGCGGATGCTGACCCGGGTACCCGGCGCCCACCCCATCGCACGAACAATATGGCGGTCGGCGACCCGGCCGCTCTTGTCCACCGCACTGACCACGTACGCGATGTCCGCCACACGCGCGAAGGCTGGGTCCAACGACGGCATCGGAAGCGGCGCCCGACCCCGACCCGAGGGACCGCTCCCGGCGCGACGGGCCTGACCAGAGCGGGGAATCACCGGCGGCACAACAGTAGTGGTCATCGCGACCACCCCTGAACTCGGCCGGCAGTCACACACGGTGACCAGAAAACGGAGTTAAGGTGTTCAAGGATGCTTGAACACGAACACGGAAACTGCGCACACGTGCGGAAAATTTGTGTCCGAGGCGCGACTTGAACCCCAACTACATGGTCGTTCTGCGCCAGGATCTCGCGCTGCCGCGGTGAGCCGAGCCCCTTTACCAGGGAACCATTGGCCCACACCCCCACAGACGTTTGAATCGCTGGACCACTTGGTGCAGGTTCGGCGCCCGCTCGTCGGACACCGATTGTGGACGCTCGCACCGCCGGGTGGGGGTACGAGCGTCCACGATCTCACGATCCGGTCAGTTCAGCGTGCCGCCGAGGGTCTGCCAGCCGGAGGTCTGGGTGTACTGCCACAGCGCGTTGTCGGCACCCCGGGCGAACACGGTCAGCCCACTGGCGTCGGAGGTCGCGGCGGCGGCGCTGGTGATCACGCCGCCGAGGGTCTTCCACCCGCCGGTTCACGCCGCCGAGGCTCTGCCACCCGCCGGCCGGGCTGTACTGCCACAGCGCGCCGTCACCGCCCCGGGCGAACACCTTGAGCGTGCCGCCGTCGACGACCGCCGCCGGACGCCGGTGACCATCCCGCCGAGTGTCTGCCAGCTCCAGGTGGTACCGGTCAGGGTGTACTGCCACAGCGCGTTGTCACCGCCCCGGGCGAACACCTTGAGCGTGCCGCCGTCGACGACCGCCGCCGGACCGCCGGTGATCACTCCACCGATGCTCTGCCAGCCCGTAGCCGGTGTGTATTGCCACAGCGCGTTGTCCGCGCCGCGCCCGAATACCCGCGTCGTGCCGCCGTACCCGACCGACGCGACGCCGGCGTCGGCGAAGTCCTCCCTGATGTTGGCGCGCTCGTCCAGGCCGGTGGCGTTCTTGCTGGTCTGGAACGCCGTTTCGATGCTCCATCAGCTGCCGGCGACCTGGATCAGGCTGGGCAGGCTGACCGGGTTGGGCGACCAGCAGCGGTAGAAGGCCAGCTCTCCGTCGGCCAGGCGGCGGCGGACCAGCAGCCAGTGATGCCCGGCCTGCTCGTCGTCGGGTGGGGTGATGGCTATCCAGGCCCAGTCGTACTCACGGTGGCCTTTGGCGCCTTGGCCGGCGCTGTATCGGTTCCATCCTCGGGGCGAGAGCGCGGCAGTGATGTGGTTGACACGCTGCGGCCCGACGGCCGGGCAAGCGGTGACCTGGTGGCTTTTCGCGACCGCGAGGACGTAGCCCATCCCTCGCGCGTGCAGGTCCCGGCGCAGTGCACGGTCGCCGCCGTAGAACTCGTCCGCGGTGGCCCAGCCGCCGGCACACCCGCCGCAGCGGCGCGGGTCAGCATCCGCCTGGCCAAGGTGATCTTCGTGGCGAATCGCACGTGTTCAGGAACGCCGGCGGCGGCGCAGCGGGCCGGGTCGTCGGTCCAACTGCGGGGCAGGTAGACCTCCCGGTCGATAAGCGTGTACCCGTACCGGGAGGCGTAGGCCAGGAACACCGCCACCTGACTGTTTTCGATGCGCCCAGCGGTGCCGGTGTATTGCCTCTGGGTGCCCACACTGGCGTTGCCCTTCTTAAGGTCACCTGTGTCGTCCAGGATCAGCACGCCGTTCGGGTCGCCCAGCTCGTCGACCACGTAGCCGCGCACGTCGTCACGGACCTTGTCGGCATCCCAGACCGCCTCCCCGAGCAGGCGCTGCATTCGGTGCGGCGAGACGTCCCCGGCCTGCTCCGCCAACTGCCAGCACGTGCGGGTGTCCACATCGGACAATAGCCCCAGCAGGCTGCCCGCGTTCGTGGCCACCGCGCGGAACACGTGGACGGTCACACCGCTCGACGGGCGGCGCACCCAGGTGACCCTGCACGCCCAGTTCGACACCCGCGGCCTGCTCGGCGCGTTGGCCCGCTGGGCGGTACTCGTCCAGGTTGGGCGTACCAGCCGGCACCTGGCCGAGGATCTGCGCCACTACGTCGAACATGGCGAGCCCTCGCCCCGCAAGCGCAGGCAGCTCCGCCGCGCCGGGCCGTGAACCGTCGGCTCACTTCGGTGGCAGGGTGGCCACGAAGGTGCGGGCCCGTTCGACCCAGCCGTCGAGTACGGCGTCGTCGAGGGCTTCCCCGGCCACGACGATCCAGCCGCGCATCGGCCGGCCGGTGATGTCGAACGGGCGCACCCCGGGCTCGGCGAGGGCGGTGAGCGTGTCGTCGGGGGCGATGCGCACGATCAGGTCGTCGCCGTGCACGCCCACGGTCATGTTGCCGTCGGTCAGGAACGCCAGCCCGCCGAACATCTTCTTCTCGTGGACCCCGGCCGTGTCGCGCAGGCGGTCACGGAGCCGCTCGGCGAGCGCGTCGTCAAAGGCCATAGTTGAGATCCTAGGACCGGGTCGGCGGCCGGCTATGCGTTCGGGTCCCGGCCGGCGTCGCCACCGGTGGCGCACACGCCCAGCCGGGCCAGGTAGAGCTCCCAGCCCTTGCGGTGGTGGTCGGTCTGTTCGTGGTCGGGCAGGTCGTGGTGGTACAGGACGACCCGGGTGCCGCCGTCTTCCTCCTGGAAGGTCACCACGACCCGGGTCGAGCCGGGTGCCACCGCGTGGTCGTGGGTCCATCCCCAGGTGAACACCAGCCGGCGCGGCGGGTCGATCTCGACGAACTCCCCGGCCGCCTGGACCCCGTCACGCATGTGCACCCGGTAGGTGCCGCCGGGGACCGGTTCCAGCGTTGCGTGGTTGCCCATCCACTGGGCGTACCGGCTGGGGTCGGTGAAGTAGGCGAACACGGTCTCCGGCCGCGCCGCGATGTGCACGCTCACCTCGACTGGCCCTGGCTCGGTCACGGACGGTCCTTGTCTGTCTGCTCGGCTTTGCGTTCTTCGGCTTCGGCCAGTGCCTTGAGGCGGTGCAGGCCGCTGCGCCAGTATTCCTCGACGACGGCGCGCAGCGATCCGAGGGCGGCCTTGTCGGCGCGGTAGAACCGGCCCCGGCCTTCGCGGCGTTCGACCACGAACCCGGCCGCTGGAGTTCACCTTCCTGGCCGACGCGTGGCTGCGCGAGCGAGGTCTGCGCGACCGGGTGGAGCTGGCGTACGCCACGCCGTTGCCTGGGGCGTTCACCAAGCCGATCGCGTCGGCGCGGCTGGGCTCGATGCTTGACGACCGCAAGATTCTCCTGGAACCGGACTTCCTGGTGGAGCGGGTCGACGGCACGACGCTGGTCTCCTACGACGAGCGGGAGATCCCGTTCGACCTGCTGGTGACCGTGCCGTTGAACATGGGCGCGGAGTACGTGGCCCGCTCGGGCTTGGGCAACGAGCTCAACCTGGTACCGGTGGACAAGCACACCCTGCTGTCCAAGGCGTACCCGAACATCTTCGCCCTCGGCGACGCCAACGACCTCCCCACCTCGAAGGCCGGGTCGGTGGCGCACTTCTCGGTCGAGGTCTTCGCCGACAACTTCGTCCAGCACGCCCGCGGAGAGCCGATGACCGGCCGGTTCGACGGGCACGCCAACTGCTTCGTCGAGTCCGGTGACGGCAAGGCGCTGCTCATCGACTTCAACTACGACACCGAACCGCTGCCGGGCCGCTACCCCCTGCCCGGGGTGGGCCCCTTCCGGCTGCTCGAAGAGACCACCGTCAACCACCTCGGGAAGCTGGCGTTCCGCTGGATGTACTGGAACCTGCTGCTGCCCGGCCGCCCCATCCCCCTTCCGGCCCACATGTCCATGGCCGGCAAACACACACCGAAGACCGAGGAGTGAGGCAGCCATGCCTGTGACCACCATCGCCAGTCGCGACGTCCACGTCGACGACGAAGGGTTCCTGACCGTCTACGACGAGTGGGACGCCGACCTGGCCAAACAGCTCGCCGCCAACATCGGCATCGACCTCTCCGACGCGCACTGGAAGGCCATCCGGTTCCTCCGCGACGACTACAAGACGCAGGGCGAGACCGCGACGATCCGTCGCGTGTCCACAGTGGGCGGTATCCCGACCAAGGAGCTGTTCACCCTCTTTCCGAAGAAGCCGGCCAAGAAGATGGCCTACATCGCCGGCCTGCCCAAGCCGCACGGCTGCGTCTGAGACGGAGGCATCACCATGACCATCCAGACGGCACCGGCGATCGTGCCCATCTTCGACGACGAATCAACCACCGGACGTAGGCTCGCCATCATCTGCTCCAAGGGCAACCTCGACATGGCCTACCCCGGCCTGGTACTGGCCAACGCCGCGCTCGGCGAGGGCGTGGAGACCCACCTGTTCTTCACGTTCTGGGGCTTCGACATGATCACCAAGTCCCGGATGCACGACCTGAAGTTCACCCCGCTCGGCAACACCGCCACCCACATGCCGCAGGGCCTCGGCGGCCTGCCGGGCATGACCGTGATGGCCACCCACATGATAAAGAAGCAGATCGCCGAGATCGGCGTACCGACCGTACCCGAGTTCCTGGAACAGATCGTCGCCTCCGGCGGTCACCTGTGGGCCTGCCGCATGTCGGCGGACATGATGCACCTGACCGAGGACGACTTGTACGAGGCGGTCGAAGGCATCATCAGCGCCGCCGACTTCATCGAGAAGACCGACGGCGCCCAGCTGCTGTTCATCTGACTACGATGTGCCGGTAGCCGCTGGCTGGCGAGCACTCGCCTGGCCTGGGCCGGAACCGGCTTCACCGGCGGCAGCGATGGCTGCCACCGCGTTGACGGCCCGGTCAACCTCGTCAAGCGTGTTGTAGACGTAGAAGCTCAGGCGGCAGCTGGCCGGTGGGGTCAGGTTGAGCGCGCGGTGTGCCAGTGTCGCGCAGTGGCAGCCGGCGCGGGACTCCACCCCGGCCGGCCGGTCCGGCTGAGCACAAGCACCTCGTCATCGCTGACCCAGCCGCGGGCCGTCGCGTACTGATCGCCCCAGTACGTGAGCCGCGTGCCCAGACCGCCGTCCACCGACACCGCATACGCCTCCTGCGCTCCGCCCCACAGCGACCGGTTGCCGTCGCGCGTCGACGTCCAGGCGACGTGCGTAGCCGAGGGGTTCAATCGCGGATGCAGCAACGGGGCACGGTCATCGGTCAACCGCCGGGCCTGGCCGCCAGGCGGCGCTGCTGATCACGCCGAGCACGATGCTCAGCACTGCGCCTGCGACAACCCCGTTCCTGCCCTCGAACAATCGCCGCTCGGCCGGGTGCAGGCAGCGGGCATCGATGCCCAACGCACGAAACTGCTTGACCAGTGTGACCGTGCCCTCCGCGTACACCCCGAACCCTTCCTCGGTCTCCCGCAAGGGCAGGACGAGCACCCTGTCGCCGTCGGCGCGGATGCGGTCATCAGGTAGATCCGGGCGGGAGGCGGGGGCCAACGCTGCGCGTGGTTCGGTTACCGAGTTCTCCACGAACCCCATTGTCGCTGTCCGGTGCGACGTTCCTGGACAACGGCACGTCCAGAACCGGTTCAGATGCCCGCGAGGTCCGCGGTAGGGCAGGCGACGAACTCATCGCCCGCTCGCATTTTCTGCACGAGACCGGACCGGCCGGATCGGATGGACTCGTCCATCTGTGCGGCCGGGCAAGGCAAAGTGTCGTGCGTGGGGCGTCATCTGCCGGGACTGGGCCTATGGCGTGGGCAGCGGCCCATGCTGGCCTGTTCGCGACGATCTTTGGCAAGCCACGACGACGCTCGACGTTCGGTCACAGACCTTCTGCGTGCGCCTCGACCCTGGAGCCTCTGAGTGGTTACACGAGTATCCTTCCGGGGTACGCGGAGGAGTTGTGCGCGAGCCGCCCGACCGTCCCCCGACCTGAGGAGCGCCCCGCCATGGCCGCACCCGAGATCGCCATCTCCGACCTGCCCGCCTTCCCGTACGAGGGGATGACCGGGCTGGACACCTTCGAGGTGTTCGCCGGGCTGCGCGAGCACGATCCGGTCCTACCCGTACGGGTGCCGTCCGGCGGGCGGGTGTTCCTCGTGGCGCGGTACGAGGACGTGCGCCGGGTGTTCAGCGATCCGGTGTTCAGCCGGGTGGCCCTGCAACGCGAGGACGCCACGGTCCTCATCCCGGCGAGCAAGATCCCCGGCACCATGCTGAACATGGACCCGCCCGACCACACCCGGGTACGCAAGCTCATCACCCGCGCGTTCACGACCGGGGCGGTGGAACGGATGCGCCCGAGGGTCCAGCGCTTCACCGACGACCTGATCGATGCGATGGTGGCACAGGGCGCACCGGTCGACTTCGTCTCCTCGTTCGCCACCGTACTGCCGGCCACCGTGATCTCCGACATGCTCGGAGTGCCGGTACGGGACCGGCACCGGCTGTACGAGTGGCTGGAGGTCGTCCTGTCCGCTGGAGGGCACCCGCGCGAGGAGATCGAGGGGGCGCTGACGGCGCTGCAGGTGTACCTCGCCGGGCTCATCGCCGCCAAGCGCGGCGCGCCGGCCGACGATCTTCTCAGCGCGCTGATCGCCGCCCGCGACGAGGCGGACAAGCTGTCCGAGCCGGAGCTGTTGAGCGCGCTGTTCCTGCTCATCGCGGGCGGGTACGAGACCACGGCCGGGCAGTTGACCAACTCCGTGCTGCTGCTCGGGTACCACCACTCGGATCAGCTCGACCTGCTGCGCACCCGGCCCGAGCTGATCCCCGGCGCGGTCGAGGAGTTGCTGCGGTACGTCCCGCAGGCGTGGTGCGCCCCGGAGCGGCTGGCGCTGGAGGAGGTGGAGCTGAGCGGGGTACGCATCCCGGCGGGCGCAACGGTGGTACCGCTGGTCTACGCCGCCAACCGGGACGCCGCGCTGCTGGAGGACCCCGAGCGGCTGGACGTCAGCCGCTCAAGGTACGTGCCGCACCTCGCGTTCGGGCACGGCATCCACCGTTGTATCGGCGCGCCGCTGGCCCGCCTGGAGTTGCAGGTCGCGTTCGCCACCCTGCTGCACCGGCTGCCCGCGCTGCGCCCGGCGGTATCGCAGTCACAGCTGACGTGGAAGCTCGGTACCGTCACGGTAGGCCCGCGGTCGTTGCCGGTCACCTGGTAGCCCAGCCACCGTGGCCGTTCAGCCGAGCGCCACGTGGAAAATCTTGTTGTTGCTGTTGTCCGGGGTGCCGTCCTTGTCACCACCGTTGGTGGTGGCCAGCCACATGCCACCATCCCGCGCCGGCTCGACCGTGCGCAGCCTCCCGTAGGTACCGACGAAGAACTGCTGTACGTTGGTGACCCCGCCGCCACTGATCACTTCGCGGTACAGCCGGGTACCGCGCTCGCACGCGATGTAGATCACGTCGCGGATGACGGTCGGGCCACTGCAGGAGCCGCTGGCGACCGGGTACGTGCGTACCGGCTTGATGAAGTTCGGGTTGTCACAACTGCCGGAGGTACCCTCACACGACGGCCAGCCGTAGTTGCCGCCCTTCACGATCAGGTTGGTCTCGTCCATGATGCTGTTGCCGAACTCCTGCTCCCACAGCCGGCCCCTGGAGTCGAACGCGAGACCCTGCGGGTCGCGGTGCCCGTAGCTCCACATGTAGTTGTGGAACGGGTTGTCCGAGGGCACCGTACCGTCCGGGTTCAGGCGCAGGATCTTCCCGTTGAGACTGCCCAGGTTCTGCGCGTTGGCTCCGGACTGGGCGTCGCCGGTGGAGGCGCACAGCTTGCCGTCCGGGCCCCAGCGCAACCGGCCACCGTCGTGGAACTGGTTGCGCTGGATGCCCGAGAGCAGCACCTGCTCGCTGGCGGTGTCGAGAGCGCCGTTGGTGTACCGGATCCGGACGATCCGGTTGTCGCTCGGCGAGGTGTGCATGATGTAGAGCCAGTGGTCGGAGTTGAAGGTGGGCGAGATCTCCAGGCCGGTCAGTCCGCCCTCGCCCCCGGTACTCTGCACGTTCGGGACAGGGTCACCAGCCCCCGCACCACGTCGGTGTCGGTCGCGACGGTGCTGACCCCGCAGATCGGCTGCCCGCCACAGTTCGCGCCGCCCGGGGTGCGCACCGGTACCGGCGGGTCACTGGGCCTGCTCTCGTTCTTGCTCGCGTCCGAGGCGGTGACCACGAGGCGGTAGCCGGTGTTCGGCTTGAGCCCCTGCACCAGTGCCTTCGTCACCGGGCCGCCGGAGTACCCAGCTTCACGGGGGTACCCGAGGTCACGTCGTACACGGTGTAGCCCACCACCCCGGTGTCATCGATCGACGCGGTCCACGACAGCCCGACGCTCAGGCTGGTCAACGACCCCGCGGTCACCTGGACGCCGGTCGGCGCTGTCGGTGGGTTGCCCTCGCCCTTGGGCGTGTGGACGTGCAGCGTCGGGCTCGGGTCGGAGACCGCGCCGACCTCGTCGCGCGCATTGACGTAGATACCCGCGTCGAAGTCCGCGCTGAGCCCGGTGCACGTACCGGTCGTGGTGCCGGCCGGCACCGTACCGCACTGCTGCCCGTCCTTGCACAGGTCGTAGAACGCCACCGCCGAACCGGCCGTCGGCGCCGTCCAGTGCACCGTCACCGTCGTCGGCGTGATGGCGTCCGGTACCGGTGCCCCCGCGCGCCCGGTCTGGTCCGGTCCGGAGCGACCGACCCGGCCGGGCCGCCCGAAGGGGCGGGGGTCGCGTCGCCGGGCAGCACCAACGCGACCACCGCCGCGGTCGCGGCCACGACCCCTACGCCAGCGACGACGACAAACGGCGTGATCGCGCATCCACGCTCCCGTTCGGCTCGGGAAATTCTGGTCGAGGCGGCCCACGTGTGATGAGTACTCCCCGGGCGCCGTCGCGGTTCACCCGCCAGGCCGGGTGGGAAGACCAGAGCCGCTGTCGATGCGCGCTGGTGGCGTGCTCGGCCGCGGGGGCTCAGCCGTGGTGCTCCCCGTCGGGTTCGCCGGGCGGGGAGCGCCGGGCGACCCAGGCCGTGATGTGTCCCCGGGTGGGCAGGTCGAGCTTGGTACGGATGCTGGCCACCTGGCTCGCCACGGTGCGTACCGATACCCCGAGCCGGGCCGCGACCTGCGGGTTGGACAGGCCCTCGGCGACCAGCTGCGCGACCTGGTGCTCCCGTCTGGTCAGCACCGACGCGCGCGCCTCGGACGGCAACCGGTCCGTGATCGCGTACCTGGCGGCCTGCTCGGCCGACAGCGCGCGACCCTCGGCCAGCGCGGCCGCCGCCCGGGCCTTCGGCAGTTGCCGGTGGGCAGCCGCTTCCGCGTCGGCGCACAGCCCCGCCCACCAGGCTCGGCTTGCGCGCTGATCGCGTCCCGCGCCACCGCCGCCGCCGCGAACAGCCGCAGCGCGCGTTCGAGAGCACCCGCCCGGGCGGCGACCAGCGCGCAGCCCTCCATCGTGTAGGACAGGTTCTGCAGGTCGCCGTGCTCGGCTGCGAGAGCGCGGGTGAAGTACCCGCCGGCCCGGTCGAGGTCGCCACGCAGGAGGGCGACCGCACCGGCGGTGTGCAGCTCCGGCCCCCGCAGCTCGGCCCCATCGCGCCGTAGCAGCACGATGGCCTCATCGACGGCCTCGGCCGCGGCCTCGACGTGGCCCGCCGCGAGCAGGTCCCAGCCGAGGTTCGACAGGGCGGCCGCGAGCCGCGACGCATCGCCGGACTCGCGCAGCATCTGCACCTCCTCGCGCTTGAGCGCGATGGCCGTGGCCGGGTCGCCGAGGCACCGGTACGTCGGCACGAGCACGTCCACCGCCCGGGTTTGCAGCATCGGCTGGCCGAGCTCGCGCGCCAGTTCCAGGGCCTCCTTGCCGTACCGCCGGGCCTCCAGGTACTCCCCTTGAGCCGCATCACGTGGGCGAGCTCGACCAGCGCGGCGGCGTACACCGGGGTCGGCTGCGGGTACCGGTCGACGACCTCCTGCATGACCGTCCTGGCCTCGGTCAGGCCGCCGAGGAGGAAGCTGCCGCGTACCCACGAGACCGCGAGCAGCGGGCCGCGTGGGTCCAAGGTGTCCAGGGCGAGCCGCATCGCGAAGTACAGGTTGTGCCGTTCGTCGGTCAGCCGCGCGCGTACCGCGTCCGGCGTCCACAGGTTCTCCAGGATCGGCTGGGCCAGCTCGGCCAGCCAGGTCAGTACCCGTTCGTGCGCGGCGGCCAGTTCGCCCGCCGCCGCCAGCTTCTCCCGGCCGAAGGCGCGCAGCGAGTCCAGGATGCGGAACCGGCCCGAGCCGCGCGACCAGTCCGGCGCGAGCAGCGACGTGGCGGCCAGCGCCAACACCCGGGCGGCCAGCTCGTCGGAGTCCAGGCCGAGATCGGCGCAGACCACGGTGGCGCCCTGCTCGTCGAAGCCGCCGGGCAGCACGGCCAGCCGGCAGAACACCGCGCGGTCCAGCTCGGTCAGCAGGTGGTAGCTCCACTCGATCGCCGCGCGCAGGCTACGGTGCCGGGCCGGTACGGTGCGGGAGGCGGCCTCGGCGGCGAGCAGGGCCAGCCGGCCGTCGATCCGCCGCAGCAGCTCCCGGGGCGGCAGGACGCCGACCTGAGCGGCGGCGAGCTCGATGGCCAGGGGCAGCCCGTCGAGCTGCGCGCACAGGGCCGCCACCGGGGGCAGGACGTCGTCGGTCAGCTCGAAGGAGGGTACGACGAGCCGGGCCCGGTCGGCGAACAGCCGTATCGCCGGGCTGGCGCGCATGTCCTCGTCCCGGGCACCGGCACCGGTGTGGGTGTCCGGGACGGGGAGCGGGCCGACCGGGTACAGCGCCTCGCCGGGGACCCGCAGCGCCTCCCGGCTCGTCGCCAGTACCCGCAGCTGCCGGCAGGAGCCCAGCAGGGCGGTGAGCCGGTCCGCGCACCGCTCGAGTACGGGTTCCTCCCGTACGCCGACCGCCGCCACGACCGGGTACAGGATGTCCGACCCGGGTGCCAGCGGGCCCAGGTCGACCCACCACGTCCGGCCCCGGTACGTGCCCCGGACGCGATGCGCGAACTCCAGCGCCAGCCGGGTCTTGCCCACCCCGGCCGGCCCGACCAGTGTCACCAGCCGGTGGCGGGACAGCCGCGGGCGCAGGTCGGCGAGCTGGACGTCACGGCCCACGAACGCGTCGAGGCCGGCTGCGGGTAACCCGACAGGGGCGGCCGGTGCCGGCGTACCCTGGGCGGCCGCTCCACCCTCGACGGGCGGTTCGGCCCCACCCATCACGACCACGCCCCGGCCCGAGCGGAACTGCCCGTACAGTGTGGTCGCCGCCATCCGCAGCTCGGCGGCGAGGTCCCGCCAGGACATGCCGCGCTCGCGAGCCTCCGCGACCGCCTGCCGCAGCGCCAGCGCACTGACCCGCTGCAGCTCGGCCAGGGCCGCCGCGGCTCGCGCGTCGTCACCGCCGGCGTAGGCGTCGGCGACCAGTCCCTGCAGCCGCGCCACGTGCTCCCGCTCCGGCATCCTGGGGCCTTTCGTCAGTGCCGCCCGCTCGTCGACCCGCCCGGCGCGGCACGCCCTAGCGGCGGGTCGTGAAGCCCCCGCAGGCTAGCCGGCGGCAGCGGCCACCGGTGGCGGGCGGGCCGACCGATCGGCGAGGGGTCAGCGACGATCGACCAGCGGTACGGCCGCCGGCCGGCGCGGTGTCGCGGCGACCCCGACGGTGCCCGGTCGCAGCCTGGCCGGTCAAACCGTGACGTCGAAGGTCCACGCCGGCTCCTCGTCGAGCGGCTGCTGCAGGAACGAGATGGCGCGCTGGATCGTGGCGAGGTCCACCGGCGGCGGCCGGTAGTCCCCGTCCCGGATGTGCGCGAGCAGCTCGGGGTCGGGGGCGAAGCCGTGCCGCTGCAGGTAGTACGCGCTCGCGTCGGACCAGATGAAGCTGCCGTCGGTACGGAAGTTCAGCGGTACGGTCGCGGCCGGCTGCGCCAGGACCACGTCCGGCATCCGGCTGGTGGTCAGCAGCAGGGCCTGGCCGCCGGCGAGGTAGTCGAGGATGCGGGCGGTCTCCCGCGGGTCGGCGATGCGGGGATGGTCGTCGGCGAAGCGGGGCCCGGTGCCCGGGTCGACCTCGTCGAACAACCGCGCCAGGCGCAGCGGCGCGGACGGGGTACGGGCCCACTGCAGCGCCGCATACCCGAGGGCCACGCGTTGATACGCGGCCGCTTCGCCGCCCACCGGTACCACCTCGACCTGCGGATGGGTGTCGCCGGCCGTGGTGAGCGCGGCCTGCAGTGCCGCGGTCGTCGCCGGCAGGTTCTCCCCCGCGTCGGCCTCGACCAGGAACACCGGCCGGGCGAAGGCCGCATCGGCGTCCAGCGGTATCCGCCAGGCCCGCCACAGGCTGCGTACCCCGCTCTGCTGCGACGCCACGGAGATCGCGACCCAGCCCATCCGGCCGGCCAGGTCGACGGCCGGCTCGGCGACCTCTTCGGGCGGCTCGGCGGTGAACCAGTACGGCGTGCGCGGCTCATCCTCGACGAGGTCGATCTCGTCCAGTACCCGTACGTCGTGGCCCGCTGCGCTGAGCAGCTCGCCGAGCAGCGCGATGTCGTCGGGGGGCATTGGCAGGTCCGCGTAGTAGGCCTCCTCGGCGACCTCGGCGGCCAGCTCGGCGAGGCGGCCCGCCGCGAGGTCGTACCGGCACCGGGTCAGCATCTCGTCCGGTACCCGGCCGGCCAGTCGCAGCAGCATCAAGTGGCAGGCGAAGGAGGCATCTGTTGGTTGCGTCATCATCGTCTCCGGCAATCGCGGCGGCACGGCCCGACGCTGTCGGGTGTGGTCTCCAGGCGCGCCTCGCCACGCGCCTGGGCACCACCGGGGGGCGCCGCCCTACTTCAGGGAGGGGGATTCCTGTTCCACCGGGTCGGAAGCCGTGTCCTCGAAGGCTGTGGCGTGGCCGGCCGAGGGCAGGGCTGTGGGATCCGACCCGGCGTAAGCGAGGGCGGCGAGCGCGAGGGCCAGGAGGAGACCCTCGACGACGAGGCTGAGCAGACCCAACGGCTCCGCCCAGTTGCCGATGTCATCGGTGTAGCCTGGCAGGCCCGGTCCGCGCGACAGGAGGTACCCGGCCAGGGGCCCAGCCCCGAGGCCCACACTCGACAGCCATCCGACCGCTGCGCCGGAACGCAACAGCAGTACGGCGGCGACCTCCAGAACGAGGTACCCGACGCCGACGTAGGCCGGAGACCGTACCGCCAGGCCACCCTGGTCGATGACGTGGATTGTGGCGACGGCCAGACACAGCGCGGCCGTGACACGCCGGAGCCGGATGGAGGAGGCGAGCGGGAAGGGCGCGTCCGGGACGTTCATCAACACCTCGATTCGATGCGCTGGTGGAGTGTTCCGAGCAGTACTACCCGTCCGTGCGCCGGACGGGTTCACCGGTCAGCCGGGACGGCGGTACCCGGCGGTGGGAAGGCCACGCTCCAGTGGCGCCATGCGGACGAAGTCACCGGTGTGTGGTGCGTGTACGACCCAACCGCCGCCGACGTAGATACCCATGTGGTGCAGGTCGGAGTACCAGAAAACGAGGTCGCCCGGGCGGAGATTGGCGCGGGACACCGGTACGCCCTCGTTCCACTGCCATCCGGTGTAGTGTCCCAGCGACACCCCGACGCTGGCCCACGCCACCATGGTGAGTCCGGAGCAGTCGTACGCCTGGGGCCCGGCGGCCCCCCACACGTAGGGCCGGCCGATCAGACCGCACGCCTTGAGCGCGGCCCGGCTGCCCCGGTTGCCGTAGTGCTCGACGGGGCAGGGTACCGGCCGCAGCGCGCCGATCGTCTGCGGTGCGGAACTGTACGCGGTCGGCCGCAGCTTCTGCAGGTTGCGCAGCTGGTTCTCGATGGTGGTCCGCCGGGTGGACAGGTCGGTCTGCTGCGCGGTCAGCTGTGCCTGCAGAGCGTCGAGCGGCTTGCGGGCATCGGCGTACCGGTCGAGTGCGGCGACGGCTGTCGATACCTGTTGCCATCGTTGGTGCGCCAACTGCTCCAGGGTGGTCAGCTGGTCGGCGAACGCGGCCGGGCCGCCGGACCGGATCAGCGCGAGCAGTCCCGGGCCGGTCTTGTACAGCCGTGCGGACACCACACCCACCCGGTCCTGTGCCGCGTCGACCTGTGCCTGTACGGGCGCGATCTGCTGCTGCATGGCGGCGATCCGGGCCTGGGTTTCCTGCAGTTGCCCGTGCACCCGGTTGTACTGCTCGATGAGCGGCTCCAACTGGTTCCAGGCCGCGTCGATCTGGGCCTCGATCTGTCCGGGCGAGGGCGAGGCGAACGCCGGTACCCCGGGCGCGAGCAACAGCGCGACACTCATCGTCGTGGCGCACCAGGCGGTCGTCCACCGGCGCCGGTGGGGCCGGCGCGGTACGGGGGCATCGGGAATCACACCTCCTGCACCCACGACACGGCTTTCCGGTTCAGAAGCCGCGCCGCATGTCCGTTTCCGTGCGCCGAGCGCGCTCGGCGCACGGCGAGAACCGCGCTGTCGTGTCTGACGTAGTGATAGGTGAGCCGTCGACTTTCCCGACGGCCGGAAACGGGAACGTAGAGGAAGGCGACCGTGGACAACCTCGACGACTACATCGGCGCCATCATTGACATCGACGGCACTCGCTACCGCCTGGCCGGGCTGGACGGCTCCGACGCGCTGCTCGCCGATCTCCTGCGCTACGGCGGGACCATACCCGCGGACCGGCTCGTCCGCATGCCGGTCGCCGAGGTGGCCGAGGCGATGGTGCACATCGTCGTGGCGACCGGTGCCGCGCGGTCGACGACGAGTGTCCCAGGGGCCATACCGCATCCGAGGAGCCAACCGTGTCATCCATCCTCGCCGCCTCAGCCTTCGCGGTAACCGGTGCCGTGACGGCGCTCGCGCCGGTCGGTACCCTGCTGCGGCGGGCTCGCCGCGATCTGGGCACCGCCCGGCGCGAGCTGCACGCGGACGACCTGACCGGCCTGGCCAACCGGCGGGCCTTCCTTGCCGAGCTGGATCGGGCCCGCCGGGACGGCCGTCCGGTCGCGGTGGCGCTGCTGGACGTGAACCGGTTCAAGCGGGTCAACGACGAGTACGGCCACGAGGCCGGCGACCGGGTGTTGTGCGAGCTGGCCGACCGGTTGCGGGTCGCCGCCGGGCGGGCGCGGCTGTGCGCCCGGATTGCCGGGGACGAGTTCGTGCTCCTCATCGATGGCGACGCGGCCACCGCCGTGGCGCTGGCCCGGGTGGTCTGGCGCGCGGTCGCGGCCACTCCGGTACCCGTGGGCGAGCATCGCCTGGAGCTGACCGTCAGTGTTGGCGTGGCGGCCGCCGCCGGTGCCGGCTACGAGCGGTTGCTTGCGCAGGCCGACCTGGCGATGTACCGGGCCAAGCGAACCTGTCGCGGGGTGTCGGTCCATCCGCTCGGGCTGGCTTCGCGCGGCGCTGCCTGAGCGCCGCGCGAAGCCGGCGTTGAGTGGGTCAGAACGGCCGCCCGGCAAAGGCGAGAATCAGCGACTGTACGGCCTTGGTGGGATCCCGGGCAAGGAACGCGCGCCCGCCGGTGGCTTGCGAGAGTGTCTGCAGCGATGCGGCGTCGGCCTCGGAGCCGACCGCGATGGCGATGATCTGCACCGGCTGGTCCGGGCGCTGTTCGTGGGCCAGCCGGGTGACGAGGTCGGTCAGGCGCAGCCCGCCGGACAGTTCGTTGGCCCCGTCGGTCACCAGCAGGACGACGTTGGTGCAGTTGGCCCGCCAGTGCTGTTGCATCTCGTGGAAGGCGGCGTACGCGGTGTCGTACAGCGGGGTGAACCCGGCTGCCGACAAGCTTCCCGCCGCGCCCTGCAGGGCCTGCTGGCGGGATACCGGACCGACCCGGTCGAGGATCGGCCCGAACGGTACCAGCTCCCGGTGCTCCCCGGGCCGCCCGCCCGAAACCGAGAAGTCCCACAGGCCGATACTGGTCTGGTTGGTCAGCAGGCTGAACCCGGCCATCAAGGTCTGCTGGAGCAGGTGCAGCTTGGTGATGGACGTACCGGGAACCGCGCGGTTCATCGACCCGGAGGTGTCCAGCGCGACGAGGATGTTCGCCGGCCGCTGCATCGCGCTCCACTGGCTGACGACCTGGCTGAGCATGGCCGGGTCCACCGGCGGGCGGGCCCGGCCGGTATCGGCCCGGAAACCCTGGTCGGCGGGAAGGTACCCGCTGTTGCGCGCCCGGCCGTCGGGTCCCCGGAAGCCTTGTGCGGCAAGCAGGTCCTGGGCCTGCGGGCTAAGCAGGAAATGCAGGAACGTGTCGGCGACCGTACGCTGCCTCGCGTCCACCCAGTGGGCGTTCAGCACGACGTAGGGGTAGTCGGCCACCACCGGGTACGGCTGGTACACCGGCACGACCGGGCTGTCCCGGTGCCCCGGGTTGTACACCGCGATGTCGCGCTCCAGTGCCGGCCAGGCAACGATCTGCGGCTGCCCGGGGCCGGAAGGAGCGTCGAAGAACGTGGCGCTGTCCGGCGCCACGGTACCGATCGTCTGGCTGAACCGGATGCTCGCCAGCAGCCGCGCGTCGCTGACCACGCCGGTACCGGTCGGGTCGAGCAGGCTGAGCACCGACGCCAGGCCCGTGGTCGACACCGCCGGGTCGGTCATGCCCAGCCGGGCGACCGCCGGTGCCCGGCCCGCGGGGTCCGGGGCGGCCAGGGTGCCGAACACGTCGGCCGCGCCCAACGGCCGGGCCGGCCAGCCGAGTCCCCGGGCGTACACCTGCCGGACCGCCAGTACCACCGGCGACGAGGCGACGCTGGGCGGGTTGGCGGGCAGCATCCGCGCGACCTCCGGCCGGCCCTGCGCCACCCGTACCCACAGGCTGGAGTCGGGCAACCAGATGTCCGGGCAGGGACCGTCACGGTCCCGGTCCCACCCGGCCTCCAGCGCGGCCGCGACCTGACTGGGCTCCTTGGACACCACGCTTACCCGGGCGCAGGGGATGGACCGCGCGGCGGCGCTGGCGTTCCACCGGTCGGCCAGATCGCTCACCACCCGGAAGTGATTCGGCGACGCGGCGATGACGGTAGGCGCCCACGGCAGGGTGCAGCGGTCCGGGGCACCGACGGCCGGGCGCGGGCCGAACATCCGGGGCGCAAGCGCAACCGCGGCACCGGCGGCCAGGACGACGACGAGACACAGCGCCGCGCGGCGCAGGCGTCGTGCGCCGCGCCCGCCCCGGTGGGGGGGAACTCCCGGCTTGTCCCAGCGTTCTGGCATTGGCCACCTCCAGTGAAAATCGACGGCACCTGATGAACCGTTCATGTAGTAACCGGGTAATAGGGGCATGGTTCAACGCAGTGGTGATGTCGTGTCCGGGTCCGCCCCGCCGGCCGAGGTGAAGATCGGGCCGGTCGCGGACCGGTACGAGGTCGGGAGGCTGGTCGGGCGTGGCCCGCACGGGTCGGTGTGGCGGGCGGTCCGGCGGGGCACCACCCAGCAAGTGGCCGTCAAGCTGCTGCACGAACGCTTCGCGAGCAACCCGGAGGTGCGCGACCGGCTCTCCCGGGAGTACCGCGTCCTCACCGCGTACCTGCACCCGGCACAGGTACGGCTGCGCGACCTCATCCTCGGCGACGAGGTCGCCCTGGTCTTCGAGTTGGTGATCGGATCCGACCTGCGCCGGGTGGGTGCCTTCACATCCCGTGCGGCCGCCGAGACCGTGGCGCAGGCCGCCGAGGCGCTGGCCGCCGCGCACGCGCAGGGCGTGGTCCACTGCGGGATCAAGCCGGCGAACCTGTTGCTGGACAGGGACTCCGGACAGTTGCGGATCACCGATTCGAGGATCGGGCGGCTGGTACGGGGCTTCCGGCCCGACGGGCGCCATGGCGATCCCCGGTACGTGGCGCCCGAGGTGCTGCGCGGCGGCTCGCCGGTACCGGCGAGCGACGTGTACGCCCTGGGACTGGTCCTCCAGGAGTTGCTCACCGGTACCCCCGGCGACCCGGGGCCGGTCCACCCGCCCCGGAGTACGGGCGTGGTGTGGGACGTCCTCGAGGCCTGCCTGGCGGTCGATCCGGCGGCGCGGCCCAGCGCGGCGCAGCTTGCCGAGGAGTTGGATCGCGCGGTCGCGGACGGCTGGGGGTCGGAACCGGCCCCCACACCCGTCCCGCACCGGGCCGAGCCACCCCCGGTGGCGACCTCACGGCGCCGGCGCCGGTCGCGCATCCAGCGGCTGGTACTCGCCGGGGTGCTGGTCGGTACCGGCGCGGCGGTGCTGCTGCCCGGTGTGCTCGCGGGCAGCCCCGCAAGCAGCAGGTTCGTGACGGTCACCGGTCCGGCGGCGGATGCGGCCACGGCGCCGGGACCGACCCCTAGCCCGACCCTGCGACCGGTACCGACCGAGGCGACCGCGCAGGGCGCCACCGACTTCGTCCAGTACTGGTTCGACGTGCTCAACTACGCCGGCGCGACCGGGGACGCCGCACGGGTACAGGCGGCCAGCTCCCCCGGCTGCGGGCCCTGTACCGCCGCCGCCGACGCGGTACGGGCCGGGTACCGCGACGGTGGTCGGCTGTGGGGCGGCACGTACACGGTGCGTCGGGTGGTCGTCGACGGCTTCTTCGACCCGGACCGCACGGTCGTCGTGGGTACCGTCTTCGACCGCAGTCCACTGTGGACGGTCAGCGCGGACGGCACGAGACGCCAGCAGTCGCCCGGTGCGACCTTCACCAGCTGCCAGGTGCTGCTGACCCGTACCGGCGACCGGTGGCAGGTCATCGGCCAGCAGTGCGGCCAGCCCGGGTGAGTGCCGGCCGCGCGAACCGCGCACCGGTCGCCCGGGTAGGTACGCCAGGGGTGTGCTCCAGACGTTGTTAGCCGAGCGGGAACGGACGGTCACGTGACACGCAGGTCTTCAGGAGCCGAGGAATCCGGGACGGGTCCGGTCCGGGCACAGGTGTTCGGGTCGCCGCGCCGGTCGCCGGCGCTGCGCGGCCGGGCCACGAGCGGCTGGTACGAGTCGAAGCCACCCGCCCACGACGAGTCCGAGCCCGGTCGCGAGTACGCCGGGCCCGAGTACGCCGAGCCCGAGCGCGACTACCACGAACCGGCGCGCGAATACCACGACCCGGCGCGCGAATACCACGACCCGGCGCGCGAGTACGACGAGCCGGCGCGCAGGTACGACGAGCCGCGGGTACGGGTCGACGCCCGGCCGCACGACCGGCGCTTCGACGACGATCCGGGCGACGATCCGGGCGACGACGATGACTACGGGTACCGTCCCCCGCCACGGGACCCCGGGAACGGCTCGGACGAGCCGGGACGCCGGTACGGGCGGGGTTCGCGGTGGCGGCTGCCGTTCGTGTGGGCGGTCATTCTGGTCGTACTGGCCCTGACCGTGTGGGCGGTGGTCGGGCGCCGCAGCCCGGTGACCGCGCCGACCGCCAGCGTGGACAGTAGCCAGGCCAGCCCGAGCGACGACGACGCCGGGGCCGCCGTGCCGCTGGCCATTTCCGACTCGCCGTCTCCGTCGGACAGCCCTTCCCCAAGCCCGTCGCCGTCGGCAGCCCCGTCGCGCTCCCCCGCCCGCCCGACCGCTACCCGGGTCGCCCCGAAGCCGGCGCCGCCGGTCGGGCGCATCCTGGGTGGGTCGGGCGGCTGCCTGGACGTACGGGGCGGCTACACCGCCAACGGCACGCAACTGCTGGAGTACCGGTGCCACAACCCCATCACCGTCAACCAGTCCTGGACCGTGGCCGCGGACGGCACGCTGCGTGCGTACGGCAAATGCATGCGGATCAGCGACGACGGGGTGACCACCCACGCGGTCATCGTGTTGTGGGACTGTGACGGCAGCGCCCGGGAGATCTGGAAGCCGGGGCCGAACAGTTCACTGGTCAACCCGGCGAGCCACAAGTGCCTCGACGACATCGACGCCGACGCCACGGGGGACAACCCGCTGGAACTGGATCCCTGCAACGGTTCTACCGAGCAGAAGTGGACACTGCCCACGTAAGGGCGCGCGGGCCGGTAGCCAGCCGCCCGACCGGCGGCATACGGCCGGCGATTCCACTGCTCACGAGTTGCTGGGCGCGGCCCTGTCCAGTGAGCTGAGCAGCTCGTCACGGGCCTGGGCGACAGCGGTGAGTACGGCACCCCGAAGTACCGGAAACTCGTCCACCTCGGCGAGCGTGACCTGCGGCGCGGTGGGCATGATCGTGGCGACCTCGCGCTGCAGCCGGCGGGTCAGCGCCGAGCCCCCGGCACGGCTAACCTCACCGGCCAGCAGGATCGTGTGGGGATCGAGCACAGCGCATGTTGCCGCCACACCTGATGCCAGTCGCCGGGCCAGCTCGTCGAGCACCCTGGCTCCCCTCGCCCCGGCGAATACCGCGGCGCGTACGGCATCGGCCGCGGAACCGGCCGGGAAGCCGTGCTCGCGGGCCAGCTCCCGCACCGCACTGCCGGACACCAGGTCCGGGAAGGCGCCCCGTCGGCGCTGTTGCGGGCCGCGCGGCACCATCGTGCCGGACACCGGCAGGCGACCGAGGTCGCCGGCGGCTCCCCGCGCGCCACGGTGCAGAACTCCGTTGAGCATCAGCGCGAGACCGATGTCCCGGCCGTACCACAGCAGCGCGAAGCTGGGCACGCCCCGGGCGGCGCCGGTGGATTCCTCGGCGACCGCGGCGAGGTTCGCTTCGGTGTCCACGACCACCGCGGGTCCGAGGCGTTCGCGCCATCGCACCAGTTCGTCGGTGACCGGTAGCCTGCCCGTCGCCGGGTCGATCCCGCTCGGCGCGCCGAGGACGATGCGCTTGACCTTGTCCATCGGTACATCCGCCTGGCCGGCCGCCTGTACCACGGCCCTCGCGACGACGTCATCGGAGTCACCGCTGTCCACTGTGGACAGTTCGACCTGGCCGGCGAGGGATCCCGTGATGTCCGCACACGCGGCCACCACAGACTTCGGGCCGACCTCGACGCCGACGACGAAGGAACTGGATGGCACAATGCCGTACACCGCCGAAGCGGGCCCGCGGCGAGGGGCCTTCTCCCCGACCCGGCGGATGAGCCCGCGCCCCTCGAGCCGGTCGACCACCTGCCCGGCGGTCATCTTCGACAACCCGGTCAGTTCGCCGAGCTCGCCACGAGTCAGCGGGCCCTGGTTGAGAAACAGGTCCAGCGCGTTCCGATCGTTGTGCGCGCGAAGGAACTGCGGTACCCCGGGGAAGATGGGTGCGCTCATTCCTGTAGATACGGCTTGAATAGGCCCAGTAGTTCAGCCGATGTCGCCATGTGGCTGCGCGCCAGACCCAACCGGCGACGCCGACCAGGGCCGAGCTCCGTCAAGATCCACCGAGTCAGCGGCGCATCATCTGCGCGACGGCCCGCTGGGCGGTGACCGCGTCGACCGGCGGCGCGACGTACCCGTGGGCGCGGATCGCGGCCAGCAGGTCCGGATCGGGCGCCAGCTCGTACCGCTCCAGGTAGTACCCGGCCGCCTCCGGCCAGATGAACGTGCCGTCGGTACGCACGTTCAGCGGTACCGTCGGGGCCGGCTGCGCGGTGACGATGTCGCGTGCCTTCGTGGTGACCAGCACCGGCTGCGCACCGCGCAGGTACCCCACGATCCGGGCCCGCTCCTGCGGGTCGGACAGACGCGGGTGGTCGGCGGCGAAGCGGGGTCCGGTCTGCGGGTCGATCTCGTCGAACACCTCGACCCGCCGGAGCGGGCGATCGGCCGACGCCCACAGCAGTGTGCCGTATCCGCGCGCGGCGCGCTGATAGCTGGTCACCCGGGCACCGACCGGGCACACCTCCACCTGCGGGTTGATCTGGCCGGCGCCGATGAGCGCGTCCTGCAGCATCGCGGCCAACTCCGGCAGGTCCCCGCCCGCCGCCTCGACGATGAACACCTGCTTGGCGCCCAGCGAGAGCTCATCGGGAGTTATCCGCCACGCCTGCCACAGCCCGAGTACCTGCTCGGGACGGGTGCTGGCGGCAGCGACGGCCACGGTGGCGAGCCGGTCCGCCGGTACCTCCGAGTCAATCTCGTCGACGCCGTCGGGCGGCTCCGCGCTGAACCAGTACGAGGACAGCGCCACGTGTTCCATGACATCGACCTCGTCGAGTACCGCCGTGTCCACCCCGGCGGCGGCGGCGAGCAGGTCGTGCAGTACCTCCAGGTCTTCGGCGACCAACTCGACGTCATCGGCCAGCACCGCGTCGGTCACAGCGACCGCCACGTCGCCGGTGGCGCCATCAGCCAGCCACCGGCGGCAGCTGGTCATCAGTTCGTCCGGTAAAACGACCGGCCAGGTGCAGCAGCAGCAGGTGACCGGCCAGGGCCGGGTCGGGAAGATCCACCATCGTCACTCCAGAACTCAGATTTTCTGGTGGTACCCACTGGCGGCGGTCCGGGGTTCACCGGGGGTGAACCCCGGCGATGGTCCCCCGGGTATCTGTGGGGTGTACGACCCGACGACGTGAAGGGGTACCGACGATGACGACGGCGGACAGCGGCGGCGAGCCGGTACCGGACCACGCTCCGTGGCGGGCCTGCCGCGCGGACGGTTGGTGTACCCGCGGACCGGTCGATGTCACCGGACCCGACATCGTGCGTATCGCCCGGACCCTCGCGGTGGAGCCGTGGCAGTTCACCACGACCGCGCCCGCCGCGGTCGGCGATCCGGCCGGCATCCGGCTCAGCGCGGGCCGTCGCCGGGTCACCCTGACCCTGGCGAACACCACGGCCGGTTGCGTGTTCCTGCTGCGCGCCGCGGGCGGCACCGGCGTCTGCGGCCTGGGTGAGGTGGCCCCCGCGGCCTGCACGGTGTACCCGGCGGATCCGGCGGCCGGTGTCCCCGCCGTGGTCCGGGAGCCGGGCGGGTGCGACGACGCGGCCGGGCACCTGGACGGGCGGGAGCTGGACGAGGCGGTCCTCGGCTGGACCGAGGACCGGGCCCGGTGGCACGAGATCGTCGCCCGGTGGAACGCCATCCCCGTCGCCGAGGCCGGCGCCGCGACGATCGATGACTTCCAGCGGTACCTGCTGGAGGTCGTACCAGTGGAGGTACCGGCATGAACGGCAGCGGCGCGAACGTGGCCGGCTGCGCCTCCTGTGCCGGGCGATGCTGCCGTCAGTACCGGGTCGAGGTGAGCGTGGCCGACGTACGGGCGCTCGTGACGGGTACCGGTCTGCACCCCGGCGAGTTCGTCCGGTTGTGGGAGAACCCCAACGGCCAGCCGGGGTTCCGGCTGCGTCCGGACGGGCCCGGCAACGCGCTGAACCTCATCCGGCACGAGGACGGCGCCTGCGTGTTCCTCATGGAGATCGCCGAGGGCTTGGCCCGGTGCGGGGTGTACGCGCACCGGCCCGTGGTGTGCCGCAACTTCCCCACCACGATGCGCCGGGGCGTGGTGGTCGTGCGCGAGGACGTGCTGTGCCCGCCCGGCTCCTGGAACCTCGCCGCGATGGACGTCCCCGGCTACCGGCGGGACCTGGACCGCGGGGGTGTGGACTGGGCGGCCCACTGGCAGACCGTCAACGCCTGGAACGCGGCGGTCGACGCGGCCGGTACCGAGCGCACCCCCACCGAACTGTACGACTACCTCGTGCAGCTACCGGTGCTGCCCGGGTGACGGTGTCCGCCAGGCGGGGTTGGGCGCTGGACCGGGTGGCCGGCTGGCTGCGCTCCGGGCACCCGGCACTGGTCGTCACCGGATCGGCCGGCACCGGCAAGAGCGCGCTCATCCGGCAGCTCGTGACCACCCGGACCGGGGCGGCCGTGGACGCGGTCCACCGCTGCCGTGGCCCCGTCTGGGCCTCGACCGACCCGGTCCGGGTACTGGCCGGCATCGCCGGGCGGCTGACCGGCTCGGTGCCCGGGTACGGGATCGTCCCCGCCCACCTCGAACACGACGAGTGGGACGGCGACCCGCCGGCCGCGCGGCGCGCCGTCCGGGCGGTACTGGACAGCCCCAGCCCGAGCACGGCCTTCCACGCGGTACTGTCGCTGCCCTTCGCGTCGCCAGCGATCGGGCCGGCCGTTGTCGTGGTCGACGGGCTGGACGAGGCCCCGGTGGGGCAGCGCCCGGCCGGATTGGTCGACCTGTTCGCCGCCCGGCTGGGTACGGACCTGCCGGGCGTACGCCTGGTGCTCACCGTGCGCTCCGGTCCCGGCGCGGCCCGGCTCAGCACGGCCGAGGTCATCGACCTGGACCGGGACCGCCCGGCGGACTGCGCCGAGATCCGCCGGTACCTGGACCGCTTCGGCGCGCTGACCCGGGCGGAACGGACCGCGATCGCGGCCGCCGCAGCGGGTTGCCCGCTGTACGCCGAGGTGGCGGTACGCCTGCACACCGCCGGGGTACGCGTTGCCGGCGATCCGCCGCCGGGCCTTGACGCGCTGTACGGGTACGCCCTGGCCGCCGTCGGTGACCCGGATTCGTTGCCCCGCCTGCTGCTCGCGCTGCTCGCCCGCTCCCGCGACGCCGGGCTGGGCGTCCGCCAGCTCGCCGAGCTCACCGGCGTACCGAGGGCCGCGGTCACGGCCGCACTACGCCGCAGCCGGCGCCTGCTCGCCGGAGCCGCCCGCCTGCGGCCGCATCACCGCCGGCTCGCCGAGCTGATCTGGGCGGCGACGCCGGATCCGGGCGCGGTCGACCGGCTGCTCGCCGCGGGCTTGGCACGGGCCGGCCCGCGCCGGGCGGCCAGCCGGTCGGTGTACCTGCAGCGCAACCTGCTCGCGCACCAGGTCGACGCCGCCCGTGCCGACCCGTCCACCGGTTCGGGCGCGCTGCGCCACACGATCAACGACTGCGGGTACCTGGTCACGGCGCTTCTCGGGGTGGGCGTCGATGACGTCCTGAGCACCCTGACGTACGTGCGTCAGCGGGTACCGGCGCCCGTCCCCGATGTCGCCACGGTCGCGGCGATCCTGCGCCGGCAGGCGCCGGCACTACGCCATGCCCGCGGCACCGACGATCCGGTGCTGGCCCACCAGCAACTGGTCTACGAGGCGGCGACCACCGGAGCGCCACGCCTCGCCCGGGGCTTCGCCGACGGCCTTCCCGGCTCGGCGATCCTCACCCTCTGGGCCACCGGCGACAGCCCGGCACGGTTGCTGCCGCACGCCAGCGCCGGGCACCGGGGGGAGGTCACCGGTGTCATGGTGACTCCGGACGGTACCCGCGCGGTGAGTACCGCCACGGGCGCGGCCCGGGTGTGGCGCCTGGCCTCCGGCCGGGTGGTACACACCCTGCGCACCACGGACCCGGTGTCCAACCTGCACACCGCCGGCACCGGTGCGGGGCACGTCGTCGCGTCCGGTCGCGACGGCCGGGCCCAGGTGTGGGACGTGGACACCGGTACCCCGGTGGCTGAACTGGCCGCTTCGGCGACGCATCCGGTGACCGCGTTCGCCACCGACAGCACCGGCCGCGTGGCCGTCGGCGGCGATCTGGACGGACACGCGACCATCTGGGACCGCAGGGCGGGGGCGCCGATCCGGCGGCTGCCCGCGGCCGGGCGGCTGATCCAGGCGGTCGCGATGACACCCGACGGCGCAACGGCGGCGACCGCCACGATCGACGGCGATGTCGTGGTCTGGGATCTGACGACCGGCCAGCCCCGGACCCGGCTGGCCAGCCCGGCCGGCACGATCGCGCTGGCGCTCAGCCCCACCGCCGACCAGTTGCTCGTCGCCGGTGCCGGACTGTGGGTCTACGCGCTGGACGGCGGCGCCGCGCCGCGCCTGCTCGCCCGGCTGTACACGTACCATCGGCTCACCGCCGTCGCGGTGAATCCGGCCATGCCGGCGTACGCGGTCATCGGCGGTGCGGCAGGTCAGGTGGCGTACCTGCGGTTGCCGGTCACCTCGCCCGGTTGGGAGGCGCGTGATGTCGGGTAAGACCGTCCAGCAGCTCGTCGACGAGCTGGTCGCCGGCACGGTGACACTCGACGAGGTGGCCGCGGAGTTCCGGCGCCGTACCTGGCCGGCGCCGGCCGTGCCCGATCCGGACGAGGCGTGGGGCGCCTTCGACGACCCCGGAGTCGACCCGGACTCCTTCGCCGTCGTGGACCGCACGCCCTTTCTCACCACCGAACAGCTCGACGTGCTCCGCGAGGCGTACCTGGCCGCGCTCCCCGCACAGGCCTGGTACCGGCCCGGGCGGTAGTACGGCAGCGTGAGCTCGTCGCCGCCGGGCTAGTTGAGTACGTACACCGCGAACTGGGCCGCCAGGTCCGGGTACAGAATCCGGCCCAGTTCCTCAAGCGGCGCCAGCCGTGCTTTGTCCTCGTCGGACATCTGGTCCCGCTCATCGAGCCGTACCAGAACCGGCCCGTCATCGCCCCGCCCGCGGCGCATCCGCAACCAGCCCAGAACCTGGTCGGCCGTCGGGACCCGACCCATCGGGTACAGCGGCGCCGGCCCCGACAGCTCGCCGGGCAACGCGTCGAGCGCCTGCTCCATCACATCGACATCGGTGACTCGCTCGTCCATCGTCACGACCGGGCGCAGCGAGTTGGCGGGAATCCCGGACAGCTGCGCAAGGGCCGCCCCGGGACCGGTACCGTGCGGGGACAGGTGCACAACCAGATCGGTATCCGTGAACTGGTACCCCGGCGGCGCGACCGGTGTCCCGTGCTGATGCAGCAAAACCCGCCACGGAGGCATCATCTTCGACTGCGGAAGGTAGCCCTTGGTCACTGAGTAGCCGGTGAAGTCGGCGGTCGCGACCGGAGCGAGCTGATATACGCGATGAGGTCGGGGATCGTGACCTGGCGGCCGGGTTGCGTCGCGGCGGCCAGCCGTGCCAGCAGTTCCCGCCGCTGATCGGCCGTGACCGGTGTCGTGCCGGGCAGCCCGAGTACGGTACGGAACAGGCCGTCCACCTCGGTCAGGCCGATGGGTCCCCGGTGGCCGCTGGCGCGCAGCAGGTCGACGAGCAGCCGGACCTGCGTCAGGAAGCTCACTCCCGCACCCCCCGCGGGTGCGGGCAGCTTCAACGCCAGGCCGGCGATCTCGCGGATCCGGTCCAGCCGCCACCGGGTCGACCGGTAGAACCGCAGCATCCGGCCAGGCTGTGCCTGGCTCTCGATCAGCGTGCTCAACTTCTCCACGCGATCGGGTGTGGCCCGGCCGAGGATCTGGTCCAACAGGTCGAGAACGGCCAGGTCATCAGCGGACACCGGGGCGTTGTTGGCCCGCTTGAAGATGGTACGGAAGCGCTGGTGTGCGCTCAATTCAGCGGGCGTTGTGGAGGTGAGGACCGGCTTCTCCGTTTGAACGGAGTTGGCGTTCCCGGCGCTCGGCTGGACCTTCTCCGGGTGCTGCTCGGCGTGCAGGGCAACCGCCATCCAGCCGGCCAGCTCCGCGGGAACCACCGCGTCGAAGTCACCGTCCCTGGCGGTGATCGGCTGGGTGAGCGCCTGTTTGTACACCGCCTCTTCGACCAGGCGTCGCAGCTCGCCGATGGGATCGGTCGGAGGGTCGTCCCCGACCATGGCGTGGATGGTGGCTTCGTCGAGGTACCGGTACGCGTTGGCAACGATCTCGGTCTCCTGCTCGAGCTGGCTCAGCGCTGGGTCGTTGAGTAGGTCGCGCAACGCATCGCGCGCGGTCCGGGCGGCCTCTTCGCGGCGCGCTCGGATCAGCTCGATCAACCGGTCGCCGATCACCGTCGCGGTAGCCGGTACCTTGGCCGTCTGTGGCTGTACCGTCTGCCACAGCGCCACCTTCTCGTCGAAGGTGAGCGCAGTGTCGTCACCGCTGCGGGCGTCGAGCATCGTGCGCGCGGAGCGCTCCATCCCCTTGAGCCGCTCATGCGCTTCGGTATCGCCGGTGACTGCGCGGGCGACGAGGTCGCGCAACGCGTCGACATGCTGCTGCATCAGCCGCTCGGAGACCGATGTCTCGATCGCGTCATCGGGTGCATCCGGTTGAACAACAACCCGGATATCCGTCAACGCGGTGTCGACCTCGGTCAACGTCTGTATCGCGAACCGCACCTCATCGGACAACGACCGGCCCGGACGGCGGTGGACGCTGAACGTGATCGAGGTAGCCCCCAACGCCTCGGCCACCCGCACCGCGTTCACGTACGAGTCACGCAGATACTCCTCCACCAACCACTCCGGAGTACCCTCCGGCATGGCGCCCGGAACCGTCGTATGTGCGATCCAGCGCCTGGGCCGCTCGTCGCGCCAGGTCCACGCGACGTTCCCGAGATCGGCCGGCAGGCCCTGGTACGGCCCATACCACCGCTTGATGTCCCGATAGGTCCCGGACTCCTGTGGACTTAGCGGACCGAGAAAGAAGGTGGTGGTCGGGTTCACGACGACCTCGGTATCCTGGTCGCCCACCTCACCCAGGATCACCTTCACCCGGTTGTTGGCAACCGTTGTCACCCCACCCCGGCCAGCGTCCGCCTCGGCCAGCCGCTCCAACACGTGAAGGTGATCCAACGCCATGCTCAGATCGGTCAGCTCGCTCTGCCCGGTTTCCGCACCACCCGGCCGGGTAAACGCGGCTTCCTTACCACCTAGCCCACGCTCCCGCTTCGGTGCGAGCACCTCTTCCGAAAGCCAATCCCACCGCTCCCACTTCGCCGGCGGCGTGTAGTCACGCCGCTGCTCAAGCGCGGCAAGGTTCGCGTTGAACGCCTGCGTCCTACCCCCGGTCACCAAACCACTGATCTGACCCACCAGATCCACCGGCCGTACCTGCCGCAGAACGGTACTGGTCGTCTGCTGCGTCTGCTGCTGCGTCTGCTGCTGCGTGAACCCACTACCAGCCCCCGCCTTGAACACCGCACGTAGCCCGTCAACGGTCAACGGCTTCCCACCCGAGGTAACGGCGGCCGCCGACTCCACCAACCGCACCCGGTCCTCGGTCGTGACCCGACCATCAAGATCGGGATGAACCTCAACCAGCAGCCCGTCCAGCTCACCAACCACAACCGGCCCACCCGCACCCGGCCCACGCAGCGCCAACACTAAATCCGTCAGTTGCTTCAAGCCACGCAACTGATCCCCAGTCACCCGCCGGCTGAAATCCGTACCGTATCCCAACACCTCACGCGCAAACGCCAAGCCACCCAACACCCCGGTATGCCCCGCAGCCCCGTACCCCTGATCCTCCGACCACGGACCCCACCCCAGGGACGACACCTCCCGCGTCAACCCACCGTCGGTACCCCCACCAACCTTGTCACCACTGATATTGGCATCATCGCCAGACCCGTCGCTGGTGTCGTCGACCTGCGTGTCGGAACCAAACAACCCGGAATTCCCTGACCAGTCTGTCCACAGGCTTGCGCTGTCGTC
>WNGE01002125.1_pt1 | contig 37773 bp, 43 predicted proteins | sample 5400651 | NCBI WGS metagenome assembly WNGE01 (sample SAMN13153370, study PRJNA577476) | soil metagenome | isolation source: 60 cm soil or saprolite under grassland replicate 2 | place: USA:California | collected 2016-06-15
CATGACGCGCTTGCCCCGGCGTAAGGCGATAACGCTGCTCCGGATACTCGCTCCGCGCCGCCTTGAAGCTTGAAGTATGCTGGCGAGCGCTGGCCTGAAGGCACGCGCGCGCACCCGCTGGATGCAACGGTGATTGATCGGTTACAAAGTCAACGCGACAGCCAGTCAAATCTGCCGGGCCGGGTCACATGCTCCGGAGCGTACGCATAGCCTGGCGCGCGACTTGCGCCGTCCTTCGGGCGCTTCTCGAAATGCGCCGGGCCATTGCCGTATTGATAGCGGACCAGAACCGTGCCGTCGGCGAGCGTACGCTCCTCACGCAGCAACGGACCTCTCCTGGTCACGTTCACCGTTCTCCCGGAAGCCCAGCCGCGCGCTTGGCCAGAATCAATGTTGCGTTTTTCGTGCGAGCGGGCTTGAGCGCGGGACGGGGTCTGGACGACCGATTGCGACTTCCCGACTCGTCGTGTGTTCGGTTCGTTTCGGGCGTCGCTCGGCGGGTGGCGTGTCGCCCCCATCGACTGCGAGGCTACGGCTGGACGGCCGGAATCCGCGGCCGCATTGGTTTCGTCTACCTGGTCGGGCACCGCGGAAGGGGTTCGCGCTGGCGCGTTCGTCCCCCGAGGCGCCTCAGGGGGGAGCGTTTGGCTTGACTCCTGCGGGTTGGACTCTTGCGGGTTCGCCGACGCGGACCGCGACGACGCCGATCCGCTTTCCGCTGCGGCCGAGTCGGGCGCAACCTGCGCCGGCGCGCGATGCGGCGTCGAAGGCGGCGCAGTCGGTCGCTCCGTGCTGCTGGAAGGGGGCACAGGTGCCGGTACCTGGTCAGGACGCGCAGGAGCCCCGCTCCGCGCCGGCAGGCTGTCCTGTCGAGACGCAATCTTATTCGGGGGAGCCGCGGGATTCTCTAGCTCGATATCGAAGGAACGCAGCGCGGCCGCCATGACCGCCACGCCGAGCACCACACAGGCGGCCGACGCGATCAGCGCGCCCGGGCTGAACGGCGATCCAAGTCGCATTGGTACACGAGCCGCCCGCGCTGCCGGCCGGGCAGGATGGGCGGACGCGCGGTGGCCCCCCAGGTGCTGCCGCCCGAGGCTCGTCAGCTCGTAACGTGAGGCATCACGGTTCCATTGCAATAGTCCGCGACGCTGGGCGGTCGTCATGAGCGCCAGTTTTCCGCTCTGCGTTTCGGAGAAAGCGTCCAAATTGCCGTGCCGATCGATGTGCTCCAACCCCGAGGCAAGGCGTAATGCCTCCTCGTCCATTTGTGCCCATGACGGTAGGCCCGCAGCGTGTCGTCCGAAGGCTCTCGACAGAATTCTCATGGGTCGCACGGGGTCTCGCACCCGGTTACAACCTGGGCATCGATCTCAACGGAACGATGGTCAATAGGTTCCGGCCCTTCCCATCCGGGAAGGTCGTTTCCGCTCCCTGTTTACGCCCCATCTTGGCCGAGATGGAGGATCCACTTACGGTCGCCATGCCGGTCACCCAGGAGGGCATATGAAGCTCGGCATTTCCCTACCGCTGGTCGATATCAAGGGCGATCCCGCGACGGTACGCGATTTCGCGCAAACCGCGGAAGACTTGGGCTATCGCCACCTCGCCGCACCCGATCACGTGCTCGGCGTCAATGTGGCGAGCCGGCCGGATTGGGGGAACCGCAACACCTCCAAGGATTTTTTTCACGATCCATTTGTCCTGTTCGGTTTCTTGAGCGCCTGCACGCAACAAATAGAGTTCTCCACCCAGGTCTTGATCCTGCCGCAGCGCCAGACCGTGCTGGTCGCGAAGCAGGCGGCATCGCTGGACGTGCTATCGGGCGGACGCTTCCGGTTCGGCATCGGAGTGGGCTGGAACCCCGTGGAGTTCGTCGGGCTGAACGAGAATTTCCGCGACCGCGGCAAGCGTCAGGAAGAGCAGGTGCGGGTCATGAAGGCGCTGTGGGCCGAGCCGCATGTAAAATTCAAGGGGCAATGGCATACGATCGACGATGCCGGCATCCATCCGCTGCCGACCAAGCGAACCATCCCGGTCTGGTTCGGCGGGCACGCGGATGCGACGCTGCGCCGGATCGCCAAAATGGGCGACGGCTGGATGATGCTGGCGCATGCGAAAGGCGCCGAGGCCGAAACCGCGTTCAGCAAGCTCCGCGGCTATGTCGAAGCAGCAGGACGCGATCCGAGCACGATCGGACTGGAAGTCTGGGTTTCCACCGGCGAAGGCGGCCCGGAGGACTGGCGCAAGGAGTTCCGGTACTGGCAGAGCATCGGCGTCAGCCATGTCACCGTCAACAACACCTATGCCCGGGGCCCGCATCGCCGCATCGTGGGAAGGACGATGGCCGATCATCTGCAAGCCATGAAGTGGTATTACTCGTCCGTCGTCGATCTGTTGTGACGAGCTCCCGGGACGTCCCCGTCACTCCGCCGAATCCGCCACAACCCGCTTGCCGCGACGCAACGTGATGCGCCGCTCCGGATGCTCGCCGCGCGCCGCCTTGAAGATCGCGCGCGCGAGCGGCGCATTGAAGGCACGCGCGAGCACCCGCTCGATGCAATCCCGATCGACGGCGTCCCAAAGCTCGACGCGGTACGGCAGCTTTTCCTTCTGGCCGCCGGGGCCGGCAACCTGCAGCACCTTCGACTTGTCCTGCTTGTGCTCGACCATTCGGGGCTCCCTCGGCCGTTCACCGCAAGGGGAGACGCAGGCGGAGTTCGCTTCATTGTCGCGGCGCGTTCCACCGCGAGACGATGCGGTTCTTGTGGCGCAGCGTGACATAGCGCTCCGGAAACTCCCGCGTTGCCGCGTAATATGCCGCGTACCCGATGCTGCCGTTCGCGGTCACGGCAAGTACCTGCTCGACCGAGACTCTGGCCTCGTCCCATAATTCCACCCGGTAGGGCAGGTCCTCGCGTTCGACCGGAACCGGACCGAGGGACGTTGCGTCCGGTCCGTCGTCCTCGGGATCGCCCACCGGTGCCAAGCGATACAGCTCGCCGGGAAGGTGCGGCGCTTTGCCCATCCGGGGAGCAGGATCGAGCTTGAAACTCGTGCGCATGCACCTGTGCTCGGTTGCAAGGCGGGCGCCCCCGCCCTATCGTCCCCGGCCGGACAGCCCGCGATGGATGCCGCATTATAGCCTGACGCGTGGCGCAGGATAGCCTGATGCGTGGCCCAGCAAAGCGACCGACGTAAAGGATGCCGTCGAGCACCGCCGCACCACCCCAGGGGTCGAGCGACGCCCAGCGCTTTGAGCTGCTGGTCGACGCAATCACCGATTATGCGATTTACATGCTCGACCCCGACGGGTTCGTCATCAGCTGGAACTCCGGCGCGCAAAGGGTCAAGGGATATGACTCGGGCGAAATCATCGGCCGGCATTACTCCCGCTTCTTCACGCCCGAGGACCGGGCGGCCGGGGTTCCGGCCCGAGTTCTGAACGAAGCAAAAGCAGCCGGCCGATCCGAAAGCGAGGGTTGGCGGGTCCGCAAGGACCGAAGCCGGTTCTGGGCGGCAGCGGTAGTGCAGCCGGTGCGGGACGCGGCCGGCCGAATGGTCGGGTTCGCGAAAATCACCCGCGACATCACCGAACGGCAGGCCGCGCAGCAGGCCCTGCTCGAAAGCGAGCGCCGCTTCCGCCTGCTGGTCGAAGGCGTGATGGATTACGCGATCTACATGCTCGACCCGAGCGGAATGGTCGTCAATTGGAATGCGGGCGCGCAGCGACTGAAAGGTTACGCCGCCAATGAAATCGTCGGCCAGCACTTCTCGCGCTTTTTCACCCGGGCGGACCGCGCGGCGGGGCTGCCGATGCGCACACTCGAAATCGCCGCCCGCGAGGGCCGCCACGAATCCGAAGGCTGGCTCGTCCGCAAGGATGGAAGCCGCTTCTGGGCATCGATGTTGGTAGACGCGATCCGCAATGACGGCGGCGAACTGCTGGGATTCGCCAAGATCACCCACGACATCACCGAGCGGCACGCCGCGCAGGAGGCCCTGCAGGAAAGCGAGCGTCAGTTCCGCCTGCTGATCAACGGCGTGGTGGACTATGCCCTGTACATGCTCGATCCCAACGGCATCGTCACCAATTGGAACGCCGGCGCAGAGCGCATCAAGGGCTACACGGCCGAAGAAATCGTCGGGCAGCACTTCTCACGATTCTACACCGAGAGCGAACGCTCGGCCGGCGCGCCCGCCCGCGCCCTTCACACCGCGGCGCAAGAGGGGCGGTTCGAGGCGGAAGGCTGGCGGGTGCGCAAGGATGGCAGCCTGTTCTGGGCGAACGCGGTCATCGATCCGATCCGGGACGAAGCGGGCAAGCTGGTGGGTTACGCCAAGATCACCCGCGACATCACCGAGCAGCGGGAGGCGCGCCTCGCGCTGGAGCAGGCACAGGTCCAGCGCAACTATGCCCAGAAGATGGAAACGCTCGGACAGCTCACCGGAGGCGTCGCCCACGACTTCAACAACCTGCTGATGATCGTTGGCGGGCACGTACAGACCGTCAAGAAGCTGATCGCGCAGGACCCCAAGGGGACGCGTGCGGCGGAAGCGATCGAGCTTGCCGCAAGACGGGGAGAATCGCTGACTCGGCAGCTGCTCACCTTTTCGCGGCGCCAGACGCTTAACCCGGTGGTGATCGAAATCGGCGAGCGGATCGAAGCCGTCCGCGCGATGCTCGCAAGCTCGATTGGGCCGTCCGCGAAGCTCGTGACCAACATCACGCCCGACACCTGGCCGGTCAAGATCGACCCCAGCGAATTCGAGCTTGCTCTGATCAACATCGCGCTCAATTGCCGCGATGCCATGGCGCAGGACGGCGTCATCACAATCACGGCTGAGAACATGCGGCTCCGGCCGGGGGATTCCCCGCAGAATCTGGAAGGCGATTTCGTGGCCCTCACGATCGCCGATCGGGGCTGCGGAATTGCGGCGGATATCCTGCCGAAAGTGTTCGACCCGTTTTTCACGACCAAGCAGAAAACCAAGGGAACGGGGCTCGGACTTTCGCAGGTGCACGGCTTCGCTCACCAATCCGGCGGCACCGTCGTCATCGAGAGCGAGTTGGGAAAAGGAACGAGCGTCACGCTCTATCTGCCGCGCGCGGATGCAACTCCCCGCAAGGAGGCCGCGGAATCCGCCGCGCAATCCTCGGCCAGCGGAACGGCGCTGTTGGTCGAAGACAATCCGGATGTCGCGGAGGTCAGCGTCTCGATGCTGGAGCAGCTTGGGTATCGGGTGCATGCGGCCAATGACGCGCTGACCGCGCTCGAAGCCGTCGAAGCCGGCAGCTTCGACCTCGTGGTCAGCGACATCGTCATGGCGGGCGCCATGGACGGGCTCGGCCTGGCGCGCGCCATTCGGCAGCGCCATCCGGATCTGCCGATCATTCTCGTCACCGGCTACAGCAACACCGCGGCGCTCGCCGATCCGGAATTTGCCGTGCTTCGCAAGCCGTATCAGCTCGCCGACCTGAGCCGTGCCGCCGCGAAAGTGATTGCCGAGACCAGGCAGTCCCCGCCCAGCAATCTCGTGCGCCTGCGCGACGCCAGGCGGGGCGCGCACCCGAAGAACGAGGGGCCGTAGGTGTTCGCAGCGCGTCCGGCCGGCTCACGCGCCAGGCACTCAGAATGTCACTGCTGCTTTCGAGTGCCGGGCGCGGCAGGCCTATCCTCGTTCGCCATGCATCTCGTCATGAATGTTTTGCGCGCCTGACCGGTCAGCTTCTGATTGTCGGCACCGAACGTGCAGGTCTCCAGTTTCTGCTCTTTGGTGATCGCGAGAGCCGGCACGTTCACCAGCACGGTCGCGAGCAATCCGAGCGCGGAGGCACATCGCAGCATATCGTCGGCTCCCATCCGGTCGGCGGGGCTCAGCCTGGGATCCGGGCTGAAGCACGCGGATTCACCGCGATCCCGTCGCGCTCTTGCGCCAGTTGAGGGTGGCGGTGCGGCCGTTGCGGAAACTGCCGGTGGCGTCGAGCCGGCCCTCTTTCAGCGTTCCGGTCAGATCGATCGCGGCGGCGCGGGTGCCGTCGCGCTTCTCGGCATGCACGCGCATCTTGGCTTCGCCCGATGCGGAGACCTCGCCGGCCATGACCATGGTCACGCCCGGATCGCGGCCGGGCCACTGGCCGGCGATCCTGCCTCGGCTGAGCGTGGCCTGTGCCCGGAAGCAGCGCGGCGGCTCGGCCGCCGCCGGGCCGTAGCAGATCGGCCCCGCGTAGAGCCCGTCGGCGACGCCCGCCGCCGCGGCCGGCGCATTGGCGAGCGAGCGCGGCGGCGCGTCCGGCACCGCGGCGGTCTGCACCGCCGGCTCGATCCTTTTTCGGGCCGTCTCGGCACGCTCGGCTGCGGCCTGCGTATCGCGGCGAGCCGTTTCGGCGCTGGCGCGTCCGGCCTCCGCGCCGCGCGGCGGCGCTTGTGCCGGGCGTTGCTCGGCAGCGGGTTTCGCCTCGCGATCGGGCGTTTGCCGCTTGGCTTCGGCAAGCGCCCGCGCCTGTTCGAGCTTACCCTGATGGTTCTGCGCGAACGCCCAATAGCCGCCGGCTACGGCCAACACCAAGGCGGCGGCGGTGAGCCATTTTGCCCGATCGCCGGCGAGGTCGCGCCGCTCCGGCTCGGGAGCCGGCAGGGCGCCGCGCCCCTCGGCGTCGGTCGACGGGAGGGCTGGTGGGGTCGGCAATTCCTCGGCCATGGCCATGCTTTAACGCTCCGATTGCCGCACTCAGGATAGCACTGTCTCGGGCTCCGACGGAATTATCCGACCTGCAACAAGCCGATCCGGATCCGCCCGTATGGGCGGGCTGCGGCCGGCATGGGGCTGTGGACAGCGAGCGGGATTTTCCGCGGCCGTTGCAGAAGTGTAACAGCGCAAGGCGAACCGCCCCGGTAAGATAGGCCATCGAGACGGGAGGAGTCGTTGGAGAAACTCTTACTGGCAACCGCCGTGGGCGGTGCGTTCGATCTGGGCGGTCCCGCGCTTGCAGACACTTGCACGATCGACGCGCTGGTCGCCTCCGCGGGCGCAAAGATGCTGGCCGGAATAGCGCTGGCGCTGAGCGGCCTCACCGTGACGGCTTCGATGTTCGTCGTGCGCAAATGGCTGTGGCGCTATCTCGGCCTCCATGCCACGGACCGGCTGCGTCGGTTCGGCAGCATCGGCCTGCTCCTTGCGACGCTCGGCATCGCCGGCGCGGCCTATAGCGCTGACATTACCGGGATCGCGCGACAAGTCCCGGAGCCTTGGCTGCGGATCGGAATTGCGGCCGGAGCCGCATTGCTCGGCGCGATTGCGGTGCGCGCCATCGCGGACGTGATCTGGGGACGGGCTTCGAAATGGGGGCGCCGGATCCGATACGGCGGCAGCGGCATCGCGGCCCTCGGCGTTGCCAGCGTGCTTATCGTGCAGGGCGCGGTTTTCTTTCACCTCGATGAAAAAATCAATTCGATTCCTCGCCTGAAGGAAATCAGCTCGATCCAGCGCATCGTCCAAATCTTCAGCCGATAGTGAGGCGCCGTCGTATGCGGTCGACCTCGCGTCTCGATCCGCGATCGCGACGCAGGCTCAGCGCATCGACATCGGCAGAAGCGCGAGCAGACCGGTGAGGGCGGCGATCAAGCCGGCGGCGCCGGCCACGGCTGCCCAATAGCGGAGCGATTGCAGTCTCGAGCTCTCGGCCGCGCCGGCCGGATCTTCGCCGTGCAACGATGGATCGACGACGGGCTCCGGCGGCGCGGTCTCGCCGGCGGGACGCGCGGGAGCTTCGCCCCGCGAATCCCCGGATCCGGCTTCGGGCTTGGCGCGCACGATTTCAGGCCCCAGCCGCTCGAGCGCCTCGTGCCAGCGATGCTCGTCGCTCGATTCATCCATTGGTTTGAAACAATGTTGTCCCGATCCCGCCGGATCAGCCATGCCAGAGGCGCGAGCGTATCGGGACCGAGGAAACGATTCAATCAGGATCCGCGCAAGCCGGGAGCGTAGGGTTAATCCGACAGTTTCCGGCTGGACCGCCCCAAGCATGCCAATCGGAGCTCCCCGGGAAATGGAATGCGGGTCGCCTCGCCCGGCCCATCTGTCCGTCGTGTGTCGTCGTTGGTTACTTCACCAGCAGGCCCGTGCTTTGCGCGCTTCGCGGCGCGTCGACCTGCGCCAGGATGTCGGTAATGCGGCGATCACAGAGATTTTCCACTCGTTCTCGCCTCACCACGGCCAAGGCGGCATCGCATACGAGCGCGGTCTCGGAGCCGACGAGCCTCCATTGCTTGAGCTTGTTTTCGAGTTGCGTCAGCTCGTCCTCGATCATTGCCTTGTCGACGTTCGCTCCGTCCGATCCGAATCCCGCCGCCCGTTTGAGGATCCGCGCATATGACCCGATTGCGGCGCGAGCCTTCTCGGCGCGCTCGCCGACCAGGCCGCGCGCGCGCACGATTCGATAGAGCGCTTCGTGAAACAGGACGATCTGAGGTTTCGCCATTGGGGCCTCAATTCCCGCCGCCCCCTCTGATGACGAATTCGGCTTCCCTCGCTCGTTGGATAAAGGGCCGGTACCCGAAGGCCCGGCCCCGTTTTCTCAGCGCTTCGGCACTCCGGAGAGCCGCTGGTCAGGCGGAAGGCCGTCGTGCACTGGCTGACGGAGACCGCGTGACGCCGTTTGACCGATTGGCATCAGAGGCTGCCACCTTACCGCATGCTAATGCGCCGGCACCCCGGAAGTTCCGTTCCGCAAAACGGCGGTGGCGGATTGGTCCAGGGAGCGGGATCGAGATTGCGCCCCGGCACTCGCGCAGGCCCGGCCGCGGAGCAATCCGAGCAAGCAGCCGTCAACGAGGCGTGGGAAACACCAGGGTGAGCGTGCCGATCAAAGCCGCGAGCAAAAACAGATGATGATGCTCGGCGCTTTGCAGCGCGGTCGCGAATTGATCGCATAGCCGATCGATCGACCCGAGCAAGCCAAGCAGCGGATCGCTGCCGCCATAGGAGCCGGCCGCGAGCCAGAAATCCGGACGGAGCATGATTTGCAAGGTGTTTGGCAACATGGTTTTGAGAAATGCCGAAGGCCTGCAGTGCTTGGCAATGGCAACATGGCAGATTTACGGCGGGCTGGTAGGCGCGTTGATATCCCGGAACATGCGGTACGTCGGCGGCGCGAACCCTCGATTTGGCGATGCCGACCGCGCTTACACCGGCGGCCAGGATCGAGGCTGCTGCGACGTGACGGCGCTCCGTGATTCTGACGGCGATTTGGACAGCGCCGCCCGTTGGAGCCCGTGCCGGCTGCGGCATTCGGCCGCGCCAAACGCGAAACCGGAGTGCGCGCATCTACGGCCGCAGCCTTGCTTGGAATGATCGTTCGTCAGGGCAGCGGGCCTTGAACGAAGCTTTTCCGGCTGTCTGTGCGCCGCACGTTCACCGACATGTGAGTGCGAGCGTCTCACGAATGACGATTTCCCCCTCTACCACGGGCCCACGTGACAAAAACATCAAGCGCGAGGGTCGCAATGGCTTCCGTAATGATTGTTTGTCCTGAGACCCGTCGAGAGATTTATACCGGCATCGAGACGGACGAGGCGAGCTTTGCGAAATTGCCGGACGTGCCGAGCCGCACGCAATGCCCGATCTGCGGGCAGGACCATGTCTGGACCAGGGAGGACGCCTGGCTGTCCATGACGCGACTGAAGCAGGTCGCCTGACCCCGCGCGCGCTGCGCGCTCTTCGCCCACTCTTGGCCGCGGAGCGGCCCGGCTGGAACCCAGCCGGGCGTTTCGACGTTGTTGAGCGCCAGTTCGTGTTTTCCAAGTCTGGTCCTGGCGAACGGCACAGCCCCGGTTCACGTACCGAGCATCGGACCGGGGCTGTCTTCCGCTCATGCGTTCCTTCGGCAGCACGGAACGGTCGCGCCTCGACGGCGAGGCTACAGATGGCGAGCGGGGTGAGCCATGAACGCAACATCCGACAAGGACGCCCGACTGAGCCGGGACATCCAGGCCAAGATCGGCGAGAAGCTGGCGTTGCTCTATGTGCCGGTGTTGCGGCAGGACATGCCGCAGCAATTGTCCGATCTGTCGCGGCGGCTGGAAGCGACCGGAAAAACCCGACGCACGCGCCGCTCCCCGCTGTCGAGAATGCTGGAAGCACTGCGACGGCGCGGCCCACGCTCCTGAAGATTCGCAGCTCAAGCCAAGTTGCGCGCGCTTGCGCCGACACCAACGGCGGCGCGAAGCGAGGGCATTCGACCGCCTTGCAAACAATGAGGGCACGCGCTCCTCATCGTTGCTTTACGCATCTGGTCAGTGAAAGCCGCCGAGCAGCCAAACCAGCAGAATTATGGGAATGGGGATGCCAATGATCCACAGCAACAAAGCGCGACCCATGAGTGATCTCCTCGAAAGCGTTGTCACACCTCAACTCGGATCCGACGGACCCGGTTCCAAGCGACCAAGTCGCATGTTTGCTCCTGCCGCGGTAATCAGGAGCCAAAGGGAACCTTTGGCCGCGTTGTGCCTGTAGCCAAAGCCGGCCCCGGGGCACGGCGAATCGGTCCTCTCGCCGGTTAGTTTCCAAATATTGCTTCGCAGCATCGATCAGGAGCGCGACCGGATTCGCTGCCAAACAGGCGGCTTGTCGGCAGTTGCCGCCGCTCTTGGTTCGACTGACCTCCCGGAACGTTTTCGGCCGCCGGGAATTGACGGCGGGAAGAGGCGTTAAGGAGGTCAGGCCATGTTGGGCTTGGTTGTCACTCTGCTGATCATCGCGCTGATCGCGGCCGTGCTGGGCTTCGGCGGGATCGCCGGGGCGGCGGTCGGGATGGCGAAGATCGTGTTCTTCGTCGCGTTGGTCCTGTTCCTGATCTCGCTGGTATTCGGACTCTCCCGCGGAAGTCTTCGCTGGTAGAGAACGGATCGTGGGATCGGCCCGGCCGCCGCCCGACCACGGGCGGCGGTCGTGCGATTCAGACGACGCAGAACAGGACGGCGGAAGGCGGACGTCCAGCCGTCGCCGCCGCGCGAGTGTGGCCGAATAGTCATAGGCGGCTCCGAACCGCGCCGACGATTATCCAGGCACCTTTTAATTCCCGGCCCCGGCCTCTACCATTGCCGGCCACCAACCGGCGGCTGGAGCCTTGGCATGAAATGCGGGCCTTCCCTCTTGGCAATCCTCGGGCTGGGATTGCTGCTGACGGCCTGTGCCGGCGTGCATGGGATCAAGAGCAACGATACCGGCGGCATCATTCCGTGGTCGCCGGAAAACCAGGCCTCCGCCTTTGCCATCGCCTCGGAGCGGTGCGCGCGCTTCCACAAATACGCCCGCATCAACAGCGTGCATGCGCAATACGGAGACTACATCGGGTTCTCCTGCGTGTGGTCGCCCTACGCCCGTCCCTGACGGATGTCCGCTCGCCCGGCCGGCTGCCGAAGCTGCCGGCGACCGGATGATCGCTCCGGCCCGTCCCTCCCATAGGTTGCGAGGTCCATCATGGGTAAACCGCTATCGCTCACCGCCAAGGACGCGCATCGTCTCGGCGCCTACCGCGCCGACCCGGACGGAGCGCCGCGGGGCGGCATCGTGGTCGTGCAGGAGATATTCGGCGTCAATCATCACATCCGGTCGGTGTGCGACCGGCTTGCGGCGCTCGGGTATACCGCCGTGGCGCCGGCGCTGTTCGATCGATTCGCCCGCGACTTCCAGTCGGGCTACTCGCCGGACGAGGTCGCCCAGGCCCGCAAGTTCCTGGCCGATGTCGATTGGGCGGCCTTCGTGCGCGACACCGCCGCCGCCGTCGAGGCGCTGCCGCGACCGGCCGCGATTTTGGGATTCTGCATGGGCGGCACGGTCGCCTATCTCGCCGCCACGCAGCTCGACGGGCTTGCCGCCGCCGTGTGTTTTTACGGCGGACAGATCGCCAAGTCCGCCGACCAGAAACCGCGCTGTCCCACGCAAATGCATTTCGGCGAAAAGGACGAGCACATCCCGATGAGCGATGTGAACGCGATCCGGGCCAAGCGGCCGGATTGCGAAATTCACGTGTATCCCGCCGGGCACGGCTTCTATTGCGACGAGCGGGCGAGCTTCCATGCGGAAAGCGCGGCGATCGCCTGGGGCAGGACGTTGCGGTTCCTCGACGCGGTCATGGCACAGGCGGGCAAGCGGTAATCAGCGCGCGATGCTCGTTAAGCGATTTTGCCCAATCCGTCGTCAGCCGGCGGCCGGAATCGCGACCGGTTCCTCGCCCGACGCGGCGGTCGCGAGCACCCGCCCGATCATGACCAGAACCGGACCCGCGGGAGAGATCGCTTCGAGCCGCGCGGCAATATCCGCAACGCTGCCGCGCAACACGATCTCGCCGGCGCGCGTCGCCTCGGCAACCGCCACGGCGGGAGTAGCCGGGTCGATGCCGTGCTGGAGGGCCGACGCGGTGATGGCCGCAAGCGTGCGCTTGGGCATATAGATCACGGTCGTGGTCAACGGATCGGCAACGCTGGCCCAATCGATCTGCGGCGAGGGCCCGCCGTCGGCGTGATGGCCGGTGACGTATTGCAGCCGGCGCGAATGCCGGCGGTGGGTCAGCGAGACGGCAAGCCGGCTGGCCGCGCCCTGTGCGGCCGTGATGCCCGGAACCACTTCGACCGGAATACCGGCCGCGCGGCAGGCGGCGATTTCCTCTCCCGCGCGCCCGAACACCATCGGATCGCCGCTCTTGAGGCGCACCACGCGCCTGCCGGCTCGGGCGAGGAAGATCATCAATTGATTGATCTCCTCCTGACGACAGGACGGTCCATAGCCGGTCTTGCCGACGAGCATCTTCTTGGCTTCGCGACGGGCGAAGTCGAGAATCTCCGGCGCGACGAGATCGTCGATCAGGATTACGTCGGCCGATTGCAGCGCGCGTACCGCCCGCAGCGTCAACAGCTCGGGATCACCGGGGCCGGCGCCGACCAGCACGACGGAGCCCGCTCGTTCCGGCTCGGCGCGGGCATCCGCGCTCAGCGCTTCGAGCTCGGAAGGATCCGGAACGTCGTTGGGTCGCGTGAGCGCGGCTTGCGTGAAGCGTTCCCACAGCTCTCGCCGCGCCCGGAATGACAGTCCGAGCGATTGAATGCGCGGCCGCCACGTCCGCGCGGCCTCCGCCCAGCGCGAAAAGCCTCTCGGAATCAGGGCTTCCAGTTTGGCCCGGATGGCTTGGCCGAACACCGGTGCCGCGCCGTCGGTCGAAATGCCGATCACCAGCGGAGAGCGATTGACGATGGCGCCGAAGGCAAAGTCGCACAGCGCCGGCTTGTCCACGACATTGACCGGCACGCCGGCGTTGCGCGCAGCCGCCGCAAAGGCCGCGGCCTGCGCCTCGTCCTCGAGCGCGGCGACGGCGATGGCGGCGCCGGTGAGATCGGCAGGCTCGAATCCGCGCGCATGGATGGCGATCGAGCCTCGCGGCGCCTCCGCGGCGATTGCCAGAAGCTCCTCGCAAGGATCTTGCGCATAGACATCGACGCGAGCCCCGGCCGCCGACAGCAGCTCCGCCTTCCAGGCCGCGGCCGCGCTGCCGCCGACGAGGACCGCGCGCTTGGCCTCGAGCGCAAGAAAAATCGGCAGCCGCGCGAGCGCCTCCATGCGCGGCGTGGGCGCTTCATGCGGGCTCCGGGTCATCGTATCGGGCGGCCCCAAGTCGCCGCCGGGCGCGTGATCGCGACGGTGCTGTTCATGGTGCGATCCTTCTCGCTCCTCCTCCCCGGCCAATGCGCAGCCATAATCGCGCTTCAACGCGCCGGCGCCGAGATCGAAACAGATATAGGCAAACCGATGATATCAAGTGCCGTGCCAGCCCGCGGCCCTCTCTGCTATGGAGTTGAATCTACGATAAAATCTGGCCTGCGGGTAGTCGACCTGGTCATGCCGGTTCGCCGTCGAGCTGCCCGGTTTTGCTCCACCGAGCCCGCGGTTTGGGCAAAATGGGTCGCACGAGAGCCCGATCGGGCGCCGCGATCGCGGGTTCTTCCGCCTTATCACCCCGTCTAGTTTAGGCGACGCGCGAGGCGCGCGCCTGCAGCGCGCGGATACGGTCGGCGAGGCTGCCCTTGCCCTCTTCGCTGGCCGATGCGGATTGCGGCTTGCCCGCGCCGTTGCCCTGGAGCCGCACGCTTTCCTCGGCAAGAATCGCGTCAATCGCCGAGCCGGAGCCTTCAAGCACCGAGGTCAGCCGCACGACCTCGGCGGCGACGTCGTTGATCCGCTCCCGTAGCAGCGCGTTCTCGACCCGCTCGGCCGCCCACGCGGCTTCCGCCTCGCGCTTCATCGCAGAAAGCTCCCGCTGCAGCTTGGCGCGGTCCTCGCGGGCGCGATCGAGCTGGGTCTCGATCAGGGACTTTTCGGTCTTCACCGCTTCAATCGCATCGCCATGCCGGCGATCCGTGGTGGTGAGCTCCTGGCGCAGCTCCGCCTCGATCTTGCGCGCCGCTTCGGCGTCGCGCCGAAACTGGTCGCGCTCGTGCTCGCGTTCCGCAAGCATGCGGTTCTGCTCGGCAAGGCGCATTTCGAGATCGGCAAGACGGCGGCTGAGGATCTCGGCCTCGGCGACCTGACCGGCAAGCTGGCGCTCCAATTGGCCGACCCGCTGGCCGAGCTTGTCGACCTGCCCGCGTTCCTCGGCGAGCTCCTGCGACGCGGCTTCGGCATCGAGCCGTTCGCGGGCGAGACGATCCTCGGTAGCGCGAACCTCCTTCTTTAGGCCGACGATCTGCCCTTTGAGCGCATCGACCTGGGTCCGCAGCGCCACGGTCTCCACGCTTTGACTGTCGAAGACGACGGACCTTTCCTCGAGCTCGGCGGTGAGGCGGGCGAGCTCGGCCTCCTTGTCGGCCAGCACGCGCTCGACTTCCCGCAGCGTGCCGGTCTTGGCGGAAAGCTCCTCCTCGGTGGCGTGCAGCTGGTCCTTGAGCGCCTTGTCGCGCGCCTCGAGCGCGAAGATCGCGGCGGTCTTTTCGCCGAGATCGATCTTGAGGCGGTTGATGGTGTCGGTCTTCTTGCCGAGCTCCGCGAGCTGGCTGGTGGTCTTGGTCTTGAGCTGATCGACGCTCATTTCGAGCCGGCGCGTCGACATCGCGAACTCGGCGCGCAACTGATCCTTGTCGGCCTGGATTTCCGCCATCGACAGCGGCGTGGCCGCCTCGAGCCGACGCATGGTCAGCCGCACGGCGCGAGCATGGACGAACGGGATGATGACAAGCGCGGCCAGGCTGGCGACGAGAAAGCCGAGCCCCACATACATGATCGGCTCGATCATGAATTACGCCTCCGACCGCGAACGCCACGCTCGCGCGGCAACATGCCACGCGCTTCGATCCGGTTCCAGTCTCATGCCCACCTTTACCGAGCCGATCAGAACGGATTCCAGGTCGCCTGCGGCGTGAACTTGAGGTACCCGACATTGGCGCCGAGCCGCACGCCGACGCCGGAGCGGATCGGAATCACCACGATGCTGTTCGCGGTCAATACCGTCATTCCCAGCCCGCCCACGAAATACGCCGAACCGTCGAGACCTCCGAAGCGCTGATAAACCGCCTGCGTCGCCGGCAGATTATAGACCAGCATCATGGTGCGGGCGCCTTCCCCGCCGACGTCCCAACCGAGCGTGGGACCCTGCCAATACACCCGCAGATCGCCGGCATTCTTGGTGTAAAGCGTGCCTTCGCCGTAACGCAGTCCGCCGATGAAAGCTCCACCGGCCTCCTGGCCGAGGACGTAGCCGTTGGGGAGGCCCCATTGGCTCACCGCCCGCTCGACGATCTGGGCAAGGCCGCGCGAGACCCCGCCGAAGAACCTGTGACCCACGTCTACCAGCTCGCCGGGCGAAAACCGGGAGGAATCGGCGGGTGGAGGCGCGGCCTGAGCGGCTGCAGGCGCGGCCCCGAACCCATAGGCGAGGAGGGCGAGGCAAAGGATGCGAAGGAGAGCGCGCATGAATGCTCCATCGGCTTGACGAACCCGCATCGCACCGGAAGAACCGGAGGGGGCGGGATGCGAATCAGCCATTCGTTGTCCACAACTATGGCGTCAGCACGGCTGCGGTGAAAGTCGGATACTCTATTCGGACTGCCCGCCGGCAGCCCTCGGGCCGGTTCAAGGCGTGCGCTCTTGGCCGGTGGCGTCCCGGATGGTCTGGCGCACCGCGGCGCGATCGCCGAAGGCCAGGAACGCGGGCACCCGGAACCCCTCCGCCACCTGTCCGTAGCAGAGCGCCGTACCGTCGGGCTTCTTCACCACGCCGCCCGCCGCAGCAAGCAGTGCGTCGCCGGCCGCAATATCCCATTCGGAAGTCGGCGCGAGCCGCGGGTAGAGGTCGGCGCCCCCCTCGGCGATCCGGCAGAATTTCAGCGACGACCCGCAGGGGATCGTCTCGGCGACCGGCAGCCGCGCGAGCAGCGCCGCGGTACCGGCATCGAGGTGCGAACGGCTCACCGCAACCCGGATTCGCCCCGGGATTTGCGGACGCGTGCGGATCGCGATGGCCGCATCGAATCCGCTCGGCCGCGCCGGATCGAAGCGCAGCCGCTCTGCGCCCATCCCGACGAACCCGCGCCACACGCTGCCGAGCGCGGGCGCGGCAATGATGCCCAGGACCGGCACGCCCGCGGATACGATCGCCAGATTGACCGTGAACTCGGGCCGTCCGTCCAGGAACTCCCGGGTGCCGTCGAGGGGATCGACCAGGGCGAAGGTTCGTCCAAGCGCTGGCGGCAGAGGCAACCCGGTTGCCTCCTCGCAGATCGTCGGCAACCCGGGAAAGAGTTCCGACAAGCCCTGCAAGACGACCGTCTGCGCGGCTTCATCGGCGGAGGTTACGAAGGAACGATCGGATTTTTGCCGGCGCGGCGCGGTCGCCGGATCGACTGCGACGATTGCCGCCGCCGCTTTGCCGACGACGGCGGTGAGATCGTCGAGCCGTCCCGCAAACGACGCGAGGTCCCGGTCGAAGCTGAGATCGGCAGTCACGTTGGCTGCGCTCCAGGAAGCCGAAACGGCGGCGGCTTCGGCATGTGCAGCAGGGGTCCAAGTGCACGAGAATGTGGGGAAACCAGGGTCGCCCTGGCAGGCCGCGCGAGTGCGTTGTATCACACCCGCGGTCGCGCGCGACGGCTGAGTCGCGCCGGCCGCGCCCAGGCCGCTGGTCGCATGCAACCGGAGACCCGCAATGCACGGCTCCCTCGAAATGCTCGATCTTGCCGCCCTGCTCTGCTCGAGGGTGTGCCACGACCTGATCAGCCCGGTCGGGGCGGTCGTCAATGGGCTGGAAGTGCTCGAGGACGACAATGACCCGGAGACCAAGATCTTCGCGCTCGACCTGATCAAGAAGAGCGCGCGGCAGGCCTCGGCGCGCCTGCAATTCTGCCGGCTTGCGTTCGGTGCCGCCGGCTCGGCCGGCGCGGCCATCGATCTCGGCAATGCCGAAGAAGTGGCGCGCGGGCTGCTCGAGGACGATAAGACCAGGATCGCGTGGAATCTGCCGCGGGTGCTCTCGCCGAAGAACCGCGTCAAGCTTCTGCTCAACCTGCTGATTCTCGCCGGGCAGACGATTCCGCGGGGCGGAACCCTGACGGTCGATGCGATCGGGGATGGCGAGGTCGAAGGTTTTCGGGTCACGGCCGCCGGCCTCAACGCCCGCATTCCGCAGGCGATTCCCGGGCTCGTTTCCGGGGAGGCCGGATCGGCCGCGATCGATGCGCACGCGATCCAGCCGTTCTATACCGGCTTGCTTGCGCGCAGCTGCGGCCTGTCGGTGGTGCTGGTGCCGGACGGCGACAGGATCGTGATCACCGCGGGCTGAGGGCAGGGCTCCTCCTCTGACGGCGGCTGGAAACGAATTGTTTACCGTGCGCGCCTGCCGCAGGTTCGGATGGCCGGAAAGCGCCGGGAATTTGCCGCCCGCCGCATCTCTTCGGCAACGGGGCAACCAATCTTAAACCGTTTCCCAACAGACTGGCCTCGCTCGCGACAGGCGCGGGGCACGCGGCTCGCGTTGCCTCGCGGCCAGGGGCGTTTCCATGGACGAATTGCTGCGCGAATTCCTGACCGAGACCAATGAGAGCCTCGACGTCATCGACGTCGAGCTGGTCCGCTTCGAGCAGGATCCGAACAACGCCAAGATCCTCGACAACATCTTCCGCCTGGTCCACACGGTCAAAGGTACCTGCGGATTTCTCGGACTGCCGCGGCTGCAGGCGCTTGCGCATTCGGCGGAGACGCTGATGGGCAGGTTTCGCGATGGTCTTGCCGTCACCGCCGAGGCCGTCACGCTCGTTCTCGCCACCATCGATCGCATCAAGGAGATCCTTGTCGAGCTCGAACACGGCGAGCGAGAACCAGAAGGGTCGGACCGGGACCTGATCGACCTGCTCGAGCGCATGGCGGCCGGCGCGGCCGCCGAGAGCGCAATCGCGATTTCGCGGACCACGAGTGGATCGCTGGTCTACCAAGTATTGGAACGTCCCCTTCGTCCAGGCGAAGTGCCGCTCGACGAGGTCGAGCGGGCATTTCGGGAAACAGCCGGTCCCGCGGATTTCGCCGCTGCAGCCGACACGCCCCCGCACTCGCAGGACGAGGCCGAAAACCGATCGCCGCCGCCGGATCGGGTCGGCAAAGACAACGATAAGCTCGAAAAGGGCGTGGCCAGCCAATCCATCCGCGTCCATGTGGAGACGCTGGAAAAACTCATGACCATGGTCTCCGAGCTGGTGCTCACCCGCAATCAGCTCCTGGAAATCGTGCGCCAGCACGAGGAATCCGAGTTCAAGGGGCCGCTGCAGCGACTCTCCAACGTCACCGCCGAGCTGCAGGAAGGGGTGATGAAAACCCGCATGCAGCCGGTTGGCAATGTCTGGCAAAAATTGCCGCGCATGGTGCGGGATCTCGCCGCCGATCTCGGCAAGGAGATCGAGCTGGAAATGCACGGCGCCGAGACCGAGCTCGACCGCCAGGTCCTCGACCTCATCAAGGATCCGCTCACCCACATGGTGCGCAACTCCGCCGACCATGGTCTCGAAGACCCCGCCGAGCGCCGGCGTGCCGGCAAGCCCGAGAAAGGCACGATCCGGCTCTCGGCCTATCACGAGGGCGGGCACATCATCATCCAGATCGCCGACGACGGCCGCGGATTGGATACCGAACGCATCAGGGCCAAGGCGATTGCCGGCGGACTGGCTTCGGAATCCGAGCTCGATAAGATGACCGAGGCGCAGATCCACAGGTTCATCTTCCGGCCCGGGTTTTCCACCGCCGCGCAAGTGACGAGCCTGTCGGGCCGCGGCATCGGCATGGACATCGTGCGCGCCAACATCGATCGGATCGGCGGCACGATCGACGTCAAATCCGCGGCAGGAGCGGGTTCGAGCTTCAGCATCAAGATCCCGCTGACGCTCGCCATCGTGTCGGCGCTGATCGTCCAGGCGGGCGGCGACCGCTTCGCCATTCCGCAGCTTTCCGTGGTGGAGCTGGTCCGCGCCCAAAGCAATTCGGAGCACAGGATCGAGCGCATCAGGCACGCGCCGGTGCTGCGCCTGCGCAACAAGCTGCTGCCGTTGGCGCGCCTGGACCAACTGCTCGGGATCGCCGGTGCGGCGTCCAGCGAGGAAGGCGGCTTCATCGTCGTCGTTCAAGTCGGCAGCCAGACGTTCGGGATCGTCGTCGACGCCGTATTCCACACCGAAGAAATCGTAGTCAAACCGATGTCGACCAAGCTGCGCCACATCCCGATGTTCTCCGGCAATACCATCCTGGGCGATGGGTCGGTGATCATGATCATCGACCCGAACGGCATCGCGCAGGCGATCGGGGCCGGGGCGGCGCAGGTCTCGGAGCCGGCAGCCGATGCTCAGCGCGCCGAATCCGACGTCAAGGCGGTGTCGCTCTTGGTGTTTCGGGCCGGCTCCGCCGAACTCAAAGCCGTGCCGCTTTCGCTGGTGACTCGCCTCGAGGAGGTCGACTGCAGGAAGATCGAGCTCTCCGGCGGTCGGCATTTGGTGCAATATCGCGGACAATTGATGCCGCTGGTGCGGCTCAAGGACGAATTCCGCATTCGCACCGAAGGCAGACAGCCGCTGCTGGTATTCTCGGATCGCGGCCGCTCGATGGGACTGGCGGTCGACGAGATCGTCGATATCGTCGAAGAAAAGCTCGACATCGAAGTGCCGGGCGAGACTCCCGGCTCGCTCGGCTGTGCGGTGATCCGCGGCCAGGCGACCGAGGTCGTCGACGTCGGATATTTCCTTCCGCTTGCGTTCCAGGATTGGTTCCGCCGCAACGACGCGCAGGTCGCCGGCGGGCCGAAATCGCTGCTGCTCGTCGACGATTCCGCGTTCTTCCGCAACATGCTGTGCCCGGTGCTCGAGGCTGCCGGCTACGAAGTGACCGCCGCGGCCGGGGCCGAGGAGGCGCTCGCGATCCTCAAATCAGGTCGGCAGTTCGAGCTCATCGTCACCGATATCGAGATGCCCGGCATGTCCGGATACGAGCTTGCCGAAGCGGTGCGCAACGAGAACCGGGCAGCGAATGTGACGCTGATTGCACTTTCCGCGCTGGCTTCCGAAGCGACGATCGAGCGCGGGCGCCGGGCCGGCTTCGACAATTTCGTGGCCAAATTCGATCGCCAAGGCCTGATCGCGGCCCTGAAGCAAGCCAGCCTGCAGTGGGTCGAGGCAGCGTGAGGACCGCATGACGAGAGACAGTCCTGGCGGCGCCGAATGCCTCACCGAATACGTGACCGTCGTGGTCGACGGCCAGTTGTTCGGCCTGCCGATCGCTCAAGTGCAGGACGTCTTCATGCCGGAGCTGTTGACGCGGGTGCCGCTGTCCGGGCCGGAAATCGCCGGCATTCTCAATTTGCGCGGCCGCATCGTCACCGCCGTCGATCTGCGGTGCCGCCTCGGCCTGCCGCGGCGCCAGGATGCCGCGCGCCCGATGGCGGTCGGCATCGAATGGCGCGGAGAGTCCTATGGCCTGCTCGTCGATGCGGTCGGCGAGGTCATCAAGCTCGCCGATTCCGGACGCGAGCCCAATCCCGTCAATCTCGACGCCAAGTTCGCGCGGGTCTCGGTCGGCGTGCACCGGCTCGAGGCGCAGCTCATGGTCGTGCTCGATGTCGAGCGGGTGCTCGGCTCGGCGGCCGAGCCGATCGCAGCATGAGCCCGTAGGCCGGCACGGACAACACCCAACGGAACGCAACCAACGAAATGGAACCGTCATGAAGACCTGTCTGGTAGTCGATGATTCGAGCGTCATCCGCAAGGTAGCCCGCCGCATCCTGGAGGGGCTGGCATTTCAAATCACCGAGGCGGGGGACGGCCGCCAGGCGCTCCAGCATTGCGAGCGCGAGCTGCCCGATGCCGTGCTGCTCGACTGGAACATGCCGGTCATGGACGGCTACGAGTTCCTCAAGGCGCTGCGCCGCCTGCCCGGCGGCGACCGGCCGAAGGTGGTGTTCTGCACCACGGAGAACGACGTCGTTCACATCGCCCGGGCGCTTCATGCCGGCGCCAACGAGTACATCATGAAACCGTTCGACAAAGAGATCGTCGAGGCGAAATTCCAGGAAGTCGGACTGATTTGAATTCAGCCGGCGTAGCAGTGTCCCGAGTACCGGTTCGATGAGTCTCGCGTTTCATCCCGCGCCAGCATTGCCGGCGACGGACGGGGCTCCGCTCCGCGTCATGATCGTCGACGACGCCGTCGTGGTCCGCGGCCTGCTCTCGCGCTGGATCGCCGAGCAAACCGGGCTGAGTGTCGTCGCTTCGCTGTGCACCGGCCGGCAGGCGGTCGATCAGCTGGAGCGCGCCGACCCGGACGTCGTCGTGCTCGACATCGATATGCCGGAGCTCGACGGCATCTCCGCTCTCCCGCTGCTGCTCGAGAAGAGGCGCGATCTCGTGGTCATCATGGCCTCGACACTGACGCGCCGGAACGCCGAAATCAGCTTGAAGGCGCTCGCGCTGGGCGCAACCGATTATGTTCCCAAGCCGGAGACCAACCGCGGCATCACTACTTCGATCGCGTTCCGACGCGAGCTGATCGAAAAGATCGTGGAGCTCGGCGGCCGCCGCAGGCGGCGCCGCGGCGAGGCCTGGGTCCCGCCCCCGACTGCGGTCCCCCGTCCAGGATTGCGTCCGCTGCCTGCCGCAGCGCAGCCGATCGCGCTGCGTCGGTTCTCCATCATTCCCCCGCGCGTGCTCCTGGTCGGCGCCTCGACCGGAGGCCCGCAGGCGCTGCGAGCCTTGGTCCCGCAACTCGCCGCCGTGTGCGACCGCGTTCCGGTGCTGATCACGCAGCACATGCCGCCCATGTTCACTACGATCATGGCCGAGCATCTCGCGCGGGCGAGCGGCCGGCCGGCGCACGAGCCGAGCGACGGCGAGCCGGTTCGACCGGGAACGATCTATCTCGCGCCCGGCGGACGGCACATGCAGGTCAAGCGCTGCGATCGGCTGCCGGTCGTCGCCCTCGACGACGGGCCTCCCGTCAATTTCTGCCGGCCCGCAGTCGATCCGCTGTTCGCCTCGGCGGCGAAGGTCTGGGGCGGTGCGGTGCTGGCGTTGGTCCTCACCGGCATGGGTGTGGACGGTGCCCAGGGTGCGGCGGCGATCGTGGCGGCGGGCGGCAGCGTCGTTGCGCAAGACGAAACCAGCAGCGTGGTTTGGGGCATGCCGGGGGCGGTGGCGCGTGCGGGCCTGTGCTCCGCGGTGCTGCCGCTCGACCGGATCGCGCCGAAGCTCGTGGAATTGTGCACGGAGGCGAGGTCGTGACTCCGGCCGATTACGACTTCCTCCGCGCCATGCTCAAGGAGCGCTCCGGGCTCGTGCTCTCCGCCGGCAAGCAGTATCTGGTGGAAAGCCGATTGTTCCCGGTGGCCCGCAGGGCGGGCCTCACCGGACTTGCAGCGCTGGTGCAGAAGCTCAGGAGTCGAGCCGAGCCGCTCATCGCCGAAGTCGTCGAGGCGATGACCACCAACGAATCGTTGTTTTTCCGCGACAAGGTCCCGTTCGAGCAATTTCGCGACGTCATGATGCCGGCGCTTCTCGCCGTGCGCAGGAATCGCCGGATTCGGATCTGGTGCGCGGCGGCGTCCACCGGCCAGGAGCCGTACTCGCTGGCGATGTGCCTGCGCCAGATGCAGGCGAAACTCGCCGGCTGGCGCATCGAGATCCTCGCCACGGATATTTCCACCGAAGTGCTGGAGAAGGCCAGGGCGGGCATCTACAGCCAATTCGAGGTGCAGCGCGGATTGCCGATCGCGCTGCTGGTCAAATATTTTTCGCGAGTCGGCGACCTGTGGCAGATCGCGCCCGAGATCCGCGCCATGGTGCAGTTCCGGACGCTGAACCTGCTGGAGGAGTTCACGCATCTGGGCGCGTTCGACGTCGTATTCTGCCGCAATGTCCTGATCTATTTCGATCAGGACACCAAAAGTAAGCTGCTGCAGAATATCGCGCGGGTGACCCGGGCCGATGGCTATCTGGTGCTCGGCGCCGCCGAGACGGTGGTCGGGCTTACCGACGCATTCGAGCCAAAATCGGACCAGCGCGGCCTCTATGTCCAAACCCCGATCGCACGGCGAACGGCCGGCGTTGCGATCGGCCGCAAACCGCAGCGGGTCGTCACGTTCGCCCGCGCCCGCTGAGCGGTCGGACTGCGATTGGGTTCGCTATCGGAAACGAGCGCCGCGCTCCTGCGGGTCCGAAGCGTCGAACCCGCGACGGCGGCTCCGGACCGGCGCCGGCGTCAGGCTGAGATTCGCGCTTCTTCCTCGGCCGGCTCGCGCAGGACGTAGCCGCGGCCCCAGACCGTCTCGATGTAATTCTTGCCGCTCGAGGCGTTGGCGAGCTTCTTGCGCAGCTTGCAGATGAACACGTCGATGATCTTCAGCTCCGGCTCGTCCATGCCGCCGTACAGATGGTTGAGGAACATTTCCTTGGTCAGCGTCGTGCCTTTGCGCAGGCTCAGGAGCTCCAGCATCTGGTACTCCTTGCCGGTCAGGTGCACGCGCTGGGCGTTGACCTCCACGGTCTTGGTGTCGAGATTGACCACGAGGTCGCCGGTCTGAATGACCGATTGGGCGTGGCCTTTGGAGCGGCGCACGATGGCATGGATGCGGGCAACGAGCTCGTCCTTGTGGAACGGCTTGGTCATGTAATCGTCGGCGCCGAATCCCAGGCCCTTGACCTTGTCCTCGATCCCGGCAAGCCCCGACAGGATCAGGATCGGGGTCTTCACCTTGGATATGCGCAAGGTGCGCAGCACCTCGTAGCCCGACATATCCGGCAGGTTCAGGTCCAGCATGATGATGTCGTAGTCGTAGAGCTTGCCGAGATCGACGCCCTCTTCGCCGAGGTCCGTCGTATAGACGTTGAAACTCTCGGATTTGAGCATCAGCTCGATGGACTGCGCGGTGGCGCTATCGTCCTCGATCAGCAAAACGCGCATGCCAGTCCCTTTCCTCGCCGCCTCGGGCTCAGGTCGGCACGCCGCTTCCGCGGCCCCTCGTAACGCCTTGGGACGATTTGATTCGGTCCGGCTCATGCTTCACATTAAGAACCGTGGTCAACCGATTCGCGCGGCCCGGCTGCCGAGGGAAGCCCCGATGGCCCAAGACATTGGAACGCAATGTTTAACGAAGCGGGTAAATGTCGGGTTAAGAAACGGCCGAGAGGGAACGCCGAAAAGCGCGATCTGCCCGGATCCGCCAAAGAAACCGAAAACTAACGTTGTGCCCTTAGGCTTCCCCCGCAGTTCGCCGCCGCGCCCGTCGCGCGCCGCCGGATGCAGAGCCGTCAACCGGACCTCCGGGGGTATGAGTCGATGAAATCGCGTGAGACGCTCATTCGCCTGAAGAAATTTCAGGTAGAGGAGAAGCGGCGGAAAGTCGCGCAGATCGAAACCATGATCGCCGAGTTCGAGCGCATGGCCGGCGACCTCGACCGCGAGATCGCAACCGAGCAGGAGCGGTCCGGCATTCACGACCCGGGACATTTCGCCTATCCGACCTACGCCAAGGCGGCAATGACCCGCCGCGACAATCTGCGGCGTTCGGCCCAGGAACTCAGGACCCAGCTCGACGATGCCAAGGCGGCGCTGGGCGAGGCTTTCGAGGACCTCAAGAAGGTCGAATTGCTGGACGAGCGCGACCAGATGCGCGAGCGGGTCGCGGAAAACGCTCGCGAGCCAAGCGAGCTCGACCGTTTCGGCTTGCTGCGTGCTCGCATCTAGGCATCCGTAATCCGAAGTCGGTCCGGAAGCCGGCTACAGAAGCCGGAAGCCAGGTTTCTGAGCTCCGACCTCCGACCCTGACTTATGACCCCCGACCCCGGGGGCTCGACGCGGCGGCGCTTGCCCGGCTATATCCGGCGCGACGCGCTCGGCCCGCAGAGCGACGACAGGGGTCTCATGCTGACGTCGGACGAAATGGTGTGGCTGCTCGCGGCCGTGGCCAAGGGCGATACGGCGGCGTTCGAGCGGGTTTATGACGCGACCCGGGCCAGGCTCTATGGGGTGGTGCTGCGGATTCTGCGCCGACCCGACCTCGCCGCCGAAGTCATGCAGGATTGTTACCTGAGGATTTGGCGCGGCGCGGCCGAGTTCGACTCCCGGGTCGCCACCCCGATCACCTGGATGGTGGCGATCGCGCGCAGCCGGGCTCTCGATCTCGTGCGCAATCCCGGTATGCCCGACGAGGCAGCGGAAACGCCGGACGTGAGCGCGGAGGAGTCCGGTCCGGTGGATCCCCACATCACGGAGGAGCTTCGGCACCTGCTCGCCTGCCTCGGCGAGCTCGAGCCGGAGCATCGGCGACTGGTGCTGCTGGCCTACTACAGCGGCTGGAGCCGCGAGCAGCTCGCGGCCCGATTCGAAACCGGGCTCGACAACGTCAAAGTGTCGCTGCGCGGCAGTCTGCTGCGGATCCGTGAGTGTCTCGGATCATGATGGAATCCAATCTCGATGAGCAGGAATTGCTCGCGGCCGAGTACGTGCTGGGCACGCTCGATGCCGAGGAGCGTGCCCGCGCGCGGGCCTTGGTGGCGATGGATACCGGGTTTGCGGCGACGGTTCGCGCCTGGGAACGGCGGCTGGGCGAGCTCAACGTGCTGGTCGCCGCGGTCGAGCCGCCGCCGGACATCTGGGGCCGCATCAAGGCGGGCATTGCCGGCGTGGCGCCGGCCGAGAACTTGGCAGCGCCTGCGGCAGAGCTTCTGCAGGAGCCGACGAGCTTCGAGGACCTGCGAGCCCCCGCGCCGGAGCCCGCCGCGGAGCAGCCGATTGCCGAGGACCGCAGCCGCGAAATTCTGCGGCTGCGGCGGCGCGTCCGCCGCTGGCGCAAGCTTGCGCTGTGGCTCCTCCTCATCGCCGCGGCAGGTGCCGGATTCGGCGTTTTTCGCGAGCTGCGGCCCGAATCGCTGCCGCCCGAGCTGCGGCCCAAGATGAAGACGCTCGAAGTCGCCAAGACGGTGGAAATCCCCTCGCCGAAGCCGGCGCAATTCGTGGCCGTGCTGGAAAAGGATGGGTTCCAGCCCGCATTTCTGCTCAGCTTCGATCTCGAACGTCGCACCGTGATGGTGCGCAACGTCAGCGCGCCGCCGCAGGCCGGCAAGAGCTATCAGCTCTGGCTCATTTCCAGCAAATTTTCCTCGCCGCGGTCGCTCGGCGTGATCGGCACGGAGGAGTACACGCGACCGCAGCTCGCGGCCTTTGATCCGGTCATCCTCCACTCGGCGACCTATTTGGTCTCGCTCGAGCCGGAGGGCGGCTCGCGGACCGGCACGCCGAGCGGGCCCATGCTCTACTCGGGCAAGCTGATCCAGGTGACGCCGATCGGATTTCGCGACCAGACCCCGTGAGCTGCCGGAAGTGATCGAGCGAACTTGGGCGGATCAGCGCACGGAGGGGACGTCCGCCCGCGTGTAGGTCGCGGGCTTGCCGGCCTTGAGGACCGGCGCGCCGATCTCGAACCGCGCCGCACTCATGTTGTCGGTGAGCCGCGCGGTAATTCCAACGACGACCACGGCGATCGCCGCGATCAGCGCGAGCGACACGATCTTGAGATGCGTGTTGCGATCGGCCGACAGCAGGGAGTAGTTCATGGCGTTCTCCCGAGGTCCCATGGCCCTTCGTCGCTCAACTAGCGAAAAAGGTTCACGATTCTCGAACGCAACGACTCCCGCTCACCTAGCCCCCCGCCGCGCTCCTATCGGTCGGCGCGGCTGAGCCAGCAAACGCCCGAGGCCCGGGAAAGTTCCGCCGGGCCGCATGTGCGGGTGGGATGGGGTGGTGCGGGTGGGAATGGGGTAGGCAGTGGCCGAACCGGCGCCGGCGGGTCGCGTGGCGAGCGCGCGTCGACCCCCGGGTCAGCGGCCGGCGGCAGGCTCGCCCGCTGGCGGGCGGTCGCCCAATTCACTGGCGGTATTGCTGAATTCGCGTGGTGCGCAGCCCGGCGAGCCCGTGCCGGTCGATCGAATATTGCCAGGCCAGAAATTCCTCGACCGTCAGCGTATAGCGGCTGCATGCCTCTTCGAGCGACAGGAGCCCCCCGCGCACGGCGGCCACCACTTCGGCCTTGCGCCGGATCACCCAACGTTTCGTGCCCGGAGCCGGCAGGTCCGCGATGGTGAGGGGACTGCCGTCAGGGCCGATGACGTACTTGGCCCGCGGACGATGCGGCTCGGTCATGGATACTCTCACGCAACTGACAAACCTGAAGCGAGACCGAGACTAGGGGGCGCCGCTTAAAATTTGGCTAAGCCGTGGCGGCAAATTGGGAAATCACGGCGATCGAGCGCTTTGCCCCGAAAACGGGCCGTTTTCTCGCCAGAGGCCGCCTCTTGGCAATCGACTGCGGCCCCCGGGCCGACCCAAAGGTACTCGGCGCATGGATTGCGCGCGCTCGCTCCCACCCTATTATTAAGCGGTGGAGCCCGGTATGGTCGGGCTGGCCCGGGAAGCCCAATCGCTGCCGGATCCGAGCTTTTCGCCCCGATCCATCGCGGCGCGTGCGCTCGCTTCAACGGGAACTCAGGGAAGGCCGCGGCGGCGATGCTCAACAGCCTCGAATTGGAAGGTCGGCCGGAATCGACCCGCGTCGTCGTCGCGATGTCGGGCGGGGTGGATTCGTCGGTGACCGCGGCGCTGCTCAAGTCCCAGGGCTATGACGCGGTGGGCGTGACGCTGCAGCTCTACGATCACGGCGAGGCGATGCACCGCAAAGGCGCCTGTTGCGCCGGACAGGACATCTACGACGCGCGACTCGTCGCCGAGCGGATCGGCATTCCCCATTACGTGCTCGACTACGAGAGCCGCTTCCAGGAGGCGGTGATCGATCGGTTCGCGCAGAGCTATGCCGCCGGCGAGACCCCGGTGCCGTGCGTCGACTGCAACCAGGCGATCAAATTCCACGACCTGTTGTTGACCGCGCGCGAACTCGGCGCGAGCGTGCTGGCAACCGGGCATTATGTCGCCAGCCGCTGGCTCCCGGAGGGAGAGCGCGCGCTCTATCGCGCCCGCGAGCAGGAGCGCGACCAGAGCTATTTCCTGTTCGCGACCACGCGCGAGCAGCTCGAGCATCTGCGCTTCCCGCTCGGCGAGAGCTCGAAAGCCGAAGTCCGCGAGCTTGCGCGCCGGTTCGGCCTCGCCGTCGCGGACAAGCACGACAGCCAGGACATCTGCTTCGTTCCTTCCGGCCGCTATACCGACGTGATCGAGCGGCTGCGGCCGGGCGCGGCGGAGCCCGGCGAGATCGTCGATCTCGACGGCCGGGTGCTGGGCCGCCACCACGGCGTCATCCATTTCACGGTCGGCCAGCGGCGCGGGATCGGGATCGCAGCCGGCTATCCGCTCTACGTCGTGCGGCTCGAGGCGCAGAGCCGTCGCGTCGTGGTCGGTCCGCGCGACGCGCTGACCACGCGAAAAATCCTGCTGCGCGACGTGAACTGGCTCGGCGACGGCGACATCGATGCTGCGCTGGCGCGCGGCCGCGAGGTGTTCGTCAAGGTGCGCTCGACCCGCGCCCCGCAGCCGGCGGGGCTCGCCGAGGGCCCCGAAGGCGTGGAGGTCGATCTCTTCGAGGGCGAGGACGGCGTCTCGCCCGGCCAGGCTTGCGTCTTCTACGATGCCGCCGATGGCCAGGCGCGCGTGCTCGGCGGCGGTTTCATCAAGCGCGCTTTGAGCGCCGGCCCATACGCGCGCGAGCGCCCGGGCGAGCTCCTCGCCGCGCGCGGCTGAGCGGATCGGGGCGGACCGAGGGCGGGGGCCATGGCCGACCTCGATAAGCGGGCCGTCGCCAAGGCCTACGCGCGCTGGGCACCCGTTTACGACCTCGTGTTCGGCGCCGTGTTCGACCGCGGCCGCCGCGCCGCGATCGATGCCGCGCAAAAACTCGGCGGACGCATTCTCGAAGTCGGCGTCGGCACCGGCATCTCGCTGCCCGATTATGATCGCAGCGTGCGTCTCGTCGGGGTCGATCTCTCCTGGCCGATGCTGCGCAAGGCGCGGGCCCGGGTGGGAACCGAGGCGCTCGCGCACGTCGAGGGGCTCGCGGTCATGGATGCGCAACATCTCGGCTTCCGCGACGCCGCCTTCGACGTGGTGGTGGCGCAATATGTGATTACCGCCGTGCCGAATCCGGAACGCACGCTCGATGAATTCGCGCGGGTCCTGCGGCCGGGCGGGGAGATCGTTCTCGTCAATCACATCGGCGCCGAGGCCGGGGTGCGCCGCACCTTCGAGCATTCGTTCGCGCCGGTGGCGCGGCGCTTGGGTTGGCGGCCGGAATTTCCCTGGCGACGTCTGGAAGGCTGGGCAGCCGAGCACGGCGGGGTCACGCTGCTGGAGCGTCGCGACATGCCTCCGCTCGGGCATTTCTCGCTGATCCGGTTTTCCCGCAACGGGGCAGGGGACGGGGGAGGAGACGGGGCGCGCGATATGCGCGGGCGCACGGGCGCGGCCGATCGTTGAGGTCAGTCTGCCCGCAGGGCCGGCTCACGGCGCTGAAAAAATCCTAAAAACCCGGTGCCTTACAGCCAGTCCATTTTGCGGCATACATCTTTCGATTGTTCGAGGGTTGCCTTAAAGCTTGCTTGCCGTAACGGCTGCTGGCTGGATTGACGGTCGCTCGGCACAGGGTAACGCGAAGATTTAACCTAATGTAGCGCGAAGATTTATCCCAATTGTCGACTCGCGGAGGCTGAATTTCCGAAACGGCGCAAGGCGCTTCATTGCGGGAAATTCGCCGCGGATCAATCAATCATGCGCTCCCCTTGCTGCGCTTGCCGGCGGCCTCGGTCGCCGCCTGGTTCGCCAACCGGAGTGCTTTCAACCGCGCGATCTTCTCGTCCACGCCGCGGTACTGGGCTTGGTATTCCGCCCAAGCTTTGGTGCCCTCCCGAGCTTGGTCTTGCTTGCGTTTGAAGCTGGCCTCGGCACGGGTCTTGGCTTCTTTCGAATTCGACACGACTACCTCCATCTACATAGGTCTGGTGTATCGAGCGAACGAAATCCCTCTATGTATGAGATAGGAAGAAAATGCTGCTTTGCAATGGATGGGACACCAAGCGTCTCAGCTCACAGCAACGAAAGCCCGGGCGCGGGTGCGCCCGGGCCCCGTCACGATCTTTGGGACTGATTACGATGCCACACGGAACGGACTGGTCGCTCCCTTGGCAAGCGGTTGCGCGGTGGAAGTCGCTACCTTCTGCACCAGGCCTGACAGTTCTTTTGTCCGCTCCGAGAAGGTATCGTACGCGCTGCGAGCCCAGGCGTTCCAAACCTCGACGAACTCCAGTGGGGTCTGGACGCTCGCGAGTTCACGCGCAAGATCGAAGCCGGTGACCGTATTTTCCTGCGCCATCTCCAGTACCTTCAGATAGCACTCCCGCGCCCCGTTGAAGGCGGTCAAAGCGCTCTGTTCGGCCCGGCGCGTTTCTTCCACAGTTGCGGCGCCCGCCTCGTCGAAGGTGCTCTTGGCCCGTGCTGCACTCTGTTCGGCGAGCCTTCGCGTATTTGCCGAAACATTGCTCATGCAGTCGTCTCCTATGATACCTGCTGCCCCTGCGCCCTATAGATAGGTAGCAAATGCTGCAGCGCAACAAGGCAGACACAAAACGTGATCTGGCGGGAGGGAAGAACCCGGCGCGGCGTGAGAGCGAGCCGCGGGCAGCAAGCCGCGGGCAGCAAGCCGGACCGGCAAAAAGGCGTATAGTCCTTTCACGCGATGATTCGTGTGATTGGTGTATAGAAGCGGAAATCTCTCACTGGAGTATTGGATGAAATCTCCGTTTGAGTTGCGGCGTCTTCCGACGCGAACCGAGCGATTGCGCTCGGAGATCGCGCAGCTGGAGGCGCGCTATGACTCCGGTGCCATGCCACGGAGCATCTACGAGGTTCTGAAGCGATTGCGCGCGGAGCTGGCAAAGAGCACCGCGGGGAACCAATGACGAATCCGCGCGCAATCGGTCACGGTCCCGCTGCCATTTCCGGTAGCTAGAGCTGCAGCGGCGGCGGCCGGGGATGGCCGCGCCCGGCCGAGCGCGGAAGGCCGGTCCCGGAAGCCGCAGCCCGTAGCCCGGATGAGCGTCGCGAAATCCGCGGGCGGGACTCGGCCGATCTCCAGGCCGGGCTCGGCTTGACAGCATTTCCTCGCGCTTCCTATATCACCGCCGTGAACGTCGACCTCATCGGCATCACGCCCAGAGGTCGCCATGGCCGGGCTTGTCCCGGCCATCCACGTTTTTGGTATATTGAAGCTCGATGGAAGCCCGCGTTCTTCGGCCGATCGGCGCAAAGGTCCGCGCCGAATCGCGAATGGCGGAGTAGCTCAGCTGGTTAGAGCAGCGGAATCATAATCCGTGTGTCGGGGGTTCGAGTCCCTCCTCCGCTACCAATCAATGACTTAGCTCAAAAACCAAAAGCGTTAGGCACTGAATAGGCACGGCTTTGAGCATCTCCTCAATTCAATTCAACTATGCAAAGGGAACTAGTGTAGCGAAACGCGCGACGCCAATAGCGCACGAGCCTTCCTGCACGCCCCAAGAGCACCAAGTGATTCGGCTACTTGACCGGACTGGCGGCTAGCGATTCTTGGGCTTTGGCAAGAGTGACGTAGTGGCTGGCGATCAGCCGATACTCAGCCTTAGACTCTGCCGTCGGTGCCATCTCCGAGAGACGCAGACACTCTTCTGCGAGGTCTCGGTATTTTCTTGCTCTTTTCAGTGGATCGGACATGACACAGCCCCAGGGCCTACGACCGAGAAAGGAATTTAGAACACCATTAGCGCTGTTCAAGCGCGAGTGCCAAAGCGGCATCTTGAGAACAAAGAGGGAACGTGTCAAGTGTCGGCTTATGGCGTTGATCGACTTAAACGAGCGGGATGTGGACAAGTGGACGCTCCGCTTGGTGATAGAGCGGGGTGCTTTGGCTTTCGAGTGCCGAACTTGCTGGCACCTTTCGCAAATCGACGTGCTCGGGCTTGTGGAGCGCTTCGGGGCGGAAGCTCTCGTATCCGAGTTAAGTGTAAAAATTGGTACTCGATCTCTCGGACAGTGTCAGATAACGGCGCATCGCGGCAACATGGATGATTGCTCGATCCGCGCCTTCGCCCTCAAGCCCCGCGCCTTCGGCGCGCCGCTAGGCGGCGTTGGGGCTTGACCACCGCGCACGGGGCGGTAGGTCCGAGATCTGAAGGACGATCATGTCGGTACGCCGATCCACATTACTGAACGGCTTCTAACCACGTTTCTGGTACGCAAGCCGGTATTGTCAGTGTGTATCAACGACACGAATATCTTCCTGAGACGCGCAAAGCGGTCGATGCTTTCGAAGCACATTTGACTTCAATATTGCGACCGTAATGAATCGTGGCGCTAGCATTCATCTTGGAGGCAGCTTCAAGTAAAAGATTGCAGCCGCTTCGAATGACTTTCTACTGGGCTCAGCTTTAAGCTTGCCAGGCCACGCCGAACATGTCTGCGAGTTCCCAATGCCGCGTGAAATTGCCGAATTTGCCTACGATCTGCATGCCGGGCTCTCGGCACATCAAGTGCCCGAGTTCGATGACCTGCACACAATCGGCATGGCCGCCACATTGGCCATCCACATCAAGGGGTTGGGCGAAATCGAGTACGAGGTACTGCGGAAGGTATCTGACTACTACAGTGTCCATTCCGTCGATTGCCCTTGAGAAAATCCTGCGCGTCCTCGAAGAGGTCGGTTTTGTCAGGCTCATCGAAAAGGGGCGGAAGATAGAGCGCGTGATTCCGAACATTCCCGTCTTCGACGACGTCTATGCCGAGATCGGCAAATTTGCATCCTCGGAATACGACCTCAATAGCCACGAGCAGGCAACGCTTGAGATTCTGACAGCCCTCCGTGACGCGCCTCGTAACCGCGATGCGCTGTTCAACAGTCTGGGCATCGAGAAATTTATTTTTGACCGGTGCATCAAAATTGGCAACGCAAGCGGCATTTTCTCCGAGCATCAGGCCCGTGGCCGGCCGATGCTGATCAGCCCTTTCTACTTCGCCGACAATCTCGACGGCTTGGCAGACGCAGCCGCTGTGGTCGGCGCATCGGCGATCCAGTCGACCTTGAACAAAGTAAAGAACAATCAGGGCTGGCCTCTTTCCCTGGTGGCGACAACGGGGGAGATTGGCGGGGTGAAGCTGGCACCTCCAGAGTTGGCGCTAATCGAGAAACTGTCTGAGGAAGGCGTCATCAAACCACCGACCATCAAGTTCGGTGGCAAGTCTGAATCCTTCGTCTTCACGCCGCGACCGGGCAAGACGCGACTTAACGCGGCAAACCGTGAGATTTACGAACGTGCTATGGCCCTAATCTCCGCGGTCAGGAAAGGGCAGCTTCTACCTGCCAGATTCGAAATCAGGTCTCCCATCAGAATCCTAGAGGCCCTTCGCGATCGCGGCTACCTTGGATCAAACTCGGAGGCTCAGGACCAGTATCACAATCTCGTCGTGCTCCGGGTCGCTTACCTGAAGCCAGTGGGCTTCGGATGGCAGCTACACCTTAACAAAACGACCGAAAACGAAGCTGCGCTAGACCTTGCCATCAATCTGCTGCGCACCGGCACTCTTGCGGGGATGGAGGTCAATCAGGAAGCCCGGATCGCCCTTACGAAAGGCGAACAGTACATCCAGTCCCTGATCTCGGCCGGCGAACTGAAAAGGCGGAAGAAGCAGATCAATGATGAGCAGGCCGCTCACGAGTTTGAACAGCTCCTTCTAAAGTTCGATTGACATACGGGCCGATGAGACATGGGAAAGTACGACAAGGATCGTTTTCAGAAGGAGCTGGCCATTCGGTATTGCCTCGCAAGAGGTGTGGTGCCATTTCTGGAGGTGGTCGTCCGCAGTATCGCGGACCTCAGCGATTCAGTTGAAATTCTCACTGACCTCGACGTTCTTGGGATCGAGACCCTTGGCGATGGCGGTCTCCGGCGGACCATTTTCGACTGCAAGACAACGATTAAGATGAGTTCGATCAACCGCGCTTTTTGGGCCGCGGGCGTCAAGGAATATACCGGCTGCAACGAGGCCTACGTCCTCGTCAAGGGAAAGGCCGTTCACAATCACCGCATCTCCGCCCTCGCGATCGACGTCGATCTGCATGATGAGCAGTCTTTCAAAGACTTGGGCCGCACGTTCGACCAAGCATTTCCAGCGGACGACTGCTATCAAGCTGCAATTGTTCGCTGGAATGCGGTTTTCGATTGCTATGCGAAGAACGGTTGGGCCGAGAATTTGTTCGATCTCTCCCGCAACGTTGTCCCGCTTTCGCGTGCGCCCTGGAGCACGTTTCGGCGAATTCTGGTGGAACTGCGAGCCGTGCGCGGTCACGTTGATCCGGCGAAGGACGCGCACCTCGCCATATTTTTTGACGTGCTGGCGTCGGCTTTCGTACTGTGGGCGGCTATGGGAAGGGACATCCGCCGGTTCTACGAACCGTCAATGGAAAAGGCCGTGTTCGAAACCGGGCTGCGATACTACCTCTGGGGCGGGAAGGAATCCTTATAACATCCGTCAGCAGATGCGAGAGCGGGCAGCCGCAGAGAATCGTGGCACCGTGGAACTACCGGGTTGGGAGTCCCTCATCGCTTTCGTCGGCCTGATCGTGTCCGCGCCACAGAGTATCCTCGATTGCGCAAATGTCTGTCGCGAACTGTCCATCAGAGCTGCGGCCGGCGCTGACGCTACCTTCGACAAGCGGATATCAAATCATCTCAAAACAAAATCACGAATCCGGCAATTTTCCGCGGGTCTGGGTGATTATCTTGTGGAGGCGGGGGCACTTCCCAAAGATCTTGCGAAGCGCATGCAAAGCGGTTTGTTCGAAGTCTGACCAGGGGAACAATCATGCATCCTTGCGCTTGGTGGCGGTCTCAGCCGCCTCTTTCGCCAATCGAAGCGCCCTTAACTGTTCCGTCCTTTCGGCCACGGCACGGCGCTGTGCCTCATACTCTGCCCAGGCTGTCGCGCCCGGGCGAGCCTGCTCTTCCTTACGCTTAAAGCTAGCCTCGGCACGAGCCCTGGCGTCCTTCGAATTTGACATCTTTCGCCTGTACGCGCAGCGCGCACTGTGCAGTCATTACTCAATGTAGATAGGGATAAAGCTCGCCATTTCAATGGATTAGGTTCTACGGGGCAGCCTTAGGGCGTGAACTCATAAACATGCTGTTGGATGGCTGCCAAGTTCGCTATGCCTTCGATAGCCGGGCGAAGTATTATGGCGCAGCGAAACGACGCGATGTACCAAGACCAGACTCGCACCCTTCGTCTATGCTATCTTCGGTCCACAACCATCGCCCGACGAATTGAATCGGAAGGAACTCTGTGCCGCAAGAGCGCGTGCAACGCGTCAGGACGAGGTCGGCACGTGGCGGCGTCTGCAGAGCGTATTGCGGGACGTGGTGCCGCCGCACGTCAAGGCTCATGCTGGGCGGGTCGTCAGGATCAAAGGCGACGGCATTTTGGTGGAGTTCGCGAGTGCGGTGGAGGCGGTGGCTAGCGCCGTCGCGCTGCAGCAAGCGATGGCTCGGAGGAACGCCACTCTCGCGGACGCGCAGCGCATCGTATTGCGCATCGGCATCAATCTCGGTGATGTCATCATCAACAATGACGACGTCCTGGGGGATGGAGTCAACATAGCCGCTCGCCTCGAACCTTTGGCGGAGCCCGGCGGAATCTGCATCTCCGCCACGGTGCACGAGCACGTGCGTGCGAAGCTCGCCTACTCGTTCGAAAATCGTGGAGAACAGACGCTCAAGAATATTGCCGATCCAGTACGGATCTACTCGCTTGGACCTGAGATCATCGCGGGGCTGCCGAGTGACTACCCGCGGTCGGACACGCATAAGAAGACCTGGCGCTGGTACGCGGCCGCGCTTGCATTCGGATTTGCGTGCGCGGGGGCGCTGTGGACGGTGTGGCCCTATCTTGGGCCGGCCGGGCAAACGGTCGCCACGCAGACCCGTTTGCCCGGTACGCCAGCCACACCCCTGGCCGAAACGAGTGGTCAGACCAGCGCGCCGCTGTCCATCGTGGTGCTGCCGTTCACCAATGTGGCCCACGATCCGGAGCAAGAATATTTCGCGGAAGGAATGACCGAAGATTTGACCACCGATCTGTCGCGCATTCCCGGGTCGTTCGTGATCGCACCGAGCACCGCGTTCTCCTACAAGGGAAAACCGATCGACGTTCGGCAGATAGGGCACGAATTGTCGGTGCGCTACGTCCTGCAGGGCAGCGTGCGCAGAATCATGGACTCCTTGCGCATCAACGCGCAACTTGTCGAGGCTGCAAACGCCTCGCAGCTCTGGGCGGAACGATTTGAGGGGCAGATCGCGCAGCTCGCAAAAGTCCAGGACAACGTCACTCAGCGCATAGCTGGTGCGCTGAACGTGGCGCTCATCGATGCAGAGAGTCAGCGCGCCCTGCGCGATCGGCCGAACAATCCCGATGCCGTCGATCTGACCATGCGCGGGTTGGCACTGCTCAACAAGCCGGCGAGCCGCGAGAGCATGCAGCGCGCGCGCCACTTATTCGAAGAAGCGTTGCAGCTTAGTCCCGATCATCTTCCGGCTCTGAACGGCCTTGCCCACGTGATGCTGATCGAATGGGGGTCGACCTGGTACACTGGCTCGAGTGACGAACATCTCGAGGCACTTGATCGCATCGTCAACCGGGCGCTGGCGATCAAACCCGACGACGCGCTGGCCACCTACTTTCAGGGCTACGTGCTAAAACGGTTGGGGAAAAACCTGAATCAAGCCTTGGTTGCCTTTGAACGCGCGATTGCCATCGATCCCAATCTCGCCGTCGCGCACAACTACGTCGGCCAAATCAAGGTCTTCCTCGGCCGCGCCAGCGAAGCCGCCGAGCACACGCTCAAGGCGATCCAGTTGAGCCCGCGCGATCCGCAATTGGCAGAGTGGTACTACCAGCTGGCGATTACCTACATTCACCAGCAGCGCTACGATGAAGCGGTCGAATGGGCGCGGCGTGGCGTGCAGGTCAACCCGAACTTGCGTTATCCTTTTCGCGCGCTTGCGGCTGCGCTTGCCCTCTCGGGGCGGGTCGACGAGGCCCGCATGGTTGCGGCGGAAATGCTGCGCCGCTATCCCAAGGAGACTATCAGCACGTTTCTGACGCGCGAGCCGTGGACCGATCCCGTCTATCGCGCTGGTCAGGATCGCGAGATCACAGGAATGCGGCTTGCGGGCATCCCGGACTGAC
>WNGE01001110.1_pt1 | contig 37751 bp, 32 predicted proteins | sample 5400651 | NCBI WGS metagenome assembly WNGE01 (sample SAMN13153370, study PRJNA577476) | soil metagenome | isolation source: 60 cm soil or saprolite under grassland replicate 2 | place: USA:California | collected 2016-06-15
TGTTTTTCCTGTAGGATCGGTGGTAGTGGTTGGTGGCGAGGCTTTAAGCTTTCACGTAAGCGCAACGGGTGAGGTTGACTATCTCGAGGTTCGCCCCGCGCCAAAGGGCGCTTCTGCGGAACGGTTTTCACCATTCACAAAATGGACAACTGAACTATCACTTGGCCAGATACAAGCGCGTCTCGCGCGCTCTGCTCGCGGCATTGGTCAGATCACTGACCTGCAAGTTGCGATGCGCGGGTCTTCGCGCCGTGCTATTGATCTGGAGGTCGTCGGCAGTCAAGGACGTGCCCATGTTCGCGGTGGACGAATTCGATCCCAGTTGGGTTTGCGGGAACAACTCTTTGTCATTGATCGAAAATACGATGCGGAGGGCCGAATTACGAGTTTTGTGTTCACCGGCCGCGGCTGGGGTCATGGCGTCGGCATGTGTCAGGTGGGAGCTTACGGTCTCGCGCGCCAGGGCTGGACCAGCGAACAAATACTTAAAGCTTATTATAGTGGTATTGAACTTACTCGACTTTATTGATCTAAGTAGGTTTAACTGTTTCCAATATCGATTTCGGCCCGTTAAGGCTGGTCAGTATGATAGACTCGGGCAAAACCCAGAAATGAAAACAGAGGAACTCAGTATGGCCTCAAGGATTGAACCCCTCCTCACAGTCGCGGACCTCGACGCTTGTCCAGACGACAATAACCGTTATGAACTAATCGAAGGAGAACTATTCGTATCTCGTGCTCCTGGAATTCCTCACCAACGCTTCGTTCAGAACCTGCAAATAGCTCTTGCGCAATATCTTCAACTCAGCCCGATTGGAGTTCTTGTACCCGGCGCTGGAGCGATTTTCAGTAATTACGATGCTGTGATTCCCGATTTAGCGTACGTTAGCAAAGAACGGTGGGATCAGGTTGTTACTGGCGAGAAATTTACGGGCCCGCTCGATCTGATAGTTGAAGTCGTTTCGCCCGGAGCCGAGAATCGACGGCGGGATCTTTCGGTGAAGCGGCAGCTCTATGGAAAATACAGCGTAAAGGAGTATTGGGTCGTCGACCCGTCTAATCGCGCTGTGGAGGTTTATAGATTGTTCGAGCAGCAGCTGGAGAAGATCGCGGCGTTAATGGACGACGACGAACTCACATCGCCTATCCTTCCAGGCTTTCATTTGACCGTCGGCGCAATTTTCAATCTTTAGGCGCGCCACTATCCAAATTGTGCGAACAAGTTAGCTTACCATCCTCCTGTCTTTCCTGTTGATTTCTGCATACCTATGCGCTTCTCACGTACTCAACTAATTGGCGCTTTGCTTCTGCTGGCCCTCATCTGGATGGTAATCCTTTTCCGCGTGTTATTCTCTCGCGCGTGAGCGAAAGGCAATCGCAAAAAACTAGCATCGCAGTTGTTGGTCCGACCGCATCAGGCAAAAGCGCACTTGCGATAGAAATAGCCTTGCGACTGAACTGCGAGATCATCAACTGCGACTCTGTTCAGATTTACAAAGGCATTCAGATTGCCACGGCAAAAGTTCCCTTCGACGAGCGACGAGGCATACCCCACCATCTGCTTGATTTCGTCTCACCTGAGATTAACTTCACGGCAGGTGAATGGGCGCGAGAGGCTGCTACGACAATTGATCAAATCGAAGCTCGAGGGCGCGTGCCTCTGTTGGTTGGCGGCACCGGCTTATACCTGCGGGCGTTGCGCCGGCCTTTCTTTCCTAGTCCGCCAACTGATGAAGTGTTGCGTCAACGCTTGAACACGATTAGAAAACAGCGAGGTTCGGAACACCTCCATCGCATGCTGCAACGCGTGGATCCCGGAAGTGCAGAACAACTGTTTCCCCGCGACTGGCCCAGAGTGCAACGCGCCTTGGAAGTGAAATTGCAAACCGGACAGCTAATGTCGGAACAGAAGTGTCAGATCCTTGACCCCCACGAAAGTATTCGCCAGCTCACCCTTATCGCGCTTGATCCACCACGGGCGGAGCTGTACGAGCGGATCAACCAACGCACCGAACTACACTTCGCGACGGGTCTGGTGGAGGAAGTCCGTAATTTGATCGTTCGAGAAGTTCCCACCAACTCAAATGCACTTGGTGCCCATGGCTACAGACGAGTAGTTGAATACCTCCACGGAGAACGTGATCTGGCGAGCGCTATCGCGCAGACGAAACTGGATGTTCGACATTACGCAAAGCGACAGATGACCTGGTTTCGGCGCGAGCCCGAGGTGATATGGTTTAAGGGTTTTGGTGACGTAAAATCGCTTCAGGATGAAATTTTACAAACTCTTGCCGTAGTCCTCAGACAAAACAGCCTGAACTCCTAAGGTCCTAAGTCACGTACTTCTTGTTACCCTGTTGGCGTTGATGTAATCTGTTCAGCGGCCCCCCTCACAAGTATTCAGAGTTTCATGAAGGTGGGATCCATGCCAGACGGTAAACCAGCGCCACAAAACATCCAGGATGCGTTCCTGAATACAGTTCGCAGGGAAAAGATAATGGTCACGGTTTACCTCCTAAACGGGGCGAAGTTGCTGGGAAAAATCAGGAGCTTCGACAAGTTTTCGGTCCTGTTGGAGTCCGGATCGCAGGAGCAGTTAATTTTTAAGCACGCCATCTCGACCATCTCACAAGCTAAGCGCTATGCCAACGACCTTCGCGGCTCAACTGAACCTCATGAGGCCGTTTAGTAGAATAGCGACTCGCGCCATTCGTGACATTCGTTTAAACTTTCCCAGGGAATATTCTAGTCTGCAAGAGGACCTGTGGCCGGAACTTTTATTACCTTCGAGGGAATAGACGGGAGCGGAAAATCTACGCAACTGCGATTGCTGGCGGGCTTTCTGCGCATGAAGGGCTATGAAGTCTTGGCTACACGTGAGCCTGGCGGAACGCCCGTAGGTGTCCGACTACGGGCGGCACTGCTCGATGATCAAGAACAAGTTGACCCGCTTACCGAGCTACTTGTGTTTGCCGCCGACCGCGCGCAGCACGTACGCCGGCTCTTGCGACCAGCGCTCGAATCCGGACGTATCGTGCTCTCGGACCGCTACGCCGATGCAACGATCGCGTACCAAGGCGCGGGTCGGGGCTTTGCGCCACAACTGATTTCCGGGATTGTAGCCCTGGCAACGGAGGGACTAACACCTGATCGTACCTTGCTTTTCGATTTGTCGGTAGCAGAATCTATCGAACGCATGAGGCGAAGAACCGAGGGCAGGCGCAAGGCCGATAAGGGAGATCGCCTTGACGCCGAGAGCGAGGAATTCCACACGCGCGTACGCAACGCTTATTTGCGAATGGCCAGCGACGAGCCTGAACGGTTCAGAATTATTGATACAAGCGCCTCGATTGAGGAAAGTCACATTCGTGTCAAGGAAGTCGTAGTCCCCTGGCTCGAAGCACGGTCCACTCTGGTAGACTCCGCAAACGAAAGCTGCGGCGCGAATAGAGAGTTTCAGGAGCGCGCCGCCCACCTTCAACCGTAAAGATGCTAGACCAACTGACAGGCAATCAACGTGTAAAAGAACTTCTGAAGCGGATGCTGGAATCGCGTCGCGTCCCGGGAGCGCTGCTGTTTTCAGGCGAAGAAGGTGTGGGGAAAAAGCTTTTCGCCCTCGAGCTCGCGAAGGCTATCAATTGCCGCTCATCTGAAGGAGTCGAAGCCTGTGGCGAGTGTGCCACATGTGTGCGGATTTCGAAAATCAACTACCCTGCCTCGGATAATTCCGATGATCTGAAAAAGATCTTCTGGACGGACCATCCGGACGTTGGATTGGTTCAACCGCCGACCAGAGTGTTTCATGTGGTGCAGATGCGCGCGGTAGAACGCGAAGCGAATTACCGGCCTTTCGAAGGCGTTGCGCGATTCTTTATCATAGATGAAGCTGACAAGCTGAACGACGCCTCGGCAAACGCCTTATTGAAAACGTTGGAAGAACCGCCCCCAACCTCTCACCTGATTCTCATCACGTCTCGGCCCGCAGTGCTACTGCCAACTATACGCTCTCGTTGTCAGGCGATTCGATTCGCCCCTCTGCGGCCTGAGGAAATCGAGAAACACCTGACCCAAAATAAGCTGGCTACGGGCGAAGAGGTGCGTCTTCGTGCTCGGTCGGCGGCTGGCAGTATTGGACGCGCAGTGTCTTGCGACGTAGAAGTCTATCGGGACCAGCGACACGCAATGCTTTCCGTCTTAAATGCTCTGGCGCTGACAGGCGATCATACCCAGCTTTTGCGAGCATCTGAGGGGCTGAATGAGGCCAGCCATAAAGACGAATATGAGGCTCGGTTGGATCTTTTGCAGACGCTCATTAGGGATGCGTGGATGTTGTCTCTGGGAGTGCGAAAGGAGCAACTGGTAAACGAGGACATCCTTCCGCAATTAACGAAGGTGGCAGCAAGAATCGATAGCCAGCGCGTCACCCGATGGATCTCTGAAATCGAAGAACTCCGTGAACAGCTAACCGTCAACATCAACCGCAAAGTCGCTACCGATGCCCTGTTTCTTTCAATGGCTTCGACGTGAATTGGCAGGTAGCAGAACCAAAAACAAAGAGGCCGCCCGAAGTAACGAGCGACCTCCCGAAACGATTCAGGAATTCCCGCTGACTATTTTGTCGTGACGAGTTCGAGTTCTGCTTCTGCCCTTGCCGCAGCACCCTCCGCCAGAAGTTTCTCGGTCTCCATGACAAACGCTTCGACGATGTTTTCACCGGCCACCTTCCGCATGGGGACGCCATTTTTGAAGATCATGCCAACGCCACGACCGAAGGTCACTCCCAGTTGCGAATCATGAGCTTCACCAGGGCCATTCACGGCGCAACCCATGATAGAAAGATGCAGGGGTTCTTTAACGTGAGCCAGCCGGCGTTCGATCTCCGTGACGATCTCAACGAAGTTATCAACATCAAGACGGCCGCAAGTGGGACAGGCAACCACCGTCACTCCCCGCGTACGTAGCTCGAGCGACTTAAGAATTTCCCAAGCCACGCGCACTTCTTCCTGCGGCTCCGCGGCAAGCGAAACACGAATGGTATCTCCAATACCTTCGTGCAGCAGAATACCCAGACCGATGGAAGATTTCACAGTACCTGTGAAAGCGGTGCCCGCCTCCGTCACACCCAGATGAAAAGGATAGTCGACCTGCTCAGCAAGTAAACGGTAAGCAGCGACGGTGCGATGCACGTCTGAAGCCTTGAGCGAAATAATTGTGTCGGAAAAACCCAGGTCTTCCAGGATTCGTACGTGGCGAAGGGCTGATTCAACCATTGCGTCCGGCGTTGCGGTGCCGTACTTCTTTAGCAAATCCTTTTCCAGCGATCCACCGTTAACGCCAATGCGAATCGGAACTCTCTGCGTTTGCGCGGCGCGTACTACCTCGCGAATCCGTTCGTGTGCACCGATGTTTCCCGGATTCAAGCGCAACTTATCAATGCCGGCCTCCAGGGCCAACAGGGCAAGTTTGTAATGGAAGTGAATGTCGGCAACAATTGGTACGTCGGGCACTCGCTTACGGATTTCTTTCAAGGAGATGGCAGCATCGTTGTCCGGCACAGCAAGACGGACGATCTCACAACCTGCGCGTACCATCTCCTCAATTTGGGCCACGGTCGCGCCCACATCAGCCGTATCCGTTTTCGTCATCGACTGGACAACGACCGGCGCGCCACCGCCGATCTGTATATTCTTAACTTGAACTGCTTTAGACTTACGCATAGTTATTTTGTCCAGAGTCCAACGTCCAACGTTTCCTTTGCAAACCCGGCATTGGACTTTGGACGTTGAAACGTTGGACTTATTTTGCCGGCTCCGCCGCAGCCGGTTTGTTGCTGTCAGAGCGGCGCGAAAACTGTTTCAAAACGTCGTTCGTGATGACAAAAACCATCAGCAGAATGACCATAACAAAGCCGACTTGCTGAATACGGTCACGCACAGTCATTGATAGTTGGAGACCAACCGTCGCCAGCAGGCCCTCGATTAGCAGCAGGAAAATTGCCCCGCCATCCAAAACCGGAATGGGGAGCAGGTTAAAGATGCCAAGGTTTAAGCTCAGAAAGCCAAGCATGCCGAACAAGCCAGCCCAACCGAGCCTTTCGACGGACGCAGCGGCCGCATTATAAATGCCAATGGGACCAGAGAACGTATTCCTGGCCGAGCGCTTTCCTGTCAGTACCTGACCGAGAGCTTTTCCCGTCAAACGCAAAATCTCGAGATTACTATCAACTGCATATGCGCCAGCCGCAGAGAGACCTGCCCGCTGCAGGGGAATTTCCTCGTCGGGCCGAAAGCCCAACCGTTCCCTGCCATCAGCCAACTTGCGAGCTGTTGCGGTGATGGCTTTTTGTTGGCCTTCCCGGTTGACAGTAATAGTTATCGGCTCGTTCTTATGATCGCGGATGAACTGAGTAACTTGTTCGGCACTTCGCACCGGCTGGCCGCCCACGGCGAGGATGCGATCACCTGGCTGCAGACCGGCTTCGAACGCGGGCGTATTGGGTTCAACTTCGCGAACGACGACCGGCACATCACCGTAATCCGGAACAAAATCGAGAAAACCTGCGGTCTCTCCGTCCTCAGTATGGGCAGTCGGTTTGATCGTCAGAGGAACTCGCTCGCCATTGCGCTCGACAACGAGGGGTAACTCTTGTGCGGGAGACAGAAGCGCGTCACCACGGATGATGTCCCATTTTGGATTTTCAATGCCGTTGAAAGAGACGATTCGATCTCCGCGCTGCAATCCCGCCGCCTCGGCCGCGCCGCCCCTTGAAATAGCACTAACTACCGGTGCCGGAGTAGCCGGCACTCCATACATTAAGGCGGCGCTAAAAGGAATCGCCAGTGCGGTCAATACGTTCATCACGGGGCCGGCTACGGCAACGAGAATCCTTTGCCAGCGAGGACGAAGGTTAAACATCTCTTCCCGCGGAATATCTGTAGCTCCAGCACCTTCCAAAGGCGCATTCGACTCATCACCACCAAGCTTGACATAGCCTCCAAGCGGAATTGCGGAAACGCGATAGTCCGTTTGACCCCACTTCCTACCAAACAGGCGTGGACCGAACCCGACCGAAAAAGTCTCAACGCGAATCTTAAACAGCTTGGCAACTATGAAATGGCCAAACTCGTGTAAAACAACAGCAGCGCCAAGGATGAAAATAAAAGCTAAAATACCTTGAACAGTCATTGATCTATTTCTCTTTCCTGGAAGTCAAAAGCCGATAATTTCCTTGGTTGGACACGCATACTTGGTATCGGGTTGCCGAGATGAGTGTACGCGGCGGCGGGAGTTCGCGTCAAACAGGACGTCCAACCACGAGATCCTTAACTCGCACCAGCTTCTCTATCTCTAGGTTAGCGGAAAGGCGTGCAGTTTGGTCAGCATTAAGCACCGTTTCGAGGCTAAGAGCAGGTTGCGACGAATGATTATTCATCACTCGTCGAATCACGCAAGGAATGTCAGTCAGGCTGATTCGCTCATCAATAAAGGCCCTGACGGCTTCTTCATTTGCCGCGTTGAGCACGGTGGGCAGCGTGCCCCCTTGCCGCAGCGCCGTGTAGGCCAGGGCAATACAGGGAAAGCGATCTAAATCGGGAGCTTCGAAACGAAGTGTGGCGAGAGCTGTCAAATCAAGGGGCGGCAGCGCGCAGGAATGCCGTTCGGGGTAGGTCAAGGCATATTGGATAGCATGACGCATATCGGTAATACCCATCTGAGCAATTACTGAACCGTCGATCAACTCGATCATCGAATGTACTACTGATTCAGGATGGACCAGAATACCGATTTGATCCGCCTCGAAGCCAAAGAGCCAGTGCGCTTCGATCACCTCCAGTCCCTTATTCATAAGGGTCGCGGAGTCTATGGTGATCTTCGCGCCCATATTCCAGGTTGGATGGCGCATCGCCTCGGAGACGCTTGCGTCCTGCATCTGGGCTTTGTCTTTCGTGCGAAAAGGCCCCCCAGATGCCGTGAGAATTATCCGTCGCACTTCGGTTCGCTTTTCTCCACGGAGACATTGGTGAAGAGCATTGTGTTCAGAATCCACCGGCAGGAGTTCGGCGCCTGACGCCCGTGCCGCGCTGGTCATCAACTCACCGGCCATCACTAATGTTTCTTTGTTGGCAAGCGCCACTCGCTTACCGGCTTGAAGCGCACGCAGAGTCGGGACAAAACCTACCGCGCCCACGGTGGCCGACACGACAGTTTCAGCGTGAGCATGGGTGGCAACCTCGACAAGGCCGGCTTCGCCGATCACAATGCGCGGGAGGTCGATGTTTCTTTCAAAGAGGTGGGCGCGCAAATCATGAGCAGCTTCTTCGGTTGCTACAGCGACCAGTTCCGGCAGATGTAGAGCGACTTGGTCGGAGAGGGTCGCAACATTACGCCCCGCCGCTAAAGCCACCACGCGAAATCTGCTGCTGCCGAGCGATTCGATAACCCGCAACGTATTGCAGCCGATCGAGCCGGTCGAACCGAGGATCGCGATACCTTTGGTTTTCATATTAAGCGACCAGGAGGGGAAGGGGTCGTCGGGTTTCGAAAGCGTTCAGCAGATCGACAATCTCACCAGCTTCGTTTTTATATGAGGCTGCGGTCACTCTCCACGGGCGCCCACTTCGATAGGCTAACTCAACGGACGCGTTCACCGTGCGACGCTCACCGATCACTTTTACATTCAACACTGCATCCCCATCACTATCGTGAATGTTGATGTTGCCCGTGATTAAGGAGCCAAAGTCCTTGACGATCCCGACATCTTGCGTCAGTCGCTCATTGTTCCGCAGAAAATCCCTTGCCGTAACGGCCGCTTCGCTTTTCCCGATGGAGTAAAAGGCAATGCCGACGATTCCACCAACAAAGAGCAACACCAGCAGACCCACTGTGAAGGCAACCGCTACGACGATAATCACGATCTTGTTCGTAGTCATTCGTTGCGAGCCGAGCTTTTTGCGACTTTGGATACCTAGCCAACGAAGTAGAGTCGACCAAAATAGTAGATGACCGGCGCATTGAAGAGCAAGCTATCCAAACGATCCAGCAAGCCTCCATGTCCGGGCAGTATATTTGCCGCGTCTTTGGCACCCGCGCCACGCTTGAGCGCGCTCTCGGTTAGATCGCCAAAAACACCAACCACTGACATGACGAGTGCGAGTGAGACGGCCCATTTCAACGGCAAATCTCTGAAGAACCAGAAGTGAGCAATGGCCGCCATCAGGAGGCTGGCAGCCAGACCGCCAACAGCCCCCTCCCAGGTCTTTCCCGGACTGATCGCTGGCGCCAGTTTGTGTTTGCCAAACGCCTTCCCGACATAGTATGCGCCTGTATCTGAACCCATAATCACCAGAAAGAAGAAAGACAAAAGGTGCGCGGAAAGAGTCTGATCGAAACCGTTGCGCGTAGCGACAAGGTGACCGCCAAGTAAGACTACGTAAAGCACACCCAGAATCGTCGCTCCGCTCGAGGCGATCATCGTGTCAAAAGGTTCGCCTCGCAAAGTGCAGGCTATAAGCACGCTTACGGTCAGGGCAAGTACGATTAGTAGCAGGGTCAGCGTGTCCAGCCCTCTGCCGCGTGCTGGATCCGCAAAATAGAAAACCGTAAACAATCCCGCCGCCGCAAGGTAGCCCATTGTGACATCAGGTTTCATTTGGCGTCGCCTGGCCAGTGACCAAAACTCATAAAGGCCAAGCACCATTGCCGTGGCCGCCAGCAAAACGAATAAGGGTTGTAGCCAGGAAATCAGGATTGAGGCAATGAGAATAGGCAGGACAACGACCGCGGTGCTGATACGAGACATACGATACTTTAGATTTTTGATTTTTGATTTTTGATTTGCGATTGCCTATTTCGCGGGGCAGATGCGATTTAGTGGTAACCTGGGCTCATGTGAGACTGTCGCGAGAAAGTCGTCGTTCATAGAGATTGAGACCGCGTCGGCTTGAATCGAGGCGCACTCGGTATTTCTTTGTTTAAAATCGCCGCGACTCAAATCGAAATTCAAAAATCTAAAATCCAAAATCTACTTTGCGTTTGCGACCAGTTCCAAACCGCCAAAGCGCCGATAGCGACGTTGAAAATCGACGATTGCTTCCAATAGGTGGACCCGACGAAAGTCGGGCCAGAGCGTTTCAGTGACATAAATTTCGCTGTAAGCCGCCTGCCACAGTAAAAAGTTAGAGATGCGAAGCTCCCCGCTGGTGCGCACGAGCAGATCCAGATCCGGCAAGGTGCGCGTATAAAGTTCGCTTGCGAGCCGCTCTTCAGTGATCTCGTCAGGATGGTTTCCCTCAGCTAGCAACCTGCGTACGGCGGCACGACACGCATCAATGATCTCGGCCCGGCCTCCGTAGTTCAGGGCCACAGTTAGTACCATTCCGGTGTTTTTCTGTGTGCGCTCCGTGGCCTTCGCAATCTCGCGCCGAACGTTATCCGCCAGAGCATCCGTGCGACCGATTGTCTGAAACTTGATCTTCTGCCGATCGATCGCATCAAGTTCAAGACGGAGATAACGACGAAGCATACGCATCAATGCGTCAACCTCATAGCGAGGTCGCTTCCAGTTTTCTGTGGAGAAGGCGTAAAGCGTCAGCGCCCCAAGTCCGAGTCGGGCTCCGGTATCGACTGCAGCACGCACAGCCTCGACGCCCGCCCGATGTCCGGCAATGCGCGGCTGTCCACGTTGCGCAGCCCAGCGGCCGTTGCCATCCATGATAATTGCCACGTGGCGGGGCAGACGGTCCCAGACAATTGCCATGAGAAGGCCTTCTTCCCGTGTACCCGCGTTTACGACCTCTTCAAAATCAGAAAGCATACGATTGTCAATGCCGTAGCTGAGTTAATAGATTTATTTAAGTTAATTGGCGGTCCTGCCGGAACCGGTCACATTCTTGCCCCAAGAATAAGGCGTGTCAATAACGGCTTAGAGTCAGCATGCGAGTGCCAGAAACGCACAGGCAGTCATAAACCTCGCTGCGCGTTCCCACTTCCACCCAGCGAGGCTGCCCGCTATAGACCCCGGGATCAATAGCGAACGGAAAGTAATGTCAGGCCGCAAGCTGGGGCGGTCGCAGCAGCCAGGGAACGATCGCCTTCTGCAATTGCTCGCTTGACCAGGTGTTCATCAGCCTCGCCCCGGCCCACAGCCAGCAGTGTCCCGGCGATGGAGCGCACCATGTAGCGAAGAAAGCCGTCGGCACTCGCTGTGATCTCAACTATCCGGCCGCGCGCGCGCTCATCGAAGCGCTCGGAGACTGCCATAAGTGTAATAGTGCGCGTCCTGCTTTCTGAATCAGCGCTCGCGGCAGAAAATGCTGTCCAGTCGTGCTCGCCCGGAAACAACCTGGCGCACTCTCTCATGCGTTCCAGATCCAGCGGCCAAGTCTCGTGGTGGGCGTAACGAAGCCAAAAGGGAGACATGATCTGTTCGTTTACCACGCGGTAGACATAAGTCTTGCCAAGTGCTGAATAGCGAGCATGAAAATCTTCAGCTGCGATCTCCGCCGCCACAACCCGCACGTCCTTAGCCAGATTGCCATTAATCGCCGCGCGCAGTTTTTGAGGACTTATCTCTCGCTGCAGGTGGCCGCTGGCGACCTGACCTTCTGCATGAACGCCTGCGTCAGTTCTACCTGAACCGTGCACGATCACGCTGCGGCCGTCAATTAGAGAGAGTGCGCGAGTCAACTCACCCTGAACGGTGCGTATCGCGCCCTGCATCTGCCAGCCGTGAAAATCAGTGCCATCGTATTGAATGGTTAGCTTGAAATTCATAATTCGTCTGTAGTCAGTGGTCAGTTGTTCGTTTTGGTCTTTGGCCTTTGGCTTTTGGTCTTCGGTTTTTGGTTTTCGGGCTTCGGAGAGGCTCCTTTGATTAATTATTCTCTGCCGATTTATTCTTCGCCGATACTCAACAACCAAGGCCGAAGGTCAAAAGCCAAAGGCCAAAAACCAAAGACCAAAACAAACACCTGACCACTAACCACTGACCACTGACTACAGACTACTGACTGGTGGTTTCCTGCTGCCTGGCTTGATCGCAGGTTCACCTCGTTTACAGGCCTCGCACGCGGAAGGATCAACTGACGGCACCTCTAGTGTCGCTAGCGCAATTCGCCGCACCCCCACATCGGCCTTGCCTAACGAGCGATCGATGATTGAAGCCGCGGCAATCACGTTGGCTCCGGCAGACCGTAGCGAGTTTACCGTTTCGAGCGTGGAACCGCCGGTAGTCACGACATCCTCTACAACCAGGGTGGTCTCGCCCGGGACGACTGAAAATCCACGCCTTAAACTCATCTTGCCATTCTCTCGCTCAGTCCAGATGAATCTGGCGCCGAGCGCGCGAGCGACTTCGTGTCCAATCACGATGCCGCCGATCGCCGGCGAAGCTACCAGGCTGACACCGTCAGTCTTGAAGTGTTCCGCAATCGCGCGACCAAAGCTCTCGGCTTCCGCCGCATGCTGCAAGACGAGTGCGCACTGCAAATAATTTGCGCTATGAAGCCCGCTCGAGAGAATAAAATGACCTTCAAGCAGAGCCCCTCTGGCTCTAAACTTTTCGATTACTTCTTCAGGTCGCACATCTTGCCTCAAGGAAAACTTGGATGCATGCTACAATCGTTGACCAATGGCGCCGTATCCAAACCTGGTCTCAGACTCAATCCTGGTTCAAGAAACAATCGACCTTTTGCGCGACTGTGGCGGGCGAGCCAATGCCGCGGAGATCGTCGACGCGGTTTTCAAGGTTTCTCATATTGACGAAGAATTGGCCGGCTTGTTAGTTGCCGATCTTGTTAAGGATGATCGCCGGTTCAAGGTGCTTGACGGCAAAACGGTTGAGTTGCAAGGCGACGATGTCGAATCTCGCTTGCTGGAGGAACTCGACTTCGTGGTAGTGGATCTGGAAGCCACTGGTGCCAAAAATCCTCCTAACCGCGTCATTGAACTAGGCGCCTATCGCATTCGTCAGGGGCGGATCGTGGACAACTTTTTGACGCTGGTAAACCCGGAGATCCCAATTCCCCGCTTCGTTGTTGCTCTAACAGGTATTACTAACGAGATGGTAAAGAGGGCACCGCTGTTCGCCGAAGTAGCTCCGCAGTGGCTTGATTTCGTCAGCGACGCAGTGCTGATTGCGCACAATTCTCCTTTCGACACAAGCTTCTTAAACCATGAAGTTTCCCGGGTCTACCCGGGACACCGCATGATTAACACGCATCTCTGCACTGTCAAGCTCTCGCGCCGAGTGGTTCCGGGGTTGATGAACTACCGGCTCGATACCGTCGCGGAGCATTTCTCGATACCGGTCTTCCGTCGTCATCGAGCCGGCAGCGATGCCCGGGCAACTGCCGAGGTCTTCCTGCATCTACTTTCACGACTCAGTGAACACGGCGTTAGAGATCTCGCAACGGCGCGGCACTTCCAGGTGCTCGAAGCAAACCACAGAGATCAACCAGGCCCCACACAGCTCCTGCCCCTAGTTCCCGGCTTCTAAGCTTTGTTCGGCGATACCGGCTCTTCGCTTCCGCAGAGTGCGAGCGAGAAAACCCACTACAATCAGCACCGCTAATCCCAGGCCAATCCATGGATAATGCTTCGCCAGGACAAGCTTGGCTTGCGCTCCATAGCGGACCGCAAAATAACCCTCCAACAAAAATCGAAAGCCTCGACCAATCATGATCGCGATTAGGAAGCGACTTATGCTGAAACGGAAAACGCCAGCACTGACCACGAATAGTTTGAATGGAAACGGCGGGGGCAGAAGCGAAGCGATTAGAACCGAAAGCACATCGAAACGATCGATTAGCTCCTTGACCCGCTTTTGTTTTGCCGGCGAAAATCGGGCCAGCGCGCGACTGCCTGCTCGACGGGACACGTAATAGAGCACCAAACAACCAAGCGCGGAACCGACAGTGGCGATCAAAGCATATAAGACCATCCAACTTGGGTGCGTTGTGGTCAGAAAGATCATCAGCGCATCAGCGCTGCTTGGTAACGGGACAAACGAGGAATCAAGAAAGGCGACCGCAAACAACCCAAACGGTCCAAATGCAACTAGATAGTCAGAAAGACGATTGAGAAAATTCGTGATCTTATGAAAGAGGTGCTTCAAATAAAGATCCTTCCCGAGTAATAAGACTTATTTCGCTGGAGGCCCTGAACTGGCCTGCTCCTGCACCTTCTCGCCGCCCGTTAGGGGTGTTGGACTAATCACTAACGCGCCACGTGACCAACGGCGGTTCACGACGGCATAGACCAGTATCAGGATCAGAGCAACTGCAGCCACGAGACTGATGATGGTCAGCCCGTTATCTTTGAGGAACATTAGGACGCGTCTGCCATAATAGACCGCGAGTATGCCTTCCACGTAGTAGCGAAACGATCTCGCCAGCATCACGGTCATGAGAAACTTCCAGCGGGGATATTCGAGCGCGCCCGCCGTGGCAACAAAGATCTTGAAAGGCAGGGGGGGCGGTAATACTGCCGGTATCGCAATCGCCAGAAAGCCGAAGCGGGCATATACCTGCTCGACATGTTGGATGCTTTCAGGGCTGAATCGCTTGCGCAGCAGCGCCTGACCTCCGCGGCGCATGATCGTATAAAGAAGCCAGCATCCCAGCACAGACCCGAATGCCGCAAAGAATGGAAAGTAGAACACCGCTGTGGGATGTTTGTAGCAGCGACCCACCACCAGATAGTCGTTAATCTCAGGCAGAGACAGGAGCGAGGAATCGAGCGCACCAATAAGGACCATCGCCGGCGCAGCAATGTAGATTGGCACACTGATTACATATGCTTCCAGCCAACGGCCTACAGCGGCTAACCAATCGAACATAACTACAGTGTCACTGTTCTACTTCGCGGGGACAAAAACGGAAGGTGTATCGTAGGTTACGCCAATCGTAACTCCCGAGTTAGGGCTAAAGTCGGTCAGGCCTTTGATTCCAGCAAAGTCGAAGCGCAATCCGGAGGCGCGGATTTGCATACCAAGCCTGGCCTCTGCTTGCGACTCGGTGCCAAGGGGACCGTTGCCCGGGCGCGTGTTTGCGCGACCATTTACTTCACCGGCCAGGCTGAATTGCTTGTTGACCCGGAAAATTCCGGCGACTCCATAGGTAAGGACGTCATTCTGTGAAAAAAGGGCCGTTGGTGCAGTGAGGATTGCGATACCCAGATTGGCAAAAGTATTGAAGCGTCCATCAGTGCCAAACTTTTTGCCGATCAGAATCGAGCCAAATGCGTTGGTTTGATTTAGTCCTATGCCTCGCGACTGGTTTGAGTTCGGTAGTTGCACGCCAAACCGGAACCCCAACGAAGGCCCCCGCTTAGTCTCACTGCGGAGCTTTATTTTCGTCGCTAGAGTGAAATCGCCGGTGTCATTAGCAGAGTTTGACCCCGGAGCGATGTTAAGCGGAATTGCGGAGGCAGTTCTGGAATTGATGCTGAGGAAATTCTGCGCGACACCTTCGATTTGCAATTCAACATTCGGCGCGAGTCCAATGTTTACGCCTATCACACCGACGCGAGTCAAATCACCAGTTAAACCGGAGACCGGAAATCTTGCCCCTTGCATGAAATCGATCCCCGCTTCAATCCGCATCGAGCCCGGAGGAATGATGTCGACGTCCTCCGTCAATAATGGCCTCTGCTGGGCCATACCCCCATTTGCCAAGGCCAGTAACAAGCCGACCAGCAGCAAACTCCTCCGAATCGTTTGTGCTCTCGATAACATTCGAGGAATTGTAATAGCCGGACTGTTGACCGGTCAATGTATACTAGACTCTGCGTGGAATCTTGATTTGAGATCCAGCACTTTTCGCATAGTCAATAGTCAAAAACGATCCACGAATTGACACGAAATTTCACGAAGACGTGTTGCTTAGTGCGATTTAGTGGATCGTCCACTTGGCTTCTAAATTGGGCAATCACTTCGAAACAAAATCAAACAATGAAGCTAAATCACACTTTCGTAGGAGTTATTCTTTCGCTTCTGGCGTCGTCTCTATTTGCCTTTTCAGGCTCGGCCGGGCAGGTTTCGACTTCGACGTCAGCGCAAACAAAATCGGTCGAACTCCAGGGGTTGCGCGATCGGGTAACCGTGAGGCGCGACGAACGCGGCATTCCCTACATACAGGCTAACAACGATGAGGACCTTTACTTCGCACAGGGTTATGCCACGGCCGCCGATCGCTTGTGGCAGATGGACCTGTTGCGTCGCACTGCGCGCGGCGAACTTTCAGAAATCTTTGGTAGTCGTACCCTGGAAGAGGACAAGCGCCATCGCACTCTTGGATTCGCGCAGGTAGCGGAAGCAGAAGTCATGCAGGCGACGCCGCGATCGCGTGCGATATTGGAAGCGTACGCGCGCGGAGTTAATTCCTACATTGCATCTCTCGATGCTAAAAGCCTGCCTCCTGAGTTTCAGATTCTTCAGTACCAGCCTCGTCCATGGACGCCAGCCGATTCTCTGATCGTTATAAAACTATTCTTTGAGTCACTCTCATCAACCTGGCGGCTGGATGTAATGCGCGCGGCTTTTGCCGATCTTCCCCGCGAGAAGCGCGAAGGCCTTCTGCCGGAAGCCTCGCCGCTCGATGTTCTCGTGGTCGGTAAAGACATTACGAAGCTACCCATTCTGGCTATCGGCCATTTCGATACCGGTGGTGTCCGAGAGGCAGGGGGAGACACGGAGAAGGGGAGATGCGGAGAAGGGGAGAATGGGCGATTGGGAAACGCGGAGTTCTCATCTCCGCGGCTCTCCATCTCCCCTTCGCTCCGTTCTCGCTATCGCCCCTTTTCCCCTTCGCCCCTTCTCCCCTTCGGCCCAGTATCTCGGGATCTGCTCAGCTTGCTCGTGAAAGAGACAGAGCTCATGTCGGTCTCACTGGCACGCGTTGGACTTGATGCCGAAGGTCTAGCGGCGAGTAATAACTGGGTGGTAAGCGGACAGAAAACCGCGTCGGGCAAGCCCCTGTTGGCTAACGATCCGCATCTTGCGCCATCAGCGCCCGGGATCTGGCATCTGGTCCACCTCAGCGCTCCCGGAGTGAGAGTGGCAGGAGTGACAGCCCCGGGACTTCCCGGTGTGGTCATTGGCCACAACGACCACATAGCGTGGGGCTTTACCAATGTCGGTCCGGACGTACAGGATCTCTACATCGAGAACTTTGATCCAAAGAACCCGCAACGCTACCTGACACCTTCGGGTTGGCGAGATGCTGAAGTTCGGAATGAGCAGATTAAGGTCAGAAAGGGATTTACCGATTCGACAACCGAAACGGTCACGAGCGACGTGACAGTGACCCGGCATGGACCAATTATTCTCGAGCAAGACGGGAAACGCTACGCGCTCCGTTGGACGGCCCTGGATGCGAAGCTGAATAATACAGAGGGAGTGTACACACTAGATCGCGCCCGCAACTGGCGCGAATTTACCACCGCCTTGCAAGGATATACGCCTCCCATGCAGAACATCGTTTATGCGGACGTTGAAGGACACATTGGCTACTACGCTGCGGGGTTAGTGCCCATTAGAAAGTCGGGCGATGGAAGCGTTCCCTATGATGGGTCAAAGGACGAAGGTGAATGGTCCAGCTTCATACCGTTTGATAAATTGCCCCATCTTTTTGATCCTCCTTCTGGCGTGATCGTTACGGCAAATCAGCGGATTGCAGGTACGGATTATCCATATTTCCTTACGCACTCATGGGCACAGCCATACCGTGCGCACCGTATTCTCGAACTACTAAGTAAGAAGCAGAAAGTTACAGCGGAAGACTTCAGGGCAATATCAGGCGACACCTATTCGATTGCCGCGGCATTGTTTGCTCGAGAAACAGCAAGAACTTTGAAGGGAGATCCTGCATTACAAAGCGACGAGAAACTCAAAGCGACGATTGCCCAGTTTGAAGGCTGGGATGGGCATCTTAATGCGGACTCGCGCGTGGCACCGCTGTTAGCTCAGATGCGCCTTGCGTTCCGTTCAAAAATCCTTAATGGAGCACTGGGACAGGAGCGAGCGAAAGTCTTTGCGTGGTCAAATTTCGATACGACGCTCGACCAGATCATAACAAAGCAACCGGCCGCCTGGTTGCCGAAAGAGTTTAAGAGTTATGCGGAACTATTACTCTCCTGTTACCAGGACGCCCGGCAGGTGTTAGCGAAGAGCCTGGGCGAAGATGAAACAAAATGGGTTTGGGGTGAGATGGTTAAAGCGCGCTTCCCTCACCCACTCGCTGTTGCACCGCTTGTAGGACTACAGTTTGCAATCGCTCCATTCCCACAGAATGGAACTGGCGGACTAGCAGGAGCCACGGTAAACGTGGGTGCGGCAGTCTCGATGAGACTGATTGCGGATCCACAGGATTGGGACAAGACCCAACATGGCATCTCACTTGGGGAGTCAGGCATTCCCTCTAGTCCCCACTGGTCAGATCAACTTGAAGACTGGCGCTCAGTTACACCTCGGGTATTTCCTTTTGGCGAAGCCGCGATTGCCGGCGCGACAAAAGAAACCCTGGTGCTGGAACCTAAGCACTGACGTTTTGAGATTGGGAGACTCGGTGAAACGGCGAAGCGGAGAATTTGAAGACGCCGGCGAAGCCCAGGTGTCCCCGATCCCGGAAAATTCGCGCGCCATTCTAAGCAATCTTTGGCGAGTTTTTTGCGCAGTTGATTTGTCAGCGGCTATTGGTGATCGCTTGATGCAACACATCACACGCCTGAGGGAGGCAGTGCCCCAAAGCGGGGCAAGCTGGAGCCGCGAAAGCAACATTCATCTCACTCTTAAATTTTTCGGCGACACACAGCAATCGCGAATTTCAGGTCTCTCCGAAGCAACCTCCCGTGCTGTTCGCGGGCGAGCGCCTTTCAAGATCGTCATTGAACAAACGGGCTCGTTTCCAAAAGCGGGCGCACCCCGAATCTTATGGATTGGCGTAAGCGATGAGTCAGGAGAACTCAATGCGCTCAAGCGGCACCTTGAAGACGAATGCGCCAGTGAGGGCTTTGACAAAGAAAGCCGGCCTTTTCATCCGCATCTAACACTCGCTCGTTTGCGCCTGCCGCGAGCTGCGCGCGCATTAGCGGTGGCACATAAGGAGATGGGCTTCGAACCAATTGAAGTTGTCGTGTCGGAGTTGAAGGTGATCAGAAGCGAATTAAACAGCGAGGCAGCAAAGTACACTGTCATTTCGCGCCACCCACTTGCAAGCTAGCGCGGCGCCAATAGTTAGCGCAAAGCAAAAAACTGTTTCGGTCCAGCACCCTGGAGATTACAAGATTTGAGAAGCCTCGAGAGGGCGTGGCCTACGTGGGTAATTGACGTGGTTTGGGAGGCGAAGCAGGCTTATCCTCCCCGCTATTTTCTCCAGTTTGCGAAAACACTTCTTTGATTGCTCCCACACTCGACAGCATCGCAGAAGTTTCTACCGGCATAAAAATGACCTTTGAGTTGTTGCCGCGTGTCATGTCTCGCAAGCTCTCAATGTAACGAGTCGTAATCAAGTACTGCGCCGGGTCTCCCGTGCCGATTGCCTGCGCGATGCGAGTGATCGCTTCGGACTCGGCTTCTGCCGTGCGCAAGCGTGACTGGGCAGCGCCTTCCGCCTGCAAAATGGCTGACTGCTTGTCTCCCTCGGCGCGCGTGACTGCTGCTTGCTTTTCGCCCTCTGCTCGCGTGATCGCCGCTTGCCGATCACCTTCAGCCTGCAACACAAGGGCGCGGCGATTTCGCTCGGCGGTCATCTGCTTCTCCATCGTAATGCGCACGTCTTCTGGCGGATTGATATTCTTGACGTCGACGCGCGTAACCTTAACACCCCACTTGTCTGTCGCTTCGTCAAGAATAATGCGCAGCTTGGCATTAACTTGATCCCGTGACGACAACGTGTGGTCAAGGTCCATCTCGCCCATCACGGCCCGCATTCCGGTAATTGTCAACTGCACAATTCCGCCCACAAGATCATTCATCTCGTAGACAGCCTTGACGGGGTCAGTAACTTGCCAATAGACGACTGAGTCCACATGAATTGTGACGTTATCGCGAGTGATTACGGGTTGAGGCGGAAGGTCAATGTACTGTTCGCGCAAATCAATCGACGTTAGACCAGGCCGGCTATTAGTCCAATAGTAGGCCCGCGGTCGGTCAAAAAAAGGGATGAGAATATTCGGCCCGCTGGCGGCAATCTTATGGAAGCTGCCGAGGCGTTCTATCAGCATAACGGTGGCCTGAGGAACGATTCTGATCGTCTTCACGGCAATAATTAACATGACGATCGCTATGAAACCAAAAAAGAAGAAGGGTACGATGATTTCCATTACCTGCCTCCTAAGTCATCCGCGAAAATGTACCGGTGTCAACGAAATGTTGTGCCTCAAACTATATCGGATCGCGTGGGTCAATAGGAAGAGGTTTGGTCTGGTGGTAGTGCTCCATTAGTGTGTTGCGGGTTCGGATTTGGCTGCTTGCGTGTCATGAGGTCAGTACCACCACGCGGTAGCGGGTGGGTCGCGTTTCGATAGCTCACGCGCCGGGAACGTGGACCCACTCGCTACCGCGTGGTGGTACTGACCTCATGACACACGAGCGACGCACCCCCAACCCGCAACACACTAATGGAGCACTACCGGTCTGGTAGGTAGTGTCCTGATTTGGTAGGGCAAGAGTCAATCGGAGTCCGGGCAGTGGCCCGACTGTTAAGGAGGGCTTCGATCCGCGCCTCCCTAGCCCTCCTTAACAGTCGGGCTACTGCCGCCAGCCGGTGGCTGCCAGCCGCCGAGCGCCTCCTCAACGATCGCCGCAGCAGCGAGGATTGCCCTTTCACTAAAGGGCCTGCCCACGATCTGAACTCCGATAGGCAACCCTTCGGCGGACTGACCAGCGGGAACAACCACCGAGGGAAGATCGAAGACATTAAAAGTCTGCGAGTAACTAAATGCGCGAAAAACGCCTACAGATTCGCCGGCGAGCTCGAGCCTCTGCGCTCCATGGTAGAACGCGGGGGTACTTCCCACAGGCGCCAGGATTAGTGGGACAGCCTCCAGCCACTCGAGCAACTCCTGCCTTAGGCTATCGCGTTCCTTCAAGGCACGCCGATTTTCGTCCTGTGTCTCCAACTTCACTGGTATCGCGCTATCGATAATCTTTTGCACCAACGGTCCCGCTTCCGCTTCTTTTCCTCTATAGTAACGCCGCACCTGCTCCGTCGATGCTCGGGAAAACAAATCAATCCACAGTCGCAAGCCAAATTCAACTGCCGGCGGACGCTCCGCAACTGTTTCGAGGCCCGCATCCTTGAGCGCCTCAACGGCAGCGTGAACAGCAAGTTTTGTCTCCGCTGTGATTGGCGCCACTCCATCCCCTTCATACCAGCCAACCCTGCAACCGCGTAGCTTGTCCCCTTGTTTCGGCGCGGTTGTCGTTATGGACTCCTCGCCAACAAGCACGTTAAGGAGTAATGACAAGTCTTCAATGCGCCGGGCCATTGGTCCCAGGCATGCTCCAAAGGCGAGATGTTCAATGATTGCGGGAAAATGTCCATCCATCGGAATGAGACCACTGGTAGGCCTTAAACCCACGATGCCGCAAAAATGCGAGGGTACACGAATCGAGCCTGAAAGGTCGCTACCCAGTCCTGCAGGTGACAAGCAGGCAGCGATCGCGGCGGCCTCGCCACCGCTCGATCCACCAGACGTGCGCCGTAAGTCGTATGGATTATTCGTTCGCCCAAATACCGGATTATCGGTCTCGTATGGGATCGCCATCTCGGATGTATTTGTCTTGCCCAGGATGATCGCACCGGCCCTCTTCAGCCGCGCCACGGCCGTCGCGTCTTTCGAAGGAACGTAATCCGCCCTAATCCGAGAGCCACTCGTCGTCCTTAATTGGGCAGTCTCGATTGTGTCCTTGATTGTGAGTGGCACGCCGTGGAGAGGTCCAGAAACGTCATTGCGGTTCAGCGCAGCTTCGGCTTCCTGCGCCCGATCAAGAAGTCCAGGATCAAGCGTAATTATGGCGTTCAGCGCCGGATTGACTCGCTCAATCCTTGTCTGATAAGCCTCAAGGACTTCGACGGGAGAAACTCGCCGCGCTTTGATCAGACGCGCTAACGCCACGGCAGATAGCTCTGTCAGTTGGTCCAACAACAGATCGTTCTCCACATTCTGATTCTTCCAGCTCCCAATCAACAATCATAGCAATACATAATCTCGAGTTGAGCCCTGAACGCGGGGCGCCAACTTTTTTCTGGAACCCAAACACCCCGAATTCCTGAATTCCTTCCAAACCTCTTGCTGACCGGTCAGGGGGACTGCGCCGGTCAATTTTACCGCCCTAAAATCGCAATAATTCAGGAAAACGCCAATAAACTTGAGCATCTGCACGAAACACGTATGGGCACGACCATTGCCATAAAGCTGCGGCGAAGCTACATCGCGCCTCACTAATTGAACGCCTTTAGGAAAGAACATTAATGAGCATCAAAATGAATCACAACAAAACGCCTCGCATCGTAGCGTGGCTAACGCTACTTTCAATAGCCCTCACGTTGTGTAGTGGTGTACTGCTGGGCGAGCGGGCAAGCGCAAAGACTCTTGATGACCAATCCTCGCGGGCCAGTTCTGCGCCAAACAAAGCAGCAGCCTATCCCGAGCTTTCGCAGTACGCGACAGACCTGACCAGGCTGGCTCGTGAGCGCAAGCTGAAGTCGTTCAATCTTAATGGCGAGGCGATTAACCGGGCCATCACGATCCTTTCAAGAGGGGCCCGTAATCCGGTATTTATCGAAGATGCAGGTCTCGACGTTAGAGCAGTTGCTGAAGGCCTTGCCCAGCGAATTGCATCAGGTAAGGTGCCGCCCAGTCTTCTTAATAAGCGCCTCTTCAGCCTCAATATTGACGCCCTTTTTGCCGGTCTAAAGACAAGCAGCGATGTTGATGCGCGCCTCAAGGCAGTCTTTGAGGAAGCGGCCAGCGCCAACGGTGAGATCATTCTCTTCATCGATCAGCTCTATCAGTTCATAGGTTCACGCGCCTCCCGGTCGGCTTCGGAAAACCTCAAGGCAGTGCTTGAACAGGGCGATTTACGCGTCGTCGGTGCTACTACCGCTGAAGCGTACGGCGCGTACATTGCGGCTGATGTTTCGTTGGGCCGGGTCTTTCAACCAGTGACTTCCGGCAGCGCCGAGGACTCTTCGGAGCGAAGCGCTGAAACCGTAAGAGGAGTAAATCGCGACGGATTTGAGGGGGACAACGTTTCTCCGGACCTCCGCGAGATCATTAAGAATAGTCGTTCAGGATCCGAGCGCATTAGCGTAATCCTGCAGGCCGACGATGTAACAAGTCGCAGTCTGAATTCAATACTTAGAAGGCATCACGGAGAAATTGCTGCCACCATGTCGCAGCTCGGCACACTCAAGGTCGACTTGCCTATCAAGGCAATCGAAGAGTTGGCGGCGAGCGGCACCACTAATTATCTATCACTCGATAGAAAGCTTGAGTCGTACGGTCACCTTACAACCACGACCGGCACGGATCAGACCCGGTCGCAGCACGTAACAACGATTGTCAGCAATACCCTTGATGGTAAGGACATCGGTATTGTGGTGATTGACTCCGGCATTGACCCTAATCACAGGTCATTTAGAGGCAGTAACACACTGACTTCACGCATCCTGGTGAACAAAGATTTCACTGGTCAGTCGATCACTTCGGACAGATATGGTCACGGTTCTCACGTGGCTTCCATCGCCGCAGGCGTCAGTCCAATGAATGGCTCCGATTACGAAGGCATCGCGCCAAATGCGAACCTTATCAGCCTGCGGGTGCTAAATTCAGAGGGAATTGGCAGTACCTCTAGCCTGCTTAACGCGCTCAACTGGATTCTAAGTCCGGTTGATTCCACTAAGCCCGTCAGCTCCACCAATCCGCTCAACAAAGACAAGTTCGCGATTCGCGTAATCAACCTTAGCCTGGGCGCACCTGCAGTCGATTCATACAAGAACGATCCGCTCTGTCGCGCGGTACGTAGACTCGTCGATGGGGGCATCGTGGTAGTGGCAGCCGCCGGCAACAATGGCAAAGATAGCAGTGGGCGGAAAATTTACGGCCAGATACATTCTCCGGGCAATGAGCCTTCAGCGATCACCGTCGGAGCAGTCAACACGTTCGGCACGGACGCGCGCAGCGATAATGGTATCGCTACTTATAGCTCGCGTGGTCCAACACGAAGTTACTGGACGGATGCGTACGGTGGACAACACTACGACCACCTGGTCAAACCTGACCTTTCAGCTCCCGGCAACAAACTTGTCTATGCTGAAGCTGAAAACAATTTCTTAGTCACACAGCATCCCGAACTTGACGCAAAAGCCTCATCTAGTGCTGACAGGAAAATGATGTACATGAGTGGCACGTCGATGGCAGCTCCTGCAGTTTCCGGCGCTGCGGCGCTCTTGCTGCAAGCTAATCCACAACTTACGCCGAACTTGATCAAGATGATCTTGATGTACACCGCGCAGCCGATCGAGGGCTATAACATGCTGGAGCAAGGCGCGGGCGAACTGAACGTCGAGGGGGCGATACGACTAGCAAAGTTGGTACGTACGGACCTATCAGCGTCGACCTCAACGGGCGCAGCGCTGCTGACCGCTAGCCAGCCACCAACACCCCAAACAACTATTGCTGGCGAGACCTTCACCTGGTCGCAAGGAATCCTGCTCAAGCGTCGCTATGCGACGGGCGTCAACCTGATCACTCGGTACCAGCGGATTTACGGGCTCGGCATTTTGCTCGGTGACGGCGTCGTACTTGGCGACGGTATTCTGCTTGGCGACGGTATCTTGCTTGGTGACGGCATTCTGCTTGGCGATAACATTATGACCAGCGACGGCGTCGTCCTTGGAGATGGTTCAATCTTCTGCAGCGGTATTTTGCTTGGTGATGGTGTTGTCCTAGGTGATGGAGTCGTGCTGGGTGACGGAGTCGTCCTGGGCGATGGCGTTGTGCTGGGCGACGGAGTTGTGCTTGGCGATGCGGTTGTGCTTGGCGACAGTTGTCCTTAAAGTCAAGGCGTCTCCGGAGGACCACAGAAGCCATTACAATAAACTTCTAAGCCCGGTTCTTTAATCCGTCTTTCGTTATAATCAGGAGCGATTCAGTGGCCACAACAACAATGCAACAAGAGTCAGTGCTGAGCTTTGGTGCCGGCTTAGCGTGCAAAATCGAAGACCAAGAGATTCCACCACTCGTCCCTCCCTTTCTGCAATCGGCTCAACTGCTAGGTTGCGCCGATCAGACGGAAGTTCTGGAGTTTCTTTCCGGCCGGCCAATCCACACTGTTTTCATGGCCAGTCTGATCAGCGACAACGGCCTGGTTAGTCCTCTCAACCGCGGATCATTCTTTGGATGCCGCAATGAGAATGGACGACTTGAAGGTGTCGCTCTCATTGGCCACGCTACGCTGATGGAAACCGAGAGCGAGGAATGTATCCAGGCCTTCGCGCAAGTCGCAAGGGATTACCCTCCTGCGCACTTGATTCGGGGAGAACAACAGAAAGTGAAGTCTTTCTGGGGTCACTATGCGGCCAGTAACCGGGCACCGCGTTTGCTCTGCAGTGAGCATCTTTTGGAACATGACTCGGGCCCAGCGAACTTCCTGGCCGTACCCGGACTGCGCCAGGCTACTCTCGCTGATTTAGAACAAATCGTCACTATCAATGCGTCAATGGCTTTTGCAGAGAGTTGCACCAACCCACTGACAAGGGATCCGAAGGGCTTTCGGGAACGCTCGGCGCGTCGGATCAACCAGGATCGCAACTGGGTATGGATTGAGAATGGTCGCGTGATCTTCAAGGCGGATATCATCGCCGAGACCTCCGACGTGATCTATCTCGAAGGTATCTATATCGATCCTGAACAACGCGGCAAAGGCTATGGACTGCGTTGCGTATCCCAACTAACGCATCTCCTTTTGGCCCGCGCCAGCACTATCAGCCTCACTGTTAATGAAAAGTTTTCTGACTTGCAAGCGTTCTATCGCAAGGCCGGCTACAAAGTCTTCAGTCGCTACGACACGATCTACCTGCATTAGATTCGGCGGGAAAACCTGACAATAAAATGGAACCGTGCGGAAAACAAAGGTTTACCAATCCATATAAGTGGAGTGTCATTTTCATCGGCGCCCTGCTTTTCTGCTTTTCAGCGTTCAGCCTCTCAACGGCGCAGATCGACCTGCGTTTCCTCGTGCTGGCCGCGATGACAGTTGTCATCAGTTCGCGGCTTGCCGTGCAGATCCCTCGCGTCAACACCAACATTACTGTCTCCGATACCTTTATCTTTTTGGCGATTTTGCTTTACGGAGGACCGGCCGCTGTGCTGTTAGCCGCCGCGGAGGGTTTCTGTTCGGGATTTCGAATCAGTAGAAAACCGATCACATTTCTCTTTAACTCCGCGGTAATGGTCTGTTCCACATTCGTAACGGTTTCCGTAGTGGGGGCGCTTTTTGGCGGCCAGTCGCACATCCGGGCGGAGTCACTCGGTTTGTCGCTCGGTGCGATGGCACTCGTGCAATACCTGAGCAACACGGGCATCGTGGCAACTGGTCTAGCCTTTAAGTCCAATCAGCCGATCTGGCAGACGTGGCACAAGTTTTATCTTTGGACCTCAATCACCTACTTCGCCGGCGCGGCTGCTGCCGGCACGATTCTCTATTTTGTCGATACCTGGGGCTTCTACGCACTGGTCACGGCAATCCCCGTGGTGGGCATTGTCTACTTCACCTACTATAAATTCCTGGAAGATTTGCGAGTAACATCAGCCCAGGCTGAAAGCGCGGAGCGTGGGCGTGCCGAGGCCGAACGGAAGCGCGCCGAGCAGGCAGAGAGTCACATCGAGGAGCTCAGCCGACACATTGCTGAACAAGAGCGCATTAGCCGTGACCTTGAGGAGAGCAAAGACCATTTTCGCCACGCGGCTTTTCATGATGCCCTCACTGATCTACCGAACCGAGCTCTCTTGACGCAACAGATAAAACTGGCCATAGGTCGTCCCCGACCAGCCCAGGAGCAGCTATTCGCAGTGCTGTTCCTGGACTTGGATCGCTTCAAGAATGTCAACGACAGCCTGGGCCACATTGCCGGCGATCAGTTGCTGATCGCAACGGCTCGCTGCCTGGAAGAGTGCATGCGTCCAATGGATACCGTCGCGCGGCTGGGAGGCGATGAATTCGGGATTCTTCTGGATGGACTGGAGAGCCGAAGCGACGCTGTTTTCGTGGCGGAAAGAATTCAGCAAGCTTTAACTCGTCCTTTTAACATTAATGGGCACGAGGTCTACATCACTGCAAGCATCGGGATCACCTTGAGCAATGGAGGCTATGCCGATCCTGAAAATGTTCTGCGAGACGCCGATACGGCAATGTACCGGGCCAAGGAAGGCGGCAAAGCACGATTTGAGCTGTTCAATTCAACGATGCACTCGCGCGCTGTCGCGCTGTTGCAGTTGGAGAATGATTTGCGGCGGGCCATAGAGCGCGAGGAGTTTCTGGTCTACTATCAGCCAATCATCTGCCTGGAAAATGACGAGCTCGCCGGATTCGAAGCTCTGGTCCGTTGGAATCATCCGGAGCGCGGCCTGCTTCCTCCCAGCGAATTCATTCCAATCGCGGAGGAGACCGGGCTAATAGTAGATATTGGACGGCTGGTTTTGCACGAGTCGTGCCGGCAGATGCGCGAATGGCAGTCGACAGTGTGCCAAAGACCGCTCACCATCAGCGTAAATCTGTCGGGCAAGCAATTTGCGAAGCCCGAATTGATCGAGCAGGTGAAGCATATTTTGCAGGAAACCGGGCTGGACGCCCAGTATTTAAAGCTTGAAATTACTGAGAGCATTGTGATGGAAAACGCTAAGATTGCCAGAACGATGCTGGTGCAGCTTTGCGGGCTCGGAGTGCATCTGTGCATCGACGATTTCGGTACCGGCTATTCCTCGTTAAGCTATCTTCACCGCTTCCCGGTCAAGACTCTGAAAATTGACCGCTCCTTTATCGGGCGAATGGATGCTGGCGGTAAAGATTCAGAAATCGTAAAGACTATCAATACGCTTGCGACTAATCTGGGTATGGAAGTTGTTGCAGAAGGAGTGGAAACCGAAGAGCAATTAGCTCTACTCAAGTCACTAAGATGTCGCTATGGTCAGGGTCATCTATTTTCACGCGCTTTGGACGCAGTGTCGGCCGGTTTATTTGTTCAGAGTCGTCAGCCGTTCGTGTGCTCAACGCTGCTCGATCCGGTGGTCCATGATGGCGTTGTTATTCAGTCGCAGCTTGAGCTTCTCAACTAATACCGGTTCCTCAGCTAGTTTTGCTTTTCCTGCACTTGCAACTATAATTTGCCTGTTCTGCAATCTGTTAAATAACCCGCCTGATTCGAAGACCGTTGGCTTTGATGCGTGAGCTGAGCGGCAAAGGGGTGTCTGTTTGGCGATTCATTTGAGCAGGACCTTTGTCTTGCGCAAGTTGCATCAGCTTTCCGGAATAGTTCCACTCGGCCTCTTCTTGTTGGAACACTTCTACACAAACTCGAAGGCCATTGACGGTTCCGCCTCGTTCAACAAGGCGGTGGACGACCTGCAGTCGATTCCCTATATCCTCTTTGTGGAAATCGGCGGGATCTTTATCCCGCTCATCTATCATGCTGTTTACGGTCTGGTGATTACTGTCGAGGCGCGGCCCAACAACCTGAGCTACCCGTATCCGCGAAATTGGTTTTACCTAATCCAACGACTAACAGGCGTCATTCTCTTCTTCTTTATTGCATTTCACGTACTAAACTTCAGATTCGGTATGATCCCCGGCCTGAACAGGATTTCCGTAGCTCATAGGCCGGATATTGCTTTTGACATCGTCTCGCGCGAGTTTCGTATGCTGCCCATATTTCTAATCTACATGGTCGGTATTACGGCAACGGTTTGGCATCTCGCCAATGGCATCTGGCTCTTCATGGTCGATTGGGGCATAACAATCGGGGAGCGCGCGCAGCGTCTCACCGGTTATGCCTGTATTGGCTTTGGCATACTGCTGTTGCTGGTGGGTATCAACGCTGCCGTTGCTTTTATCCGGCCCGGCGGACTGTTGGGAGGTCTTCTCTAGATGGCAAGCAACGGGATCAAGATCGCGATCGTGGGTGGTGGACTCGCCGGTCTTGCCGCAGCGATGAAGATTGCAGAGGCGGGCCACTCCGTCGATCTCTTTTCCGTCGTACCCGTCAAACGCTCCCACTCGGTCTGCGCGCAGGGCGGCATTAATGGCGCCGTCAACACGAAAGGCGAAGGCGATTCAACGTGGGAACATTTCGACGACACTGTTTACGGGGGAGACTTTCTCGCAAATCAGCCCCCGGCAAAACTCATGTGCGAGATGGCGCCCTCGATCATCTATCTCTTCGATCGCATGGGTGTTCCCTTCTCGCGTACGCGGGAAGGGTTGCTTGATTTCCGTCGCTTCGGGGGGACCAAGCATCACCGCACCGCCTTTGCAGGTGCATCAACCGGTCAGCAATTGCTTTACGCACTCGACGAGCAGGTGCGCCGTTACGAAGTCGCCGGCATAGTCAGGAAGTATGAGCACTGGGAGATGATCTCGCTCGTGCTGGACGATCACCAGGTGTGTCGCGGTCTGATTGCGATGGACTTGCAAACTCTTGAATTGAAGGCTTTCTCCGCTGATGCGGTGATCATAGCGACAGGTGGTCCGGGTCTAATCTTCGGGAAGTCGACAAACTCGATGGTTTGTACCGGCAGCGCGGTTGGGGCCTGCTATCAGCAGGGCGCGAAGTATGCCAATGGCGAATTTATTCAGGTCCATCCTACATCCATCCCGGGTGAAGATAAGCTGCGCCTGATGTCAGAATCGGCGCGCGGGGAAGGTGGGCGCGTCTGGGTCCCGCGGCAAAGCCGAGATACCAGGTCGCCTTCGGCAATCCCGGAGCAGGAGCGATGGTACTTCCTCGAAGAGAAGTATCCCGCTTATGGCAATCTCGTTCCCCGCGACATCGCCACGCGCGAAATTTTCCAGGTCTGTATTGAGGGTAAAGGGGTCGGGGGCGAGAACCAGGTCTACCTTGATCTGACGCACATTCCCGCTGAAACGCTCGATCGCAAGCTGGGTGCAATCCTGGAAATTTACGAAATGTTTGTCGGGGATGATCCCCGCCATGTTCCGATGCGCATTTTTCCTGGCGTGCATTACTCGATGGGCGGGCTCTGGGTAGACTTTAATCAGCGAACGAACGTTCCCGGTCTGCTCGCGGCAGGCGAGTGCGACTACTCAATTCATGGCGCCAACCGTCTGGGCGCGAATTCCCTGGTGAGTTGTGTCTTCGGTGGTTTTGTCGCGGCGCCAGCGGCGATCGAGTTTGCGAAGAACATCGAGCGTAATGGTGCTGATGGTTCTCGAGTTTACGATCGGGAATTGAAACGCCAGCAAGAGATCAATGATGCCTTGATCAAGCAGAGCGGAAACGAGAACCAATATGTTCTCCACCAGGAAATGGGAAAGTGGATGACCGACAATGTCACAGTTGTCCGGTATAACGACAAGCTGAAAGCGACAGACAACAAGTTGCTTGAACTGATGGACCGTTACAAGCGGATCTCTATCAACGATTCGAACCTCTGGGCCACGATGGCGCTACCGCATGCCCGGCATCTGGACAACATGTTGGAACTGGCTCGCGTTATCACATTGGGCGCGCTGAATCGCAACGAGTCGCGTGGAGCACACTTCAAGCCGGACTTTCCAGATCGGGATGACGAAAACTTCTTGAAAACTACCATCGCGGAGTATTCCGGTGAAGGACCGGTTATTTCATATGAGCCGGTAGATGTTTCACTAATACAACCTCGCAAGAGAGACTACAGCAAAGCGAAGAAGGAGACAGCCAAGGCATAAATGGATGAAGAATTAACCTGGAACACGGAGCGTTCCCGTCGCACACGGTGTAACAAGTCTCTAACGTCTTGTTTTTTTGTAGCATGGTTTTGACTGAAAAGATCGATCCACTAAACCAAACGAACCGCCACGAAATGTTCTTAGTGTCATTTCGTGTCATTTCGTGGATCGTGCTTTCACTTCGTTTTGATTGCAGTCCGTAGCCGCCCTGCGACTCCGTGAAGTTTTTCTTTGGTAATCATCATGTCCACAAACCTACAAAGATCTTCTAACACCGCACGGCATATTCCTACCAAGACCGTTGAGATCCATATCAGGCGCCGCGCAAATCCTGATGCGGCGCAATACTGGGAACGTTTTGAAATTCCCTACCGAGCGAATCTCAATATCATTTCGTGCCTGATGGAAATTCAGAAGCATCCGGTCAACAAAGAAGGCAAGGCTACGACGCCGCCGGTCTGGAGCATGAATTGTCTAGAGCAGGTTTGTGGCATCTGCACGATGGTCATTAACGGACGTGTGCGCCAGTCGTGTTCGGCTCTGGTTGATAATCTCGAACAGCCCATAAAGCTCGAGCCAATGTCCAAGTTTCCCAATGTCCGCGATCTGGTGGTCGACCGCTCGCGAATGTTTGATCACTTGAAACGCGTGCATGCCTGGATCGAACTCGATGGTACTCACGATCTAGGTCCTGGCCCGCGGATGGATCAAGAGGAGGTGCAGGAGCGCTATGCCTACTCGCGCTGTATGACGTGTGGTTGTTGTTTGGAAGCCTGCCCGCAGTACGAAGGCGATCAGTACATCGGCCCGCAGGCTATTGCTCAGGTGCGGCTTTTCAACATGCACCCCACCGGCAAAATCACGCGTGACGAACGCCTTGATGGCCTGATGGGCGAAGACGGCATCACGAATTGCGGCAACGCACAGAACTGCGTGAAAGTCTGCCCGATGAATATCCCGCTCACTCGCGCCATTTACGAAGAGAACCGCGAGACCGTAGTTTATGGATTGTTTGGTTGGTTTAAGAAATAACCCTTCCTTGCCGCGCGCTTCACTGTCCGTCCTCTCGCGTCGCTGAAAAGGGAAACAGGAACCATGATCGGCGAGACCGTCTCACACTATCGCATTGTCGAAAAGATTGGTGAAGGTGGGATGGGCGTGGTCTACCTGGCTGAGGACACGCATCTAGGCCGCCGCGTTGCCATCAAGTTTCTTTCTACTATCGACGATCATCACTATCGCGCCCGTTTCCTGCGTGAAGCGCGAGCCGTCTCCCGGCTTTCCCATCCAAACATCGCAATCGTCCACGACTATGGAGAGACTCCAGACGGGCGTCCTTTCATCGTGATGGAGTACGTCAAAGGTGAAACTCTCAGTGACCTTTTGCATCAGAGTGGTCTGACGATCACCCGAACTTTGGAGATTATTGAAGCTGTGGCTGGTGCACTTGGCTCAGCGCACGATCAGGGCATCATTCATCGCGACGTTAAGCCTTCAAACGTGATAGTGGATGAGGATGGCCGCGTCAAGGTGCTTGATTTCGGTTTAGCCAAAGAGTTGCAAGAAGAGGGATTGCAGGAAGCCAATACTTTGCTCGGCACAAGGACCAGCAGCAACGTTGTGGTGGGCACGCCTTTGTATCTCTCACCGGAGCAGGCCACAGGCGCAGCCGTTGACGCGCGCAGCGATCTCTTCGCGTTGGGCGCCCTACTTTATGAGTGCCTCACCGGCCAGCCGGCTTTCTCGGGCGGTAGCGTGATTGAGATCGGGGCGCAGATTATTCATCTCGATCCGTCAACGCCATCGTCGGTGAACAGTCAGATAACGCCTGAATTGGATCGGATTACCCTCAAAGCCCTGGCGAAGAGCCCGGAGGCCCGCTATCAGTCTGCGTCTGAGATGATTTCGGACCTCCGTGCCGCGCGTGCGACGCTTGGAAATGAAGGCGAGCATCGCACGCAACGCCTACAACTTGCGCGAGGAACGCACTCCAGCGCGTTTCGAACTCTGTCAGAGAGTCTTGCGCGACCGCGCTTATCAATTGCATTCTTTGTTATTGCAATCGTTTGCGTCGGTCTGGCCGTCTGGTTCATTCTGCATAGATTGCTGAACACGGCTCCAGGTCCCTTCGAAAATTTCAAAGTCAGACAGCTTACTAATTCCGGTCAGACGGCGGATGCGGTCATCTCGCCTGACGGCAAGTATGTAGCTCATGTCGTGGACGACGGTAAGCAGCAAAGCCTCTGGGTCAGACAGGTGTCAACTTCGAGCGACCTGGAGATACAAGCGCCCGCTGCACCCAAGTATGAGGGACTAACTTTTTCAGGAGAAAGCGATTACCTCTACTACAACCGCAGAGACATCGGAGCAGGTAGCGCAGACCTTTATCGGATTCCTGCTCTCGGTGGTGAACCAAGAAGAATTCTTGCGAATCTGGTCAGCCCCATTGCCCTCTCGCCTGACGGTCGTCGACTTGCCTTTGTGCGCCGTTATCCCGCGGCAGGAGAGACGGCCCTAATTGTAGCTAACTCGGATGGCAGCGGTGAGCAGCAACTCGCCATGCGCAAGCCTCCTAACTACTTTTATGTTGCCGGCCCGTCATGGTCTCCGGATGGGGGTCGCCTGGTTTGTGCCGGCGGAAGCTCGGTAGGCGGCTTTCATATGAATATTGTGGAGATCGGGATGCAGGACGGTTCGACACGATCGATCACGCCTGAAAAATGGTTTGTTATTGAGCGCCTTGCCTGGTCGTCGGACGGTAGCGGCATCATACTTACAGCCGCTGATCAGCCGGGCAGCCCTTTTCAAATCTGGCATGTCACTTATTCGAACGGCCAATCGAGAAGAGTAACCAAAGACTTGAATAGTTATGTGGGAGTAAGTCTCACAGCCGACTCAAAGAACTTGATAACTGTGCAAACCGAACGCCTGTTGGGTATTTGGGTGGTTCCCTTTGCAGATGCGACACGTGCGCGAATGGTAGCGCCGGGTGCCATGGGTGGCATCACGTGGTCCGGCAGCGAGAGAATAGTCTTCACTTCAAACGTCAGTGGCAGCACCGATATCTGGATCATGGACGCGGATGGAACTAACAAGAAACAGTTGACCTTTGATACCTTTACCGAACGCGACCCATCAGTATCAGCAGATGGCCGATATCTGGTTTTCGCTTCCAACCGGAGCGGTGCTTTTAACATCTGGAGAGTGGATCTTGACGGCAACAATCCCAGGCAACTGACTAACGGCGGCGACGAACAGTTTCCGTCCTGCTCTCCTGACGGTCGTTCGGTGATCTATCAAGGGTTTGTTGCCGGAGTCCCCACCATCTGGAAAGTACCGATGGAGGGTGGGGAAAGCGTGCAACTGACCAACAAGTATTCGAACTCCCCCGCTATTTCTCCAGACGGAAAGCAGGTGGCCTATATTTATCTGGACGATGCGATTTCCCGATGGAAGGTTGGCGTAATGCCACTCGATGGCACTGGACCAACAAAGTCTTTTGATATCCCACGGCTTTCAATCCCTAACCTGTCGTGGCAGAGGGTCCGTTGGACTGCAGATGGAAATGCGCTCACCTACATCGACAACCATGACAACGTTTCTAACGTTTGGAAGCAACTACTAAATGGCGGTGAAGCACTGCAAGTGACTGACTTCAAATCCGACCGGATTCTTAACTTCGATTGGTCTCAGGACAGCCGACTGCTTGCCTGCGTGCGCGGCGTGGTCAAGAGCGATGTGGTATTGCTAACGAATGTCGTCGACGCTGAATGATCTGCAGTATCAGACTAACTGCGCTTTTTTTTGGACGCTCGCTTTTTGGCGGTAGGTTTTGCTGCTTCAAAGCCGCACATTGGAGGACAGGGCGGATCCGCGATTTCCTGTAAACGGTATATCAGATCATATAGCGTTTCAGAGAGTCTCTCGATGTTGAACTCCGCTGTTGAAAGACGCAACTGCAGCTGTGCAAGCTGGCTCGAGTTTGATGTTTTTTTCATCGGCGGCTCCTTGTTTCTTAGAAGTCAAATCATAACTCTCGGCCACGCTGCTAGATTCCAATCACGTTAACCAACTCCTGAACTGCCGCGGCACTCTTTTGCAGGGCGATCCTTTCTTCCGCGGTAAGATTGATCTCGATGATCTGCTCGAGGCCGCGTGCTCCGAGTTTACAGGGTACGCCGACGTAGAGTCCATTGATGCCATACTCGCCTTCCAGGTACGCAGCGCACGGCAGGATCTTCTTCTTGTCTTTTAGAATTGCTTCAGTCATCTCCACGGCCGCGGCCGAGGGCGCATAGTACGCTGAACCAGTCTTCAACAGGCTGACGATTTCTGCGCCGCCATTTGCCGTGCGTTTGACGATGGCATCAATCTGGTCTTTGGGCAGTAGCTCTGTAATGGGGATTCCCGCGCACGTGGAAAAACGTGGCAGTGGAACCATCGTGTCGCCATGGCCGCCGAGCACAAAAGCCGTAACGTTTTCAACCGAAACATTGAGGGCCTGGGCGAGGAAGCAACGCATGCGCGCTGAATCGAGTACACCCGCCATCCCGATTACGCGGTGCTTGGGAAACCCTGAGCGCCGAAGGGCCACTTGACACATTGCATCCAGGGGGTTTGAGACCACAATCAGGATCGACTCGGGCGACCGCTTCACAACTTCATCAACCACTTTCGAGACTATGTCGGCATTCGTCTTCAAGAGATCGTCGCGGCTCATGCCCGGCTTGCGCGGCAGCCCAGCCGTGATGATAACTACGTCACTGTTTTCAGTTCCGTCATAAGTATTGAGGCCGGTAAGGCGAACGTCGAAGCCCTCGATTGGAGCCGCCTGGGCCAGGTCTAATGCCTTTCCCTGCGGCACGCCTTCCACGATGTCAACAAGCACAACATCGCCCAATTCCTTGGCTGCCAGCCAATGTGCTGCAGTAGCGCCAACGTTACCCGCGCCCACCACTGTAATTTTGTTTCGCGCACCCATCAGTTAAGTCCTTTCGCAGACAAGAAGAGATAAGAGAAGACGAACTTTTTCATGCGAGCTCTCTTATTAGAATGTTAGGATTTGAAAGACCGCGAGTGTACAAGCGCGTCCGGAGTGTGTCAAGAAATCGAAACGCTAAACATGACCCCCTACCCAAACCTCTCACGCACAGGGAATTCGATCGGTGACAACCAGGGTACCTGGTACACATTTTCTTTCTTCTACTCAATTTCTTTGGTGGATGTGTCCCTGGCGTTCCAGGTGCAGTGGTAAAATCTAAATGAAATTCCTCGACTGGCTGCTGCGTACTAACACCAGAGTTAACTCTTCCGCGGGCAGCTTACCGCCCGAGTCAAATAGCCCCGACGTCGTCGATCCATTCAACCCGTTTACGGAACCCGTTGAGATTGAGATCACCGATGTTATTGACTTACATACGATCCAACCCAGGGATCTGAAAGCAGTCGTCGTAGAGTATTTGCTCCAGGCGCATCATGCCGGCTTTTCCAGCGTTAGGATCATTCACGGAAAAGGTATTGGCGTGCAACGCGAGATTGTTCGCACAGTCCTGGCCAAGTCTTCCTTTGTTGCGGGGTGGACCGACGCGCCGCCGGAAGCGGGTGGTTTAGGGGCAACGATTGTGCGACTCGTCCCGCCATTTACGTCATCTGGATAGCCTGCGGATTATAGTTTGCGGATTCATAGACCACATTCCGCATTCGCATGAGTGACGAACGGTACGAAGCGCCTCGATTACCTCCCGCAGCACAGCTGCCCGGCTCTTCATAGCGTTTCCGCATAGAGTTGATCTGCGGTTTTCGCTCTGCCTCAAATGGAGTTAGCTCGGCAGCATCAAAAAGTTTATTAACGAATTCCTCCGCGGTCATCGTTGTGGGATATGCTTGCCTGAAGCTATCGCGCACTACCCACTCGTTCGCAAAGTTCTCTTTTGTCTGCTCTAAATCCGGACCACCTATTACCTGGCTGCGATCGGCTGCGAACTCCGCGAACGAAGGCCTTCGCTTCCACGGTTGTCACTCCGTAGCTTGAAAACGATGCACGGTTGTCGCTCTCGTCTGAAGCGGCCTCCGCGAGAATGCTTGGGGCGTTTGTTGCAAAAACACGAATGAGATTTTCGAATTCCTTGTTAATCACGATTGATCAGCGGTGCCGCTAATGCCGCATGGCATGGGATTTCCTAATCGTCAGTCTGCTCATCGACATCGTACCAAAACTTTACGGCCCAGTTATAGATTCTAAGTTGGCACTTCAAATTGGAATCTGCGGGCTATTCTCTCTCTCTCCCATTGGGGTTCGTTCCGAACCTACAAAGGTTTCCCATGGGTATCAATGTACTCATTCCGTGCCCCGGAGGTATAGAAACGTGTTTAACCGGCTACTTTTAACATTTGCATTATTGGGAGTTGGGTTTATCGCAATCAATATTTTGCCGAATAGTCTGCCGGTTCAGAGTTACCTCGCGACAGCTCAATCCCAGTCATTCACTATTAGCGGCCGGGTCACCGACGGTCCAACAAACACCGGTAACGGCATTAGCGGGGTTTCCATCCTGCTGGTCTTGAACACCAATACACAAATGACCGCTCAGACAGGTGCAGACGGAACCTTCTCCTTTACTGGCCTGCCAGGCGGAGGCACGTGGGAGGTCACGCCATCAAAACCCAACTACCAGTTTCAACCAACCAGCCGAGGCGGTTCAAATCTAGGCGGCAATCCTGCTGGTGAGACCTCAAACTTCTTTACCGGAACGCTGGTGACGCCTACACCTACGCCAACACCTACGCCAACACCCACGCCAACACC